>Ga0209318_1000034_pt1 | contig 181704 bp, 183 predicted proteins | sample RifGroE1_FD_183999 | JGI IMG/M metagenome (GOLD analysis project Ga0209318, IMG submission 183999) | Groundwater microbial communities from Rifle, Colorado, USA - Groundwater E1 (SPAdes) (version 2) | ecosystem: Environmental > Aquatic > Deep subsurface > Groundwater | place: Rifle, Colorado...
CTAACATAAAGGCTTTCACATCAACAAATGCCGCAGCTTGCACTGTGTATGTTAGTGCTAATGGAGTTTATTCAGATGCTGCTTGTACAACCTCATTGACATCAGCTATTTGTCCATAACAAATTACTTAGTAGTCAGGAAATTAAGTTTGTACACATTTTGTTTGGCTCAACTATTGAATAATGAAAAATAACCGCTGTTAGTAGTAATAGCGGTTATCGTTTTTATGATATAATAATTATGAGAATTAAGTATACCTGTCTGTTTGCATTTAGCATAATGCTAGTATTTTCTTCTATTTTAATAATGCAAAAATCAAAAGTAGTTATGAATGTGCGTGATGATATTTATTTTGGATATCCTGTTGGATTTTTAAGGCAAGATTTTAATGGATATGATTCCGTAAATTATTATCAGTCTTTTAGCTTAAAAAGAGAGAACGCTGAGACAAAATTTTTATGGGGGAGATTCGCAGTTTCTTCGGTTAGTGTTTTCGTAATATTATCTTTATTGATTTATGTTTTAGAAATTATAGATTTTCAAATTAGAAAATTGATATCAAAAACTATTATTAAGTATAAAAATAGAAAAATAAGGAAATAAAATTTTAAATTTTTTATAATTTGACCCACTTTGGGGGTGTGGTATAATTTGGGTATGAGAGAGATTGATGAGAAAAAAATTAAAGAACTGGCGCAAGAGCATAAGCTTGAACTTTTGCTCATTTTTGGTTCTCAAGTTAGTGGGAAAACCCACCCGATGAGTGATTTTGATTTTGGTTTTATTGGAGAAATAGAGTTAAGCTATGAAGACAAGGGTAAATTAGCTCATGAGCTGTCAATGTTACTTGGATTTTCTGATGTTGAAGTAGTTGATTTAAAAAAAGCCAACCCATTTCTTTTAAAAGAAATAGTAAAAAATAATAGAATTGTTTTTGAAAAAAAAGGAGCTTATGCTGATTTTTTTTCAAGCGCTGTCAGAAAATATTTCCAAGCCGGGCCAATTTTTAAATTGCAAGAAATATTATATTCAAAAACTATAGATAATTATCGAAAAAAATATGCCAAGTAAGGTTTCTGATAAAAATAAAAAAGAATCAAAAAAATCTTATGGAAAAGATGAGGTTTTGGTGATGTTTGAAAGTCTTAGGGACGATATATCGATCTTGGCAGAGGGTCAGCAAGCGATTAAAGATGAATTAACTGAGTTTAAAGGTGAGATGTATTCTTTTAAGGATGAGATGTATACTTTCAAGGAAGAAACAAATAATAATTTTGAAGTGCTTAGGAATGATTTAGATAATTTCAAAGAAGAAACGAATAATAATTTTAAAGCAATGTTTGAATATCTATCTCGGATGGAAGATGATGTTGCAGAAATAAAGGCAGAATTAAACAGCAAAAAAGACTCAGAAAAAATATCCAAAAAATGGATGAACGAAATAGAAAAAAGATTATCGCAATTAGAAAAAAAGTTAGTTGACAAGAGAATTAGCGCACTAAAGCAAAAATATAAAGCTTAATATCAATAGAGTTTTAAGTCTAAAAGAAGATATATGAAAAAAAATATTAAAAAAAGTACAGAGCAAATGTATAAGCCCAGCGAAATGATGGTTATGTTAGAAAGTATCAATGATAATGTGGCTTTAATTGCAGAGCAACATGGCGGAATAATTAGTCGTTTAGACGGCATAGATAACCGTTTAGATGGAATAGATAACCGTTTAGACGGAATAGATAACCGTTTAGATAGCATAGATGATATTTTGGGTACAATGCAAATAGATATTTCTGATATCAAATACGACTTAAAGCAAAAAGTTAGCTATGAAGAATTCGAAAAAATGGAAAAAAGAGTGATTAAATTAGAAAAACTTGTTTTTATGAAATTAAGTAATTAATTATGATTTTGATTTAATCTAAATACTTAAATTTTATAAAAAATAAATTATGATTCTCTTAATTTTTTTCATCTTAGGTTTGATTATAGGTAGTTTTTTAAATGTGATTGTTTATCGTTTGAGATTGGCGGATACTATTTTAGGACGGTCACGTTGTCCGCACTGCGCTGACCAAATTCATTGGTATGATAATATCCCGCTCTTTAGTTTTATTTTACTAAGGGCTAAATGTAGAGCGTGCAAAGGAGAGATATCGTGGCAATATCCTGTGGTGGAATTTTTTACGGGATTGATTTTTGCTTTGGCGGGCAGGTATTTTTTTAACTTTATGGATTTTGCCAGTTTTTGGGAAACTGGATTTTATTTAATTATTTTTTCTCTACTGATAGTCCTTTTGGTTTACGATTGGCAATATATGGAGGTGCCGATTTTAATTTTCTGGGTTATATTGGCAGTCTTGATAGTAAATTTTATTTTTGTCAGTTTCTCTGAGATAAATATGGGATTGGATATTAAAAATTTAAGTATCGTCTCCAATTTAATTGGAGGATTTACGGGTTGGTTTTTCTTTTTTTGCTTAGTATTTTTTTCCAAAGAAAAATGGATGGGCTGGGGGGACGTTTATATCGGATTTCTGGCGGGGTTGATTTTGGGTTGGCCCAATATTCTTTTGGGCCTGTTGCTTACTTTTACTATTGGTGCAACTTTTTCTCTGGCGTTGATTTCGCTGAAAAAAAGAACCATGAAAAGCCAAATTCCTTTCATTCCTTTTTTGGCTATCGGGACGATTTTGACAATTTTTATTATTCGAGAATTTCCTTTTGTTTTGGATTACATTATTTACTAAAATTACTTTAAAATAAAAAACTTGACAAATTTTTAAAATCACCGAGCGCCTATTGACAAAATGGGAGTTTTTGGTATCATTTAAGCCAAGTGAGGAGTAGTACCTCTTATTTATTTTTTCCCAAAAGAACCCTCGGAGGGGGCGCATCATGAAAAAACATTTTTTCTCAGTTTTGGCAATGGCAATGTTACTCTTCTGCTTCGGAGGAGAAGTCTCGGCGAATCTTGTCGTGAGTTTGGATTTCGGTGCAGGTCAAGGGACGACGGTTTATACGACCCCAGCTCCATTTACGGAAGCTGATCCCGATCAATTGCCGTGGGTGCCATTGGTATACCTGTCTGTTGAAAACACCGGGGATGATGTCAGCTCCTTTCTGTTTTGGGGCGCTGATATTAGTGGAGAAGGTTCGCTAACTATACGTTCTAGCGCAAGATATTTCGAGTTTAACACAGAGGTGTTTCTCCAGCCAGGAGAAACAGTCTGGACGCCTGTAATTGAGTTTGCTGGCGCCAACAACTATACTGCAAATGCAGGTGGCTACCCTCCAGCCCAGGAGGGGGAATTCATCAATCTGCAAAGTATGTCTGTTGAATACTCAATTAATCTCGGCAGTCTCATTATTATTTCTGAAGCTGCCACGCAGGGCGAATTTCTTAGGCGAGGGGAAATCATGGGAGAATCATCTCCTGCACCTGTTCCTGAGCCTGCCACCATGCTTCTTTTCGGTACTGGACTTGCTAGTCTGGGATGGCTGAGAAGAAAGAAAAAATAACTAGCGGACTCATAATCAAGGAGTCAAAAACCCTGCTAGACGCACGTCGTCCGGCAGGGTTTTTAAAATACAAAAAATATAAATATCAAATATCAAATCCTTTGGACTTTTTTAAGAATGTGCTATAATAAATCTATCAGAAAATCTTTGCAAAAATAAAAAAATATGTCTGAGATAAAAAATAAAAAAATGCATTTGCAAACCAAACAAGGAATGTCCTTGATAGAATTGGTGGTCTTGATCGCAATTATTGGAATAATGAGCGCCGTATCTATCGCTTCGTTGGTAACAGCCAAGAGAAATTCAGAACTGGATACAGCCGCTGAGGAAGTGATGGCGGTCTTGCGAGAGGCGCAAAATTATTCTTTGACAGGGAAAAATATCTCATCTACCTGTAGCAGTTATACGGTGGATTTCACCAACGGATCAGGAAATTATAATTTAAATAATGGTGGAGGATGCACATTAGATCAAAATTATACATTAAAAAATGGGGTAGTGGTTTCCGTTTCTACTGATACTGTTTTTATGGCGCCTCATGGTGACATTTTTGGCCTAGGGTCTGGCTGGAGAACAATAACCGTTTCTAAAGGTGGCATAACAATGAATGTTTGTATTAACTCTGCCGGGCTTGTCAAAAAAATGAGCGCTGCTTGCAGTTAGATTTTAATAAAATGTTGAATTTAAAAAATAAAAATTTAAACCCGGCAGTCACGATTGACAAGTTGAAAAATAATTTATCCCAAAAAAGAGCCTTTTCTATCGGAGAAGTAATGCTTTCAGTTTTTATTTTGGGCGTAACTATGCTAACTATATTAACACTGTATTCTAGTGGCTTAAGAGAATTTCAGGACGAAAGAGATAGCATTATTGCTTCAATGCTTGCTCAAGAAGGGGTGGAACTGGCGAGAAATATTCGCGATAATAATTGGGCTCAACGAGATAGCATAACAGATATCAGCCCGGCTACTTTTGAAAACTTCAATAATTGGACTACCGAGACTGATTCAAACGATTGCAGGACAGATATATCATCTGGCAATGTTACTAGTTGCGGAACAAGCAAAGTTTTAAATGTTGATGCAAATGGATATTACGTGCATAGCGCAGGCACTGCAACAAAATTTCGCAGAACGATAGACCTAGATTATAACGGAGATGATTTAACTGTTACCAGTTTTGTTTCTTGGAACGGATCAAACCCTCCAACGAGTGCCTCTAGCTGTACGGTAATAGCTAAATGTGTTTTTTCTCAGACAACCTTGACGGATTGGGGGACGGGAACTTAATTTAATTTCAAACCTGCCTGCTCGCCTCGTTGGAGCTTTGGCGAAGCGGGCCGGTAGGCAGGTTTCCAATTTTAAATTTTAAAACAAGGAGGGATAATCAAATGCATAAATTTAACAAAAAATTAAATAATAAAAAACTCAAAGTTTCCAGCAGATATGGATTTACTCTTGTCGAGGTGATAATTTCTATGGGAATATTTGTGGTGGTTATGGCTGGATCATCGGGGGTTTTTGCCAGTGCTTTCAAATCCTACAAGGGTGCTAAAAATGTCAATGAAAATCTAAAAAACGCTCAGTTTGCTATGAATCTGATGAGTAAGACCTTTAGAACCAGCTCAATTGTATCTAGCAGTGCAACAAGTATTGTTATTTTTGATTATTCTAGGACTACTCGAGCGTGTATTCGGTATAGATTTGACGGTGATTCTTTGAAGGAGAGTCGTTTCAATGTTGGTGGAGCTACGTCGGCTATTAAATTGACTAATTGCGCAGGAGTGAGTTCAGCTGTATTTAATGCCTCTGAAAGCGTGATGACTTCAGGAAGCGTTCAAGGTTCGTTTGCTGCTACAGATAGTGCCGGAAACGATACGACTGGCGCAAGTACTAGAGTCGGCAAGGTGACTGTAAGAATGAAAATTACCAATAATACCGGAGGCGCTTCTAGTGAAGCTGTAATTCAAAGTACATCATCCCTTAGAGATTATACTGTGGCAAATGTGGGAATAGATCCCAATAATGCTCTATAAATTTATGAATAACAAAAGAAATTTTTTAATGAAACGTGGTTCCGTATTGGTTTTTTCTCTTTTTGTAATGATGATTTCGCTAGTTATCGGAATCAGTCTAATGACTACTTCGACAATAGGCAGGAAAAGTTCTCTATCCTCAGCCAAGTCTGTTAATTCTTTTCAGGTGGCTGATAGCGGAATAGAATATGCTTATTGGAAAATAAGAGATTATAGATGGAATGAAGCTGATGGAAATCATGTTCTGGAAAGTACTGATGATTTGGATGATGTTTTTGGAGGAACAGATTGTGTTGTGGAATCGGGCAATGCTGTGGTAAACGGCAGTGTAAATGGGGGGACTTACAAACTTTATTTTTATAGAAATCCAAGCAACACAACAATGAATACATGCACTGATGCTAATTCCACAATAGAAAGAATAACTAAAATCAAATCAGTTGGAACATATAATGGGATAACCCGTTCAGTAGAGGCGGATGTTACTATGAGCGGTCTTTAATCCAATGTGTTTTCAAAATATCAAATTAACCCTTTCTCCAAAGAAGGGTTTTTTAAAGTTTTATAAATGTAAATTATCATTTTTTTTGCTGATATGCTAAAATGTTGATATGCTAAAATGTAAGATACTTTTAAAACACTAGATATGAATAGTAAAGAAATGATTCAACAAAGAATAGAAAAACTTAGAAAAGAAGTGGATAAACACCGCTATCTTTATCATGTTTTGGATAAGCCAGAAATAGATGATTCAGTCTATGATTCACTCTTGGATGAATTAATTAAATTGGAAAAAGAAAATCCTGAGTTTCATTCAGCCACCAGCCCATCCCAAAGAGTGGGTGGCGAAATTTTGGATAAATTCAGTAAAGTTAAGCATACTGTCAAACAATGGTCGTTTGATGATGTGTTCGATTTTGAAGAATTGAAAAAATGGGAAGAAAAAATTGACAAAATGGCCATAAAAAATAATTTTGAGCTCAGCGATTATGGAGAGATTAAATATTGCGTAGAATTAAAAATAGACGGGTTAAAGGTTATTTTAAATTACAAAGAAGGGAGATTGGCACAAGGAGCGACACGGGGCGATGGCGAAATTGGCGAAGATGTAACTAGCAATATCAAAACCATCAAAAGTATTCCTTTGGAATTGCCAGAAAAAATTGATTTAATTGCTGTGGGAGAAATTTGGCTGGGGAAAAATGAATTAGAAAAAATCAATAAAGAACGGGAATCTCAGGGCGAGGCGAAATTTGCCAATACTAGAAATGCGGCGGCCGGCTCGATCCGTCAATTAGATTCAGCGGTCGTAGCTAAAAGAAAACTTGATTCATTTATTTATGATATAGAGAAGATGGAAATACCCAATACCCAATACCCAATACCCAATGAAATTCAAAATTCTAAATTAAAAAATAATTCAGTATCGTCTTTGCGAGGTACTCCGAAGCAATCCAGCACGTTAGATGATTCCAAAATGTTTGAAATTACTGGATCGCCACGCAAATTCCGAGTACAGAATTTACTCGCGAAGACAAAAGATGCAAGTTTGCCCAAGAGTCAGATAGATGAACTTGAACTTCTTAAAAATTTAGGTTTTAAGGTTAATCCTTATTATAGAAAATGTAAAAGCATTGAAGAGATAGAAGAATTTTACCAAGAGTGGGTAAATAAAAAAGATAAAGAAAATTATGAACTGGATGGAATCGTGATAAAAGTGAATGCGAAAAAAATACAAGATGCGCTGGGTTATACAGGTAAATCTCCGCGCTGGGGAGTGGCTTACAAATTTCCAGCTCAAAGAGTAACTACTGTCATAGAAGATATTTTTGTGCAAGTGGGAAGAACCGGAGCTTTGACGCCAGTAGCGCATCTGCGACCGGTGCGAGTGGCTGGCTCAGTAGTGAGCCGAGCGACGCTTCACAACGAAGATGAAATAAATAGATTGGACGCGAGAATCGGAGATACGGTAGTAATTCAAAAAGCGGGCGATGTAATTCCTGAGGTAGTGAGTGTGGTAAAAAATTTAAGAACTGGCAAAGAAAAAAAATTTAAAATGCCCGACGTTTGTCCGATTTGCGGTAGTATAGTAAAAAGGGAAAATATCTCCATCTCCTCCTCCCCTTTAACCGCGTGTCGCCCTAGCTTTAGCGGTGGCGCAAGGGGAGGGCAGGCGGGGGTTGGAAATTCGGAAAGAAACCCCCTCTGTCTTACGACATCTCCCCCTTTGAGTACCCCAGTCAGAAAAGTATCTGACGGGGCAAGCAAGAGGGAGAGGAATATCAAGCAGAGTGCGGCTCATTATTGCATTAACCCTAATTGTTTTGCGGTCGAAATGCAAAAAATAATTCATTTTGTTAGCCGTAAAGGATTTGATATTGAAGGATTGGGAGAAAAAATCGTCGAGCAATTAATTCAGGAAGGTGTGATAGAAAACTTTGCGGATATTTTTGAAATCACCAAAGGAGATTTGAAGCCCTTGGAAAGATTTGCCGAAAAATCAGCGGATAATTTAGTCAGAGCAATTAGTGAAAAGAAAAAAATATCTTTGGAGAAATTTATTTTTGCTTTGGGAATCCGACATGTGGGAGAAGAGACAGCTTTTCTGATTGTTGGAGCAATCAGAAAAGAATTTCCAATTTCTAATTTCCAATTTCCAAAAGGAGGAATCAACAGTTTAAGAGATATTATTATTTATTTTCCTAAAATTAAAGTGGAGGAGTGGATGAATATTAAGGGAATTGGAGAGAAATCGGCCCAGAGTCTGGTAAATTGGTTTGGCGATGAAAAAAATATAAATATTTTAACTAAAATGCAAGCATTGGGCGTGGAGATATTTTTGGATAATTTTGAGTCTGAAAATAATGCCATGAAGAATAAAACTTTTGTTTTAACCGGCGCGCTTAGTGGCTTTACAAGAGAAGAAATAAAAGATATTATTAGAAAAGAAGGAGGAAAAATATCCTCTTCTGTAAGTAGCAAAACAGACTTTTTGTTGGCAGGAGAGAGTGTGGGTTCAAAATATGAAAAAGCTCAGAAAATGGGAGTGAAGATTATCAGTGAAGAAGAGTTTAAAAAAATGATTTAAAAAATATAATTTTAGCAGTGCTGGGTGTTATTGTCTTCCAGCAAAATATCTCTAACCTTAGTGAGACTGCCACGCAAATATTGATTACAATATTTACTTGCAGAGACAAGCGTTGAAGATGATTTTAATTAATTCATTTAGATATTAAAAATTGATTTAAAATTCAAAATTTGAAATTAAAAATTTATCTGTTTATGTTAAAAAAAGAAGATATAATGCACATTGCCCAATTGGCCAGGATTGGACTAAAGGAAGAGGAAATAGAAAAATATCAGAGAGAACTTTCTCTGGTTTTAGATTATTTTAAAAAATTAGAAGCTGTTGATACGGAAAATATTGAATCAATTGGGCATATTACCGGCTCGCACAGTGTCGTTCGCGACGATAAAATAATTGAATGCGAGGCAAAAATAATAGAAGAAATTATAAATAATTTTCCTGATCAAAAAAATAATCAGGTAAAAGTAAAAAGCATACTAACATAATCTATGATAAGACAATTGCACGAAAATTTGAAAAGTGGAAAAGTTACTTCTGTAGAATTAACGCAAAAATATTTTGATGAAATTGATGAGAAAGATAAAAATATTTTGGCTTATTTAACTTTGCACAAGGAAGAGGCGCTAGCTGAAGCTCAAAGAATAGATGACAAGATAAAAAAAGGAGAAGAAATAGATTTACTTAGCGGAATCCCGATGGCCCTAAAAGACAATATGTGCGTGCAGGGCGGCAGGACGACTGCGGCTTCAAAAATTTTGGACAATTATATTGCGCCGTATGATGCTACTGTAGTTAAAAAGCTCAAAAAACAAGGAGCTGTGATTTTGGGTAAAACTAATATGGATGAATTTGCCATGGGCAGTTCCACCGAAAATAGTGCTTATCAAAAAACCAAAAATCCTCATGATTTAAATAGGGTACCGGGAGGGACATCGGGTGGATCAGCAGCTGCGGTGGCAGGAGGTTTGGCTGTTTATGCACTCGGCTCTGACACGGGAGGCTCAGTGCGACAGCCAGCATCTTTTTGCGGAGTGGTGGGACTAAAACCGACTTATGGAAGAGTTTCTCGCCATGGACTTATTGCGATGGCATCAAGCTTTGATCAAATCGGACCCGTTACTCAGACAGTCGAAGATGCTGCTATTGTACTTTCTCGAATTGCTGGGCGAGACAAGAAAGACGCTACTTCAGCCAAAAGTGGTGGCAAACTTTATGAAGATTATTTGCAAGGAGATATCCGAGGTATGAAAATTGGAGTGCCTAAAGAATATTTTAGTGATGATTTAAGCTCAGAAATAAAAGAAATTTCTATAAAAGCTTTAGAAAAATTTAAAAAACTGGGAGCTGAATTGGTGGAGATTAATATTCCTCATAATGAATATGCTTTGCCTGTTTATTATATAACTGTGCCAAGTGAAATTAGTTCCAATATGGCTAGGTTTGATGGGATTAGATACGGATTAAGTGTCGATGACCAAGAGCAGTCAAAAATCGGAGGAGGTAACTTATTGGAAACATATTTAGATAGTCGAGAGATCGGTTTGGGTACTGAAGTTAAGCGTCGAATTATGCTAGGCACGTATGCTTTGTCTGCTGGATATTATGATGCTTACTATAAAAAAGCTCAGAAAGTGAGAAGGTTATTAAAACAGGATTTCGAAAAAGCTTTTGAAAGTGTAGATTTAATTTTTTCGCCTACTGCTCCGGAACCAGCTTTTAAAATAGGAGAAAAAACTACTGATTTATTGCAAATGTACCTTTCGGATATTTATACAGTAACCGCTAATTTGGTGGGCGTGCCGGCGATTTCTTTTCCAATTGGCACAGTTGAAAGAGAAGGGAAAAATTTGCCAATCGGCGGACAATTGATGGGGCGCTGGTTTGGGGAAGAAGAATTACTCAACGCCGCGCATACGTTTGAGATAAATTAATTTCAAATTTTGAATTTTGAATTTCGAATGAATTTCGAATGTTTGAATTAATAAAACGAAAAATACAGAGATGTGATTTATTACGTCTAACAAGCAGTATAGATTATTGAATATTGAGTATTTAACAAAATATCTCAATATTGAAAAATTAAAAATTAAGATTTGAATCGAAATTCAAAATTTTAAATTCAAAATTAAAAATTATCATGGACATAGATATAAACTCTATTATTGCGACAATTATACAAGTAGCTAACGCTTTTTTAAATTCGGGATTTTTTTGGTTTGTGAAATTTATCTTAGCCATTTATGTGGTGGTTTTATTTGCGGATATGGTGCTACTTTTGATGGTGAGAGGTTTGGGAGGTGATATCAGAAATACCTTAATGGGCGCTCCGATGCCACTAGCTTCCAAAAAGAAATTGCAAAAACGATGGATGGAAATAGAAAATCGATTGAAATTGGGCGATGCTCATCAGGGCAAGATAGCAATTTTGGAGGCTGATAAATTGGCGGATGAAACTTTATTTTTCATTGGATACAAAGGTGGTAATATGAAAGAAAGGTTGGATAGCGCTGATTCAAAACAAATCGAAGATCTGGAATCGCTGAAAGAAGCCCATGATATAAGAAATAAAATAATTTATGATAAAAATTTCCGTTTAGACAAAGAAGAAGTATTACGGATAATAAATATATACCGGGAATTTTTGGATAATCTGGAGATAATATAATAAAATAAATTTCAAATTTTAAATTTAAAATTTAAAATGAATATTTAATTTTTAATGAATAAATTTGTTAACTCATTAACCTAAATAATAAATCGCAAGTTTAAATAATATTAAAGTGTTCTGATTGCGGCCACTGTGAACCGTAAACTGATAACCAAGAACTAAAAATTATGACTGAAGAAGAAAAAATAATTTATGATTTGATTATCGTAGGAGCTGGTCCGGCGGGGCTTGGCGCGTCAATCTATTCATCTCGTTATAAGCTTAAGCATCTGGTGATAGGCGAGGAAATCGGAGGTCAAGTAGTAGAAGCTTCAGAGATAGAAAATTGGGCGGGAGAAAAAAGTATTTCCGGCAAGGATTTGATGAAAAAATTTGTGGACCAAACCGAAAGTCTAGGCGCCACCATTATTCAAGAAGATGTTAGACAGATTGAAAAAAAGGAAGGGAATTTCGAAGTAGTTACTGACGGGGGTAAAAAATATTTTACGAAAACTATAATTTTAGCCCTTGGCATGAAGCCAAGAAAAATGAATGTTAAAGGCGAGAAAGAATTTGTCGGCAAGGGGATTTCGTATTGTGCCACCTGTGATGCGATGTTTTTTCGGGACAAGGATGTAGTGGTAATTGGCGGAGGAGATAGTGCGGCGATGGCGGCTCAACACCTGACAGAATTTGCAAAAAAAGTTTATGTTTTGCATCGTTGTGAAGTAGCTTGGGAGCCTTCTCGCGAAGAATCAATGCGTGCTAATGGTAAAATAGAATTAATCTGCAGTGAAAATATTACTGAAATTAAGGGAGTGGCTAAAGTAAATGCAATCACTTATGAACAAGACGGGGTAATGAAAGAATTGGCAGTAGAGGGGGTGTTTATCGAAGTGGGGACTGTGCCGGGAGTAATAATTGCAAAAAATCTTGGAGTAGCGCTAGATGACAAAGATTATGTAATTGTGGATCAGACCCAATCCACTAATGTAGCGGGAGTTTGGGCAGCTGGAGATGTGACGACCGGTTCCAATAAATTCCGCCAAATCATCACTGCTGTCGCCGAAGGCGCAGTGGCTTCGGGAAGTATCTACCGAAAATTGAGACTTTAAAAAACATATTAGCATTTTGACATCTTAACATATACAAAAAGCGGACACTTTCGTGTCCGCTTTTTGGGGTACAGTTCAAGGTATATGCTTTTTAAATTATTTTTTATGGCAAAGAGTTATAGATAATAAAGTAATTGCTCGATGACTTTTGACTGATGACAGGTGACCAATTTAATGTTAAATTGTTTTTATGTTTTGATGCTGACATGCTAATATACTAAAATGACCGCCATTGATTTTATTTGGATAAATTGAGATAATATGGAGGTGGTATAAATAAAAAATGAAAAATTAATAATTAATAATCTGACAGCCAAAAATTAAAGCATAAGCGGTTCAACCGCTAAAGCTTTAGCGGTTGAACCGCTTATGCATCTGGAGGTTCGTTAATTACTAAAAATAAACCTATGGAAGAATCGATAAAATTGTCCAAAAGGATAGGAGGAAAAATTGAAATTAATTCAAAACAAAAACTAACTAAAGATAATTTAAAAGTCTTGTATACTCCCGGGGTAGCTAGTGTTTGCAATGCGATTGCTAGAGATAAGAAACTATCTTTCGAGTATACTATCCGTAAAAATACTGTGGCGGTTATTTCTGATGGGAGTGCGGTTTTGGGCTTGGGGAATATTGGACCCGAAGCGGCTTTGCCGGTGATGGAGGGTAAAGCTCTTCTATTTAAAGAACTGGGAGGAGTGGACGCTATTCCGATTGTAATAGCCACTCAAGATTCGGATACAATAATAGAAATCATCAAAAACATTTCCCCAACTTTTGGAGGCATAAATTTAGAAGATATTTCAGCGCCGAGATGTTTTAAAATTGAAGAGAAACTAAAGAAGGAATTGGATATCCCGGTTTTTCATGATGATCAACATGGGACAGCTATTGTGGTTTTGGCCGGACTAATTAACTCCCTGAAGGTAGTCAATAAAAAAATCAAAAAAATTAAAATTGTTATCAGTGGAGCAGGCGCAGCCGGAGTAGCAATTGCTAAATTATTAATTGCTTATGGCGCTAAAAATATCATAATGGTGGATAGTAAAGGTATTATTTTCAAAGAAAGAGAGGGAGGGCTCAATGATTCAAAAATGGAAATTGCCAAAATCACTAATCCTGAGAATCTAATGGGTACAATTCGAGACGCTTTATTTGAGGCAGATGTTTTCATTGGAGTTTCAGCTCCTAATTTAGTAAATAACGTAGATATTTCAAAAATGGCTAAAGATGCAATAGTTTTTGCAATGGCCAATCCCATTCCTGAAATCATGCCCAGCTTAGCCAAACAAGGCGGAGCAAAAATAATAGCTACAGGAAGGTCAGATTTTCCAAATCAGCTTAATAATGTTTTAGTTTTTCCGGGAATTTTTCGCGGAGCCTTAAATAAGCGGGTGCGAGATATTACTACTGCCCATAAATTGAAAGCGGCGGAAGTTTTGGCCAATATGGTAAAAAAACCAACTGCCAATAAAATTATCCCCAACGCCCTGGACAAAAGAGTGGCTAAAAAAATCGCCACAATATTTTAATACTACTACGAATTACAAATTTATTACGAATCTACAAATTGTAAGCGTCATTGCGAGGAGGTACTCCGACGTGGCAATCTCCTTGAAATATATTATCGGCAATAATTTCTGTATAATATTTTGAGATTGCCACGGAGTACCTCGCAATGACAAATATCGTTTTTAAATTCACATATTCTTATATTCCTAAAATCTTAAATTCACATATTCCCAAATTCGTAGGGTTTATTGAAAAATAAAATTATCTGTGCTAGGATATAATGTGTAATAAATTAAATAAAAAATATGCAAGAAAATTATGTAGCTTCTCATTTCCATACTATTCCGCAAGACAAAGCTCCTGAGATTTTAAACTTAATCGTAGAAATTCAAAAGGGAGATATGAATAAGTATGAATATAATAAAGAGTATGGTGTTTTAGAATTAGATAGAGTGCTTTATGGCCCAACCTTTTATCCGGTGAATTATTGCGATGTGCCCAATACTTGGAATATAGGCGATGAGGATCCATTAGACGCGGTAGTTTTTAGCTCAATGCCAATAATTCCTGGAGCTCTCGTAAAAGGTCGAGTAGTAGGAATTATGGAGATGGAAGACAATGGCGAAGTAGATCATAAAATAATTTGTGTTAATGATAAAGATCCTCGCTATGAACACGTGACTCATGTAGATGGACTTACTCCCTATGAAAGAAAAGATTTAAAAACTTTTATGGAAATCTATAAAATCCCGCAAACTGGCAGAGACAGCGTAAAAGTAGGAAGATTCTTGGGGCCAGAGGAGGCTTATAAAGTTATTGCTGAAGCTCAAGAGGAATACAAAAAGAAGTTTATCAAATAATTTTTTTTAAATAAAATTCAAACAAAAAACAGCTCTTAATTTAAAAGAGCTGTTTTTGTTTAGCAGTTTTGGATCTTGAATTTGAACTAGACATTTTGAACTAGAGATATTGATTTTTATATATTTAGATGGTATTTTTTAACTAACATAATTAGACAAAATTAGTTTAAATTTAATGAAAAATAAATCAATAATCATAATAATTCCTACAATTCTAGTTTTAGCGATAGCTGGAGCTGATTTTTGGATTGTGAAAAATAAAAACAATAAAGATGGTGCAACTACTAAAAATGAAGTTACCCAGGAAGAAGCTATCGTAGTGGAAGAAAAAATTGATACAAGTAGTTGGCAGACCTACAGGAATGAAGAGTATGGATTTGAGATTGCTCATCCATCGCAGATTTTTGATACGAAATTTAAATTATATGAAGAAGATGAGAATGTTATAAGATTTTATGATATTGATTGTGAACATAATGATATGGGCTTTCCAGCAGCTAACTGTGTGAATATTAATATTCACAGAAAAAAATTAAGCAATTTTACGGAAAATGACAAAAATATATATAAATATAATTTTAATGATAACTCTATAATTAATGGTAAAAAATTTATTATAGAATGGAACAATCAGATAGATGACAGACAACTTCTGTATGGGGCTAATGCAATATTTGATAATGAGGATTCATATTATTTCATTATGATTGGAGGTGTCTATTTTGATTTTACCCAAGAACTTGTTGAAAAATATAAAACATTTATTTCAACATTTAAAATATTAGAGTAGTTTATTTCTATTTGTAGCCACATTAGATATTCCTCAGTAAGATTTTTTATCGTTTGTTTTTCCATATTTTATTATATATATTATTCCCGATGTACTGACACATTAGCTTCGTGGCACACAAAGTCAAGGAAAGTTACCCACTCCAAAAATGCATAAAAATGCTCCCTAGAAACGAAGCTTCCCTGCCAAAATGAGACTTATTTTTTGTTACCTTAAATTGGAGTTTAATCCCAAAACATTTGACTGTGTGTGCTTATAAATGTTAGTTTAAAATAAATAAAAATTATACTTAAAAAATGAATAAAAACATAGTTATATCAATATCAGTCTTAGTTCTCGTTATTTTAATTGGGGGTAGTTTTTGGCTTGTAAAAAATAAAGAAAAAGATAATAAGGAAGTTTTACAAGGAGAAACGATTGCTCAAAGTGGTGATAATAAAAATCAAAAAGAAGTTAATATGGAGGAAACGGACACTAGTGATTGGCAGACTTACAGAAATAAAGAATATGGATTTGCATTAAAATATCCGAAAAATTGGGAACTACGAGATGAGTATTATTACAAGGGGAAATCTTGGAATATCTGGTTAAGTGAAAAAAATAAATGGTATTCCTATGAAGGAGGCAAAGAAAATGCCATATTGATTTCAGTTAAATTCAAAGATAATTCTTTGTTTATCGGTGCTGATGATATTATAAAAAAATGGAAAGATTCATATGGTATTTCTGTAGAAAGTAAGGATATAAATGGTTTGACTGGTTATTACTATAGTGGATTTGGAGAAGGCTTTATTGTTCCAAATATTAAAAATAGAAATTTTGAATTTTCTATAACATCTTCAATTATGACAACAAACGAATTAGAAATGGAAATACGTCCGATATTAAAAAAAATAGTTCGAAGTATCTCCTTTCTAGAAGATACTATTGACTCCACTTCCTTAAAACTTTATGGGTCTCGTGTTGGTATTCAAAGGGAGGGTGATTTTACAAATATCTCAGATTGGCTGGTTGAAAAAAATGATGGGGTTAATTTTTCATTTTCCTATCCTAGAACTGCTAAAATTACAGATGAAGGAAATTGTTATCGAGTGGAGTATGGGTTGGGGTTTATAATTTTCTTTCTTCCTATAGAGGGCGACATGCGATGTGGAGCGAGGACAGGAGTTGGGATATTACCCGATAACGTTGATGTAACTGACAATCTTACAATAGATGGAGAAAAATATGAGGCACTGGGATTCCATGCTATCGTGGACACTAAGGGAGAGGAATTTTTTAAGCCTGAAACAAGATATTTTTATGATTTTTATCACATGTTCGACTTAAATAAGAACAAGGATTGCGGAAATGCGAGCGGATGCAGAAGGGTTGGATATGGCATTTATAAAGAAGTACATAATCCTTTAAGCAAAGAGGATGTTGATAACACGATGAATACTCTTCGTGCTATCGTAGAGTCAGTAAATAATAATGTGCAATAAGAGTGAGATTTTTATTGACTTTCATGTGATTAGATGGTATTTTTTAAACAATATAAGTAATATTTTTTAACCAAATCTAATGAAAAATAAGTCGATTATTACAATAATTTCTGCAATTCTATTTATAATTATAGCAGGGGGCGGTTTTTGGATTGTTACAAATAAAGAAAAAGGTAATAATGAAGTTTTACAAGAAGAAATAACTGTTCAAGATGATACTGACCAAAGCAAACGAGAATCTAAAATTGATACCAGCAATTGGAAAATTTATCAGAATGAAGACTATGGATTTGAGGTGAAATATCCAGGAGAGTGGGAGATTAGTTTGGTTGAGAATGGTCATATGAAAGTTAGGAATACAATATCAGAGTGTGCTCTTATACCAGAGGGGTGCTCAATCATTGTTTTGTATGATAAAGATAATCATTTTAATTCAGATTATGTTTCAGTTCATATTGATAAAGATTCTTCACGCGATGTTGATAAAATTGTTAATCAGAAAAGACAATGGTGGTCAGAAGGAGAACTTTATGGTTGCAACATATCAGCAAATAAAATTCTAAATGGAAATAATTTTTCATTTCGTAGCTTTTATGCAGCCACAGATTCGGAAGATAAGCAAATGAAAGTCGATAAAATCACATGTGAAAATAGTGATTTAAATCCATTTTTTAATGAAATAGTGAAAAATTTCACTGCTACAAATTAAAAAATAATGACTGCACAAAGAATGTTTAAATTTTAAATATTTTTTGTGCAATTATAGAGATTGCACATTATGTAGTTGTTTGAAAACTTAAAAAATGGAGGTTTGCTATGTCTCGTCAAGAAATGAGTTTTTTTATTATTGTGCTAGCAATGTTGTTATCAAGCAACTGTCTAGCAGAATGTCCAGGGGGAATGATGGCAAACGGTCTCTGCTGGCCCACAGAAGGAAACGAGTTACTTTTAGGATGGCATGGAAGCAATCCTAATTATCCAGGGAAATCTCATCTTGGTCAAGATATTAGGGTTGCGGAAGGAAAAAGGGTATTTGCAATTGCTGACGGTGTAGTTTTACATAATCGTATGGATGTTGATGGATACGGTGGCTTCGGTTTTAACGGTGGCGGTTTAATCATTAAACACCAACTATCTGATGGACAATATTTCACTGCTTTATATGCTCATTTAAAAAATATTTCCGTCGGAACAACTGTGGAAAAGGGACAAAAGATTGCAGAGATAGGCCCCTATGCAGGAGGAACTGTTCATCTTCATTTTGGAATAAGATTGCCGTATAATGACAATGATGCTCGTTGGGCAGGATATGGCTCTAGTGACAATGGTTTTACTAACTCGCTCACCTTTATCCAAAACAACGCTCCTTACGTTGATTTCTCTGATGACTTTCAGATGATTGAGGCAACTGTTCGCAAAGTTGGTGATGCAGCTTGGTATCCGCCAAATGTAGATTGTTTTGATGCTCAACAATGGTTTCGAGTTACTTCAACCACTTGTTACTTTGCAGACAGAACAATATGTTTTGAAATTATGGGTGCTTGTCCTGCATTCTAAGACTACCCATCTAATACAAGGAGGGATGAGAGCAATGAAGATAAAAATAATCTTAATGATATTTGCATTTTCTACTTTATTATTTGTTCCAGTTGCAATGGCTGAAATCTGTGGAGGCACAATTACCATTCAAATTGGTCCTTCATCATATGGAGGAACTTATAACGACCCCGAACCCACATCCTCTGATTCCGACCCTGACCTCCATATTAACAGTTTTGACCTGAGAGAAATAGGCGGAAGCTGGGTTAAAGAGATATACAAAACTCTCTATTGGGGACAAAGTTTTCAAGTCGAAGGAAGAATGGAGGTAGAAAATCGTAGTTCCCAAGAAGCCAAAAATGTAGATGCGGATTATCGGATTGAAAATAAGCGTGATTTTGATGAAAACGATACCAAGATTGATGAAGATAGCTCTTTTGATATCGACCCGGGAGAAAGAGAAGATAAAACCATGAGCCCGGTTACAATTACCGTTTCACCAAACGGTCAAACAGTCACAGTGTCTCGTGGTAGCACGGCTAAAGGCTTCCCGATAAACGGTTTTGCCAAAATATATTTCTTTGTCGATGTGGAAGAAGATGATGGTGACCAGGATATTTCTTCTGAATCTGACAAAGACGAATATGGTAAAGTTGAGCTGACAATCAGACCTCCTATCATAGCTAACTTTTCTGCCAGCGTGTTTTCTGGAACTAATCCCTTAACTGTCAGTTTTACTGACCACTCAACCAATAACCCCACCAGCTGGAATTGGAATTTCGGAGACGGGTATTCTTCCTCAGAGAAAAATCCCACGCACACTTATCTTTCTCTCGGTATTTTTACCGTCAGATTAACGGCCAATAATAGCTTGGGAACTGATTCTGTAACAAAAGTTGCCTACATTACAGTATCAACACCTCCGCTACCTCCTCCTGAGCCAGAAGCAACTACACCAATGATAATCAGCGTCACGTTGATTGAATGACTGCAAATGATTGAATTTATTTAACCCCATCTTTTCCTTAGGGAAAGATGGGCTTTTTTGTTTTTTTTATTTGCATTAAGATAAATTTGTATGATATAATGAATTAATTTAAAAGAAGAGCTAAAATAGGGCTTATAAAAATGGACATAAAAACAAAAATATTTTGGTGGACGATGGGAATTTTGATATTGGCTTCTTTCGGGGCGACCTTCTATCGTTATATGATCAAAAAAGATTATATCGTTCAAGCTCAAGTGGATTGTGATCCATATAGTGAGGTTTGTTTTGTGTGGGAGTGCGACCCCGAGAGTGATGTGGAGGGGGAGATGTGCACTGGTGATCCCGAGGAAGATGTCTGGTATTTCAAAGTTATAAATAAAAATGCAAGTCGCATACAAACTTGTGATGCTAGCGATGAAGATTGCAATGCGCTTGTGTGCGCCCAAAACGAACCCGATTGTGAGTTCGTTTTTTGTACTCCAGAAAATATGGAAGAAAATTATGCGTCATCATGTATCGACGATCCTGCTAAATATGCATTAGAGAATCCAATCGAAGAGGAGGAGAGCAAGTGTGATGAAGGAGACGAAGAATGTTTGGAATCTGACGAAGAGAATTTAACAGGGGAGGAATCAATCGAAGAAGAAGTTGTTATTGAAAGTACAGAAAGTGATCAAGAAATTGAGAGCATAGCAACAAATATTAAAGAAACTGAGGGCATTACAGATATTGATGAAGCTGAAAATACAGAAGACTCCGCGGAGAATGTTTCAGTCGAAGTTGCGAATAATGAATCTCTGTCACAAGAAGAAATAGCTCAAAGAAACGAGGACAGTGGCGGAGCTTTGCCGATAGTGGAATAGGGCGAAAACAGGTAACTCCTCACTGACCCTCTCCCATATCTTTTTTTACCCGTCTCTGCGAGTAATTTTTGTACTCAAAAATTGCGTGGCAGTCTAGAAAAATAAATCTCGACATTAAATATATCCCTGGATTGCCACGTCAGGAGTACCTTCCTCGCAAAGACAAACCTGTTTTTGCCATAGGGGTCAGTGAGGAGTTACAAAAACAGGTATTGACAAAAAGGTTTTTTAGTGATATAATTTAAAATTAAGCTTGTGCCAGCTAATTTAATTATATAAAAAACCTATGGAGATTGTTAATGCCTTGGACGCTGAAAGTAAAAAGATAATAATAGCAGTCGTAATAGTATTAATTGGTGCTTTTATTTTTGAAAAACAAAGAAACATTATCCTTGGAGCAGGTTTTTATCGAGGGTTGAGTTGGGTCTTTGATAATCCAATCTGGATTACAGCTGAATTAATTTGGGGAGCTCGGGGCGCTTTGGGGATGGCTATAGCGGCAGTTTTAATAAATATATTTTTATTTATATATTTCAGAAATAAAGAGGCAAAATTTGTTGTTTGGAATTCCCTGAAAGGTTTCTCTGAAAAAGAATTAGAATATAAAGATAGATTCAGAGATTGGAGAAATAAAAAAACTCCTCTTAAATTTATCCTCGTCATCGGTAGTTATGTGCCAATGAAAATATTTTTCTTTCTTTTGAAGATTGTAAAAATTCAATTTTGGGGTAATTTTTTTGCACTTATTATCCTTTCTATTTTCGAAGATCCTTTTATTGCAACTACTTATGTCAAAGATGGCAATAAAAAAGATTTAGATTTTAAGATAATTAGTATTTTTTTGTTAAGTATTTTGATTAGTATCGGTTACTGGTCAATCAGAAATGGTTTGATTACCGAATTTATAATAAGACCAATAGTGTTTTAATAATCCTCCTTTTTTGTCTATATATATGATATAATATATTCAATTAAGAAGCGATTAAGTGATTTGTAAATATTAAATTATTTGATTATGCTCAACTCTAGTAAAGATGGAAATGATGATTTTAATGTAGAGGATATTTATACGCCACTAGAAGTAGCCAAAGAGGAGATATGGAGACGCTGGAATGATAAAAAACTTCGTAAGAAGGTAGAAGATTTTTTAGATAGCAGCATCCCAAAAGCTATGTTAAATAGCCCAAAGGCTATTTTAGCAAGGCACATTGCTAGCCCAAACAATGAATTTGTTAAATATTTAGAATTAGCAAAGAGAATATGTTTAGAGCCAATTTGTTTGGAATATTTAGACGATAAATTCAGATCTGAGAATCAAGATAAATATTATTTAGGAAAAATGTTTTTCTGTGATGGCAATGGAAAGAAAGAAGGAAAAAGACTTAATGTAAAAAAGGTGATTGATTTCGATTTTTCTGAGGGTAAACGATTAGCTGATATAAAGACTTTACAAGGAGACAGTTTTATAAAGTTTCATCATGATTTGTTTGGCGGTTTTTTTAATGAGTATAAAAATTCTATCACGGATGAATCTTTATGGATTAAGAAAAACGGAGGAAGCCCAAGAATATTTTATAAAAAATTTCTCTCTCTTTTTATATGTTACGGAGTTTTGTTCGAAAACTATCTAGAGAATAAAAATGAAAAAGAATTTACCAATAGTGTAGTCGTCCCAACTTTTAAAAAAATATATAATATTTTTGGAGTAAAGCCGTTGGTGGTAAAAATTTATCCCCCAAAGAAAGAAAATGATTTGTTTTGGAGGCATTACCCGAAATTTATTGAAAAAACATTGAAATAAAAATAATTTTTAAAATAAAATGGATTTTAATTTTGTTACAAAAATAGAGACTTGCTATTCTTTCATAGAACAAAACCAGGAATTTCTAAGATTCGTATATTATTCACATATACCAACTACTATAGTTACTTTAATCATAGGATTTTTTGTTTTTTTTAATAATAAAAAGTTGCTAGTTAATAGACTCCTTCTTGGAATAGCGATAGTTTTTTCTCTTTGGACTTCGTTTGATCTCATCATTTGGATTTTCTATGATAGTAGGTTGATAATGTTTTCATGGGCCCTACTTGGAATTTTAAATGTCTTGTTGTTTGTATTGAGTGCATATTTCTTTTATGTATTCATTGAGAAGAGAGATGTTTCTTTGAAGAATAAATTAATGTTTGGATTTTTAATTCTTCCAGTTTTATTATTAACACCCACGTTCTTTAACTTAAGTGATTTTGATATAACTAATTGTCAGGCGACTGAGGGGTTATATTTTACTAATTATTATTATGCCGTTGGTTTTTTTGTAGCTTTGTTTGTTTTTATTTTGGGTTTATTGAAATATAGAAAAGCGGGCAGTGTCTCCAAGAGACAAATAATGTCTCTTACTATTGGAGTGGAACTTTTTTTAGTTTCATTTTTTGTAACTGGTTTTTTGAATAGCTATTTTGTTAGCGTTGGTTTTATCGACGATGCTGTTAGTTTTAAATTAGAGCAATATGGTCTTTTTGGCATGACATTTTTTATGGGAATGTTAGCCTATATGATTGTACGGTTTAAGGCTTTTAATATTAAGCTTATTGGAGCGCAGGCATTGGTAATTTCATTGATTATTTTGATCGCTTCGCAGTTTGCTTTTATTCAAATTCCAATTAATAGAGTATTAAATTTAGTTGCTTTAGTTCTAATAACCGGCTTTGGCTATATTTTAATTCGAAGCGTCAAGCGGGAGGTGGCCCAGAGAGAAGCGCTGGCGGTAGCGAATGAAGAAATTAGCGAGAGGAAAGAACAATTGCAAAAAATCTCCGACCATCTATCAATTGCCAATGATAAGCTTAAAGAATTGGATACAGCCAAAACTGAATTCGTCTCAATCGTAGCGCATCAATTACAGGGTCCGCCCACGACCGTAAAAGGATATTCAATGTTACTGTCAGATGGATCTTATGGCGAGATGAGTGCCGAACAAAAAGATGTTTTACAAAAAATATTTAATGCTAACGAACAACAGATTGAATTCGTAAATGATTTGCTAAATGTTTCTCGTATGGAGTCGGGCAGAGTTAATTTTGTTTTTGAAAAGTGCAATATTGAAAACATCTGTAAAGAAGTAATTGATAATGTTTTTGTTAAAGCTAAAAACAAAGGTCTTTATTTGGAATACGGAAAGTCTATTGGCTCTATTCCTGAAGTTAATATTGATAAGTCTAAAATTAAAGAAGCGGTTGCTAATTTAGTGGATAATGCTGTCAAATATACCAAAAAAGGCGGAGTGTCGGTTTCTGTCAAAGAGTGCGACGGAATTGCAGAGAAATGTCTAATCGGAAATCATCTTCGAATAACTGTTTCTGATACCGGGATTGGCGTGCCGAAAAGCGAGATGGCTCATCTTTTTTCTAAATTTTCCCGAGGCAAAGATGTGAAAAGATTAAATGCTGGCGGAACAGGTCTGGGACTTTATGTGGCAAAGATGATTATTGAAGGGAATCATGGACATGTTTGGATAGAATCCGAAGGCGATGGCAAAGGTTCGAAATTTATCGTTGAGTTGCCAGTGGCATAAAAGCATATTAACATTTTAGCATATAAACATCTCAACACTTTAATTCTGCCAGCTGGCGGGTTAACACGGTAATATTTTTGACGATAGCTTTTTGTGTGCGCTTTTCATAGTCGAAACTCTTGTTTTGTGGGTGCTTTGTGTTAGAATAAATGCGTAGACTAAAATGAATTTAATTATCAAGTTTATGAGCAAGGAAGATATAATAGAGGAAATTAATAGAAACTTGCCTTTTTTAAAGGACAAATACCACGTTAAACAATTGGGTGTTTTTGGCTCGGTTGCTCGAGACGAGCAAACTGACGAAAGTGATGTTGATATTCTAGTTGAATTTAGTTCACCTATTGGTTTTTTTGATTTTATTAGATTAGAAAATTTTTTAGAGGAAAAGTTAAAAAAGAAAGTCGATTTGGTTTCTAAAAAAGGCCTAAAGAACACTATAAGAAAAGAAGTATTAAAAGAAACTATATATGTCTAAGCGAGGAGACGATTTATATTTTGAGGATATTATTAGCTCTATTGAAAAGATAGAGAATTATACCAATGGAATGAAGGAGTTAGATTTTTATAATGATCACAAGACAATTGATGCTGTTGTAAGAAATCTTTCTATTATCGGTGAAGCTGTCAATAGTCTTTCGGAAGATGCTAAATTAGTCAATTCTAACATTCCTTGGGGTGAAATTATTGGAATGAGAAATAAAATTGTACATGAATATTTCGGCGTAGATGAGGAAATACTCTGGAAAACTATTCAGGAAGATTTGCCTAAATTTAGAGAACTTATTAAGGGAATCAAATAGAATAATCTATCTGGGCATTAGTGTTTTCAGCGGAAGCATATCATGATATCTTATCAGTCAATATTCTTTGGGCATCCTTTTTGGAGTCTTTTTTATTTTCAAAATTAAAGAATAATACATGATAAAAAATGATAGCATGTTAACATGCCAAAATGCCTCTCCTCTTGATAAAAATTAAAATCCAAGGCATAATGTATTTTAGTGAGATTGAAAATAATTAGACAATAAAACTGTGAATATGAGAACACATACATGTGGAGAATTAAATAAATCGAATGTGAGTGAGAGCGTAACTTTGGCTGGTTGGGTGCATAGACGCAGAGACCACGGCGGAATAATTTTTATTGACCTGCGGGACCGTTATGGACTAACTCAAATTAAATTTGACCCGGCTATTAATGAAGAGGCTTGGAAGGAAGCGGATCAACTTCGGAGTGAATGGGTAATAAAAGCTACCGGAAATGTTTTGGCGCGTCCGGATGATATGCTGAACTCAAAGTTGGAGACAGGGGAGATTGAAGTAGACATAGCAGACTTGGAAATTCTAAACAAATCCAAGACTCCTCCTTTTGAAATTGATGAGGAAAAACCCGAGGAGGCCAATGAAAATCTGAGATTGCAATATCGATTTATAGATTTGAGAAGGCCGGAGTTGCAAAAACTTTTAATATTGAAAGACAAATACATCCAATATATGCGAGATTATTTTCATAATCTTGGATTCACTGAAATTCAAACTCCAATTTTAGCCAACTCTTCCCCTGAGGGAGCGAGAGATTTTCTTATTCCATCCAGGTTGCATCCTGGCAAATTTTATGCTCTTCCTCAGGCACCACAACAATTCAAGCAACTTTTGATGGTAGGAGGAATAGATAAATATTTTCAAATTGCACCTTGCTTTAGAGATGAGGATCCTAGGATGGATAGGCATTATGGAGAATTTTATCAGCTTGATATGGAGATGAGCTTTGTAACCCAAGAAGATGTGCTGGCTGTTATAGAGCCGTTAATGTTTGAGCTTACAGAAAAATTTTCTAACAAGAGAATAGTTAACTTAGGGAAAGACGGAAAATTTATTCGTTTGCCCTGGAAAGAAGCAATGACCAGATATGGAAGCGATAAGCCTGATTTGAGATTTGATCTGGAAATTAAACCGATTACAGAAATGGTCAGAGATTGCGGTTTTTCAGTTTTTGCGGGAGTGGTAAAAAATGAAGGAGTGGTGCACGCGATGAAAGTTGACGGAGGTGCAAAATTAACCAGAAAAGAAATTGATGAACTAACTCAATTAGCTATAAGCAAAGAAGCCAAAGGTTTGGCTTATATAATTATCAAGGAAGGCGGAGAATTGCAGTCGCCTATTGTTAAATTTTTAGGGGATGATCTAGCAAATAAAATTGTTAAAGAGATGGAGGCCAAGGAGGGAGATATTATTTTCTTTGGAGCAGATACTTGGAAAACAGTGTGCGCCAGTTTGGGGGCGGTGAGAAATGAATGCGCATCAAAATTGGGACTTAAAGATAATACTAAAGCTGCCTGGTGCTGGGTTGTGGATTTCCCAATGTATTCTTATTCAGAAATTGAGCCGGACAGAATTGATTTTGAGCACAATCCTTTTTCGATGGTTCAGGGAGGGATGAAAGCATTGGAAGAAAAAAATCCATTGGAGATTTTGGCCTACAACTACGATTTGATAATTAATGGATTTGAAGCTTCCAGTGGGGCGATTCGAAATAGCAGTCCTGAAATAATGTACAAGGCTTTTGAAATTGCGGGTTACACGAAAGAAGACGTGGATGCTCGTTTTGGTGGAATGATTCGCGCTTTCAAATATGGAGCACCGCCACATGGAGGAAGTGCGCCTGGGATTGATCGAATATTGATGGTGCTTCAAGACGTTAATTCTATTCGTGATATTTATGCTTTTCCCAAAGATGGCAGAGGGCGAGATTTGATGATGGATAGCCCTAGCGAAGTGGATACTAAATTACTTAGAGAAGTGAATATAAAAACAATTAAACATCTAACATCTTAGTATTTTAAAACATTAGCATTTTAACAGAGATAGATTTACGATGTATGATTTAAGATTTAAGATTTGAAGGTTGAATAAAATTTTTCATAAATCATAAATCTTAAATCATACATCTCACCTTATAAACTTTATAACTTTTACCGTCTATTTGCCTTTTGGCTTAAAGATAGTATATAATTAAGTGTAAGGAGTTTAACTTTTTACAAAAATTATTTTATGGAACAAATCCAAAATAAAAAAATATTAATGATAGAAGATGAGGATGTTTTCATTGATATGTTTGGAGGCAAATTAGCTCAAGACGGATATGATATGACTTTTGCTAAAAATGGAGCTTGGGGAATTCGAGAAGCGCTAGAAAATAAGTTTGATTTGATTATGATAGATATGGTAATGCCGGCTATGGGCGGAGAGGAAATTATCAATAAACTGAAATTGGAGGAGTCAACTAAAGATACCCCGATTGTGGTTTTGTCTGCTTCGGTAGATGACGAGACAAAAGAAAAGATAGAACAAATGGGAATAACCGCTTTTTTCGTAAAAACTCATATAATCCCCAGTGAACTATCACAAAAGATTAAAGAAATATTATTTTAGAAATATTTTAAAAATACCATTTTCAAAAGTGGTGTTTTTTATTTTTTTAGTGTAATATTGAAGTATGATTTTCTTTTTAAAGGGAGTAGATGAAAATAAAACAAATAGTAAAAAATAAAATTAAATATTATCCCAAAGGTGTTTCTATTATTGAGGCGCTGGTTTTGATATTCATTTTTTCAGTAGTAACGATGTCTTTTTATTCTGTTTTTGCTGTGGGCACGAAATACATTTTAAATTCTAAAAATAAAATTATTGCTATTTCTCTAGCCAATGAGAGAATGGAGATGCTTAGAAATCTAGCCTATGACAATGTAGCAGTTGTAGGTGGAATACCCAATGGATTAATTGACCCGGATGAAAACGTAGCCGTGGGTGATAAAACTTTCCATGTAATTACGGATATAACTTATAAAGATGATCCGGATGACGGTGTCGCTTTGGGCTCGCCGCTAGATAATGTTCCTACTGATTATAAGACTGCGAAAATAATAGTTAAATGGGGAGAGGAAACTGAAGGTGAGCGAGCTACTCTTGTATCCAGATTTGTGCCACCTGGAGTGGAAACCAGTGTTGGCGGAGGAACGTTTTCAATTAATTCTATCGATTATGCCGGCAATCCAGTTTCCAATGTAAATATTAATATTTTCAATGACCAAGTTTCCCCAATAGTTAATTATTCCACGACCATGGATAGCAACGGCAATCTTTTGCTGCAAGGAGTGCCATCTGATTTGGTACAAAATTACAAAATTACTATGAGCAAGGCGGGCTACGAAACGGTAGTAACTTATTCTCCATTAACAGCGGGGTTTATTCCTGAAGACGCTCATAATAATATTATTGAAGGAGTGTTGAATGAAAAAACTATTATAATTGATTTGCTTTCTGACATAGCGATTAGTTCTAAAGATTCGTTGGGAGATGATTTGCCGAATGTTACTTTTGATATATATGGTGGCAGACGCTTAGACGACGGCACAGTTGATCCTAGTATCAGCTTGGGTACATTTAGTTATACAGATACAATTACTACCGACGGAGATGGAGAATTTTCTGATAACGATGTTAACGCTGGTAAATATACATTAGGCGGTTTCACTTTCGCCAGTGGCGACTATCAATTCAGAAAAGTTGATCTAGGTAGTGATTCGGATCCGGCTGTTTTTGATGTTGTTGCCGGGACGGCATTCAATACAAATGTTATCTTTATGGATAAAAATTTAGATTCCGCATATATATGCATAAAAGATTCTGTCAGTGCGGCAGTTGTTGCAGGAGCGGAAGTTAAACTTAGAAATACTACTTTGGGATATGAAACAACTATTCTGACTACTGATAAATACGGCTATGTTTATTTTCCGGAAGCGATTGCTACGCCACTTCAAAATGGGGAAACTTACGAGGTGCTTGTTTCAGCTACAAATTATCAAGACAAAACAGACAGTATTGTTATAAATAAATTTACCGATAGGACAGTAAATTTAGATAGTATTTAAATTTAAAAAAAGTGATTGATATTAATTTCAAAAAAAAATATAAAAGGAAAGTTATCTCAACTAGGTCTGGCATGACTTTTTCGGAAGTGATAGTTACAATTGGAATATTTTCTATTATTATGGTTGGAGTGAATCAACTCTTCATCAAATCCTGGCAGAATTATAATTTAGTTATGCACACCAATGAAGCCTCAATAGCGGCCAATCGAGGAATGAGTGATATCATAAATGTTTTAAGGAGAATAAGAGAGGCAGATAATGGAGGCCACCCAATATTGGGTGTCGGAGATTTTGATTTGAAGGTTTTTAGCGATATAGATAAAGATGGAATAACGGAGAAAGTTCATTATTATTTGAATGGAACAGATTTGATGGTAGGGAAAAGTAATCCCAGTGGTTTTCCATTAACCTATCCAGTTGGAGATGATGAAGTTTCAGTTTTGATTAAAAATGTGGTCAATAGTTCAGCACAACCATTGTTTTTTTATTACAATCGAGAGAATGAAATCATAAATGCGCCTGCTGGCAGTATAAATGAAATAAGGATGATAGAAGTAAATCTTTTTGTGGATAGAAGAGAAGGGGATTTAAGTATAAAATCCTACGCATCTCTCCGTAATTTGAGTGATTATGATACGCTAAATTAAATTTTTATGAAAAATTTTAAAAAAAGAAATGGTTCAATATTGGCCTATACTTTAATAATAATTACAATCGTTTCTATATTTTTAACAGCGTCCTTGAAAGTGGTTGTGAGCAATATGCAATTCGGAATCAATCGAGAGTCGAAAGAAGAATCTTTGCAAGTTGCTGAAGCGGGAGTATATTTTTATAGATGGTATTTGGCTCATAAAGTGGCGGGGTTGACTAAAAAACAGATAAGGCAATTTTGGGCTTCGGGCACAGCCTATGGCGTTGACAGTGTATATGAAGATGATTTTAATGGAATAGGGACTTACCAGATAAGAGTTATTGCGCCTATAGCAAACTCTACTATCGTTATGACTGAAGTAACAGGCTGGACTTACAAAAATCCAGGTTTAAAAAGAATTGTTAAGGTTCGATTTAGACAACCAGCTTGGAGTGAATATGTGGTACTTTGCGATTCAGATATCAGATTTGGAGCAGATACCAATGTAATTGGTTTGATTCATTCAAATAGAGGAGTGCGATTTGATGCGGTAGCCCATAATATAGTGAGTAGTTCAGTAGCAACATATAATGATCCTGATCATGGTGGCTCGGATGAGTTTGGGGTGCATACTCATAATGCTCCAACTGATCCACTTCCCCCAAATGCAGTTCCGGCTCGCACCGATGTATTTATGGCTGGAAGAGAATTTCCTGTGCCTGAAAAAGATTTTGATAGTATTTTAGCAGATATAGCTGACATGAAAAGCGAGGCAGGTTGTAGCAATGTAGGAAGTTATTGTTCGGGTAATTCAAATGGAGCAATCATTTCAACTCATGGAATTTATTTTAATAATGCTAATCATGGAAGGCATATAATTTTGCAAACAGACGGAACTATGCGAGTCTCAAGAGTTACCAGTATGTCCAATAACGAAGTCAATAATCAATCAGTCTATATTACTTATAATATTCCGAATGAGGGTGTGATTTTTGTGGAGGACGATGTTTGGGTTGAAGGAGCTATAAACAATAATCGTGTAACTGTAGTAGCGGCTGATTTAACTGGCGCCGCTTCCAATAAGAATATTTACTTGAAAAAAGATTTGACCTATACTAATTACGATGGAAGTGATATTATTGGATTAGTAGCGCAAAATGATGTGGAGGTTACGAAGGAGAGCGAAAGTGATTTGGATATTGACGGTGTGTTGCTTGCTACCACCGGAAGAGTAGGGAGAGAGCAATATAATAATGTTAAAGATTCCATAACAATCTATGGGGCAATTGTAACAAAGCAAAGATATGGCTTTGCTTATGTTCATAGTAATGGAACCTTTGCTGAGGGATATATTAATAGAGATATTATTTTTGATAATAACTTATTGTATTATCCGCCCCCTTATTTCCCCACAGGAACGGACTATGCCATAGATTCTTGGGAAGAATTGTAGATAATATGGACGACAAAAAAATAAAATTAAAACTAAAAATAACTTCAGCTAAATAATATAGGAATACTGCAATTTAGCGGGGTAAATAAAAATAAAAAATGGGATTTTTAATGAAAAAAATAATTGATTTTAAAGATGATGCTTTCGGATTAAGTATTGAGGATGATGTTTTGAGAATCATTAGAATCGAAGATAAAAAGATAAAGAGTTATTCCTCGGAAGCTATACCCAAGGGTGTTGTTTTGGATGGAGAAATTGCAAATAAAGATGAATTCTTTAGAGTTTTAGATAAATTAATAAAAAATGCTAAACCTAAAAAAATAAAAACAAAGAAAGTGAGAATAGCTCTTTCTGAATCCAAATCTTTCTTAAGGTTAATATCCATACCTGCTATGAGCGAGAAGGAAATCAATGAAGCTATAAAATGGGAAATAGAAGCCAATATTCCCCTTTCTTTGGATCAAGTTTATTATGATTGGCAGTTAGCGGGGGATATTTTTGGCAGTAACGACACGGGTGAAATTAAAGTTTTAGTTTTGGCGGCGGCTAAACGGGTAGTCGATCAGTACATAGAATTTTTAGAAGAATTTGGATTGGAAGTTATTGGTATTGAATCTGAGACGACAGCTATTGTCAGAAGTTTGTTGAATGAAAATAGTGTTTCGAAGACGGCGCTGATAATAAATATGGATAAAAATAAGACTAGTTTTATTTTTGCTATTGAAAACATTCCGTGTTTTGCATCCAGTGTTCCAATTTCAGAAAAAAATATAATCGGAGCAATTGCGAAAAAATTTAATATTTCAGATAAAAAAGCCCAGGAAATTGAAGAAAAAGACGGCATTGGATCATTTTTTGAGGATGATGCTTTATTTGAAGCGATTAAGCCGATTTTAAGTGGTTTGGTCGACGAAGTGAAAAAGACAATTGATTTTTATTTGGAGGGGCTAAAATATTCTTCTTCAATTGATAAGATTATTATTTGCGGAAGACTGTCTAAGGCCAAAGGTTTAATACCTTATTTATCAAGAAATCTGGGGATTGAGGTGGTGGAGGGAGACGTCAGAAATGGCATGACTTCCAGTATCAAAAGTGTCCCAATAATTAAGCAAGAAAATGTCATTAAATATGTGGTGGCAATCGGCCTGGCGCTAGGCAATAAATAAAAAATACTTTTTTACATACATTGTTTCATATGAAAATAAAATTAAGTCTTTTGCCTAAAAGCAAAGAGAAAAGAATAAAAAATAATAAAATATTGAAGTTTGTAATTCTGCAAGAGATTATGATAATTGTTATCACGCTTCTTTTTTTTGGTGCGATAAAAGGAGTCGATGCTGTAGCAAAATATCAGTTGAGTAGCATTAATCAGCAACTTGCTTCGAAAGAATTAAATGAAAACTATATAGAGATAAAGAAATATGAGGAAAACTTGAAAGAAGCCGGTGCAAAAGTCGGTTTTATAAAGAATATCCAAAATTTTGATATAAATTGGGTGTTTGTATTAAATAAATTGTCATTGCTATTGCCCACGGAAGTAGTATTGAATTCTATGAGTGGAAATGGATTAAATCTGACATTGAAAGGAATTGCCCAGGATAGAGATATTTTAATAAAAATGAAAGAAGACATCCAGAGCGATAATTGTTTTGAGGGTGTTAATATTCCTTTAAACAATATAGTGTTAAAAGAAAATATAGAATTTGAGTTAAAATTTGTAGTTAATATAAAATGTTTAAATGGTCATGAAAAAAAATAATAGTTTTTTCCAAAAAAATAAAACATATTTAATTATCGGAATTCTCCTGATTATTTGGATTTGTTTTTTTATTTTTATAATTTCTCCTTCTGTGGGGTTGTTAAAAGATGATTTCGACTCCGTTCAGATGAAGTTGATTGACGGTAAGAATAATGATGACAAATTAAGCAAGCTGGATAATCTAAAAAATAATTTCGAAAAGGTAGCTAGCGAAAAAGACAATTTAAATGTTATTTTTTCCAAGGATAATATCGTTGGATTGGTCGAAGAACTGGAGTTGATAGCGCAGAAAACCGGAAATGATATAACAATATCGGTAGATGAAGGAAATAAAAAAATACTGGAACCGAATAAAGGCAAGCCCAATAGCCAGGAAAACGAAATATTGAAGTTGTCGCCAGTAAAAGATTATTTTGCAATAAAAATTATTTTAGCTGGAGATTATAACGGACTGGCCAAATTTATAGATAAATTAGATAACATTAAATATTATAATAGTGTGGTTTCTTTTAAAATTGAATCCAAGAAAATTATTTTGGAAAAAGAAACAGATAATAAAAAAAGTAACCCTAACGGCGGAATTAGCGTTTTGGGCGATGGTAATGGAGCTGATTTAAGCGAAGAAGAAAAGGAAAAATTGGTACTTAATTCCGAATTGGATGTAATATTTTATTCATTAGAAAAAAACGATGGGAAAAAATAATTTATTTTTAAAATTTAATAAGGAAAATTTTAATTTTTTTAAAATGAAAAATTCTATTATTGAATTTTTCTTGAATCATTCAGAATTATTATTTATGCTATTTTTTGCCGTAATGGCAGTGTTTAGCAGCATGCTTATTTATAAGTATATTTATTCTTCAGTTTGGAGTGATAAGAAAAAAGAAGTTTATCTGCAGGATTTAAAAAAGGGAGAAATTGAATTTAATGTAAAAGATTTTAATGCGGTAGTAGAAAAAGTAAAAGAAAGAAACACTCTTTATGTTAAAGATAGCGCCGAAGAAGTGCGTGATATTTTTGGCATAGAAAAATAGAAGATAAAATATTTTATGTAACTGTGTTATTAAAGTAACTTTAATAAGAAGTTCTGCATTGCCGGGAGACATGAAATATTTTATTAACAAAAAAACACCACAACGATGGTGTTTTTTTGATAAATTTTTAGGGGTGCTCTTGCCAGGACTCGAACCTGAAACGCTTGGTCTCCCGCACAATGTGCGCCCACTAGGACTCGAACCTAGAACCTTCTGGTCCGAAGCCAGACACTCTATCCATTGAGCTATGGGCGCACGTTATGCGGGATAAACTCCGCCAAGTGTGATATTCTATCCCGTGCTAAAGTAATCTTTAGTTTACGGGACCATTTCACCACAAGAGCCATTCTTTGAAACAATGAAATCATCTTAAAATCTACACAGGGGCGATCACAGGGAATCGGACCCTGATACTCGGTACCACAAACCGATGTTCTACCACTGAACTATGATCGCCACTCTATAGACTTTTAATTTTCACTAATACTTAAAAATGATAGCACAGAGAAATGGAGAAATCAAGGGGTGGTAAATCATTTTAGCACTTTAACATATTAACATCTCTCTTAAGCTAACGTTCCGGATGTCTCATTCGGTTAAATGCTAATATGCTAACATATTAAGGATGAATTAAGCTTGACTTTTATTTTGAAAAAGCTATAATTTTATAGTATTCTATATTTGTCCTAAATCAATATAAAATATAGGAAATAAATAAACCCAGTCTTGGGCAATGTTTTATTTTTGCGCCCAGTTTGAGTCAGTCTCAGTTGGAGAATTATAGAGTTAGTTGCTAAGGAGAAGAAAAAAGTAAAATTAAAAACTATATGCGCCGTTAGCTCAGTTGGTAGAGCAACAGCCTTTTAAGCTGATGGTCGAGGGTTCGAATCCCCCACGGCGCACATATTGAAAATTACAAAACGCATCAATCTACGCAGGTTGATGTTTTTATTTGAGAGACTCAGTCGGGAGAGCTGGAGGTTATATCAAATCAATTTAAATACTGCGATGGTGTCATTCCGAGTGAAGCGAATCCGACACCAAGGAGGATGAACGAAATCGAGGAATCTAAACCCAGATCTTTGCGCCACCGCTAAAGCTATAGCGACACGCGGTCGACTTCATTTCTCCGCCAGCTGGCGGATCAATTCCGCTCAAGATGACAAATACTATAGTATAGATTTAGTTTATTTGGCATTGCATTGAACTTTTTTTAAGATTGTAATATAATTAATTTGAATAATAAAAGTAATATTTTAAAACTTTTGCAATATGAAAAAGTATGGTCAGCTTTGTGGGCTTCTATTTGGAGTTATTATTTTTTCTGGCTGTTCTTTGACAGGGGGCAGTTCGTCAAAGGAAGTTGGCGGGGTTTTAAAATCGGCAGATAATGGAGTGAGCTGGGAATTGAAAAATAATGTTAATGATAAACAGAATATATCGAAGGTGGATGTCTTGGATTTGGCTATCGATTCTGTGGATACTGATAGGATTTATTTGGGAACCAAAGATAAGGGAATAGTTGTTTCAAAAAATGGAGCAGAAAATTGGGAAAAATTAAAATTTCCAGCCAATAAGGTTTACGGCTTGGCTATAAATTATTTTAAACCGAGCAATATTTTTGCTACAGGAGTAAGTGGAGAACGGGGGAAAATTTATAGAACGGATAATTACGGAGAAGATTGGGAAGAGATTTATACCGAGCCGGCTGATGGCACAGTAATCGTTTCTCTTGCTATGCACAAGAATGACCCAATGGTTTTATACGCCGGCACTTCCAAAGGTGTCATTTTGAGAACTATTGATGGCGGCGAAACGTGGCGAAGTCTTTATACGGCTAGTGGAGCTATTACGAAAATACTATTCGGAGGAGGCGCAGATAATCACATTTATTCTCTAGTTTATGAAAGCCAGGTATTATCCTCAGATATTAATGGTGATAATTTTAAAGTTATCGGGGGCAAATTAGCGGATGAAAAAAATAAAATGGGAAAGGTTTACTCCTTGGCAGTTAGTGGAAATAGCAATGGAGAGCTTTACATAGGAACTGATAATGGGATTTTTCAAAGCAGTAATGCAGGAGAGAATTTAACCGAAATTGGGGTACTGGCCACTTCCAAAGGATTTCCTATCAGATCCATAGCGGTGAATCCAAAAAATTCACAAGAAATAGTGTATAGTGCAGCTCAGGCGATATATAAATCCGTAGATGGCGGAAAAAATTGGTCAACTTATCAATTAAACACCGGCAAGTTGATATCAGAGATTGTCTTTGATCAAAATGATGTGAATGTTATTTATTCAGGGTTAAGAAGTTTTAAGTAAAATATATGTATAAAAAAATAATAGAAGAGAAAAAAGTTGATTTGGATGGTGCGTTGGAGCATTTTAAATTTGAGATGTCCAAGATAAGAACGGGACGGGCTAACCCATCTATAGTGGAGGATTTATCGGTGGATTATTATGGAACAAAAACTCCATTGAAACAGATTGCCAATATTAATGTTCCTGAACCAAGAACTTTGCTTATTCAACCCTGGAGCAGAGACAGTTTGGCGAATATCGAGGCGGCCATAAAAATTTCTGATTTAAATTTAACTCCCAACAATGATGGGGAGGTTATTCGAATAAATATTCCGGCTCTCAATGAGGAGAGGCGTTTGGAGTTGGTGAAGATACTTAACAAAAAAGCGGAAGAAGCTAAAATATCCGTAAGGAATATCCGTGAGGATGTTTGGAGAGAAATTCAGGAATTAGAAAAAGAGGGGAAAATCGCAGAAGATGATAAATTCAGAGGTAAAGAACGGTTGCAAGAGGCGGTTAATGATTACAATAAAAAAGTAGATGATATGCGAGAAAAAAAGGAACAAGAAATATTGACAGTTTAAAAAACCTGGTCCTAGTTTGGTATGTTGTTATAAAAAAAATATTTATCAAATATGATTAAATTAGTTAGCACTGTTGGTTTTTTTATCGTTAACGAGGAGAATAAGATTCTTCTTATTAAACAGTGCGATGAAGAGAAAAAAGATGCCTCTACGGATGGAAAATTAATATCGCTCAAGGAGGAGAGCGAAAATATTTTAGAAGAAAAATGGATGGTGCCCTCTGGAAATTTGGAAGAAAATGATAATCCAAGAGCCGTAATAAAAAAAGAAGTTAAGAAATGCTTGAATTGTGAAGTAACGGATTGTAATTATTTCAACCTTTATTTTTATGATATTTCAGATAATTTTATAAAAAAAATAGCCTATTTTTATGGAACGATAGAAGGGGAAATTAAAACAAAAAATGAACAGATGTCGGCAGAGTGGGTTTCTCTGGATAGGAAAGAAATAGACGGTTTAAATTTAATTCCTGAGCAAAAAGAAGCGTTGAATGATTTTCTTGTTTTTTTTCAGAACAAATCTTTGGGCAACGCGGAGTAGTTTTTCATTGTGTCAAATTCGTATATTTTTATACAGCCCCGTCTTTTTGGCGAAGATGGAGTTTTATTTTTTGGCATTTTTTCCGAAAAAGTGCCCATAATCAGGCATAGTTATCAGGTTCAATCTTAGAAATTTAAATTTAATATCAAAATTATATTAGTGCAAATGAAACAGCGCTCCGTTCCCATAAAGATTGAATATAAAGACTGAATATTTACTTTTTATCTCTTTGGTATTAAACTATAACTTGAGGAGGTTTTTAAGCTTTAATTAGTTAATCCTATAAAATATGTCTTCAGTGCAAGTCTTAGAGATACTATTTGGTTCTAAATCTAGAGCCAGAATGATGCGTTTTTTTATTTTGAACAATAGTCAGGAATATGCTTTCTCGGATATTGTTAGCAGAAACATTATTAATTCAACAGAAGCTCGAAAAGAATTGAATGCTTTCAGTCGAGCGGGGTTTGTGAAAGAAAAAAATAAAAAAGGAAAAAAATATTATCAAACGAATATTAATTTTCCTTTTTATCAAGAGCTTGAGAGATTGGTTATAAAATCTGATATCTTTCCTCAATGCAATAGTCTGTCTGGTGTTAAAAAAATTGGAGATGTGAAACTGGTTTTAACAACGGGTGTTTTTATGAATTATGCCAAAGGAAAGCTTGATCTTCTTTTGGTGATAGATAATGTAAGCAGGGCTAAGTTAAGAACCCTTATCAATCATTTAGAAGCAGAGGTCGGCAAAGAAATTCGCTACATGCTTTTGACAGGAGAGGAGCTGACTTATCGATTAAACATGTTGGATAGATTTTTGATTAATATATTCAAGGAACCCCATGAGATTTTTTTTAGCAAAATGCCCAAAATAAAGCAGGTAGTTTCTATTCTAAAGAAATAACTTATGGATGATATTAAACAATTTTTTAACAATAAACTATTGCTAACTTTATTCGGCAGCGCAATTGCGATAAATATTTTTAATTTTTTGTTTTTATTCTATTTTATTGAGAAACTGAATAATTTGATAATATTGCATTATAATGTTTATCTGGGAGTCGATTTGATGGGTGAGAGCAATCAGGTCTTGCTTATCCCGGCTGTGGGATTTTTTTTTACTGCAGTCAACCTGTGTCTGGCAATTTATTTTTTTTCCAAAAAAGAAAGAATGCTCTCCCATATTCTATCCTTGACGGCATTTATCGCCCAGCTAGGGATAAGCGTGGCCTGCGGTTCAGTGATTTTAGTAAATTATTTCTAAATAAATAAATTAAAGTTAAAATATGTTTTATTTTCCCAGTCCGTATCCAAAGGAAGAAAAAGATAAGAAAGTGCAAAGAGCACTGGAAATAATTCCAGGTATTTTAACGTGGACGACCTTAATTGGGATGCCGATTTTTTCCTTTTTGTTTCCTGTGTGGGTATCTGTTTTTATAATAATGTTTGATATTTACTGGATTCATAGGACAATTTTTATATCGACCTACTCAGTGTCGGCTTACCGAAAATTAGTTAGGGGAAAAAACACTGATTGGTGGAGGAGGTGCCAAAATATCAGCAACCCTGAAAAATATATAGAAATCTTAAAAGATAAAATAGATAAATTGAAGCAAGTTTTATCGGAAAATATGTCTTTTTTTGAAAAAAGAAAAATAAAAAATGAGATAAAATTATTGAAATTGGAATGCAAAGAAGTAGCTAAATTAAAAGGAAAGGAAGCAGAGATATTGGACTGGAGAAAAATTATTCATGTAGTAATGCTCCCTACGGCAGGCGAGCCAGCCAGTGTTATCGAGCCTACTATAAAAGCCATAGAAAACAGTAATTTCCCCAATAAACAGATAATAATATTGTTGGCCACCGAAGAACGTGAAAAAGCGGAAGCGAGATTGGAGAAAGTGAATTATCTGAAAAATAAATTCGAGGGTGTTTTTTGCGATTTTCTTGTTACTACCCATATCGTAGCGGAGGGGGAAATGAAATGTAAAGCTTCTAACGCTACCTTTGCAGCCAGAGAGCTCAAAAAGTATCTGGAAGAAAAAAAAGTCGATTTGGAAAAAGTAATTTTTTCAAATTTTGATTGTGATAGTGTCTGTCATAGAGAGTATTTTGCCGCCCTTACTTACAACTATATAATTGATCCTAAGCGATTGCAGCGGTCTTATCAGCCGATTCCGATGTATCATAATAATTTGTGGGATACCAATGCTTTCGTGCGCGTAATTGTGACTAGTTCATCATTTTGGCATATGTTTCAAAGTACTAGAAAAGAAATGGTTACATTTTCATCGCACAGCGAACCATTTGCGACCTTGGTTAATGTTGATTTCTGGCCAGTCAATATGATTAGTGAAGATTCTATAATTTATTGGAAATGTTTTTCTTATTATGACGGCGATTATCAAGTTACTCCGATTTATTTGCCCATTTCTTTGGACGCAGTATTAGCCAAGACCTATTGGCAGACAATCAAAAATCAATATTTTCAAAAGCGCCGCTGGGCCTATGGAATTGAAAATTTCCCCATTATAATGCGTGCTATTTGGAAAAATAAAAAAATCAAACTTTCCAAGAAACTTCATATTGTCTTTGAAATGCTGGAAGGCCATCATTCTTGGGCCACAGCTCCTTTTATTTTGGCTTTCCTGGGATGGATGCCTCTGATTTTCGGCGGAAGCGAATTCAATGAAAGTGTCTTGGCGCACAATCTTCCCTTCATCACCAGGGGCTTGATGAGTTTGGCGATGCTAGGATTAGTGATATCAATGTCACTGAGCTTCATTTTGATGCCAGAGCGACCGGTTAGATATTCTCGCTGGAAATATTTGAATATGTTTTTTCAATGGTTGCTAATTCCAGTAATTGCGCCTACGTTAGGAGCGATGCCGGCGATTGATTCGCAAACTAGAATTTTAATTAAAAAATATTTTACCGAGTTTTGGGTAACGCCGAAAGATAAATAGGAAGGAGAAGTTGCAAGTTCGTAAAGTTTTAAAGTTCATGAAGTATTGAAATATTATGGAATTAAAAGAATATATAAAAATATTTAAAGATAATTACGGCATTTTTCTTATGACAGTGGGCTTAGTTTTGGCTTCGGGATTGATTGCGCAGTTAGTATTAAAAGATAAGTATAGCATTGAAGCGGATTTAAACATAACTCGCACTGGCTACCAAAAAGATACGTCTGATTATCGTTATGATGAATTTTATCGATTGCAAGCGGATGAGCGATTTGCCGATACGGTGGTGCGCTGGATCGGATCTGAAGTTATAAAAAATGAAATATCCAAGGAAACAAAGGGCGTTAAATTTGAGAAATTAAAAGCAGAGCGGCTATCTTCGCAAATGATTAGAGTTTCTTTTGTTTTGTTAGACAAAGATGAGGCTGAAAAAGTTACCAGGGCGATTGACAGAGTTCTAAACGATAAAGTTTCAGAGCTAAATTCAGAACAAAAAAATCCGCAATGGTTTAAAGTTTTAGTTAGCTATCCGATAGTGGATAATTATGGAGTGTCTCTGGGAAAATTAACAATGATACTTTTGGTAGCAGGATTATTTTTGGGATTTTGGGCAGTTTTGATAAAGCACTACCTAAAGTAAATTTTCAGTTCCCCTCCCCTTAGCAAGGGGAGGGTTGGGGAGGGGTTTGAAGCATCTTGTAATTCAAATTAAAATAATTATTTCATATATGAAAATAGGCATAGACATCAGGTGTCTATCCGAGGGGAGGAGGACTGGGGTAGAAGAATATAGTATTAATCTTTTAGATAAAATTTTCAAGGAGGGTACTAAACATGAGTACGTTCTTTTTTTAAATTCTTGGAAAAAACCAGGAATAGATTTGGATTGGATAAAAAAATATAAAAATGTAGAAATAAAGATGTTTCATTTTCCCAATAAAATATTGAATTTGTTTTTGTGGTATTTGAACTGGCCCAAAATAGATAAGCTTCTGGGAGGAGTAGATATTTTTTTTATGCCCAATTTGAATTTTATCGCGCTTTCTCCGGAGAGCAAATTGATTTTAACAATTCACGATCTTTCTTTCGAATATTTTCCGGAATCTTTTTCATTCAAAAGAAGGCTTTGGCATGTTTTTATTAATCCCAAGAAATTAATCAAAAAAGCCTCTAAAGTTTTGGCTATCTCCGATTCTACGCGGGATGATTTGGCGGTTTTTTATAAAATTGATCCTAAAAAGATAGAAGTTATCTATAATGGTATCTCCGATGAGTTTACCAAGATTGATAGAAACAATCCAAAATTATTAGAGGTGAAAAATAGATATAAACTTCCTTTTAATTTTGTTCTTTTTTTGGGAACATTCGAACCGCGGAAAAATATCATCGGCATTGTGCAGGCCTATGAAATTTTGCGTGACGAAAAAAATAAGACTTTGGACAGATATAAACTGGTTATTGCCGGTTCCAACGGCTGGAAATCGAAAGAAATTCAAAAAAGCATAATTAATTCTAAATATAGCCAAGACATCCGATGGATTAAATTTATAGAAAATGAGGATAAAGTTTATGTCTATAATTTAGCTTCGCTGTTTGTGTATCCTTCATTTTTTGAAGGTTTCGGCATCCCCCCTTTGGAGGCGATGAAATGTGGCGTGCCGGTGGTAGCGGCTGATAATTCTTCTTTAGTGGAAACGGTAGGCGAAGGAGGCGTAATGGTGGATGCTAACCGTCCGGATGAGATTGCTTTAGCCTCGCGGGAATTTTTGTTAAATAAAGATTTTGCAGAAAGTTTTTCGATGGATAGGTTTAAGCAGGTGCAGAAATTTTCTTGGACAAAATCAGCCAAGAAGTTTTTGGAGGTTATCGAAGAGATGAAATAGATTCAAACTAATATTTTAACATTTTGGCAAAAAGCATTTTTTCGTGTGTCATTTCAAAAAACGTTGACATAAAAAATTATTGTATTAACTTTTGAAATATGTTAGGATAAAATCATGAATATAGAAGAAATAAAGCAAAAAATCACTCCTATTTTGATTAAATATGGCGTAAAACGCGCGGCCGTTTTTGGTAGTGTTGCGCGGAAAGAAGCTGGGCCAGATAGTGACGTGGATATCTTGGTGGAGTTAGACGAACCAATTGGTCTTTTTAAATTTGCTAGACTGAATTATACATTAGAAGATGCTTTGGGGAAAAAAGTTGACCTAGTCAAAAGCACAGCGCTGAAGCCTTCTTTCAGAATTAATATTTTGAAAAGCGCTATATATATTTATGGATAACAGAGACATCGCTTATGTTGATGCGGAGGAAGTGTGGAAAGCTTGTCAAGAAGATGTTTCTGATTTGAAAAACAAAATTAGCCAGGCAAAAACAACTATTATAACTTAGCGGAGCTTTTTTGTTCTGTAAAAAAATAAAATATAATATAAATATTAAAAGTAACTTATAAAAAATAAAAATAATCCCAGTTAAATAGTGCAAAGTACCTTAATTTAACTGATTAGAAAAATGCCCGAAATTAAAAACAAAAAATCCATAGCTATTATTCCAGACGAAAGAATAATTGGGAAAATATATTATATTCGCGGAGAAAAAGTTATTTTCGACCGTGATTTAGCGGTGCTTTATGAAGTAGAAACAAAAGTGCTAAATCAAGCAGTTAAGAGAAATATAAAAAGATTTCCAGAAGATTTTATGTTCAAGCTCAGTCAAGAAGAGATGTTAAATTGGAAGTCACAGATTGTGACTTCAAAAAATGAATCTTTAAGGTCACAAATTGTGACCTTAAAAAAAGGACGTGGGCAGCATTTGAAATACATTCCTTATGTTTTTACTGAACAAGGCGTGGCTATGCTTTCTAGCGTACTTAATAGCGATAGAGCTATTCAAGTTAATATTCAAATTATGCGAACGTTTACAAGAATGAGAAAGCTCCTGTCTACTCACAAGGAGCTACGTGATAAGATGGAAAAAATGGAAAAAAAGAATGGGGAAAATTTTAAAGTTATCTTTAAAATTATAAATAAACTTATAGCGACAAATCCAAATGATAAGGAGCTTAAAATAATTGGTTTTAATGACAAATAAAAGCAGTTGTTTATTTTGCAAATTCCCAAAAACAAATCATAATACAACCATTAAAATACGCGATAAGTTTAAAACAGCACCAGTTGTACTAAATAAATTTTTTATCTAGCTTTAATTCAAAGTCTGACGCTTTAAACACGACGAAAGTTTGATTTTTTTAAATAATCTACAGAGAATAAGCAGGAGTTTTTTCTGCTCTTGGAAGGCCGCAGAAAAAAATTTATTAAAATACTATGTCTGAGCTATTCAACCTATTCAATAAACAATACAAAAAGGTAGATGATCTCCCCGAAGAACATAAAAAAGATTTTGTTAATATCGCCAATGGTTTCATTAAGAAAGAAGCTGTGGATAAAATTCTAAAACGGGAAGCAATGGGATTATTTTCCGATGTGAACTCTGATTTTAATTTGGCCCGATTAGAATCTGAATAAATTGATAGACTACGAAATCGAACTGCTGAAAATATAGAAAATTTTAAGATAAACGATGACGGATTAGCAATATACGGAACACATATTGATAGTTTATCAAATCTAATCACAGATGGTTTTAATATCAGACATGGTAGGGATATAGATTTTAACATAATCGGAGTAAAACGAGAGTTGGAGGATGAGGACAGAGATGAAGAACTACTTAAGCAAGGGCATGGCAGAATCGGGTTTGGGAAAAATGAGGGCTTATTTTATTATAAAGATGGGGTAGCTTACGATTGGGATAGAGTCTATCTTGTCTCTTCTTTTTTCAAAAAATTATATCCAAATTTAATAAATGCTATTGTAAAGGATTCCGCCCCTGTAAATGAGGTGTTGGAACAAATTGATATAAAGGAAAAATACTACAGTCCTGGCATATTTAGACAACCCAACATAGAAGAGTTTTCTGAATTTGATGAAGAATATTATGAGAATGATTCTAAATATGGGCGCGAATATCCTGGTGGAATAAGCTTTTCACATATGTCGGAAAAAGAAAGCGACTTGGCTATAAAAAGATTTCTTGGTTATTGGATATTTGATGGAATTGTTGTTCCATATGAAGCAAGAAACGCTGGAAAAGATGAAAAAGGATTACTGATTGTTTATAAACAGGAGGACATGCTAACTAAGGTTGTTGCTATTCAGAATGAAAAGTTACCCTTAGAAGAACAATTGCCCTGTTATTCTCCGAATGGTAAATGTATATACAATCCACTGTTATTGAAAAAATAAACAATATGGAGTTTTGAAAAAACGGAATTCACCCCTTAATATCCGCTTCTATTTTTTCGAAATAAAAAAACTAATCTTGCTATTCTAGTAGGCAAAATTTAATGCGACTGCGACGAGATAATAAATTTACTACGTATAGCAACGTGATAAATCGCGTAGCTACATATTCTCTGTAAACAAAAAAACATCCCGACAAAGCCGGGATGTTTTAAAGTTGGTTGTTATTACGCTAAAGCAACATTTGTAGCGTTAAGACCCTTAGGACCTTCTTTCACTTCAAATGTAACGGCGTCTCCTTCTTTAAGTTCATTGAATTCTACACCTTGTAATTCAGAAGCATGAAAGAATAAATCTTTCTCTTCTCCATCTTGAGATATAAAACCAAATCCCTTATCAGTAAGACGAGCAATTTTTCCTTTGTTCATCGTTTTTGTAAGATAAAGCTTGTTGATTAATTTTCAAATCTATATGGACTGTTTGATAAAACTCGACTTTGCTTTTCTTACAGTTCCGACTTGATTATATCAATAGTTGCATATTTAAAGCTTTTTGTCAATAGATTAAAAAAAATATAAAATTAAAAAATTAAATTTGTCAAGCAAGCAACCATCTTTTGGTAATGTATAGCCCGATAGAAACACTCGACATTTTAGTTGAATTTATCAGTAAACGAGGTTATTTTCAATACAATAAAGTAAAAGCCTTGTCAATATTGCAGTATTTGCCGTAGTTGTTATACTTAATATACTTTAATGAAATATTGAGGAGAATAAATCTTAATATAAAAAACTATGGAAGATCAAGAAAAAAACAATATTCAAGAGGCTCAAGTCAGTGAAGTGGATGCCAATAAAAAAGTAAACTTGTCAGTCGCGACTGACGGGTTAAAGAGTAAAAATTATCATACAGAAATTATTTTGATTTTTATTATTGGGTTGCTTTTGGGCATAATGGTGAAAGCAGAGTCTCTAAAAAAAGTTAGCATTGGTTTCAGTGACTATAAATTGAAGGGTGGAGCGCAGGAATACAACTTAGATGAGATAGAGAAAAAAATGATAGAAGAAAGCAAGAAGAAGCAAGAGAGTCCGGAAGCGACGGGAACTGCAGAGGGTGTGCCCGCAGAAAGCGCACAATAATTAATTTAGAAAATTATAATTTTAATTAAATAAAATTACTATATCGGTCGCCAGACAGGCACCTGGATAATAGTAAAATTTTTATGAGCGAAGAGAATAAAACTGAAATAGCTGAAGAAAGTGAAGTTGCTGATTTTGAAAAAAACAAAAACGGGGACAAAAAAATGAAAAACCTAATTTCCCTTGTTATTTTATTGGCGGGTCTTTTCGCAGGAAGTTTGTTTGTTGATTTTTCTCAGCTGATCAAGGGCGGAGGAATTTCTCAAAAAATTCTTAACAATAAAGATGTCTTTCAATTAGATGGGAAAACTTGGGTAGCTTATTCTGAGCCAATGATTGATGTTACTGTAATCAATGATGAAAGTTGCGAAGAATGCAATGTAGATGAGGTCATGCTTTCTCTAAGAAAAGTAATGCCTACGATACTTTCTAATAAAGTAGATTACTCTTCAGCAGAGGGAAAGAAAATGGTTGAAGATTTTAAAATAAGATCATTGCCAGCGTTTGTTTTCGGAAAAGAGATTGAAGACACTGAACTTTTTGGGCAAGCGCAAGCAATTTTTGTCGAAAAAAATGGCAAGTACTTCATGGATTCAGCTAAAGCGGGATTGCCTGTAGGCAAGTATTTACAAACTCCAGTTATCGGAGAAAATGTAATAAAATTCGGACCGGATGATGCTAAAGTTAAGTTGGTTGAATTTTCAGATTTTCAATGTCCATATTGCCAAATGTTTCAAAAAACAATGAATGAAGTAGTAAAGACTTATGGAGACAAAGTTCAATTTGTATTTAAGAACTTGCCCCTAGAATCAATCCATCCTCGCGCCAAAGCAGCTGCTATGGCTGCTGAATGTGCTAACGAACAAGGAAAATTCATAGAGTATGGCGATAAACTTTTTGCCAATCAAAAAATTTGGGGAGAATCAAAAGATAATAAAATGTTTGTGGGGTATGCTTCACAATTAAAAATGAATACAGCTCAATTTACTCAATGTTTAACGGATGAGAAATATAAAGATAAGATAGAAAGCGACCTAAAAGAGGCTGGTGAATTTGGCATCTCTGGAACACCGGCAGTATTCATTAATGATAAATTTAAAAATGGCGCAGTTGCTAAAGAAGAATTAAAAGCTATTATTGATGGAGAACTTGGCGTAGAAAACAAAGAAGGCGTTCAAGCCACTGCCATTGACGAGGTTAAAACTGTAGAGGAAAATAAATAATTTTCATTAACCAACAGTTTTTAAAAATGTGTCAAAAAACATCCCGATGAGTTGGGATGTTTTTTAAAAGTTAAAATTGTTATATTGATTTAATTCATTATTATTTATTTAACAAATTATGAAGAAATCAGCATGTCATTTCGACTCGCCTCGGCGAAGCGGGCCGGATAAATTTTTGTACTCAAAAATTTAGAAGTGGAGAAATCTTTAGTTTATTGTTGGTTGAGATCTCTCGACAAGCTCGAGATGACATGATCGGAGGGTTTAAAGTGAATTGTTAGTCTACTAGCTGGCGGGGAGCTGTGTTGTTTTAATGATTGATTATTGATAATCAATTACTTATTTTATTTCTATTTTACAAACTCTCCATTTTTCGGCGAGATCTTTTTTGAATTCTATTTTGGCTTGGGGGAAATATTTTTTTATAAGTGGCGGGAGAGGTTTTTTTTGTTCGGGGCTAATTTCCATTAGAATTGTATTTTGTATTTTGTATTTTGTATTTTGTAGTATTTTTTTTATCTGAAAAAAAAGCTTTTCGTAGTGGGCGAGGCCGTCGTTAGCTGAATAAAGGGCGGATTTGGGTTCGTATTTTTTTACATTAAGCGCGCAAGCAGCGTAAATATCTTTGGAGAGGTAGGGGAGATTAGCTAAAATCAATATTTTTGAATTATGAATCTTGAATCTTGAATTATGATTCAAGGGACTCAATAAATTTCCATGGAGAAATTTTATATTTTTGTTAACTTTGTTTAATTTGGCGTTTTGTTTGGCGATTTTTAAAGCGTTCTCGGAAAAATCAAGTCCAAAGAATTTCGAATTTCGAATTTCGAATTTCGAATCAATGATTAAATTTTTTAAAATAGAAATAACAATGTTTCCGCTTCCGGTTCCGACGTCAACTACAGCAGTGTCATCCCAGGAAGTAGATTTTTCCTGCGAAGAATGAGCAGTTAAAAAATCACTTATCCGGGATCTGTTTTCTTCTTTGAGATCCCGGATAGTTGTATTTCCATGAAATCGCTTCGCTTTTTCGGAAATACTAACTTCCGGGATGACACAAACAGAAAGTGTTTTAATGTTCTCATGCTCCTTTGCTCCCATGCCTTCATGTTCATTTGTTTTTATGAACTCCATCGCTATCTCCACCATCAATTCCGTTTCAGGGCGTGGAATGAGGGTGTGGCGATTAACTTTGAAGTTTAAGCCATAAAACTCCTTTTCTCCCAGAATATACGCCAGAGGCTCGTTTTTGAGCCTGCGCTGGACATAATTCTTAATTCGTAATTCTTGATTCTTGTTTAATATATATTCCGGATGAATTAAAATAAACTCGCGTTCTTTTTTTATCACATGCGCAATTAAAAGATCTAGATCAAGCGGATTAATAAATCCCCCCTCAAATACATCCTCTCCCCCTCTCTGAGGAGGGAGACCTGCCTGCCGGCAGGCAGGTGTCCGAAGGACAGGTGGGGTGTGATGAAGATATTTTGATTTGACGGATTCTATTGTACTATTGACGAATGCCATAAAATATGCTTAAATTATTAGTCTGAACGAGTGTGTTATTTTTATACCACACTTAATCAGAAAATCCTAGTAGGGGCGGGGATTAATAAAAAACGCTCTAGATCGTCGGGTCTGCCCGAGGTCAAATGTTCTTCGCGGCCGCTGGGCCGGAAAATTTAAACACCATGGAGGTGTAATTATGTTATGGAGTAATCATATTGTAGTAAATGAGAAAGAAAATTTGGTTTCTTTTCGTGCAAAAGGCATTAGTCGAATAATTTGCAGGGGTTTATCGGATTTGCAAATTACCGGCGGCAAAGAATCTTCGGATTCATTTGTAGTCTCGGGATTAAAAAAAGACTACCAAAATCTTTTGATTGTGACGGCTGACTGTTACGATAATAAGAACAATCATTTTTTAGGTAGATATTCTTTCATTCTTGAGATTAAGTGCTATAAACATCAAGAAGAAGAGAGATCTGTCGTGAGGCAATGGGAGTCTACTGCGGTCGATAGGATTGCTGTTGTTGATAAGGATGGAAATATTGAGATGAGGATTATTGATAATGTTTTTTCCACTGACGCAACGAGACAAGATGTTTCTTACTACATTAGCAATCCCAATGTTTGCCTTAACTATCTTGCCGGTCGGATTGGCGTTGAAGAAGTGATGGCCGCCGCCGAGGAAACTCAAAAGCAGATTGACCTCCAACAAAGATGTACACACTTGGAGCATGAAGCCAAATATCTTCAGGAAATGTTGGACCGGGCGGAAGCAACTAACTCAAGCCTCAGTAAGGAGCTTGAACTGTCAGTAATTAATGAGTATGGACTTAAGGAAGAAAAATCCAGACTCATTGAAGCTCATGAAACTAAGTGCGCATCTTTGCAAAAAGATATGCGCGATTGGAAAGAAGCCGCAACTCAGCTTCGAGATGCTGTGAATTCTAATTGGTTCATGAGGGCTTATGATTGCGTTGGGGGTGGCAATATATACATGTTTGAAACTAAAAAGACAAGAATCAAGGAGGCCCTGAAATTATTTCCTGACAAGAGCTTAAATGATCACGTTTAAACGATGAAGAACAAAACCCCAAGCAGGGAACGTATCTGCTTGGGGTTTTAAAAATTGAAAAAATTTTGAATTTCAAATTTTGAATTTTGAATGAATTTCCAATGATTCAATTTATAAAAAATTATTAAAGTAATGAAGAAATAACGGGTTAAAGTTTGAGTAATTAAAAAATTAAGATTTGACTCGAAATTCAAAATTTGAAATTCAAAATTTATTTACATTATTTTTTCTTGTTTTAATGTTAACATGCTGAAATGTTTTTATGCTTTCACTTCCAATTTCTTCCTAATATCCTCCTCCTGCAAAGTTCGAATAATCTCATCTATATTTCCATTTAAAATACCTTCCATATTACTCCAAGAAACTTTTATGCGGTGGTCTGTAATTCTATCTTGGGGAAAGTTGTATGTTCGTATTTTTTCACTGCGGTCGCCAGTGCCGATTTGGCTAAGGCGCGCATCGCCTAATTTTTTGGATTCTTCATCCAGTTGGACTTGGACTACTCGAGAACGCAAAACTTTCATAGCTTGATCTTTGTTTTTATGCTGGGATTTGGCGTCTTGGCAAGAGGCTACAATGCCCGTAGGAAGATGAGTGATGCGCACGGCGCTCATGGTAGTATTAACACTTTGACCGCCCGGACCCGATGAGGCAAAAGTGTCGATGCGTAAATCTTTGGCATCAATTTTAATATCAATTTCTTCGGCCTCTGGTAAGACCGCTACTGTTATTGTAGAGGTATGAATGCGGCCGGATTTTTCAGTTTCAGGAATTCTTTGCACGCGGTGTACGCCTGATTCATATTTCATTTTTCTAAAAACAGGATTCTCATTATCCGAAGAAGAGAGCGTAAAAATAATTTCTTTATAACCGCCCATCTCTGTGGTGTTTGAACTGATAACTGATATTTTCCAACGATTATTTTCGGCGTAACGTGAATACATTTTAAAAAGAGTAGCCGCAAAAAGACTAGCTTCATCACCGCCCGCACCGCCTCGAATTTCAATAATAACATCCTTAAAATCATTAGGATCTTTGGGTAAAAGATTGTATTCTAATTTTTTTTCTAAGTCTTCTTTTTCTTTATGCAAACCAACATTGGCTTCAATAGCCATAGCGGTCATTTCTTCATCTTCTCCCGAATTAATGATTTCCCCATTTTCTTTTAATTCGCTTTCGATAGATTCCAAGCGATTGACAAGAGTCATTGTTTTTTCCAATTCTGCTTGACGTTTGCCTAAAGTAGCCATTTTAGATGGATTGGTTAATATTTCAGAAGAATTTAATTCGTTTTGCAAATTTAAATATTCTTTTTTTAGGTTTTCAACTTGGTTTATCATAAGTATTTGTATTCCTATAAAACTCAAGTAAATTCTATATCTATTAGGGGTTTAAGTCAAATATGATGCTCTGGCCCTTTCCTTTTTTAATCAAATTGTGGTATAGTATATTTAATTCAATTAATAATCCCCCAGTTAAATAAGAATAACTTTAATTGAGTGGATTTAGCTAAATAATAAAAATAAAACTCAGTTAAATTTCTACTATTTAATGGGGGCAACCCCAGTTAAATAGTGCGGATTACCGCAATTTAACGGGGTAAAAAAATATGAAGAAAAATGTGTATCTGTGGATATTTATCGCCGTAGCGGTTATTTTATGCGGAATGTTTTTGGTTATATCCAAAAATGTTTTAAACACAAATGAAGGCGTTTCGCCTTTGACAAATAGCGCTAAACCTAATTCTGAATTGAAAGGAAATAAGGCCGAAGACAATGTTAAACAAGAAAAAATAGACTTAACTCAAGCCGATATCGATTTTGAAGAAGATGCTGAAGACCTAGCGGATGCCTTTATGGATGATTCCAGTTTTGATGAGGCAGATAGCTTTGATTCGATTGAGGGTGAAGTTTACTAAATATTATTTAATAACTACATTTAAATTATGAAAAATAAAATAAAATCAGCAAGTTTGTTAGTCGCAATTGTAGCCTTGGGAATTTCTTTTAATAAAGCGCAGGCGATAGGTGAGGATCGGGCAGGTAGGATTGATGGGCGAAGTGCAATTGCAGAGGATAAAAAAATAGAAAAAATTTGTGGTCGAATAGAAAATGTATTGACCCGATTGGAAGAAAAAATGGAAAAAGAAGGAGCGGTTAAACTAAAAGAGCGAATGGAGGTTAAAACAAAAGAGATGGAAGAAAATAGGATTAAGAGAGAGGCAGATTTAAAAGAGAGAAGAACGATGAGGAATGAAAATCGAGAAAATTTCTACAATGAAATAGAGGCGAAAGCTGGAGATGACGCGACAAAAAAAGCAGTGGTGGAAAAGTTTAAAACCACAGTTGAGGCAGCTATCGAGGCGAGAAGACTGGCTATTGATAATGCTAAGCAAACGATGAATGCGGGAATAGATAGTGCTATTAAAAGTAGGGAGTCTTCTATGGGAACGTTGAGAAATGAATTTAAAGTCAGTGTGGAGGCAGCTATTAGTAAAGCCAAAAATTCTTGTGGCGATGATGCCACTAGCGAAGATCTGAAAAATGTCATGACTCAATTGAAAAACGACATCAAGATCGCTAGAGATGCCTATAAATCAAAGGCCAACGAGGCAAAAAAAGTTCAAATTGCGATTCAAACTTTAAGAGAAACAAGGAAGGTAGCTGTAAAAAAAGCTATTGAAGATTTTAAGGTTGCGATGAAAGCTGCTCAAGAAGAATTTAGAACTGCAATGGGCGCATAATTATATTTTAGAATTACCACGAATCTACCAATCAACTACAAATCTACAAATGTGAAGCTATGTTTATTCTCTATAATATTTGTAAATTTGTAAAAGATTTGTAGATTTGCGGGAGCTGTCATAAAAATGATTGAATTAAAAAAGAAACTTGAAGAAATAAAATCTAAGCTCCCGATGTTGCGGGAATGTCTTTGACTTAGAAGATAAAAAAAATAAAATTAAGGAATTTGAAATAGAAATAAACGCAGAGGGTTTTTGGGATAATCATGAAAAGGCTAACTTAATGATGCAAGAGATAGAAACTCTTAAAAAAATTGTCAAAAAGGTGGAGGAAAATTCTAAACAGATTGATTATCTTTTGGAAATACTGGAGGTAGTTGACAGCGAAAAAGAAAAAAAAGATTTGAGTGAGCAAATAATTAGTTTAGAAAAAAATTTAAAAGATTTGGAAGTGGCGGCATTGTTGAGTGAAGAATACGATAAAAATAATGCAATTATTTCCATTCATGCGGGAGCGGGAGGAGTGGATGCTCAAGATTGGTCAGAGATGCTACTTCGGATGTATTTGCGTTATGCTCAAATAAAGAATTTTAAAACAAAAATAATTGATGAATCCCGAGGACAGGAAGCTGGCATAAAAAGTGCGACTTTTGAGGTAGAAGGGTTACATGCTTACGGACTATTAAAAGGGGAGGCCGGCACACACCGTTTAGTACGCTTGTCTCCATTTAATTCGGATAATTTAAGACAGACATCATTTGCTTTGGTGGAAATTTTGCCCGTAATTGAGAGTTTGAAGGAAGTACAAATAAAAACTGAAGATTTGAAAATTGATACCTTTAGATCTTCGGGAGCAGGTGGACAAAGTGTCAATACTACCGATAGTGCCGTGCGGATAACTCACCTGCCAACTAATACGGTGGCGGCTTGTCAGACGGAGCGATCGCAATTACAAAATAAAGAACGCGCGATGAAATTATTGCTGGCTAAACTACATAAGAAATTCCTAGAGCAACAAGATTTAGAAAAAAGAAAACTTAAAGGAGAGCATCAGAGCGCCGAGTGGGGAAGTCAAATTCGCTCTTACGTAATTCATCCCTATAAATTAGTCAAAGATCATCGCACGGATTTTGAAAGCACTAACCCAGAGGCGGTTTTAAATGGTGAAATTGATGAATTTATCGAGGCATTTTTGAAAAAGAAAAATGTTTAAATTATTAAATTGATTTTGTGTAGTATAGAATAAAAATGTATTAGTAAGGATACAAAATACAAGATACAAGATACAAGAAACAAGAAAACAAACAAACTCCAAACTCCAAATAACAATATCACATAGTAAAAAATGTTTTGGATTTGCTATTTGAGATTTGTCTGGAAATTGTTTCTTGTAGTTTGTTTCCTTGAATCAAATGAATGTTGTGCCCGATATAAGTTTGTAGTATAATTTAATTAAGTTATAAAATAATTTTTTAGTTTAACTTTTAATAAAAATACAAAGAAATGGAAAACAATAACCCCTATGTATCAGTAGTGATACCGACGTATAATGAAGAAGTAAGAAAGGATAAGATGAAAGAACATTTAGAATCAATCGTAGAATATTTTAAAGGCAAGGCGCTAACTTATGAAATATTAATTGCCTTAGATGGCCCAACGGATAATACTGCTCAATTAGCCAAGGAGCATGCTAGCCATTTAGAAAATGTTATAGTTTTAGATAGAAAAGAAAATAAAGGAAAAGGCTTTACCCTTAGAGAGGCTATGGTGAAAGCTACTGGCGAAATAGTTATTTTTACCGATATGGATGGAGCTACGCCAATAAAAATGTTGGATAGAATCTTACCGAAATTTAAAGATGAAAATTTCGACATCGTAATTGGCTCGAGAGATAAGGTCGAGTCTGATGTTAAAGTTCACCAACCAATCTGGAAAGAATGGCTGGGTAATACCGGCAATCTTTTAATTCAAATAGTAGGCGGACTTTGGGGAATGAAAGATACCCAATGCGGATTTAAAGCTTTTACCAAGGAAGCGACTCGCGATATTGTTCCACGAACTACAGTAAATAGATGGGGCCTTGATTTTGAATTGCTTATGATTGGTAAGAAATTAGGTTATAAAATTGTAGAAGTTCCAGTAGAATGGATTGATAGTGGCGATAGCTTGGTGGGTATAAGTGGATATATTAGCACATTTAAAGATTTATTTAGCGTGAAATGGAATATGATAAAGGGAGTTTATCAATTAGAGAAAAAAGTAGAGGAGATGAAGAAAGTTTAGTTGAATACCACCCATTTTAAGTATGGATATTTAATAAGGGGAATAACCCTAGTTAAATAATGCGGATTACCGCAATTTAACGGGGCAAGTAAAAACAAAAATGCAAATAAATATTTCCTCAGAAGAAGAAAAAATAAAAAAAGAATCCGAAGGCAACGTGCCAAACGATGAAATAAAACAATTACCAGAATCAGAATTGCGACAAGATATTATAACTGGTGATTGGGTTGTGATTGCTACAGGCAGAGCTAAACGACCGGAGGATTTTTCAAAAGCCCAGTACAGCACTCATGAATTAAGCACCGATGCCGATATCGATGATTGCTTGTTTTGTGATCCCGCAAAGAGCGGCCAGGAAAAAGATATTTTAATTTATTCCAAGAGTGATGGAGATTGGAGTCTGCGAGTTTTCCCAAATAAATATCCAGCTTTTTCTCGAGGGAGAGTTCCCAGGTCCTTAGAAGAAGGCCCTTATTTTGCTATGACTGGCACCGGTTACCACGAAGTAATTGTTACAAAAGATCATTTCAAACATTTGCCCGACTTGGAAATCATTGAAGTGGCGGAAGTCATTGATGCTTTTCAAGATAGATATTTGGAATTGATGAGAAAAAAGAGTGTTAAATACATAACGGTATTTCATAATTTTGGAAAAGAGGCAGGCGCATCAATTGCTCATCCGCATTCCCAATTAATTGCTATCCCTGTTATATCGCCCTATATAAAGCAAGAGTTAGACGGAGCCGAATTATATTTTAAGAGTTTAAGAAAATGTGTTTATTGTGAAATGGTAGAATATGAAGATGCCAGTAGAAAGAGAATGGTTTGCGAAAATGATACCTTCATTGCCTTTTGTCCTTTTGCAAGCAGGAGTGCTTTCGAAATTTGGATTATGCCCAAAAAACACAATCCCTATTTCGAGAGAATAACTGATGAAGAAAAAATTAAATTAGCTGAAGTTCTCAAAAATTCTTTGAGTGCGATAAAAAAAACAATTAATAACCCTCCATATAATTTCTATATTCACACTTCACCTTGCGATGGCAAAGATTATCGCCACTATCATTGGCATATTGAAATTTTGCCACACACTTCTACTTGGGCTGGGTTTGAATTAGAAACTGGTATTGAGATTTCAATGATTCAGCCTGAAGAAGCGGCTAAAGCGCTAAGAGATAATTTAAATAATAATTAAAATAACTTCCAATTAGATAGAACAAATTTAACGGTTTATCCCGTTAAATTGCGGTAATCTGCACTATTTAATGGGAGGCGAGAAAATATGAAAATACACAATACAAAAATAAATTTAGAAAGCAAGACTCAAATTGAATTTATGGATATTACTGATAAAGTCCAAGAAGCTATTGATAATTCCGGCATCAGAGAAGGACAAGTAACTATTTTTTGCCCTCATACTACAATGGGGTTAGCTATCAACCACAATGAATCGATGCTAATGCAAGATTTTATGCGAGTTTTGTATCGATTGGTTCCGGTGGAGGATCACTATTCACATGATTTATTTGAATTGCGAAACAATGCTGTTAGATCGGATGGACGAAGCAATGGACATTCTCACGCCAAATCAATTTTGTTGGGAGTCAGTGAAACAATTCCTGTTTTAAAAGGAAAGATGATGATAGGTAGCAGGCAAAATATTTTTGTAGTAGAATTCGATGGAGGCAGAAAGAGAGACGTTTTGGTTCAGGTAATCGGTGCGTAAATCAATTTGTTTTTTTAAAAAAATATATCTATGAATAGATTGACCAATAATTTAATGAAAGATGGTTATTTGCGGACAACTTCTATAATAGAAGCATTTGCTAATATTGACAGAGTCGATTTCGTGTTGCCAGAGTTGGAATTGAGTGCTAGTGCGGACATTCCTTTGCCGATTGGTTATGGGCAGACAATCTCTCAACCCACAACGGTGGCTATAATGATGGAATTATTAGATCCGCAAGAAAACCAAAAAATATTGGATATCGGCAGCGGATCAGGCTGGACTACTGCGCTGCTTTCTTATATCGTTGGTGAAAAAGGAAAAGTTATATCTCTAGAGAGGATTAAAGAACTGTGTGATTTCGGTAGAAAAAACATTCGCAAGGTAAAAAAAATCAATAAAGAAGTGGCGGAGTTCTACAATATTGACGGCAGTTTGGGTTATGCGCCTAGGGCGCCTTATGACAGAATATTGGTCTCAGCTTCAGCCAGTGAAGTTCCTCAAGAATTGAAAAATCAATTAAAAATAGGCGGAAAAATGGTAATTCCCGTGCATAATTATTTGCATTATGTCGAGAAACGAGGAGAGAATGATTTTTATGAAGAAGAATATTCCGGTTTTACATTTGTACCATTGATTAGCCGTGGAGACATTTAATTTTTAATTAAAGTGGAGAAATAATTTTAGCACTCTCGTAGAGAGATTGCTAATTTTTTTATTTTGTGTTAAATTGTTATAGAAATTAAAAAACATTAAATTATTTGAAATTATGTCCGATTATTATAAAACTTTAGGCATAGAAAAAGGCGCTTCTGAGGAGGAAATAAAAAAAGCTTATCGAAAATTAGCACATAAACATCATCCAGATAAAGAAGGTGGAGATGAGGATAAATTTAAAGAAATCAATGAAGCTTATCAAGTTTTATCTGATAAGACTAAAAGAGCCCAATATGACCAATTTGGGCAAACTTTTAATGGGGCTGGAGGCAGTGGAGGGTTTGAAGGATTTTCTGGTTTTGGACAAGGTGGTTTTGGCGGATTTTCTGGAACAAGTGGTTGGGAAGATGTGTTTTCGGATATTTTTGGGAGTAGATCTGGAGGAGCTCGTCAAGAAGCGGGCAGAGATATCCAAGCTGATATAGAAATAACTTTCGCAGATATGGTGCAGGGAGTGAAGAAAGAAATCAGATTGTATAAAAATTCGATTTGCAACGAATGTGGCGGAAGCGGAGGAGCACCAGGATCCAAAGAAGAAACTTGTCCAGATTGCCATGGTTCAGGAAGAATAAGAAAATCTATTCGGACTATTTTGGGAAATATCGCCCAAGAGACAGTGTGCGATAGATGCAGAGGGAAAGGAAAATTTTTTTCTCAAAAGTGTAAAAGATGCCAAGGTGAAGGAGTTCATAAAGAGGAGAAAAATATTATTGTGGAAGTTCCTGCCGGGATAAGTGATGGGCAAACTATTTCTATGCGAGGCGAGGGTGAGGCAGGAAAATTCGGCGCGCCTAGCGGTGATTTATTTATCAATATTCATGTGCGCCGGGATAATAAATTTATTTGTGACGAAGAAAACAACATAATTTCAGAAGAAAAAATTTCATTTGCTCAAGCAACATTGGGAGATAAAATTGAAGTTGAAACAGTAGAGGGAAAAGTTTCCATGAAAATTCCAGCAGGTACTCAAAACGGAGAAATATTTAGAATTCGTCATATGGGAGTGCCATTTTTGCGAGGTGGTGGACGAGGACATCATTTGGTAAAGATAAGAGTAATTGTACCAAAGAAATTAAGCCGAAGAGAAAAAGAATTGATTAGTGAGTTGAGGGAATTGGAAAATAGTTAATTAGTTATTAGTTAATTAGTTCATAGGAAATTTTATTTTATGTCATTTCGACTCGCCTCGCTAAAGCTACTGCGAAGCGGGCCGAATAAATTTATGTACTCATAAATTTAGAAGTGGAGAAATCTAATATATAACATGAAAATATGATAAGAGCGCGGAGATCTCTCCGTGCATAAATTTCCGAGTACAAAAATTTATTTAGTCGAGATGACATGCGTGAGATATTTGTTTTAATGTTAAAATGTTAACATGCTATTATGTTTTGGAATAAAAATAAAGATAAAAAAATTGGAAGTATTGGCGAAGAGATAGCTGGTGAATATCTTAGGAAAAAAGGGTATAAGATTATTGAATTTAATTATCAAAATAAAAAAGGAAGAAGATTGGGCGAAATTGATATTATTGCCAAAAAAGATGAACAAATAATTTTTGTGGAAGTTAAATCGAGAATTGCCAAGGCAGGGAGAGTTGTCTTGCCAGAGGAAAATATTACCAGAGATAAACTATATAAACTGCAAAAAATTGCTCAAGCTTATATCAAGGGAAATAATCTTTGGGAGAGTGCTTATCGTTTTGATGCAGTAAGCATTTTATTTGATGAAAATGCTCAAGATGTTTTGGAAATCAGGCACCTGGAAAGTATTTTTTATTAAAAACAAAAAACATTCACCGCAAGGGTGAATGTTTTTTTGAAGTTTCTAAAATAAATTAGAACCTATTTCCTCCTCTGAAACCACCGCGATCTTCTCGTGGTTGCATTGGACGAGCTTCGTTAACTGTTAGTTTTCTTCCTTCTAGCTCTTGGCCATCAAACATTTCGATAGCTTTTGTAGCTTCTTCATCAGTAGACATTTCAACGAATCCAAAACCTTTGCTTCGACCAGTCGCTTTATCATTGATGACAACGGCTGATTCCACTGTTCCGGCTTGTGTGAAAAGTTGATTTAAGTCTGCATCCTTAAGTGTATAAGGAAGATTTCCAACGTATAATTTCTTTGCCATATTTGCTCTCAACTATTTATAAAATTAATTATAAAGTAGTTAAATTGTTGTATTTTACTATCTTGCTTCGACCGCGTACTAAACTTATTAATTAGTTAAACGAAAAGATGCACGAACAAGTTATCCTTATTTTAGCAGAGTGGAGAGAAAAGCGCAATGAAATTGACGAATTAAGAATTAAGAATTATGAATGAGGAATAAGACATGAGTTTGTAAAGTTTTTAAGGTTTATAAAGTTTATAAGGTGCTGTCATTGCGAGTAATTTTTGTGCTCAAAAATTGCGTGGCAATCTCTAGTAAGTTTGAGATTTAGATATTCAAAATTGATTCAAAATTCGAAATTTGAAATTCAAAATTTTCTAATAAATCCCAATAAACACGCCATAAATCGTGAATTCCGAGTTAAAAATAGAGAAAATTGTGCCCAAGGTCTTGACAAGATTTCAATAGTATGCTATGTTGGCTTATTGACATAAAGAAAGATTATTGATAATGTCAATTTATTAAGTACCTTTAAATTTTGGAGAAAAGATGTGATTGGGAAAGTGAATTTTTGCTTGTCTCGCCATAGTCCTGCCTGCCGGCAAGCAGGTTTAACGAAGGCGGATAGATGAATTCATTTTTCCCATCGCATCTCACGTGAGACGCGACGATCAGTGGGAACAACCCAAAAAATCCCCGGCGAATGCTAGGGGAATAATTTCCAGAAGGAGGAATACGTTATGTATAAAACGCAACCGCAGACATCCTTTATGAAAAATACCCTGATGACCGTTGCCGCTCACGATCCCGGCCGACCGTGCCAGCAGTCCAGTACCTTTGAGAAAAAAAATTCGATCAACGTTGCCGGTACCGCCGTCCCAACCTCGGCGTAGCCCCCTCGGATCACTGACCTTATTCTCTGGACATTCATTCAGGACGCCTGAATAATGGTTGAAGGAGGACAACTCATCAGTGAATCTGAAAGTGAAGTGAAATGCTTTCAGATTGGTAACTCCAAAAAATTTCACACAACTCGGCATTTTTTTGCGGAAAGCTTCATCTGCTACAAAGATGACTTTACGCTCATAAAAAATGGCGAGAGTACGACAAAGCGCGATAATTTCATCGGAAATTATCGCGCTTTTAAATTTGTCTAAAAATAAAATAATTAATTATTGCCATATATCCTTATATGGCAATCAGAATAATTTTTTAAGTTTGTTTTTTATTTTATTTTTAGATATCAAAAGGCTCAACCTTAAAAGCTCCCAAGGTTGAGCCTTGAATGCTGAAAACTATTTTATAAATTCAAAATGTTTAAGTGTAGGTAAAATATTAGGAGCGAGGTTTTCGTTTTTGAGATTTTCAAGGGCAATCCATTTCCACTCCCAGATATCTTCACCGGGGGTTATTTCACCAATTCTTTTGGCGAGATAATGAACTAGGATGACGTCAATTTTGCCCTCGGGAGCTTCTTTGGTAGTGTGGAGAAGAAATGGATTTTCGTCTAAAATTTCAATTTCAATGCTCAGTTCTTCGCGAGCTTCTCTTTTGGCGGATTCAATCAGATTATCATCAAAATCTTCTACTCGGCCACCGCAAAATTTCCAAAACTCAGTGTCTCCATGTTGGACAAGTAAAACTTTATTATCTTCGACGATAACTGGTCCAGAGGCGATGATTATTTTATTCATATGTTTTTTAAAATTATTAAATTATTTTGTCATCCCAGAAAATAGAATTTTTTAGCGAGCTTGCGAGTGATAGAAATTCATTTATGTGGGATCTTGTATGAGATTTCTCCATGCATAAATTTCCGAGTACAGAAATTTATTTAGTCGAAATGACAAGAGACGGAGTTTAAAAATTAAAACATTAAAAATTGATTCAAAATTCAAAATTTTAAATTCAAAATTATTTAGTCAAAGAACAGAGCAGTGCTCTGTTCCTACTGTTGCAATTACAATGACTTCACCATATAGGTGTTTTGTAATCTGTATCCATTTTTCCTATAATAATTTCTCACGCCGACTCCCGAGATGACAGCGATTTTTTTAAGTCCAAATTCATCCCGCGCAATTCGTTCGGCTTCGAGAATTAATTTCTTGCCCAGGCCAATATGTTGGGGGCTTTTTTTATCTCGCTTAGCTATGTCCGTAAGTTTGCCGTAAGTATGGATTTCGCGGATGATAGCCTGAAAGCGACCCGAATGACTCGAATTAGCACTCGAATGAGGATTATTTATAATACGAAGACGAAGGAGGGAATAGAGTTTTTGCTTGGAGTTAGAACTTTCATATTGAACCCCCTCCGCCCTACGACACCCCTGCCTGCCGGCAGGCAGGTCCCCCTTTGAGTACAAAGATGGAGGGGAGACGAATTGAAGAAAAATTTCTTTGCCGCCCGAGGCATCATAGTCAATTCGGTCTAAAATTATTTTATCTGTAATTTTGTATTCTCCTTTAATCTCTCGGCAACGGATGCATTGGCAAGTGGTTTCTTTTTCAATAATTTGGCGGAGATTGGAGACGGTTGGCCCAGCTTCGATGGAGCAAAGAGGGACATCACGAATCAATCTTTGAATTCGAACATACGGAACAATAGCTTCATTTTTTATTTTGATAATTAATTTTTCAAATTGTTTATTGGATAATGGTTTGTAATTTCCTTCTTTCCAAACCTTATAAAGCTCTGAATTTTTAGTCACCACAGTAGGATAAATTTTGAGCATATCGGGTTGAAAGTTGGGATTAGTAAAAAGTTCTTTAAACATTTTAAAATCTTTAGCGATACTGAAGCCTAGCAATCCGGGCATCATATGATAATTAATTTTAAAACCAGCATCTTTAAGTAATTTTGTAGCACTAGTAGTCGCATTCACAAGGTGACCACGATTATTTTTAATTAACACATCATCATAGATTGATTGCACGCCCAATTCGACTCGGGTGCAACCCAAGTTTCTAAAGTTGATAATTTCTTTTTCATTGATATAATCGGGGCGAGTTTCTAAAGTTAAACCTACGATGCGATGTTTGGCGGTTTCGTTTTTTTTCTGCTCATATGTCAATTTTCCAACACCCCCTCCCAACCCATGCCTACCGGCAGGCAGGCTCCCCCTCAAAGAGGGGGAGGGGCGGGAACGAGGATAGTCATTGCATGCGCGAAAACAATCGGTAATAAATTTTTTCTGATAAGCTTTGGGAAAATAAGAAAAAGTTCCACCCATTACAATGAGTTCTATTTTTTCGGTCGAGTGGCCGTTTAATTCCAAGGCCATCAATCGACTCTGCACTTGATTGTAAGCATCAAATTTATTCATGATGGCGCGCATCACGGCTGGTTCATTAGACAGATAGCTTTTGGGCATATTTTTTTCCGTGGGACAAAAGATGCATTTTCCCGGGCAAGTGGAGGGTTTAGTGAGCACCGCTACCACAGCTACGCCCGATTGGGTGCGAATAGCGCGTGAAAGCATAGCTTTTTCTAGAATAGAACTGCTTTTAATTTTTTTATTAAGAACCAATTCGTTATAAATTTCTCGTAGATCAGCGTTGGTGGGTTGGGGGATTTTGTGCGCTCCGCAAAAACTTTTTTTGAAATCCAAAAACTTTTCCGGATTTTTAAACGGAATTTTAGCAGCTTGGATTATTAATTCTAAATGATTGGGGTCTTTGCTAATTTTCATTGCTGACAAATAATTTATTGATTATCTCATTTAATAGTAGTATAATGCGGTAAATAAGGAAAGAGCGATGGCTAGAATTTCAAATTACAAATTTCAAATAAATTTCTAATCTTTAAATGACTAAATAAAAAAACTGTCATTCCGACCGTATAAATTTCTGTACTCAGAAATTTGGGAGCGGAGGAATCTCATTAATCATTTAGATTTCTCCCTGCCTACCGGCAGGCAGGCATGCATAAATTTATGAGTACATAAATTTATTTAGTCGAAATGATACAACCTAAAATTAAATTTATTTATGAATAAAGCGTTAGTTAAAAAAATATTAAAAGATACTGAAGTTGGGTATGAATTAATTAGCGAAAAATTTTCCCAAACCAGACATAGATTCTGGAAAGAGTTGGAATTTATCAAAAATTTTACGTCAGACAAATCCCAGGTGCTTGATTTTGGCTGTGGCAATGGAAGGTTGGTGGAATTATTTTTGGATAAGAATATAAATTACGTGGGTGTGGATGTTTGTGACAATTTAATTAATTTGGCTAAAAAAAATGTAGCGGGATTAAGGGAGTCTCGAAGAATTCAATTCCTAAAAATAGAAAGTGATTTCAAGAAGTTGCCTTTTCCTTCTGAATTTTTTGATTCAATTTATAGCATTGCGGTTTTCCATCATTTGCCTAGCGGGGAGTTAAGATTAGAAATAGCCCAGGAACTTCATCGTTTGTTAAAGAAAGACGGGACTATCATCATAACAGTTTGGAATTTATGGCAATCCAGATATCGCAAAAATATTTTTAAAAACTGGAAAGAGAAAATTTTAAATAAAAGCGCACTTGATTTCAATGATTGCTATATTTCATTTACGGATAATCAGGGGCAAAAATTTAATCGATTTCATCACGCTTTTACAAAAAATGATTTAACTAAACTTTTGGAGAAAAGCGGATTTAGCGTGGTTGAGTGCAAGAGAATAAAAGGGAATATTGTGGTGATTGGAAAGAAATAAATAATTACTAATTACGAATTGGGTACAAATATACGAATTTAGGAATTTAAGATTATTAAAATTTAGCGAATTATACGCTGTATGAGTAATTATTTTCCATTGAATTTTTTATTAGTATATTCGTACAAATTTGTAATTCGTAAAGGATTCCTTGACTAAAATTTAATAAAAGTGTATTCTCATATAAGACTTATTTAACAGATAATTTATGTAATTAAGAGTCGAGGAGCAAATCTTCGGTTTTTGGTTTGTTATTATAAAAAAATGAATAAAACATTAACAGAGTTCAATTTAGATCAAAGAAAATCAAAAAATTACCCAGAGTTTAAAACTGGAGATATTGTTAAAGTTCATCGTCGAATTAAAGAAGGGGAGAAGGAAAGAGTACAGATTTTTGAAGGAATAATTATTGCCAAAAAAGGAGGACAAAGCAGTTCTCCAACAATAACTGTAAGAAAAGTTTCCAGCGGAGTGGGTGTGGAGTTGGTTTTGCCAGTATATTCTCCCTCTATTGATACAATTGAAGTAGTCAAGAGAGCGAAAGTTAAAAGAGCTAAACTATACTATATTAGAGATAAATCAGCCAAATCTCTAAGATTGAAATATCAAGATATTGCTAAATTTGGAGCAGTAGAAGAAATTGTTGAAGAAAAGGTTTCGGAAGAGAATGAAGTTAATAATGAAGAAACGAAAGGCGGAGACAATGAAGGTGTTGAGAAAGAAGCAGTTTCAGTTGAGGAAAAATCAAAAGAGGATGCAAAGGAGGAAGAAAAAAAATAATATATTTTACTTTTTTGTTTTTTGAGTTATAATAGGTAGGTGATTTTGTTGTGCGGGTTTTTTGTTTAGCCGCGGTGCTGAAATTGGTATACAGGCCAGCTTGAGGTGCTGGTGCTCGCAAGAGCGTGCGGGTTCAAGTCCCACTCGCGGCACACAGGCGGCAATAAGGACGATTAGCTCCCCCAGTTAGTCAACGGGGTAAAAGTTGATAGAGTACAGATATAGGTATTAAATTATATGTAGTTAAAATTTAATAAGGACGATTAGCTCAGTTGGTTAGAGCACTTCTCTTACAAAGAAGGGGTCACTGGTTCGAGTCCAGTATCGTCCACCAAAACGGGCGTATAGCTCCCCAGTCATACGACGGGGCAGGCAGTTGGTTAGAGCGCGCTCGCCGCGGCGAGTAATGACGAGGTCAACTGAAATTTAAAAAGTTAAAAAAGTTTTTGCAGTTATGGGCGTATAGCTCAGTTGGTTAGAGCGCGCTCGCCGCGGCGAGTAATGACGAGGTCAACTGAAATTTAAAAAGTTAAAAAAGTTTTTGCAGTTATGGGCGTATAGCTCAGTTGGTTAGAGCGCGTCACTGATAATGACGAGGTCCCAAGTTCGAATCTTGGTATGCCCACAAAAAACATTTAATCATATTAGCATATTAGCATTTTAGCAAAAATCAATTGTTAAAGTGTTAGAATGTTAATATGCTAAAATGTTAATATGTATTTCGCCTGGGTAGCTCAGTGGTAGAGCAAAGGATTGAAAATCCTTGTGTCGTCAGTCCGATTCTGACCCTAGGCACGAATTCATGAAACATGGAACATGGAGCATACAACATAAAATATAAATAATAAGAGGCAATTTTATTTTTAGTGGTATATGCTACGTGATACGTGATATGTGTTCTGGGACCATAGCTCAGTGGTAGAGCAGACGGCTCGAAAAGTTCATTCTAAATTGTGTTTTGGATAGTGAAGTTCAGCGTGACAGTTGCTACAAACTAAAATGCATTTATCAATCTCTGTATTGATCACCGCCTGATTTCGATTTGATAGTGATCTTATATCGAGTTGGAAATATTTTTTGGTTGGATTTTTATGATGAAATGTCAAAGCTGATAGATTTTTCTTGTATCCGCAAATAGAACAACATCCGCCTAATTTTTTTACAGCGAGTTTCTTTCTTTTCCATCCGCGAGCTTGCTGAAGATGATATGATTGGTTTGTTTTGTTTTTGCAAGTAGGCGAACAATATTTGGTTTGTCGACCAATAAGAAATTTATTGCAAACTATGCAGGTTATGATTTTTTTCATAACCAAATAATAACACAACATGAATGATTTTTACAGGGCTGCTTGGAAAGTAATTTCCAAGTGATTATCTGTCAAATTCGGGGAAGTCTAAATTTTTTAAAAAGAAATATGATAATCCCGAGCCAATCCCCAACACAACGTTGGGGCAGGTGTAGAGACTAGATGGCAGATCCGCCTCTGGCGGAAAGGGATAGTCCAGCTTACAAATTCGAAAGAAGTTGCGAAAGCAATAGTGAGATGCATAACCGTTTGGTCGGGGGTTCGAATCCCTCTGGTCCCACATAAAAGTAAATGTTATAATTTGAAGGAGAATACAGGCCTTGCCTTGCTGTAGTATGAACGTAAGCAGGTGTCGCCCACCAGAGGTCGGTAAATATATTTTTATTACCGTTAGTGGTTTAGAAAGATTAAAACGAATATTTGAATTAAAGCAGGTGTCGTATAGTGGTTATTACACATCCTTGCCAAGGATGAGATGGCGGTTCGATTCCGCTCACTTGCTCAAAAGTAATTGACAAAAAGATAATAATGTTATATTATGAAATTTACAAATATATTGCAAATCACAGTCTCCATTCTTTTGATAGTATCAATCTTGATGCAAAATAAAGGATCTGGCTTAAGCGCTGTTTTTGGTGGCGACACAGGTGGATATTATGCCAAAAGGGGATTTGAAAAATTTTTACTTTATTTTTCTTCCACGTTGGCAATCATCTTCATTGCTTTGGCAATAATAAATATTTTTAATAATTAAGAAAAGTCTTATTAGTATCAAATTCAGTATTTTTTCAAGAAAAAATTGGTTTTATATATTAAAAACTTTAAATTTTAAAGAAAAGTTTTTAATCTTAGTTTTGAGCTTAATTGCTTTGGGCGCGCTTGCTTTTTGGGCAGGAAAAATATTTCTGTCCCTTACCAAGGAAATCCCGGATTTTGGTGGAATCTATTCTGAAGGGGTGATTGGGCAGCCCGGTTATATAAATCCGTTATTGTCGCAAAACAATGAAGTAGATGCGGCTATTTCTGATATCATATATAGCGGATTATTGAGAAATGATAAAAATGGGCAGTTGGTTAATGATTTGGCGGATAGGTATGAAATCTCTCCAGACAGCAAAGAATATACATTTTATATTAAAAGAGGGGTGAAATGGCATGATGGATTAGAACTAACTTCTAATGATATTGTCTTTACTATCAATACGCTAATGAACCCATTATTTAAAAGTTCATTACGTCAGGATTGGCAAGGTGTAAAAGTAGAGAAGGCAGATGATTATACGATAAAATTCATTTTGGAAAATCCTTATTTTGGATTTTTGGAAAATTTGACTTTAGGAATTTTGCCAGAACATATTTGGAAAAATATAGATAATGAAAAATTTCATCTAGTTAAATATAATCTGGAGCCGATAGGTAGTGGCCCTTATAAATATGCCAGTTATAATAAGGACTCTGATGGGAATATTTTGAATTACAAGATTGATTCTTTTAGAGATTATTTTCAGGGAAAGTCCTATATAGAAGAAATCAATTTCAATTTTTATGCCAACGAGCAGGATTTATTGGATGCTTATAATCGCAAAAAGATTAGCGGAATTAGCAATGTTTCTTCTCAGAATGGAAATTTGGATATATTAAGAAAAAATACTTCTCTATATGAAATAAAAATTCCTTGGTCTTTTTCTGTATTTTTCAATAGGAATAAGAGCATATCTTTGGCCAATAAGGAAATCCGATTAGCTTTGGATTTGGCTACAGATAAACAACAGTTAATAAAGGATGCTCTTGCGGGAAAAGCAACTATTTTAGAGTCGCCATTTTTTACAGGGACGGAAGAATTTAATACTAAGATAGAAAGAAATAATTTTAATTTAGAAAAAGCAAATAAGGTTTTAGATGAGGCTAAATGGGAAGCAGGAGATGATGGCATTAGGAGCAAAAATGGGGTAAAAATGGAATTTAAATTGATGACTGTGGATTCGCCTGATTTAATAAAAACAGCTGAAATTTTAAAAGAGCAGTGGAAAAAAATTGGGGCTAATGTCGATATTGAAGCGCTTGATTTTTCAGATATTCAGCAAAACTACATAAAGCCCAGGGAATATGATGCAATTTTAGTCGGTCAGGATTCCAGTTTTAATGTGGATCCTTATTCTTTCTGGCATTCTAGTCAAAAGAAAGATCCCGGGTTAAATTTGGCGTTATTTGATGATGCTCGGGCAGATAAATTAATTGAAGAAGCTCGAGCCGAGGCCAATAAAGAAGAGCGGAAAAATAAATATTATGAGTTTCAAGAAATTATAAAAGACCAAGTGCCAGCTGTGTTTTTATTCTCGCCGTATTATTTGTATGTAGTGGACAATAAAATTAAAGGAATAGAAATTGAAAATATAAATTCATCACAATTTCGTTTTTCAAATATTAATAATTGGTATATAAAAACCAAAAGAGTTAAAAAATAGGGTTTAGGAATTTGGGATATTAGGAATGTAGGAAGTCTCTAAACTTTTCATTGTGTCATTCCGACCGAACAAAACTTTGTACTCAAAGATTTGGAAGCGGAGGAATCTCAATCAAATGTTTAGATTTCTCCACTCCTAAATTTACGAGTACATAAATTTATCCGGTCAAAATGACACACACTGGATATTTGTACATATGGTTATTACTACAGTGTTAAAATGCTCATATGTCAGTTAGATGCTAATCCCACTGCGCTAAAAAGCTAATAAGCTAATTTAAAAATTAATTAAAATAAATATTATTTGTAAAATTTATAACTATGAATGTAGACAAATATAATCTAAAAAAAGTTATTCAAGAAGAATATAAACAAATTCAAGAGGGCTTATCTTTGGCAGGAAATATAAAATTTGATCATAAATTTGATTCAATTATGATTTCCGGTATGGGAGGTTCAGCTTTGCCGGGCAATGTCCTTCGAATTTTTATAAATAGTACTTATAAAGGTTCAACCGAAAAAAGATTGCAAGTTTTTCAAAACAGATTTTATAGTTTGCCAGTGGAAGCATATAATAACTGTTTAAATATAATTTCCTCTTATTCAGGCAACACTGAAGAACCAATCGCCTCTTTTCAAGAGTGTCTAGATAATAATTTGCCTTGCATAGGAATCTCCAACGGAGGGAAGGTAAAAGAAATGTGTTTGGCAAATAACATTGCGCATATTCCTTATCCTTATGAAAATTTTCAGCCCAGAATGGCGACCGGATATTCTGTTCTCGCCATGTTTAAGTTACTGATAAATTCAGGCTTGATAAAATTTGATGTTAAACAATTAGAAGAAGTTTCAGAAAGACTAAAAGAGATGACGAGTGAATTAGAAGAGCAGGGCAAAGATTTGGCTAAAAAATTAGTTGGCAAAACTCCAATTATTTATGCTGGAACGCGCTTTAAATCGATTGCTCACATTTGGAAAATTAAGATTAATGAAAATGCCAAGACGCCAGCTTTTCATAATTATTTTCCGGAATTAAATCACAATGAGATGGTGGGATTTACTAATCCGCAAGCAAAATTTTTCTTTGTGATGTTGCTAGACAGGGAAGACCATCCTCAGAATATAAAACGTTTTACCGTAATGAAAGAACTAATGGAAAAAAAAGGAATGGAAAGCGAGATTGTGGAGACTAGGGGTGATAATGTATTTGAAAAAGTTTTCTCAACTCTTTGCTTGGGAGATTGGACCTCTTATTATTTGGCGCTTGAGTACGGTATAGATCCAACGCCGGTAGATATGGTTGAAGAGTTTAAAGCATTGATAAAATAATCTCTTTTAATCGTCTTTGCGAGTAAATTTTGTACTCAAAATTTGCGTGGCAATCTCGTTATGGCTGAAGAAACATCGCTGGGGGATTGCCACAAAATTATGAGTACATAATTTTTCGCAATGACAGAGAGGATGTCAATGCATCTCATAATAATGTTTGATCTGCTTATTTTCGAAAAAACTGAATAAATCAAACAAAAATTAATTTAAATTAAAAAACTTGTTTGCGCATTGGCGCAGACGTAATTACAAAAATTTATGATAGTGATTTTTTTACTGCATACGATTTTTAAAGAGTAAAATATGAACAACAAGGAAGTAAATAAAATTTTGGCCATAAAATTATTGGGCCAAAAAATAAAAGAAAATAGAACAAAACAAGGTGGTGTTGAAAAAAATTCAGAAGGCAGAAAGCCCTATCAATTTAATCGGGTAAAAAATGAAGCTCCCAAGCCTTTGCAGAAAATTAAGGGACTGCGAATTATTCCTTTAGGAGGACAAGAAGAAGTAGGCAGAAATATGACGGTTTTTGAATATAACGGCGATATCGTTATCTTGGATATGGGAATTCAATTTCCAGAAGAAGATATGCCCGGAGTAGATTACATCGTTCCGGACGCATCTTATTTAAAGGGAAAAGAAGACAGAATCAGGGGCGTTATTTTTAGCCATGGTCATCTTGACCATATTGGGGCGGCTCCAATTTTACTTAAACAACTTAATTATCCTACGATTTTAGGACGCGATTTTACTCTGGCTTTAATTAAGAGAAAAATGGAGGATTATGAAAAAGATTCTGTAGGAAGATTAAAGATTGTAAACATTAAAAATATTGAACAAAAAATTACTTTGGGCAGTTTTAAGGTTAGTTTTTTTAAAGTGGAGCATTCAGTGATGGATGCCGTAGGTGTTGTTTTAGAAACTCCAGATGGAACAGTCATTCATCCAGGAGACTGGACTATCGGAAGAGATGAAAAAGGCCAGAGGACTGTTTCTTATGAATATCTTTCTAAATTGCCTAGGCCGACAGTTTTGATGCTGGAAAGTTTGGGCGCTACAGATAAGAGTGAAAATGATGCGCCCGAAAGCAAGATGTATGAAAATTTGGAAAAAATAATCAGTACTCCCAAAGGCAAAGTTATTATTGCTACTTTTTCTTCCCAGGTGGAGCGGATTGGAAAAATTTTAGAGATTTGTCATAAGCTAGGAAAGAAAGTGGCTTTGGATGGCTACAGTATGAAAACCAATGTGGAAATAGCCAGGGAACTTGGATATATCAAGCCAGCCAAAGATGTGCTTATCGATATGAAAGACGCTGCCAAATATCCGGAAAATAAATTAGTGGTAATTTGTACCGGTGCTCAGGGCGAGGGTAATGCAGTATTATCTCGAATTGTTAATGGCAATCATCGTCAGATTAAACTAAATAAATATGACACGATTGTTTTTTCTTCCTCGGTTATCCCTGGTAACGAAAGAACTATTCAGAGATTAAAAGATAATCTTTACCGAAAATGTGACAATGTAATTCATACTGACATGATGGATGTGCACATTAGCGGACATTGCAATGCTTCGGATATTCAGGCAGTTATCAAACAGATAAAGCCGGATTATTATTTGCCAGTGTATGCTAACCATTATTTTCTCAAAGAAGCTGCCAAACTAGCTATAGAAATTGGTTTTAAAAAAGAAAATATTTTTGTTTTGGACAATGGAAATATTTTGCAACTTCACAAAAATAAAGCAGAAATAATCAAAGAGAAAGCCAAGACGGATTATATCTTTATTGATGGATTGGGTGTGGGCGATATTGGACAAGTAGTATTGCGAGATAGACAAGTTTTGGCTCAGGACGGAATGTTTGTGATTACAGTTATTATTGATAGCAAAACTAAAAAGATTTCTGGCGGGATTCAAATAACTTCACGCGGATTTATCTATGTCAAAGAGAATTTTGATTTAGTTAATGCTACCAAAGAAGTAGTGAAAAAAGTAGTAGCTAAAAATACCAATAAAGATGATAAATCTAAAATAAACTGGGTCTTGATAAATAATGAAATTAGAGAAGAAGTGGGGAAATATCTTTTCAAAAAGACAGAGAGGCGGCCAATGGTTTTGCCAAACGTGATTGAGATTTGATGTTTTTTTGTTTTTGTTGTAAAATATAGTTAAGCGAATATCTCATCATATCAAATCAACTTAAATACTGCTACGGTGTCATTCCGAGTGAAGTGAATCCGACCTCAAGGAGGATGAACGAAATCGAGGAATCTAAAGCCTAGATCTTTGCGCCACCGCTAAAGCTACAGCGACACGCGGTCGACTTCATTTCGCTCTGCTGAGCTTAATTCCGCTCAAGATGACAAACACTGTAGGATAGATTTATTTGATTCGGTATCAGATATAAATTTTAATATATATCTTTATGCAAAAAAACGATGAGCAATTGAAAGAATCTGTCGAACTTATCGATAGAAAAAAGTTAACTTTCGTTGACCCTAAGGAAATAATAGAACTAGCTCAAATTAAGCCAGGCGAGAAGGTCGCAGATTTTGGTTGCGGGCCGGGATACTTTTCTTTGCCAGCAGCTGAGGCTGTTGGAGAGGCAGGCACGGTGTACGCTTTTGATGTCTTGCCTTCGGCATTAGAAGCCATAGAAAGCCATATTAAAATTAAAAATGTTGACAATGTCGTCATCAAGAGAGTTAATTTGGAAAAATTAAATGGAACAGGCTTGGAAAATGATAGCATGGATTGGGTTATAATTAAAGATGTTTTATTCCAAAATAAAAATAAAAATGTAATTTTACAAGAAGCAAAGAGAATTCTAAAAAGTGGAGGTAGCGTCTTGCTTATGGAATGGAATGAGAATGTTTTTATAGGTCCAGATAAAGAATCAAGAATATCGAAAAATGAATTGGCGGAAATAGTTTTTAATGAAGGTTTTGTTTTTAAAACACAAGCCAACGCAGGAGATTATCATTATATTATTATTGCTTCTAAAATGTAAATTCTTAAATAAAAACCAAAAGCTAAAAAATAAATTCATCCATGATTAAAAATAAAAAAAAATACAAAATAAAAATTGTTGCATTGTTACTGGCTATTTTTATGATAGTGCCCGTTGTTTCTGGTTGTGCAGAAACTAAATCACAGAAATATTTAGTGGACCTTGAAGTATGGGGAAGCTTTGACGATAACAATGATTTTTCGGAAATACTTGCAGAGCTTAGGGCAGTTAATCCTTTTATCGAGAAGGTAGTGTATAAAAAAATACCTATCGACAGTTATGAAAGCGAACTTATAGATGCCATGGCCGCGGGCAATGGTCCGGATATATTTTTAGTTAATAATGCTTGGATGCCAAGATTTGAAGATAAAGTTGCGCCAGCGCCCAATGACATAATCATCGAGAAAGATTTCAGAGCTAATTTTATTGATATAGTGGCTAACGAATTTATTGGAAAAAATGGTGAGATATACGGAGCGCCGCTTAGCGTAGATTCTCTGGCTCTCTATTATAACAAAGATTTATTTAACGCAGCTGGCATAACGTCTGCGCCTACGACTTGGAGCGAATTGCTAGACGATAGCAAGAAATTAACCAGAATTGATGAGGTAGGAGAAATAAAACAATCAGGGATAGCCATGGGAACAATTGAAAACATAAACAGATCGACGGATATCGTAGATTTGCTTATGCTTCAAAATGGCGCGCAGATGCCAAGCAGGGATATCATTGGTTTCAAGCCTGATTACTCAATTGCAAAAAATGTTTTGGGATTTTATACGCAGTTTTCCAAATTTAGCTCCCCGGCCTATACTTGGAACAAGAGAATGAATTATTCCATCGATGCATTTTATAAGGGTGATTTGGCGATGATGATGAATTATTCTTGGCATATGGATACCATAAAAAGCAAAAACTCTAAATTGGATTTTAGCATTGCACCCATCCCTCAGATATCTAGTGACAAACCGGTTAATTTCGCTAATTATTGGTCTTTTGTGGTTAATAAAAATAAACAAATTAAGCAAAAAGAAGGAAGAACCCCAATTAATAATGAGATCAGAATCCATGAAGCTTGGCAATTTTTGAAATTTTTGACATTTAAAAATGATGGGAAATTCACAGCTATTAATTATAAGACTAAAAACAAAAAAGAATATGTGAGTAAAATTGACCCAGCCAGTTTGTATATCGAAAAAACCAAAAGGCCAGCTGCTCGAAGAGATTTAATTGAAAAACAAAAAACTGATCCTACTCTAAGTCCCTTTGCCTATGGTAACTTGATAGCCAAGACGTGGTACAAGAAAAATTCTAATAGCGTGGAAGGCGTTTGGGCAGAGGCCATTGAAAGTATAAATAAGGGCGACTTTACAACCGATCAAGCGCTTCGTTCTGTCGAATTGAGAATGGCTCAGATTAATAAATAATGACAGGAATATTTTTTAGAAACTAATTTTATTTAGCATCTAATACCAAATAAACTAATCTATTCTACATCATTTGTCATCTTGAGCGGAATTGATCCGCCAGCTGGCGAAGAAATGAAGTCGAAACCTGCCTGCCGGCAGGCAGGGATCTGGGCCTAGATCCCTCGATTTCATTCATCCTCCTTGAGGTCGGATTCACTTCACTCGGAATGACATATTATCAATGTTTGAGTTGATTCGGTCTAAAATAAAAATAAAATTGCAACAGCATGAAATCGAACAAAAAAACCATCTTTTCAACTTTAATATTTTCAACCTTTGTTTTTTGTTTTCCTGCGATAACATTTGCTTACGAAGGTCTAGTTCCTTGCGGAGGAAGTGGTGCGACTGATACACCCACAACTCCTTGCAATTTATGCCATCTTTTTGAAGGAATTCAAAACCTTATTAATTGGGGTGAAATAGTATTGGTAACTATAGCAGTTGTAGCAATTGTAGCTGGAGCTATTATGTATATCATCAGCGCTGGAGATAGTGGCATGATGGAATCCGCCAAAGGTGTAATCAAACAAGCTCTCTGGGGAGTAGTGATAGTTTTGGGAGCTTGGGTAATTGTAAATACTGCATTATGGTTATTAACTTCAAAAATATACAAAGGTGGCTCCGGAGACGCGAAATTAGGAATTTCAAATTGGTATGATTTTCAATGTGGAAGTGGAGGAACAAGTGTGGGAGGAGATGATATTTATCCCGATACTCCAATAAATAATGATCCAGATGATACTGGGTCACCTGCTACTCCTGGAGGCGAGGAATGTCCATATGGATACAAGGAAGATATGACTGGCTGTTTAGATAAACCTGCAGATTCGGATGATGAAGATGTGGAAGAACCTCTCCCTCTTGACCCCGATTCATTTCAATCAATGACAGAAGCACAGAGGCGAGCTTATTTTAAGGATAGGGGTATTACTGTTTCGGAAACGAAACCTGGAGCTACTGAAGTGGACAAATTGAAACCTACAACTGTTGAAGGAGTGCTTGATTTCAAAAATGAGGTCGGTGCGCCAATTACTCTCAACAGTGGTTCAGAAGCTGGCCCGCACAATAATAGCAATCCCAATGCTCTTTCCCATGCCAATGGTTATAAGGTTGATATTGATAACACCCCGGTGGTGAATAATTATATAGAAAAAAACTATACGAGGCCTGAAGGACCTGCCGGAACTCGTAAAGATGGAGCAGCGCTTTATTACGATTCAAAAGGAAATCAGTATGCCAAAGAAAGCAGCCATTGGGATGTAACTTATTATCCAGGATAAATTTGCGGGGCAATGTTTTTGAATGATTAAATTTTTATAAGTGTATTTTGTGGTGAGGATATGATAAATAATATAAACAAAAAAACCATCTTTTCAACTTTAATATTTTCAACCTTTGTTTTTTGTTTTCCTGCAATAACATTTGCTTACGAAGGATTAGTTCCTTGTGGAGGAAGCGGTGCAACTGATACACCCACAACTCCTTGCAATTTATGTCATCTTTTTGAAGGAATTCAAAACCTTATTAATTGGGGTGAAATAGTATTGGTAACCATAGCAGTTGTAGCAATTGTAGCTGGAGCTATTATGTATATCATCAGCGCCGGAGACAGTGGCATGATGGAATCAGCCAAAGGTGTAATTAAACAAGCTCTCTGGGGAGTAGTGATAGTTTTGGGAGCTTGGGTAATTGTAAATACTGCATTGTGGTTACTGACTTCAAAAATATATAAAGGTGGCTCTGGAGATGCGAAATTAGGAATTTCAAATTGGTATGATTTTCAATGTGAGGGAGGGGGAGGGACTGGAGATGATGGGACTGTCCCCGGTGGACCGACAACTTGTACAAGTTTTACTTATTCAGGATGGAGTGCTTGCCAGCCGAATGGTACGCGAACTAGAGTTATAGCTTCTCAGCGTCCTAGCGGTTGCTCGGGTGGAACACCAGGGTCATTGCAAGAATCTTGTACTTATGATCCAAGCGCTTGTACTAGTTTTACTTATGCAGAATGGAATCCAACTCCTTGCACTGTAGGGCAAACGCAAACGAGGACAGCTACGGGGGCTCCAGCTGGTTGCACAAGTGAGCCGGATCCGGATGACATTTCGCGTACTTGTCCTTTGCCAGGAGTAATCCCCAAAGAATGCCTACCACACGAAGAAGCTTTTGATACTGCTTCAGGTGGAGATATTAATAAAAAATGTTTGCTTGTGGGTATTGCTATGACAGAAAGTGGATGCAATAAAGATATCTCAACTAGTAGTCATGGCGCTTGCGGAATTATGCAAATGAAACCTTCTACCGCTAATATGACCTGTGAAGCTTTGCGCGCAAATCCAGATGCTAGTATTCAGAAAGCTGCAGAAGTTTATAATAATTATAAGTCAATAATTCAAAATTATAATTCAAAATATGGATATAGTATAGGGACAGATGATGAGATAGCGGCCTATAATGCTGGTCCTGGCGATGGGATTAATCCTGATAAAACTAAGCAACCTTTTGCGCTATCATCAGACTGTCCCAATCCTCCGACTCCCGCTTGGCAATGCCCAATAAATCCAGTCGGATTTGCGCAAACTCAAGATTATGTTCGAGATGTTCAAGCACGTCAAAATAGTTGTTTGGGAAATTAATTATTGTATTTTGTATATAGTATTTAATATTATGTATAATATGATATGAGATTGGGGGATTTCTAATTAGTTTGTAAAAATAAATATTTTATATAAATTTTATTTAGTATATGTAAAAAATTGGTTTGTGATAAATACATATTTGCATTTATACTAAATACTAAATACAATATACTAAATACATAATACATTTTTAATATGAAAATAATAGAAATTGCTCAAGCTCAAGTTATCGCGAATGCTCCGACGTTTACAGAAATAGGGGGAAGTATTGTAAATTTTATGTTGCGCGTTTTGGGATTTTTTGTTATAATCGGATTAGTGATTACGGCTATAATATATTTTACCGCAGGAGGAAACGAAGATAGGATTAAATTAGCCAAGAAATCTTTTTTCTATTCCATCGTTGGGATAGTAGTAGGATTGGGAACGATGATTATTTTGTCTCAAATAGGAATTTTGTTGCAATAATAACGGCAATCTCTTACATGAGAAAATGGTATTCGGTCTTTGCGAGAATAATTTGTACTCAAATTATTCGTGGCAATCCAGAAATGTATTTAATGTAAGTGTTTTGAGAAACTGGACTGCCACGTAAATTCCGAGTACAGAATTTACTCGCAGAGACAAGCGAGAAGCTAACGTTAAAAATAAAAAATTAAAATTGAAAGGAGGTGAGCTTATGAAAATAAAAATAAAAAAAATAATTTATTCAATTTCCTCTTTAGGATTGTTGGCTCCTGTTATGATAATGGCTTATACTCCGCCATCTGACACAACTTTACCGGAAGGAAGTATTACTGCGATTGTAAAGCAATTTATGACTTGGATTTTGGGAATGGTGGGATTTTTAGGAGTAATCGGATTTGCGATTGCCGGAATCCTTTATCTTACTTCCGCTGGTGATGAAGATAGAATCGGAACCGCCAAGAAAGCAATGACCTGGTCAATCGTGGGTGTAATTGTAGCTCTTCTGGGAGTAGTGATTATCAAAGCGGCTGATTCTATGTTACAAGGTAAATCATCTGAATTTTAGTTTATTATAAATTTGGGGTTATTTTGACTATTTTAAATTTTTAAAATAACCCCGCCTTAAAAAAATGAAAACAAAAAAAATAATTTATGGATTTTTAGCGAGTTTTTTATTGTCGCCTATGTTTGTGCTGGCTAGTTGGGATGAAGGTTTTACTAACGCAGGCAATTCTTCTTTGCCAACTGGAACTATAACGAACATTGTCGTCAACATAATGAATTGGTTATTGGCGTTGGTGGGCATCGTTGGAATTATCGGTTTTGTGATTTCTGGAATTTTGTATTTCATCGCTGCGGGTGATGATAGCAAAATGGGAACTGCCAAAAATGCTATGACTTACTCAATTATTGGAGTGATTGTGGCTTTGATGGGGTACGTAATAATTAAGGCAGCAGACACACTTTTGGGTGGAGCTAGCAGTACATTCTAGCTTATATCTAAGTAATTTTTATGTTTAGAAATAAAAAAATATTGTCAAGATTTTTGAGCATTATTTTTTTAACTATCCCTTTCGATGCTCTAGCTCAATATTCTTATCCCAAAGATACTGGTCTTCCTATGGGAGAGTTGGCAGATGGCAGTATAATTATAAATATTATGAACTGGCTGTTGGGAATTGTAGGCGTGATTGGAATCATCGGTTTTGTGATTTCTGGAATTTTGTATTTCATTGCTGCGGGTGATGATAGCAAAATGGGAACTGCCAAAAATGCCATGACTTACTCAATTATTGGAGTAATTGTGGCTTTGATGGGATATGTGATAATTCAAGAAGTGGAGTATTTATTGAGTTAGTGTGGTGGTGGCAGAGTGGTTTTTAATTTTCTCAATTTGTTTATGAAAAATAAAAAAATATTAATATTCTTGATTATTGGTTTGTTTTTCTTCATAGGAAACGCTTTGGCCGTAACTTGTCCACCAGGAGGATTTGATGGCTCTTCCGGAGTCTGTATTCCAACCGGCACGGATCTTCCTGACCCGGGAGGGGAAGATCCCTTGGCTGATGTGATTAATAATGTGATGCAATGGCTACTACGAATTGTGGGAGTTATTGCTATTATTGCTTTTGTGATTTCGGGTATGCAGTATATGCTAGCTTCCGGAGATCAAAATATGATGGAGATGGGCAAGCGCAATATGATGTGGTCAATTGTGGGGGTGATTGTGGCGCTGATGGGAATGGTGATATTAATATTTATTCAAAGCATGCTTGAGTAATAAAAATAATTTTAATAATAAAAATGAAAAGTTTAGGTTTTAAAAAAATATTAATAAGTTTGACTCTTGGTTTTTTTATTTTTGGAATTTTTCCAAACTTTGTTTTTGCAGATTCTAATCCTGGAGATATTACGTTCACTAATCCACTAGCATATGATACAGTGGATGGAATATTAGCCGCCTTGCTGGTTCATTTGCAAGGAGTGATTGTGGTGATTTCGATGGTTTTTATCGTAGTGGGGGCGCTTCTCTATATGACTTCAGCCGGAAATGAAAAAAACATGACCTTGGGAAAAGGAGCAATATGGGCAGCCGTAGTAGGACTCGCTATTGGAATAGCGGCGCCATCATTTCTCAGGGAAATTTATACCGTTTTAGGAAGAAGTACCAGTGAAGAAAATCTTATAGATTCAGCTCCAAGTATTGCGACTATTGCTCTTAACGTGCTTAATTTTTTGCTTAGTGTTACGGGAGTATTTGGGATTATTATGTTAGTAGCGGCGGGAATTGCCTATCTCACAGCGGCTGGCAATGAAGGGCAAATTGAAACTGCCAAAAAAATGACCAAGTGGGCAATTATAGGAATTGCGGTAGCCCTTGGTGCATTGGTAATTGTCAAACAAGTGGCGAGTTTCTTCTAATAAAAATATTTTTTCTAAAAATTTTAAATTACAAATACATTTATGTATTTGTTTTTTTATAAAATAAAAAGCAGGGTGCTCACGGTTGTGTGAGCTCCCTGCTTGGTCATAATGGTCGTCTCTCAATTTTTATCGAGAGGGTTGAATCTTGAATTTTATTACCCACTGAAGATTGATCAATATAGCTGTCTTCTCTCTGAGTAATATTTAACTCTCCAAGGATTTTAGCTGGATCAGTGGGAGTAAATGTAATAAAATTCTTTCCCTTTTCTGGATGCAGGCCATTTTGTGCCCCAATTCGAAGCATTAGCGCTCCGTAATTGTAGTTAGGAAATGGTTTTATCGCATCCTGAATTTGCGGATTCCATCCAGACCACGATAGTTTTTTATACCACGGTAGGTGTTTGAAGAACTGGGAATAATCTCCCGAAAAGGTTATTTTATACTCATAACCAACTTCCACAAAACATCCGGAGTAAACTTCTCCCGTGTTTGGGCGCTCTCCATTGGGACCAACTCGATTGTCAAACACCCTTCCTACGAAGTGTATCGGACAATCCGCAACCTTTTCCCATTCTGGAGCGCTTCCTTCTGGTTTTAATACTGGCGGAGGAGGGGTTGCAGTGGGGGATGTCAGGAGAATTCCTGAATACACCCATGCATCTTCTCCGGTAGCTGGGTCACCGATACGGACCTTCTCGAAAGTAAGACCGCCTTTGGTGACTTGTTCATCCAGAATAAAAACTTTAATGAACTCGTTCTTCTCGGAAACATCTTTTTTGGCAAAATTGGTTCCGTCGTAGTTATAAAATGTGGAACCGTTTTTCACCAGTCGCTCTTTAGATTGTGAAATCTTTTGAGCGGAAAGATTTTTCATATACTTAGCAAAACCAGTAGCAGCATTTTTAACTACTTCAGGCATTTCAACTTCAGGCATTTTAAATTCAATGCCGGTGAATTTAATGAATCCATCATAGCTCTTTTTGAACGTATCATTGGAATAAAATAAAATTGATATCAGGAGTATGATTGGAGCTAATCTCCAAAAAAATACACCTAATCCTTTTTTATATATCCAAAAGCAATTAACTGCAATTAGAAGATAGGTCCAATAGATCAAGAATGGAAAAAATCTTGGCCAAGCCCATACTATCAAAAGAAGAGTAGCCATGGTACCAAGAACTTTTTGTGTTGCTCCAGTCCCAACCCTGTAAGCACCCCAGAAAATCAAGCCGCTTACGATGAACGTTCCAAAACCTCCGCCGGGAACATTGGAGTCAGGAGAATTTCCTCCAAAAAGAAGGTATCCTGAAAATAAAATAAATCCAATAGCGGGAATTGCAATGCGCAGATTTGCCATAACCCAGGTGCGTGCTGTTGACCAGTTCATATTCTAATCTCCTAAGAAATAATTTTTTTAAGAATTGCAAGAATCGCGGTTACGACAAACAAAGCCCACAAAATAGTAGCAGCTTTGTTTTCCGACAACTTTTTCAAGAAGCTCTTTTTTTCAATGAGCTTCATATTATCGGCAATCAACTTCTGGTTTTCAAAAACTTGCTCTGGCGTTATGCCAGCGACATTTTCTTTTGCAAGTGATGCCGCGAAATCAGAAACCGCATCGTTCACCTTCAATTTCCCGAAGGTTAAAGTTTGAGACTTGTTTTCTGGAACAGGGGTCCTCATCTTCTCGATGAATTCCCTCCTAATTTTGACCAACAAAACCCGAAACTTTACTTCGTCGAAAATTCCCTCTTGCTTGAGTAAAAACTCGAACATCTTGAGGGCATTTTTTTTAGCAGTGCTGAGCGACGAGAGGATGAGGTTAAATTCAACCTCATCTTCAGCGGTTAGACTTGGAAAGGCCGACAGAAGCCAATTGGGAACTTGTTTATCTCCAACTACAGCTTCACCTGGTTTAGGGGGTTGTCGTAATCCCATAATTATAGCACCTAAGATGCCAATAAACTGAAGGCTCTCAACAAATTTTTCCGCTTTTGCCATATTCTTTGCGGGTGATTCTTTGCTGGAATCATCTTTTTTCTTACTATCTTTATCTGCCATGGTAATTCTCCTTATTAAATTGTCAAAGAGCCCGTTTAGAGGCTCAAGTTTAGTTGCGCCTCTTGTTATCGGAATGCTTTATTTTTGCGTTTATTGGCATAAAAATGCCCCCAATACGCAATAATGGCAATATATCTGACAACATATAATATTAGCATATTTTCGCCTTTTTGTCAATATTTTGCGGAGCAAAAATTTTAACTCTAATTTACGAATGAAGAACCGAATAGCTCGAATAAGATCAAATATAGGATAGTTAATAAAATAACAAATTAGCATCATTCGAGTTTTTATTCGCAAATTGGAACTATGTAATTGTATTAATGTTAAAATGTTAACGTGCTAATGTGCTAAGATGTCTGACGTGTTGCATAATCTTCAATTAAATGTTAGCCTATAAATAGACAAATTAATTAACTTACATCAATCAACCCTCAGAGGGGTGATTTTGGTTTATTCCGTCACTCACGAGTGACAGGATTCATCCAGTCGTTTACAAGCGACAGGATTTATATTCATTTTTTATTATGGCAGACGAAAAAACAGTAGAATTAAAGACAGTAAAAATCCCCAATCCAGTAACCGTAAAAAAGTTTGCGGAGATTTTAAATTTGTCTGTTTCGGCTGTAATTACTGAACTGATGAAAAATGGAATTATGGCGACTATTAATGAAGAAATTGATTTTGATACTGCCAGTATTATCGCCCAAGACTTGGGCTATAAAACCGAAGAAGATTTGGATGTAGTTGAGGGTGAAGCGATAACTTTGGAAAAATTAATTGATATTTGCAAGAAAGAACAAGAGTCAGAAGATGTTTTGCCTGCTAGAGCTCCAATTGTAACTATTTTGGGGCATGTGGACCATGGTAAAACTACGCTTTTGGATACGATTCGCAAAGGCAATGTCGCAGCTGGCGAAGCCGGTGGAATCACTCAGCACATTAGCGCTTACCAAGTAAAGAAAAAAGGGCAAGTTATTACTTTTGTAGATACTCCCGGGCATGAAGCTTTTAGTGCCATGCGCGAACGCGGAGTAAGCATTGCTGATGTGGCGATTTTGGTAGTGGCAGCCGATGATGGTGTCAGACCTCAGACTCGAGAGGTGATAAACTATTTGAAAGAAAAGAAAATTCCCACTATTGTAGCCATTAATAAAATTGATAAACCGGAAGCTAACGCGCAAAGAGTCAAACAAGAATTGGCAGAATTAGAAATTGTAATTGAGGAATGGGGTGGCAATGTAATCGCCAATGAGATTAGTGCTAAGAAAAACTTGGGTATCAAAGAACTATTGGATAGTATTTTATTGGTTTCGGAAGTTCTTGAACTTAAAGCGAGCCGCAAAAATAATGGTCTAGGCGTAGTTTTGGAGTCTCATCTCGATCCAAAATCCGGACCAATTTCAACCGTTTTGATTAAAACTGGCTTCTTAAAGGTTGGTCAAGACATTGTAATCGGAAAAACTTTTGGCCGTATCAAGAGAATGGAAGATTTTACCGGCAAGCAGATTGATGTGGCTGGGCCATCTGAGCCGGTGGTAATAATGGGTATCAATGGCACGCCGGAAGTGAATGATATTATCCAAGTAGCTGAAAAAGAAACGGTTTTGAAAATGAGATCCAAAGGAGGATTTGGTTCAACTGTTGGACGAAATGTGATCAGAAGCAAAAAAGATTTATATCAAAATTTAGACAATGATCAAATAAAAAGATTGAATGTTATCATTAAAGCCGATGTGCCTGGGTCTTTGGAGGCAATTGATCAAATTCTTTCTGCGATAAAGTCAGAAGAAGTGATACTGGAATATGTTAATACTGGAGTGGGTAATATCACTGAGTCAGATGTCAAACTAGCCGAAAGCACCGGGGCAATTATTTTTGGTTTTAGCGTAACAGCGACTACAGTAGCCAAAAGAATGGCCGAAAAAGCAAATGTGATTATCAAATCTTTTAATGTGATTTATGAATTAGTAGAAGTGATAAAAAATGACATGGCTGATCTTTTGCCTCCGGAAATTGTCCGCACTGATTTTGGCAGAATGAAAATTTTAGCCATCTTTAAAAATGGAAAGACTGATATGATTGTAGGAGGAAAAGTAATTGAAGGTAAAATTGTAAAAAAATCTCTGCTAGAAGTGAAGCGAGAAAAAGAAATAATCGGTAAAGGTGTGCTAGAAAATCTAGAACAGAATAAAAAAGCCACAGAGGAAGTAAAATCTGGCAATGAATGCGGGGTAACTTTCGCCGGTGGAACAAAATTGATGATAGACGATGTCTTATACTCATATAAAGAAGAAGAAGTGAGGAGAAAACTGTAAATAATTTAAAATTTTAAATTTAAAATGTTTGCCCACTCGCCTTACTAAAGTTATGTTGGAGCGGGTCGACAGGTGGAAATTTCAAATAAATAATTTTTAAAAAATTTAAATTTAGGATTTGATTTAAAATTTAAAATTCTAAATTTAAAATTTAAGTAACTTGTCTTTTAGAATGCAAAAAGTTAATTCTCTGATTCGGGAGCAGTTGGGGGAGATTCTCAATCGAGAACTTGATTTAAAATCAGGGGTTTTTTTGACGGTGTTTAAAGTTGACACCACCAGTGATTTGCGCTACACTAACGTATTCGTAAGTGTTTTTCCGGAGAAAGAAGGCGCTTATGTAATGACCGCTTTAAAAAATGAAAAGAGCAACATTCAAAGAATTCTCAACAAAAAGCTGCATATGAAAATACTCCCCAGGTTAGTTTTTAAATTGGATAAGACCGAGGTCGAAGCTGACGAAATAGAGAAAATCCTTCGATCATTAAAGCATTAAAACATAGAAACATTAAAACAAAAATGTAATTGAATTTTTATAATTCAAAATCGCGTACTGTTTTTGATGCTTTTGTGCTTTAATGCTTTTATGTTTTAATGAGATTCTTATGAAATTTGAAAAAGAATTTAATACACTTAAATATATAATAAAAAAATCTAATAAGATTTTGCTTTTTGCGCATAGTCGGCCAGACAGCGATACAATTGGTTCAAATCTGGCGCTTTATTATTATCTCAAGGAAATCGGAAAGGACGCGACAGTGGCGTGTTTTGACCAGATGCCGGAATATCTCAAAATGTTTGCTTACTATGATCTGAAAAATCCCGCAGAAATTGATCTGCAAAGCTTCGATTCAGTAATCGCGATGGATAGCGTGGAGCGCGGTTTCGAGAAGGTGCGGGATAAATTTTTGGAAAATCAAGTAATCGTGTTAGTAGATCATCATCCGGATATAAAAGAAAATGGAGATTTAAATATTATGGATGCGAGTTATTCTTCGGTCTCAGAAATAATTTTTGATTTTTTTCAATTTCATAATTTAAAAATTAGCAGTCAAATAGCAACGTTACTTTTGATGGGGATACTGGGGGATACCGGTAATTTACAACATTCCAATACTACTCCAAAAGTAATGAATGCAGTGGCAAAATTATTAAATCGAGGAGCATCGGTGGCCAAAATTTCCAAAATGATTTTTTCCAATAATCGCTTTTCAACTTTAAAACTTTGGGGAAGAGCTCTGGAAAAGGCCAAGATAAATCCAGAAAATAAAATGATTTCTACTGTGATAACTAAAAAAGATCTAGAAGAATGCCAAGCAAGTTACGATGATACAGCTGAGATTGCTTCGATTTTAAATACGGTTCCAGAGACAAATTTTTCTTTAGTTTTGTCGGAAAGAGATGGGGGGATAATTAAAGGAAGTTTGCGCAGCGAGAAATATAAAGGGGTGGATGTGTCAGAAGTGGCGCATCAGTTTGGTGGAGGCGGGCATAAATTAGCTAGTGGCTTTGAGATAAAAGGTAGGATTGTAGAGGATAAAGAGGGATGGAAGATAATATAGGTAAAATTTCAAATGCCCAATTTCAAATTTCAAATGATTTAATGATTTAATGTTAAAATAAGAATATAAATTTTTCCGATCCTCTCCTCCCCTTTGACCGCGTGTCGCTCTAGCTTTAGCGGTGGCGCAAGGGGAGAGTAGGGAGGGGTTAGTGCTTTCAAGCTTCCTGTATAAAAAAACGAACGGAAGGGCGACTTGTCGCACTTCCGTTTTGTGTGGGTAGTTTCATAGGGGCTATCCTCAATTTTTTAAAATTTTTTGGATAGCTTTTTCGGCAAGCCTTTTAAGTTCTTCTGGATCAGAAGAATCTTGATAAAAAACCCCGAGCATAGGCAGCATGCAATCTAGTTTTGTTTCAATTTCTTCAATCGTATTAAGCCCGTCAAAAGGGCTAAAACTTCTTTCTTCCGTTGCTTCCATGTTTTGTGTCCTCCATAAAGTTTTAATTGTGAATAAACTCGATTTTTATAAACCCAAATAATGATACTATAGTTAAGAGCAAGAGTCAAACTTATTTAGATAAAATTATTTCTTAAATCATAAATCTTATATCTTTTTTTATTCTATGTTAAAATACTAACATGCTAATATGTTAGAATGTTAACATGCTAACGTGAAAAATATGAAAATAGGCTGTCATGTATCAATTGCGGGAGGAGTTTTTAATGCGCCAGAGCGGGCGCATGCTTTGGGTTGTGAAGTTATGCAGATTTTTTCACGCTCTCCACAGGGAGGCAAATCACCTGAATTGACGCTGAAGTCAATTCAGGAATTTAAAATTTTAAATTTCAAATTTCAAATTAAGGAAACTTACGTTCATTCTCCTTACTATATTAATTTTGCCTCCGCGGATAATCGCATTCGTTATGGTTCGGTTCACGCTATCCAAGAAGAGCTAGAAAGAGCGAGTTTACTGGGGGCAAAATATGTCATGACTCATCTTGGCTCAGCTAAAGATTTGGGTGAAAAAGAAGGACGCGATAAAACGATTGAAATGTTGATTAAAACTTTAGAAAATTACAAAGGCAGTACAAAATTACTTTTAGAAAACAGTGCGGGAGCAGGGGCGATAATTGGTGATGATTTGAGTGAATTGGCGTATATTATAAAAAAAGTGAAAAGTAAAAATATTGCAGGAATTTGTTTGGACACTCAGCATAGTTTTGCTTCAGGTTATGATTGGAGAGATTTTAAAAAGACGATTGCTAGGATAGACAAGGAAATTGGAATAAAAAATATTAAATTAATTCATGCTAATGATAGTCTAACTGAATGCGGATCTAATCGAGATAGACACGCACATATTGGTCAAGGTTTAATTGGTCACGAGGCTTTTAAAAATATCGTCGCCTTTGCCAAAGAGAATAAAATTGATATGATTTTGGAAACTGAGCATGATGGGGAAGCGGAGGATATAAAATTATTAAAATCTTTGCGAGGAAAATAATTTCAAATTAGAAATGTTAAGTAAACTTTTAAATAATAAAATGAAAAATAAAATTATAGTGCCAGATGAAATTATTGAAAACAAGATCTTTTCAATAAGAGGTAAAAGGGTGATGTTCGATAAGGATTTGGCTGTTCTCTATGGAGTTGAAACGAGAACACTGAATCAAGCTGTTAGAAGAAATAATGATCGTTTTTCAGATGATTTTATGTTTCAGCTCACAAAACCAGAATTTGATATTTGGAAATCACAAATTGTGATATCCAATGCGGAAAGAATGGGGTTAAGAAAGATGCCATTAGTTTTTACTGAGCAGGGAGTGGCGATGCTGTCTAGTGTGTTAAAAAGCAAACGCGCTATCCAGGTTAACATACAAATAATGCGAACATTTACCAAGATAAGGGAGATGATTATCAGCAATAAAGAGTTACGTTTAAAAATAGAAGCCATGGAAAGAAAATATGATAATAAATTTCAATCAGTTTTTGATGCTATAAAAAGAATTTTAATAACTCAAGTTAAGGAAAAACCAGAAAGAAAAAATAAGATAGGATTTAGATATTAATGTAGGATTTTGCTAAAATGCTAATATGTTAACGTGTTAAAATGACTCAACATGAAAATAGCTATTATTTCCGATGTGCATAATAATGAAACTAATTTGAAGAAGGTTTTGGATTATTGCATCAAGAAAAAAATTAAAAAAATTATCTGCTGTGGAGATCTGGCCTCAGATGAAACTTTGGATTTTATGGCGGATAATTTTAATCCGCCAGGAGGCGGAGAGATTTATTACACATTTGGCAATATGGATAATGAACAGCTTAGAGAATTTCAGTATGTAGATGTGTATAAAAATGTGAATTTGTTCAGAGATTTTGGAGAAATGGAAACTGGCGATGTAAAGCCAAATGGCCACGGGGAAAAACGAGTAGCTTTTATTCATTATCCTGATAAAGCGAAGCGTTTGGCTGAGAGTGGCAAATATGATTTTGTTTTTTATGGACATACGCACAAGCCTTGGATCTCCGTTGTCGAAGCTAGAAAAAATCAATATATATTTAATTGCACAATGCTTAATCCAGGAAATGTCGCGGGAGAAATTTATCTGCCGACTTTTGCCACCTGGAATACCAAGGATGATAAATTTGAATTGATAAGAATACATAGCCTTAATTAGGTTAATATTTCTTGTGGGTGTCATTCCGACCGGACAAAGCTTTGTACTCAAAGATTTGGAAGTGGAGGAATCTCAAATAAATGATCAAGTTAGATCTCTCCATGCATAAATTTTCGAGTACAAAAATTTACTTAGTCGAGATGACATGATTCCATTATTTTGCACCAGTGGTCGGTTTGTCATTCCGACTCGCCTCGCTAAAGCTACTGCGAAGCGGGCCGGACAAAGCTTTGTACTCAAAGATTTGGAAGTGGAGGAATCTTAAATAATAAAAATTATATGAAGCAATATTGTGTTTATATTTTATCTAGTAAAACAAAAGTTTTATATATTGGAGTAACTGGAAATTTACCGAGAAGAATTTATGAACATAAAAATAAATTGATAGATGGATTTACTAAAAAATATAATTGCACGAATTTAGTTTATTTTGAACAAACAGAAAATGTTATGAGCGCGTTAGAAAGAGAAAAACAACTTAAAAAATGGAGAAGAGAGAAGAAAATAAATTTAATAGAAAAAATTAATCCAAATTGGTTGGATTTGGCAGATAATTTATGATAGTATTTATTAGATCTCTCCATGCATAAATTTCCGAGTACAGAAATTTACTTAGTCGAGATGACATATGACCTATAATTGTATGAACAAAGAAAAATTAGAAAAATTAAATAAAGAAATGCTAGCTTGTACAAAGTGTGCGCTTAGTAATGGTTGCAAGCAAGTTGTGCCAGGGGCGGGGAGTGCCAACGCGCAGATTATGTTTATCGGCGAAGCGCCGGGGAAAAAAGAAGATGAACTAGGTGCGCCTTTCGTGGGAGCGGCGGGAAAGTTTTTGGATGAAATGCTGGCAATCATAAAATTAAAAAGAGAAGACGTCTATATTGCTAATACAGTCAAATGCCGTCCGATCGAAAATCGCGACCCCTCTCAAGAAGAAAAAGATATTTGTTGGCCATGGCTGGAAAAACAAATTGCCATTATCCAACCTAAAATTATTGTTACTCTGGGCAGGCATTCGATGAATTTATTTTTGCCTGAATTAAAAATATCCGAAGCGCATGGAAAAGCGATTAAAAAAGATTTTCCCGAAATAGGTGAGCAAACTTTTTTTACCCTCTATCATCCCGCGGCCGCTCTCTATAATGGCGGACTGCGCCAGACGCTAATAAAAGATTTCAAAAAAATTCCCAAGGTTTTAAGGGAAACAGATAAAGGATGATTTATGATGTAAGATTTAAGATTTATGAATTGGGTTTTAGTTTTGTTATTTTGAGATTGCCACGTAAATATCGAGTACAATATTTACTCGCAATGACAGGTGGTGGATGGCGAAATTCGTAAATTCGTATGAATTAGTAATTCGTAAAGAATCATGTTTGACAAATCTCTCAATATACTATATATTTATAAACATAAAAGCCCTGAGAGGCTTTTTAAAAAAGGCTAAAAAATAGCCCTAAAAATTAAAAAAAATCAATGAAAAAAATTTTTGATTTTATCGTCGAGGCCAAGGCAGAATTGTTAAAAGTCAATTGGCCAACTAAAAAGCAGACATTGAATTACACTCTCATAATTATTGGAGTAAGTGTGGTGATTTCTTTGTTTTTGGGAAGCTTGGATTATCTTTTCGGCGGAATTTTGAAGAATTTCATTGTAAAATAATTTTAAATCATGTTAGCAATTAGCATATTAACACGTTAACAAAAAACATTATTTATATGATGTTAAAATGTTAAAATGTTAAAATGTTGAAATGTTTGAAATATGGCAAAACAAAGTCAACATCATGGTCGCGCTTGGTATGTACTGCACACTTATTCCGGTTATGAAGATAACGTGGCCTACAATTTAAAACAAAGAATTGAATCTATGGATATGCAGGATTTGATTTTTGATGTGATTGTCCCCAAGGAAAAAAAGATTAAGATTAAAAGTGGTAAAAGAGTAACGATAGAGGAGAGAATTTATCCCGGATATGTTTTAGTAGATATGATTGTAACAGACGCTTCTTGGTATGTGGTTAGAAACACACCCAATGTTACAGGATTTATCGGACTAGGCACAACTCCAACTCCTATTGATCCAGAGGAGGTTAAGGCTCTTAAAAAGAGAATTGGAGTATCTGAGCCAAAATATAAATTGGATATCAAAGAGGGGGAATCAGTTAAAATTACCGATGGACCGTTTAAGGATCATGATGGAAAAGTAAAAGAAATTGATGAAGAAAGAGGAAAAGTAAAAGTTTCAGTTTCAATCTTTGGTCGAGAGACTCCAGTTGAATTGGACTTTTTACAGATTAAAAAAATATAAATTCATATTAGCAAGTAACATATTAGCATATTAACATAGGCAGAGTCTGAGATTTTATTAAAATATAGTATTTCTTGGGGTGATGCTTAAATGTTAAAATGTTAAAATGTTAAAATGATACAATTATGGCAAAGGCAAAAACAGTTATAAAACTTCAAATACCAGCTGGAAAAGCAAATCCAGCTCCACCAGTTGGACCAGCTTTGGGACAACATGGAGTTAACATTCAAGATTTCTGTGCTCAATTTAATAATAAGAGCCAAGAGAGAATGGGAGATATCGTGCCAGTTGAAATTACAGTTAATGAGGATAGAAGTTTTTCATTTATTATGAAAACTTCACCTGCTTCAGATTTACTAAAGAAAGCCGCTGGAGTAGAAAAGGGCGCTGGTAATCCTTTGAAAGATAAGGTAGGAAAAGTTACCAAAGCTCAAGTGAAAGAAATTGCTGAGAAAAAAATGGAAGATCTTAATGCTGATGATGTGGAGGCTGCGATGAAAATTATCGAAGGCACAGCTAGATCAATGGGGATTAAGGTTGAATAATTGAGAAACTGGGAATTTAAGAATTTAGGAATGTAGGAATTTGGGAAGTTAAGATTTTTTAGGGATAAATAGTAGTAATTTAAAAATCTGTAGTTTTACGAAATTGGATTTCTGCCAAAAACAAAGAGGTGGCGCCATGACAAGAGAAAATATTTTTGAGATATACTTGAAAGTTCTTTCTTTGTTGGCTGTGATTGCGTTATTATCATCGGCTTATTTTATTTTAAAAAATAATAATTTAGGTTGGCAAATATTTGTTTTAGCAGGAGTTATCACTGTTGTTATCTGCGAGTTAGGACAAGAATATTATGGGAGATTTGGCTATCGCCCATGGAAAGATAAACCATCGATAACCAGGAGGTTATGAATTATGAATAAGATTTTCCGAAGAGTAAGTGTCTGGTTGTATGAAAAAATGGATAAATCTTTCTGTATAGAAATTTCTCCAGAAGCGGAAATAATGGAACTTAAATTTGTAAGTCTTCTTATTTTAGGCATTTTGATTATGCTAGGATGCTGGGGATTTCAAGAGGGAAGGTTTGATTTTTGGGCAAAAATATTTTGCGCAATGGGCGTGGTAGTAGTGGTATTCATTTTCATTTGGAAAAATGTTTATGGGGGAGTTAGTCTTTTTCAGAAAGAAAAAAATACTCACGAAAGTGAGGAATCGGCATTTGATGAAAATTGAATTGTCCAAGCGTAAAATGTCGGCAGAAGTTGATGAGTGGTTGGAGAATTTTTTCAATCACTCAAAAATAATAATTTGATTTATTTAAATAATAATAAGTAATTTGTGGGAGGAGATTGTACTAAGCACAACTTCATTATTACCACGAAAAAATATGAGAAGAGGAAAAAAGTACAAAGGAGTAATGGAAAAAATAGAGAAGAATAAACTTTATTCTCTAGAAGAAGCGATTAAAATCGTTAAAGAAAATAAAATCGCTAATTTTGATGAATCCGTAGAAGTTCATGTAAAAACTAATATTGATCCAAAAAAAGGTGATCAACAGCTTCGCGGTTCAGTTGTTTTCCCACATGGAACAGGCAAGACCAAGAGGATTGCAGTTATTACTACTACCAAAGCCAAAGAGGCCAAAGAGGCCAAAGCTGATGTGGTAGCGGGAATAGAATTAATTGAAGACATTAAAAAAGGAAAAATTGATTTTGATATTTTAGTCGCTACTCCAGAAATGATGCCCAAATTAGCTTCAATAGCTAAAATTCTTGGACCAAAGGGACTTATGCCTAATCCAAAAACTGATACCGTAACTGACAAAATCAAAGAAGCGGTAGAAATGCTCAAAAAAGGAAAGATGAGCTTTAAAAATGACAATACTGGAAATGTCCACCAAGTTATCGGCAAAGCATCTTTTAGCGAAGCTCAATTGAAAGAAAATTTTGATTCTCTGATTGAGGCGCTTGAAAAAGCTAAACAAGAAGCAGTTAAAGGAAAATTGATTGCCAAAGCTGTGCTTTGTTCTACGATGGGACCAGGATTACAAGTAAAATAATTTTCAAAAACTTTCAATAAAAAAACCGTCTTGAAATAAAGGGCGGTTTTTTGATTCGAATTTTTTCTTTGTTTTGTCTCTGCGAGTAATTTGAGTACTCTCAAATTGCGTGGCAGTCCAGAAAAACAGAATTCTTGATTAAGCATATTTTCCTGGATTGCCACGTCAGGAATACCTTCCTCGCAAAGACATGCATACTTTTTCATAGGGGTCAGTGAGGAGTTATGCAGTGCTCTGTTCCTGCACTTGATTTTTTCTTGCTTTTCGATTACTGTATATGGAAGGCAAAGAGTTATTTTTTTGGATATATTAACAGGCAGAAGTATAATTGTCGTTTTAATTTAAGAGGAGGTTATTATTATGGCTGATAATGGAAAATCTTTAAGATTTGAAATTACAATCAAGAGAAACGATGAGGGTGTGCCTGAAGTTGTTATGTCGGCAGAGGTGATTAGGAGCGATGGATCTCCTGATAAAATAGGTACGGATATTTTCTCGCTTACTGAAAATTTAGAACATGCCCTAAAGATTCTTAAGGGGAGAGTGGGTCAAAATGCTTGCGAAATGTTTTTGGATGTTATGACCTGATGTAGCACGACAAATCTTTTTCAGAAAAAAATCTCTTAAGAATATCATTTTCCTAAGAGATTTTTTATTTGTTTGAATTTGCATGTTAGATTTTAATTTGAAACAAAAAAGATAAAGTAACTGGCCAGTTTTCTCCAAAGACAGAATAGAGTTTGTCTTTGCGAGTCGGTACTCCGACGTGGCAATCCAGAATTACACACTTTAAAACCTAGATTGCCACGCAATTTCTGAGTACAGAAATTACTCGCAAAGACGATAAAGATGGGTTGGTTTTAGAGAGAGTGAATAATTATAATATAAAATACAATATAAAATATAGAATATTTTATATTTTTGTGTTATTATTTAAACATGGAAAATAAAATAGTAATCTACACTGACGGTGGTTCGCGAGGAAATCCTGGACCAGCGGGGATTGGTGTTTGGATAAAGACATTAGATAAAAAATACGGAGAATGTATCGGAATAAAAACCAATAATGATGCTGAATACGAAGCATTGATTTTTGGTCTGAAAAAAGTCAAAGCTCTGCTGGGAAAAACTAAAGCCAAACAATTTGAAATTGAATGCTATGCTGATAGCGAATTAATGGTTAAGCAACTTAATCATGAGTACAAATTAAAAGAAGAAAGAATCCAAAAATATTTTATTGAAATTTGGAATTTAATGCTGGATTTTAAAGAAGTTAAATTTAATCATGTGATGCGTGAAAAGAATAAGGTGGCGGATGAGATGGTGAATGCGGCGTTGGATGGGAAGTGTAAACAGACGAGTCTTTTGTAAAAATGAATTATGAATTAAGAATTATGAATTAAGATTTGTAAATTATGGAAAACAAAAAAGAAAAAATAAAATCGTTTACTGATTTAAACGCTTGGAGAGAAGGGCATAAGTTGGTTTTGGAAATTTATAATGTAACAAAACTATTTCCTGAGGATGAGAGATTCGGTTTAATTTCTCAAATGAGAAGATGCGTAGTTTCTATAACATCAAATATCGCAGAGGGATTTAGTCGCAAAGGCATAAAGGAAAAAATTCAGTTTTATCACATATCCCTTGGTTCCATAACAGAATTGCAGAATCAATTAGTAATCTGTAGAGATTTAAAAATTTTAGATAATGATAAATTTAAAAAAATAGCTCAGCAAACTACGCTGGTACAAAAAATTACCAACGGATTGATTAAATCAACAAAATACATGAATTCTGAATCTTAATTCTTAATTCATACTTCTTAATTCACATAAAATAAATATGAAAAAAAGAAAAAAAATAATCATCTGGATAATTGTACTAGCGATTTTGGGTGCGGGTGCTTTTTACTATTTCAAACCCAAAGAAACTGGGCCGGAGTACACCACGGAAAAAGTAGCTAAGGCAGATATTGAGCAAACTGTTTCCGTAACTGGAGAAGTGAGTGATACTAGTAAGATAGATATTACTCCTGAAATAAGCGGGACGGTTGATGAGTTATTAGTGGAAGTTGGCGATAAAGTAACAGCTGGACAAAAAATTGCCAAAATTAATGATTCCGTAGTACGTTCTCAATTAACGGAAGCTTTGATTGCACTCCAAATTCAGCAAGAGCAATTGGATTTAAAGAGGCGAAAATGGGATGCATTAAAGCCAGAGGAAAAGGAGGCAGCTAAACTAACAGTAGAGAGTGCACGAGCTACTACTTGGACATTACAAAAACAATTAAAGAAAAATATTGTTTATGCGCCTGTGGATGGAATTATTACCAAGAAATATTTAGAAGAAGGAGAGATGGCTTCTATGGCAACACCGATTGTGAGTGTGTCAGGAGAAAAAGGTTTTGAAATCAAAGCCAATATCCCAGAGTCAGATATTAATAAAATTAAAATAGGACAAAAAGGACAATCGACTTTTGATGCTTTTCTTTCAGATGAAATATTTGAATTTGAAGTTACCAAGATAGAACCAGCTGCAACTATTATTCAGGATGTGGTTTATTATGAAGTGACCTTTAAAATTTTAACTCAAGATAATCGCATCAAGTCAGGGATGAGTACCGATATTGATATTTTAACTGCCGAGAAGAAAGATGTTCTGGCAGTTTCCAATCAAGCGATTAAAAATGATGAGGGCAATCGATATGTGGAAGTTTTGGAAGTGAAAGATGAAGTTAAAACTACTAAAAAGGTAAATGTAAAAGCAGGCTTGCGGGGAGATGACGGAATGACAGAAATTATCTCTGGTTTAAATGGCGGAGAAGATGTAATAACTTTTACGAAAGAAGCGAAATAAAATATGTCAATTCCAATTATCGAAGTAAAAAATCTAACCAAGACTTACATTAATGGTGAAGTGGAGACTTTGGCGTTGCGTGAAAATTCTTTTAATGTAGAAAAAGGGGAGTTTGTCTCTATTATGGGTCCTAGCGGAAGCGGTAAATCAACCTTGATGCAGATGTTGGGACTTCTGGACAAGCCCAGCGGGGGAGAATATTTATTAGAAGGAAAAAATACTAGAGATTTCTCAGATGATATGCTGGCTGAAACTAGAAATAGCAAAATTGGTTTTGTTTTTCAAACTTTTAATCTTTTGCCTCGCACAAGCGTGTATGAAAATGTAGAGCTGCCTCTTTTATACAATAGAAACATCAGCAGTAAAATTAACGAAAAAAGAATTACCGAAGCTTTGAAATCAGTTGGCATGGAACATCGCACAGATTATTTGTCCAATCAGCTCTCTGGAGGAGAAAAACAAAGAGTAGCGATAGCACGGGCGCTAGTAACTGATCCGGAAATAATTTTTGCCGATGAACCTACGGGAAATCTGGATTCTAAAAGTGGGACGCAGATAATGCAAATTTTACAGAAATTAAATAATGAAGGAAAAACAATTATTCTGGTGACCCATGAAACTTTTACTGCTCAGCATGCCAAAAGGATTTTAAATGTAAAAGACGGCAAGATAATTTCCGATGAAATAGTTAAAGAAAGAAAAATAGCAGTGGATGGAGAACTTTTGAAGTAATTTAGAATTTCCAATTTTGAATTTCGAATGAATTTTAAGAGCATTATTCAATTTTTCTGTCATTCCAGAAGATAAATTTTCTAAGCGATTCGCCAGCTGGCGGAGAGCTTTTAGAAAATTATCTATCTGGAATCTCAAACATGTATTAATTTGTTGTATATGAATGAGATCCCACATAAGTAAATTTCTAAAGCTCCTTACGTCGCTAAGAAATTTTACTTTCTGGGATGACAATGCAGGGGTTTTAAAAAATTAAAGCATTGGAATTTGATTCAAAATTTAAAATTATAAATTTAAAATTGCGCAAGCATGAATATATTAATTCCCATAAAAATATCTTTCAAAAATCTAATGGCGGCTAAATTCCGTTCTTTTTTAACTATCTTGGGAATTATTATCGGAGTGGCTTCGGTAATTATTATTTTTGCTGTGGGACAAAGCGCTCAAGAATTAATCCTGGATCAAATCAGAGGAGTGGGTTCAAATTTAGTGGGAGTTTTACCGGGAGCTTCGGATGAAAAAGGTCCGCCAGCTTCAGCTATGGGAATAGTTATCACTACTTTAAAATATGATGATTTTCTGGAGCTTAAAAAACCCAAAAATGTAACCGGAGTAGTGGCGGGGGCAGGCTATGTGATGGGGACGGCTACGATAGAAAATGATGGAACTGAGTTAGGCATGTCTTTTACCGGAACTACATCGCAGTACCCCGAGGTAGAAAGTACGGGTATGAAAAGCGGAAGATTTTTCATTGAAGAAGAAGAAACTAATTTATCCAGAGTGGCCGTTTTGGGAGTAACGGCAGCCAAAGATATTTTTGGAGATACTGATCCGATTGGAAGGAAGATAAAAATCAATGAGTATAAATTTACTGTAATTGGAGTTTTAAAAGAAAGAGCTTCGGCCGCTTTTGGAATCGCGAGTCAAGATGAAGCTGTTTTTGTTCCACTTTTTACCGCTCAGAAATTACTTTTGGGGATTAACCATCTGGCTTTCGCAAGATTAAAAATAGATACTATAGAAAATATTCCTATAGCCAAGGAAGATATGGCCACTGTTCTTAGAAATGAGCATGACATAGATGATCCGGATGATGATGACTTTTCAATTAGGGACCAAGCTTCAGCGGTGGAGATTGTGAGCACAATTACCAATGCGATGCGTTATTTTCTTTTGGCAGTAGGAACAATCTCTCTGATTGTGGGAGGGGTGGGCGTGATGAATGTGATGCTAATTGCAGTAAATCAAAGAATAAAAGAAGTGGGTCTGCGAAAAGCGGTGGGAGCTAAGAATATCGATGTGATGATTCAATTTCTACTCGAATCAGCGACAATTTCCTTTCTTGGGGGATTGATCGGTATAATTTTTGGAATAGCTGTTTCTTTTGGGGCATCTTTGGCGGTAAATGCAATGGGTTATGATTGGAAATTTATTATTTCGCCAAGCTCAATTGCAATTGCTGTGTCGGTTTCTATATTGATTGGAATAATTTTTGGACTCTATCCCGCCCGCAAAGCCTCGAAGATAAGTCCGATGGAAGCGCTTAGGTATGAATAATTATGTAGTTTATAAAGTTTGTAAGGTTATAAAGTTTATAAAGTGGGGAAATGAATTAAGAATTATGAATTAAGAATTAAGAGTGAAAATTATACTTAAAAATATGAGTTTTTATCATAATTCATGATACTTACTTCTTAATTCGAGTTATATTTTATGAGTAAATTTATAATTTCAATCAAACTCGCTTTGCGAAATTTGTATAGCAGTAAAGTGCGAACCGCTTTATCGCTTTTGGGCATTGTAATCGGAGTAACTTCGGTGATTTTGATTTTAGCTTTGGGAAATGGCTTGAGAAATTTTATTACTGATCAAGTGGAAAGTTTCGGAACTGATATCGTGCAGATAGAAGTTAAAGTTCCCAAAACTTCCCATGTTTCTTCAGAAAATGTAGGGGCTATGGCGGGAGGAACTCAAATTACTACGCTGAAGATGGAGGATGTGGAGGAGGTGGCTAAATTGTCTAATCTGGGTAATTGGTATGCTGGAATTTTGGGCCAGCAAATCGTCAGTCGAGAGGATGAAAATGAACAAACTTATATTTTTGGAGTAACCAGCGGAATGATGGAGGCGGATAGTGGAGCAGAATTGGAAAAAGGAACATTTTTTACCCAGGAGGATGATCGTGATCTAAAGCAGATGGCGATTTTGGGGAGTAAGACTAAAGAATTATTTTTTCCCAATGAAGAGGCGGTAGGACAAAGTATTAAAATTGGAAAAAATAAATATAAAGTTATTGGCGTAATGAAAGAACGCAGTTCAAGCGGAGGATTTGATTTTAATAAAATTGTCTATATTCCAGTTAAAACTCTACAGAAAAAGATAATGGGAATTGAGCATGTTCAATTTGCTATCTTTAAAATAAAAAATATGGAGATTGTTGATCAGACCATGGAAGAAATGCGTTCTATCATGCGGGATGAACATGATATAGAATATGATAATGAAAAAGATAAAAAAGAAGGCATAGATGATGATTTTGCGATAATGTCTATAGCTGAAGCTAAGGAAATCTTGGATAAAGTTTTTAATATTATCGATGCCTTGCTTTTGGCTTTGGTTTCTGTTTCTTTGATAGTGGGAGGAGTGGGAATAATGAACGTGATGTATGTGGCAGTTACAGAACGAACTCAAGAAATTGGGCTCAGAAAAGCCGTGGGGGCCAGAAATAGAGATGTTCTTTGGCAATTTATTTTTGAAGCAATATTTTTAACATTGCTAGGCGGAATTGTGGGGATAATTATGGGAGTATTATTTTCTGAACTAGCTACTTATATGATTAATCAATATGGTTATAATATTATTTTTGGAGTAACTGGCAGATCAGTGCTGATAGCGGTTGGATTTTCTATGATCACAGGGGTTGTCTTCGGGTTTTATCCCGCCCGCAAAGCCTCCTTTATGACTCCTGCGGAAGCACTAAGAAAAGAATAGTATAAATTGTTCTTATGCTTTAATGCTAATATGTTAAAATGCTAATCCGCCAGCTGGCGGAGCTAACATGATTTCCCTTGCACTCAAATTCTTTTATGGTATAATAAATTAAATTAAAAAACTTAAACAAAATAAAAAAACCAGTTAAATGAAGTATGGGTGGCCATAATTTAACAGGACAATCGAATATGCAAAATAAAAAAGTCATAGTGATAGTCGCTTTGTTTATTACTGTTTTTGCGTTAGCTTATTTATTATTGGTAGGTAGGTTATTCAAAGGAAATGACGCAATTAAAGAAATTAAGAAAGAAGATATAGTGAAATTGGATCTATCTAAATTGAAATGTGATTTTGCCTCAGATCAGGAAGCTTATAATGACGCTAGTAAAAACAATAATCTGGATGCTTGTAGTTGCATAAAAGATGAGAAGACCAAGGAAATGTGTATCGTTTCAACCACAGACACGATTCTTTATTCTAGGGCTTTAACATATTTAGATGAAGAATTGTGTACTGATATAAAAGTTTCAGTACATAAAGATGCTTGTTATGCCGTGGTAAAAGATAGCATCAAACAGTTGGAAACAAAAAATCCGCAACATTTAGCTGATATTTACGCACTTTCACACAATGAGAAGGCCATTGCTAGCTTAGAGCAAATTACTCAAAAAAACTCAGCCACTGTGGATAATTATATATCTTTAGCATTGGCTTACGCTGAGAAAGGTTTGAAAGAGCAAGGACAAGGAAGAGATCAATCTCAATATGTACTCAAAGCTTTTGGTTCTATCGATAAAGCCAAGGAACTTGATAAAAATAAATCAGAGATTTATCGCGTAGAGGCTTATGTCAATGAAATAAAGCCAGATTATAAAAAAGCTCAATCTTTATATAGTCAAGCAATTGAAATGGACTCAAATAATATTCTAGCTTATGCTGGTCGGGGACACGTCAAAAGAATGTTAGCTGTATTAGATGGGGCGGTAGAAGATTTTAAAAAAGCTGCTGATCTAGATATTAAAAGAGAACATCTTTATATTTATACTAATTTATGCAATCTGGAATACTCCAAAGGAGATGTAAGAGAGGCTACTAAAAATTGTAAAATTGTTACAGACAAAAAAGATGTCGATCCTGTTTTTCAATCAGAAGCTTATCAAATTATGGCAGATATCTTTATGAAAAATGGTGATAGCAATCAGTCCAGGGCTAGTTTGCTAAAAGCTAAAACATTAACACCTATTGACCCGAATATTTTTATTACATTTTCTAAGTTAAATATTTTCGAAGGGAATTATCAAGAGGCAGAGGTAAATGCCCGAAAGGCAATGGAATTATCTCCAGCCAAGGCGTCTGCGCAATTAGCTCTTTCTTATGCTTTATACATGGAAAATAAGTTCGATGATTCAATAGTGGCTGCCTTAGCAGGCATTTCTCTGGTTGACAAAGATGTATCTTTACTTAATCCTTCTAAGCTCATTATGCTAAAGTCTTTGAATAGTTCAATCGCGAATTGTTATCGAGAAATGGGGAATAGTGAAAAACAAAGTGAATATGAGAAAAAAGCGCAAGAGTTTTCTAATAATAAATAATTTTAAAATATATGAAAAAAATATTCTTATTGGGGTTCTTTAGTCTTATATTTATTTGGACACCTCTTGATTTAAAAGCAGCAACCTGTCCAGGGAACGTTACCCCTTCTTTGGGAATGCTAGATCCGGCTTGTTGGAAATCAACTTGGGTTGTAGATTCGGCAACTGTTAATTGTACTTGGACAAAAATTGGTGAAGAAAAGATATGTGTTCCGTGTGATTCTTTCGGTTGCGATTGGTCTAGCTCATATACGACCACTGGCGATTGTGGATCGGATAATCATTATGCGGACAACGTTTTTCTTCAAGATGAATGCGGACATAGCGCTACCTGGTGTACCAATGTAGGCGCACCGGCTACTTTTACAAAAACTGTAGACACCAGCCATTGGGATAACACTTGCTATTACACAACACCTGCCACTTGGAGCGCTCCAGATGCAACTGGGAAAAGATTAGCTACGTCAGTTAATCAATTAAGCACCCCTGGCTCTGGATGTACCAATGCTTCAAATATTATTTATGTTAATGCTGAACCAAATTTAGAAATAAACGGATCAGGTTCCGCTATCACAGTTAATAAATCTAACCCAATTGACATAACATGGTCTTCTAATTATGCTACTTATTGTAATGTGCCTGCTTCTAATACGGGCGTGAATTGGTCTGATCCAATAGCTACCAACGGTTCTCAGCTTAATAGCGATATTTCAATGGCACCTAAGCCAGCTAGCGAAGGAGCTTCACCTATTACTTTAAATTATGCAATGGCTTGTACTAATCCTGGGCTAGTTAATATTTTAGATACAGTCCCGGTAACAATTATTTGTACTCCATATTCAGATTCTGCTTGGAGTGATTGTAGCAATCAATGTGGAACAACTGGAGACCAGACAAAATTAACTCGCTATGCTAACTGTTATGAAAAGATTGAACATCAGGCTTGCAATAGGATTGCTTGTCCAGTAAGTAGCGAATGGAGAGAAGTGCGACCATAATAAAGTTTAGAAAAAACTTTTAAATAGAACAAAATAAAAACAACCCCGTCGTTCGCGAACGACGGGGTTGTTTTTTATATTGATTTTTCGCGTAATTAGTGTAGAATTTAGTATGTAAGCAGTTCAATTAAGGAGCCATATATGGATAAATTTGAATCTATACAATACAGAGTGTCAGTAGCTCTTAAAATTATGATAGGCCTTTTGGTTTTAATTAGTGCTTTTCGGCAAGAGCTCTTTTTAACATCAGCTTCTCTAGTAGTTTTGTTTTTTTCATTTCTCCCTACGATTGTGAGTAAAAATTATCGCATCAGGCTGCCGATTGAGATTGATTTTGTGGTAACGCTTTTGCTTTATTTACATTTCTTTTTGGGCGAGTATAACCATTTTTATGTAAAAATTTCCTGGTGGGATATTTTTATGCATTTTGGAAATAGCGTAATTCTTGGATTTTTGGGATTCATCTTGGCTTATTCGCTACTTCTTACTAGCAAAATGGCCACTAAACCAATTTTGGCTTCACTTTTTGCACTTTCTTTTTCGGTTTTTATCGGAGTAGTCTGGGAGATATTTGAATTTTTTATGGATTATTTTTTCGGCTTTACGATGCAAAAAAGCGGGATAATGGATACTATGACGGATTTAATGATGGATGTGATAGGCGCGATGACGGTTAGTTTGGCGGGCTTTTTTTATATGAAAAAGAAAAAAGATGGAATTTTTAACAGATTAATAAAAAAATTTTTACAGCATAAGTATAAGGATTAATCATTGCAGAGCATTGTTTATAATTTTCAAAAATATTACGCATTGTCATCCCAGAAAGTAAAATTTCTTAGCGACGTAAGGAGTGTTAGAAATTTACTTATGTGGGATCTCTGTTATACACAACAGCAAAATTCGAGATTCCGGATAGATGATTTTCTAAAAGCTCTCCGCTGGCTAGCGAATCGCTTAGAAAATCTATCTTCTGGAATGACAAAAAAATAACACTTTAAATTTTTACAATTGAATTATGAAAGAAATTATAAAAAATGAAATTAAAGAAGTAATAAAAGAATTTATTTCCCAAAATGAAAATGGGCAGGATTTTAATTTTGAAGAATTAAATTTTGAGATAAATTTTTCTAAAGATGAAAAATTTGGAGAATTATCTTCTAATGTCGCTATGATTTTAGCGGGAAAATTAAAGATGAATCCTTTCGAACTGGCAAAACAAATTACAGAATTATTCGGAAATAGAAATATTGAGAATATCGAAAAAGTGGAAGCGGTGGCTCCAGGCTATATTAACTTTTATTTAGCCAAGAAGTATTTTAATGAGAAAATTGGAGATATTATAAAATTAGATAAAAAATGGGGAGAGACAAATGATCTAAATGGCAAGAAATATATTTTTGAGCATTCTTCTCCAAATTTATTTAAACCGTTCCATGTGGGACATTTGGTTAATAATTCAATCGGCGAATCACTGGTTCGAATTATAAAAAAATCTGGTGTAGAGAGCTTGACCACTCTTTCTTTTCCTTCAAATATTTCGCCAGGAATTGCAAAAACTGTTTGGGCCATCAAAGAAAAAAAATGGGAAAATGAAATGAACATTAAAAAAATTGGAGAAGCGTATGCTTTCGGAAGCAAAGAATATAAAGAAAATGAAAAAGCTAAAGAGGAAATAAATATCATTAATAAAGTTCTTTATTTAAAAGAAGAATCAGTGGAATTGGAAATTTATAAAAAAGGACAGCAACTTTCCTTGGATTATTTCAAGGAAATAACGGAAAGATTGGGTTCAAAATTTGACGATTTGATATTTGAATCAGAATCAGAAGAAGTGGGAAAAGAAATCGTAAAAGAAAATATTCCTAATATTTTTAGAGAGTCAGAAGGCGCGATAATTTTTCCCGGTTCAGAGCATGGACTATTTGATAATGTTTTTATTAACTCTCAGGGATTTGGAACATACCTAACTAAAGATATCGGACTTCTGAAAATTAAGTTTGATAAATTTAGTTTTGACAAATCAATTACTATTACTGACGTAGAACAAAAAGAGCATTTTAAATTGGTTAAAAAAGCGGCTGAATTTATAAATAAAGAATGGTCGAATAAGAGCGAATATATCCAGCATGGCCGGCTTAATCTTTTGGGAATTAAAATTTCTTCTCGTTTGGGCAATGTACCGCTAGCGCAAGATTTGATTGAATCAGTAAAAAATATAATTTTAGAAAAAATAAAAGAGCAGGATTTTTCTAGCGATGAGAAGGAGGAAATAGCGGAAAAAGTGGCAGTGGGAGCGCTTAAGTATTCTATTTTAAAGTGCGGTGCCGGAAGAAATATTGTTTTTGATTTAGAAAAAGCTACGGCGTTTGAGGGCGATACCGGACCATATCTCCAATATGCACTCGTTCGAACTAATTCGATTTTAAATAATGCCAAGGATTTAAAGATTGAAAATGAGGGAGAGTTAGGGGTGCGAAAAGGTGAAGTGCCAAATGTGGAAAAAATGATTTTAAAATTTCCAGTCGCTATTGGTAATTCTTTGCGGGATAATTCTCCCCATCATGTGGCCAATTATCTTTATAATCTCGCATCTGAATTTAGCTCTTTTTATGCGCAGACAAAAGTTTTAGACACCGCTAATCCTGATTTTAAAAATAATCTAGCTTTGGTAAAAGCGCTCCAGATAACCCTAAGAAACGGATTGGAACTTTTGGGGATGGAAACTTTAGAGAGGATGTAGGGGGTAGTTTATAAGGTTTGTAAAGTTTATAAAGTGATAAAAATGCTATTTATAATTCATATAATGGAGGTTGTCATTCCGACCGGATAAATTTATGTACTCATAAATTTAGGAGTGGAGGAATCTCAATTGTTGTACGGGGCAGGATTTAGTTTCAATTATTAATGATTTGAGATCTCTCCATGCATAAATTTCCGAGTACCCCAGTTATTCAACGGGGCAGGCACAAATTTATTTAGTCGAGATGACACACGTCAGATGTTCGTTCTAACGTTAAAATGTTAATCCGCCATCCGCCAACTGGTCGGAGGCGGAGCTAAAATGATTTTATGACCAAATATATTTTAAATTCAGGTGGTGTAAAAAAATTTCCTCAAAAAGAGATTGATTTTGCAAAAGAGATGCTGGTTGATTTTAAAGTAGACGACGAGGTGAAAATTTTATATTGTTTTTTTGCTCAGCCAAGAGAAGTTTGGGAAGTAAAATATGAAAAATATAAAGAAAGATATATACAATTAATTGATTCAAGTTTTAAAATAAATTTTGAGCTAGCTTATCCAGAAAAATTTGAGGAGCAAATCAGATTAAGTAATATAATTTTTATTTTAGGCGGAGATGACCATCTTTTGAAATTTTGGTTAAGGCAATTTAATCTTCCTAAGATTTGGGATGGCAAAATAGTGGCTACAACTTCAGCTGGATCAGGCGCATTAGTAAATTCATTTTGGACATGTGATTGGCGAAAGAGTTTGGATGGGTTAAATATTTTACCAATTAAGTTCATCCCTCATTACAAGTCTGAAACTTATGGACTCGATGATCCGCGTGGTCCAATTGACTGGGAAAAAGCTTACCAAGAAATTTCCGAATTCGGAGACAAAAATTTGCCAATTTACGCCCTGGGAGAAGGAGATTTCATTGTTTTTAATCAATAAGCGGATTGTTTGGATTTCTCCGCTTCTAAATTTATGAGTACATAAATTTATTCGGTCGAAATGACATACGTGGGATGTCAGCACTATTTTTGGTATTTAATTCATAATTCATAATACTTAATTCATTCTCATGTTCGAACGAACTAAAAATTTAAATCTTTCTGTAATTAAACAAATGGAATTACGCGCAGCTAAATATCCAGATGTGATTTCATTGGCTCAAGGGGTACCAAATTTTGATACTCCTGAGTGTATTAAACGCAGAGTGGAATTGGCTTTAAAAAGAGGGATTGTCGCCAAATATTCGCTTTCTCCTGGAATTTCTGAATTGCGAGAATTAATCGAATTAAAATTAGCCCAAGAGAATATGTTTTATGATTGGGAAAAAGAAATTCTGATTACCGCTGGGTCGATTGAAGGAATCACGGCGACAATTTTAGCGCTTACAAATCCAGGAGACGAAATTATTATCCCTCAGCCAACCTATACTTCTTATCGGGAAGTAATAACTTTGGCTGGTTGCACTCCGGTTTTTGTAGCGCTGGACGAAGGAAAAGGCTGGGCTTTTGATCTGGAAAAATTTAGGCAAGCGATTACACCCAAGACCAAAGCGATTTTTTATTGTAATCCTAATAATCCCACAGGGACCATTTATAGTAAGGAACAATTATTAGGATTAGCCAAGCTGGCCCAGGAACATGATTTGTTTTTAATTTCGGATGAAGTGTATAAAGATTTTCTTTTTGAGGAAAACCAAAAAATTTTTAGTTTAGCGGAAATTCCTGAGTTGCGGAAAAGAGTAATTCGGCTGTTTAGTTTTTCCAAATCTTATGCCATGACCGGTTGGCGAGTGGGTTATCTCCATAGCGATGAAAGTATTATCAGAGAAATTCTTAAAGTTCATGATTCTTTGGTAACTTGCGCGCCGGTTATTTCTCAGTACGCTGCCATGGGAGCTTTGGAGATGGGGGATAAGGATTTAATTGAAATGAATCAAGAATATAAAAAGAGAAGAGATTTAATTTGCAATCATCTGGACGATATGGCTCATATTTTTTCGTATGTCCGGCCGGAGAGCGCGTATTTTGTTTTTCCAAAAATATTGCTAGATAATATTGACTATATAGATAATGATCATAGTGGAAGTTTATCTTGGAAGTTCGCCTTAAATTTATTGGAAAAAACCAAAGTAGCCGTAGTTCCTGGCGTAGCCTTTGGCCCTAACGGCGAAGGACATATTCGAATGAGCTTTGGACGAAGTGAAGAGGATATAAATAAGGCATTTGGAAGAATGAAGAGATTCTTCAAGGCGTTGTAGATGTTAAAAATGTCGTAATTGTTCTAATTATAATCGTAAGCAATTCTCTCGGTGTCATTTCGACCGAATAAATTTATGTACTCATAAATTTAGGAGTGGAGAAATCTAAGTATTCTATAAATTGAGATTCCTCCATTTCCAAATCTTTGGGTACAAAGTTTTGTTCAGTCGGAATGACAGATAGAAAATGATTGTTTCAATGCTAAAATGTTAACGTGCTAATCCGCCAGCTGGCGGAGTTAAAATGGACGCCTTATGAAAAAAATATTTAAAATTATACTTCAATATTACCTTAAAATTATCACTAAGATAGTTCTTTGGGTTCATCGCCCGATAGTTATCGCGGTAAGCGGAAGCGTGAATAAATCTTTTGTGAGAGATGAGATCAAAAGAGTTTTAGAAGTTCAAGGCAAGACAGTGCGGGCTAATCCAAAAAACTTCAATACGGAAATTGGGTTGCCCTTGGCGATTTTAAACATCCAAAGCGGATATAATTCTTATCGTAGATGGTTGCCGGTTATTTTTAGTGCGTTTGGCGCAATTTTTCAGAAAAATTTTCCTAAATATTTGGTTTTAGAATTGGGTGTGGCGCAAAAAGGAGATATGCGTTATTTGCTCTCATTGGTGAAACCCAAAATTGCCATAGTAACAGAAATTACTCAGCGCTATATCGAATCTTTTTCGGGGATGGATAAATTGGTGGGTGAGTATGTTTATTTGGCCAAGAACATGAAAAAAGACGGTAAACTTATTTTAAATTGGGATAATGAAAAAGTGCGAAGTTTAAAAAAATATTCCAAGGCGCAGGTCTTGTATTTTGGCAGTAGTTCAATGGATGTCGACGGTGAAATAAAAGAAATTAAAAAAGAAACTGATGGTATAAAAGTTAAATTGCGTTATAAAAATAAAGAAAGTGAAATAAAAATAAAAAGATTTGGTACGCACCACGCTACTGCGGCGGTGGTAGGGCAAATGATAGGAGATATCATATAGCATGTAACATAGAACATGGAACACGTAACATATGTCATAAGAATGGATAAAGGGGCAATGGATATGATATGAGGTTTTTATATTAGCACTCGGACTTGACGAGTGCTAATTTTTTGTTATAATTAAATTATAGAAAATTAATTCTTCCTTTTCCTCCTCCCCTTGGAAAGGGGAGGTGCCTGAAAGGCGGAGGGGTTGGATCTTCATATAATCTAAAATATATTTTTTTATAAAAGTTAGTAAACCCCCTCCTTAACCCTCCCCCCTTGAGTACAAGAGAGAGAGGAATAAAGGAATTCTATAAAGTATGAATAAGAGGCAAGAAAAAATTTTAGAATGCATCGTGGAAGAATATACTTCGACGGCTGTGCCAATTGGTTCAAAAGTTTTAGTAGAGAAATATGGAATTGATGCCAGTAGTGCCACAATTCGAAATGAGATGGTGGAGTTGGAGGAAATGGGTTATCTTTATCAACCTCATATTAGCGCAGGGAGAATTCCTACTGACAAAGGCTATCGTTATTTCGTGGAAGAAATAATGAAAGATAGAGAATTGAGCAAAAAAGAGCAGATGAAATTACAGGAGGAATTATTGAAGCTCAAAGCCAAAAATATGCGACTTTCCCGAACGAGTGCTAAATTACTTTCGGGTTTGACGGGCAACTTAGCGATTAGTGGAATATTAGACAAAGATGAATTTGATGATTTTGGGATGAGGGATTTGTTAAGTGAACCAGAGTTTCAAAAGCTGGATGATATTTGTCGCTTGACTGAAACGATGGATTATATCGATGAGATGTTTGATAAAATTGTCAAAGAAATGAAAGAAGGGGAAACAAAAATATTTATTGGAGCTGAAAATCCGGTGGATAAGATCTCCAATTGCTCCATGATTGTCTCGCCCTATAAATTAAAAAACGGCCAGCGGGGAGTCTTGGCCTTAATCGGTCCCAAGCGGATGAAATATGCCAAGAATAAATCGTTGATTGAATATATAAAGAAGATGTTAGGTTCGGCAAATGTAATAGTGATGGTGGGTGGTATTAATATTTTGATATATTAAAAAGATTGTTTAATTTTAAGTTTAGAATTATTTGTAGAAATTTATTGATTTGTCATTGCGAGTAAATTTTGTACTCAAAATTTGCGTGGCAATCTCTAAATAAATGTAGCCAAGTTTTATATAGACTGCCACAGAAATTATGAGTACATAATTTCTTCGCAGAGACGAGTTTAATTTAAAATTAATTTTATGAAAAATAAAAAAATAGAAATGGAGATTGAGAAAGGTTGGCCAATACAGTTAACCGTTAAGGCTGTGGTTGTAAATAAGGACGGAAAAGTTCTGCTTCTAAAGAGAGCTGAAAAAGAAGTGACCAATAGTTCTAAGTATGATTTGCCAGGTGGAGGAATCGAAAAAGGTGAGACAATGGAAAAATCTCTCAAAAGAGAATTGGTGGAAGAATTAGGATTGGATAATGTCGAAATTGTTGGGGTAATTAGGGTGGGTGAATACCCAGAGGGACATAAAAAATTTGATAGTTTAAAAGCTCTGAGATTTATCGCGCATTACAATGGCGGAGAAATAAAACTAAATCCTCGCGAGCATAGTGAATTTGAGTGGCTCAATATCGATGAAGCGATAAAGAAACTAAATACTGGCGATGGTTTTGAAGAAGAAAAAATGGAAACTCTCAAAGCGGCCAAAAAATATCTGGAAATGGAAATGGCGCTGGATGGTTGGAAAAGAAGCTTGGCAGAGTTTGAAAATTATAAAAAAATGCAAGCCGAAAGCCAGAAAGATAGAATTCGTTATGCGACTGAAAATATCGTAATGCAGATAATTCCTGTGATTGATAATTTCCATGTCTCCACCTCACATATTCCCGAAGATCAAAAAGATGGTGGCTGGGTAACTGGAATAATGTATATTCAAAAACAACTGGAAAATGTGTTGGCAGAAAACGGAGTAGAGGAAATTAATTTAAAAGTTGGAGATAATTTTGATACTAAATATTGCGAGGCCGTTTCGGATAATTGTTGTCATGATGAAAAATGCCAAGATGGTAAATGTGGAGAGAAGAAGAAATTTAAAAATAAGATAAAAAAAGTTATTTTAAAAGGTTATAAAATTGGTGATAAGGTTATCCGAGCTGCTCGAGTAATCGTAGAATAAAAAAAGACCCCCAAGAAGATAGCTATCTTCGAGGGGATCAGGGGGAGGTAGCAGGAAATGTAGCTGGCAGATTGAATGTTTTTATAGGAAGGGTAGGGGTAGAAGAGAATTTTCTCTTCAAAAAACATATTCAATGTGCCAGCTACCTAAAGAGTAAGCCATTTGTATTAAAATGTCAAGTACGAAAACTCCTTACTAACCCCTAAGTCAAAAGCATGCCTGTCTTTGCGAGGAAGGTACTCCTGACGCGGCAATCCAGTAGTGCATTAGATCTAGATGTGTTTTTAAGAGCTAGACTGCCACGTAAATTCTGAGTACAAAATTTACTCGCAGAGACGAGTAAAAAGATAATTTATCAAGTAATAATTAATAATAAAAAATAAGTAATAAAAGATTTTAACTAATTAACTTGCTAAGTTAATTGGCTAAAAGCTAAAAAAATATGGGTAAAATATTAGGAATTGATCTCGGAACTACTAACAGCGCGATGGCCATCGTGTCTGGTGGCAAGCCGGAAATAATTGAAAACAAAGAGGGAAATCGAACCACACCATCAATGATTGCAATTAATAAAGGCGGAGAAAGATTAGTGGGACTTTTGGCCAAACGTCAAGCGGTAACTAACCATGAAAACACTTTGTTTTCGATCAAGCGTCTTATCGGAAGAAAGTTTGACGATAAAGATGTCCAAGAGGATATTAAATTAATGCCCTTTAAAATTTCTAAAGCAGCTAATGGCGGAATTAATGTAAAAATGGGAGATAAAGAGTATACTCCGCGAGAGATTTCAGCTATGGTTTTGCAAAAATTAAAAGCTGATGCCGAAGAAAAATTGGGAGAAAAAATCGAGGAAGCGGTGATCACTGTGCCGGCTTATTTCGATGATTCTCAAAGAAAAGAAACTAAAGAAGCCGGAGAAATTGCCGGGCTGAAAGTAAGGAGAATTATCAACGAGCCGACCGCGGCTGCGCTAGCTTATGGTTTCGATAAAAAGAAAAATGAAAAAATTGCGGTTTATGATCTGGGTGGCGGGACTTTTGATATTTCGATTCTCGAAGTGGGCGATGATACCGTAGAAGTTATTTCTACCAACGGAGATACTCATTTGGGAGGAGATGATTTTGATCAAGTTCTCATCAACTGGATAATTGACGAATTCAAAAAACAAGAAGGTATTGATTTAAGTAAAGATAATTTGGCTCTGCAGAGAATTAAAGAATCAGCTGAAAAAGCTAAAATTGAACTTTCCACTGCTCAAGAAACTGAAATCAACCAACCTTTTATCACTACCGATGCCAATGGCCCCAAACATTTAGTGATGAAATTGACTCGTTCAAAAATGGAAGAATTAGTGGGAGATTTAGTAACTAAAACTATGGAGCCAGTCAGAAAAGCTCTTAAAGACGCAAAACTTGAAAATAAAGACATCAATGAAATTGTGATGGTGGGAGGAATGACTCGCATGCCACTGGTACAAAAGAAAGTAGAAGAATTTTTTGGCAAGAAACCAAATTCAAGTGTGAACCCTGATGAAGTAGTGGCCATGGGAGCTGCTATCCAGGGGGGAGTATTGGCCGGTGATGTAAAAGATGTCTTGCTTCTTGATGTTACTCCGCTGACTTTGGGAATCGAAACCATGGGAGGAATTTCCACTCCACTTATCGAAAGAAATACGACTGTGCCAACTAAAAAATCTCAGATATTTTCTACGGCGGCTGATAACCAACCTAGTGTAGAAATTCATGTCTTGCAAGGAGAACGTGAAGTAGCGCAAGGTAATAAAACTTTAGGCAGATTTATCCTAGATGGTATTGCTCCATCTCCTCGAGGAATTCCGCAAGTAGAAGTAACTTTTGATATTGATGCCAATGGAATATTGAGCGTGAGTGCTAAGGATAAAGCGACTGGCAAAGAACAATCAATTCGCATCGAAGCCTCTAGCGGAGTAAGCAAAGAAGAAATCGAAAGAATGAAACAGGATGCCGAGGCGCATGCCGAAGAAGATAAAAAACGTAAAGAAAAAGTCGAAGCGAAAAATATTGCCGAGAGTCTAGTTTACTCTACTGAAAAAGCTTTGAAAGACTCGGGCGATAAGATTAGTGAAGATAAAAAGAAACCGGTCATTGAAAAAATGGAAGCGCTCAAGGAAGTTTTGAAAAAAGAAGAGTCGACTACGGAAGAAATTAAAAAAGCCACTGAAGAATTTTCAACCGAAGCCCAAAAGATTGGCGAAGAGCTTTATAAAGCCACTGCACCGCAAGAAGAGAATCCCGCCTCTGCTGAAGCTACGGGCGAGACAAAGACGGGCGAGACTAAGGAGGATAATGTAAAAGATGCGGAGACAGAACCAGCAAAAGATAGTGAACCAAAAGATGGTGACAAGAAATAAATTCTGAGAATATTATTAAAGAGCGAGGTACAATACTTCGCTTTTTAATTTCAAATTTTCAATTACAAATTTCAAATAAAGTTCTAAATTTCCAATGTGTTTCCATCCCCCTCTCCTGTACTCGGGAGAGGGTTGGGGAGAGGGTTAATCCCCGCATGTCATTTCGACTAAATAAATTTTTGTACTCGGAAATTTATGCATGGAGAAATCTCAAGTAAATATTGTTTGAGATCTCTCGACTTCACTATCGTTGCGCTCGAGATGACAAGCCGCAAAATTTCTAAAATTAAAAAGACGACCTTTTTAGGGGTCGCCTCGGGGTGCTTCGTTGAAGCTTTGAGGTCATTGTTGGATCTCAAGATAACTTGCAAATGTCGCGTTGCAACGGCGACAATGGTATCTTTTTTCAGGATTCAAATATTCTTCGGGATTTGGGTTGGTTTCGACTGCTCTGTCTCTGCATAGTGGACAAATTATTATGCTAGGTGGTTTTTTTCTGGTGGCGAAGGGCATGATAGCTTCTCCTTCTGCGGTAAAAAGTTCAGTTAAAAAGTAAGGTCACATCTTCCACAAGTCCACTCTTTGGTTATATCCAAGAAATAAAATGCTACTTCTCCGATGCCGAGATTGCTCTTAGCGACTGCCTTGCCAACCTGGTCATTAAAATGGCAATTAGGGCAGGTTGGAACGTCCATTTTTTTTACCGCGTTTCTGTTAACAGAGGCTACTAATATATTTTGTCCGCACATATTGTTTCTCCTTCCAGATAAGGTTTAAGGTGCTATCAATATGATTCTAAACGTTAGTTATGTATGATAGTATAAAACATACCAAAACGTCAAGCGTTAGGGTTATTTTCATCAGCCTACTTTTAAAAATTTTAGGGGCGACTCTTTAGGAGTCGCCCTGGTATGCTTCATTGAAGCATTTGGCCATAGTTTCAATCGGCTTTCAGTCGGCCATTGCATTGAAAATTTCCCAACCCTTATCGTCGCTGATGCCAAGAGGAAATTCATTGAAGTGGATTCCGAGTTCCGTAAGTCTTTTTTCTAGCGCATCGCAGTAACGCGTTAGCAAAAGGTAATCCGGGCTGGTAATAAATTGTTGGGATAAACACTTTCCTCCCAGTGCGATAATTGAGAGAAGAGAGTATTTTCCCACAACCCACTTTAGGTCTTTACAATAAATCTCGGAAGGCTTTGCGCTCTCCATTATGTGGCGCAGGAAACCAATGCCTGCGTCAGATGAATCGTAAGAATCGCCTTCTTCCCAAGTGTCTTCTATTAACGCATGTGTCATTTTCGATGCTCCTTTGTATTGGATGAGATTTCTGGCTCTTAATAATGCGAGGTACTAAACTAACTATACACAATTGCACAAAAAAGACAAAAAGTCAAGTTTTGCGACGCTAAGTTCTGTGATTTATTTTATAGTTTTTCCCCGTAGGAACAGGGCACGCCCTGTTCTTTGCACAAAGTTAAATCTTAAATTCAGCTAAAATATGAAGTTATATTTTAGAAAATAATTTGTCAATGTTGATTTTTGGTAGAAATAGAGATATTCTTAATATAATAAGTAAGATTTTTTAGCAGTTTAATATGAACATAAAACAGAAATTAAAAGATTATTTTGAAGGAGTAGCAGACATGATACAACTTGAATATAAACATTCCTCTACTACTGGACATCCTAATGATGTGGGAGATAATCGAGAAGATATACTTATTAATTTTTTTAATAAGCATCTTCCTCATAAATTTAAAGCAATCAGGGGTGGAAAAATTTTTGACTCTGAGGGTAATTCTAGCAAGCAAGTTGATGTTGTAATATATGACAATAATATTCCAAGACTGGCCTCTTATCAACAAACACTGTATTTAGCAGAAGGTGTTGCAACTGCAATTGAGATTAAGCCAAGTTTAACGAAGGGTGAATTTATAAAGGCTATAGAAAATTTAAAATCAATTAAGTTGTTAAAGAAAAAAACTGGAGGAAGTATTATGATTGGAGATTTTCGAAAAGACATATATTGTGGAATATTCTCATTTGAAACTAATTTAAGTTTCCAAGATATATTAAATATAATTAATGAGAAAATAGGTGAAGAGAAAATAATAGATTTCATAGTGGTAAATAATAAATATTTAATTTTGAGAAATAATGGGGAGTGGCATATTGAAAGCGAGACTTCTAGGGAGAAAATTAATTTGACACAGCATTATCTCAATTTTGATGATGGAAAGATGATTTTGTATAGATTTTTTATGCTTGCTTGCAAAGAAATTGGAGTACTTAAATTATCTGACAACAATGGTTTGGACAATTATATAAATATGAAATTTGAATAAATAGTAAGAATAGAAAATATGAATAGCGAATCAAAAGATATGAAAGAGTCGTACAAAAATACAATAGGCTGGCGGAAAACATTTCTTATGGGGGTTACATTTTTCAGCATTGCTTTTCTTGGATATTTAAGTGTTTATAGTGAATTTGATACGTTAAAAAAATGGATAAAGACAACTATATATTTATTTGGTGTCGTGGGTGTCATTCTGATGATTCCATTGATTGTGTTTTTTACTTTTGAAACAATTAAAGTAATCCTGCCTAAGTTAACAAAACCAATTGATATACTAATAAAAATAATAAGTAAATTGTTTTTATTTATTAAAAATATATATATTTTTATCACTAAATTAATTATTAAGGAGGCGGTCGAGAGTATCATTCTAGAAAGAGAAAAAGGAAGGGAATTTAATTTCATATTTAAAAATCAAAATGATGATGACCACTACTATCCAGAGAATATTGATTTAAATAAAGAAAATATAAAAATTAAGGTTGTCCCAAAAGACACTAAATATTGGAGAATAGGCTTTAAATTCTCTAATTCTGAAATTTTTGGTGTCGCGAGGCACGGAATGGATTTACCACTTTTTCATATTGGAGAAAGCATGGTAAAAAATTCAAGATTAGATAGCGTGGAGAACAAGGATATGTTATATGTTACATATTATAATAAAGATTGTAAAAAAGAATATGATAAAAATATAATGAATAAATATAAAGGAGAATTAACTATAATGGAAGTATTTAAAAATAATAGTTCTACAATTATTTTGGTAAAAGATAAAAGTGGGAATGAATTAATAAGAGAAAATATTGGCGAATACAGATTCTGTAAATTATTCGCTTGGGGCGATAAAAATAATTTTATTCTAGAGACTAAAATATGGAAAGAAAATAAATAGTCATTTACTTCTACGCTCTAGTGTGTTGGAGTAAAATGCAGGTAGATAAATTTTAGGTAATAAACATTATGGAAAAAATAATAAATATTTTTGGGGATAGTATCGCTTGGGGTGCTTTTGATAAAGATGGTGGATGGGTAGATAGATTAAAAAAAGACTCAATGAGAGATTCGAGTGATTATAACATTGTCTATAATCTAAGCATACCAAATGAAGTTTCCGATGAATTATTAAAAAGATTTCAAATAGAAAATGAGGCACGCGATCCAAATGTAATAATCATTGCTATGGGTGTTAATGATTCAAGCTATACAAAAACAAAAGATAGAGTGTGGGTTCCCTTAAATAGATTTGAAGAAAATATAGAAGAACTAATAAAAATTTCCAGAAGATTTACTCAGGATATTATTTTTGTGGGACTTATAAAAGTTGATGAATCAAAAACAAAGGATAATCTTCCAGAGGGAATGGATGAATATATTGACAATCAAAGTGTAATTATTTACAACGCGAAAATAAAAGAAATTTGTGAGAATAATAATTTATTATTTATTGAGATGTTGGATTTATTGAACGATGATGATTTGGAAGACGGACTGCATCCTAATTCAAAGGGGCATGAAAAAATGTTTTTGCGAATTAAGGATTTTTTGGTGGAAAATAAAATTGTTTAAAATTAATTTGTAATAGTTAAATATATGGGTGAGTTAATTAAATTTCCAGGAGCAGGAACAAAGAGTGTTGAAAAAGATAATTCTCCAAAAAACAAAGAAGGAGAAAATTCTTATTTGAATACAAAAAAATTAGTTGAGGTACTCAATATATTGACTGCCTTAAAAAAAGCTGATATAAGATCGTTTGGGCAACATACAGTTAATCGAAAGAGAGATTTGGTAGGTAGCTATTCGGACATTGAATTGTTTGGGTGGATAAACAACTACACGGAGGACGAGATAAAAAAACGTCCATCTTTTTATGGAGCAATTTTTGATGAACTAAAGTATAGGAACCTTTGCTGAGAGAATTGATAATTGAGGCTCAAAAATGAAAAAATGTTTTTGCGAATAAGAGATTTTTTAGTGGAAAATAAGATTGTTTAGATCTCTCGATTCCGCTATCGCTACACTCGAGATGACACCCCTCATGTGAGTTACGTCCAGCTAACGAAGGTGTCATTCCGACCGGACAAATCTTTGTACTCAAAGATTTGGAAGTGGAGGAATCTCAATCTATCAGTTAGTTTAGATTTCTCCATTACTAAATTTCCGAGTACAGAAATTTATTCAGTCGAAATGACATAACGTGGATTTTGGGATAAAATGAAGAAAAGCGTTGTTAATGATGATGTGCACTAAACTAATATGAAGCTTAACATTAAAAATTAATTAAAAAATTATGAATCAATCAAACCAAAGCCAACAAGTGCAAATCAAAGCGACGGATGAAAAATTAAAAGGAGAATATTCTAATGCGATGCAAATTTTGCACACTAAGGAAGAATTTGTTTTGGATTTCTTAAATATTTTTCCACCGACTGGAACTTTAAATTCGAGAGTAATTCTTTCTCCCGGACATTTTAAACGAATGATAAAAGCCATGGAAGAAAATCTAAAAAAGTACGAAGAACAATTTGGAAAAATCGAAATCGCTACTGAGCCAAAAAGTGAGATTGGATTTAAGGCATAGCACATAGAGTACTATGTGAATTTAAAATTTCAAATTTAGAATTTCAAATCAATACTTAATGTTTTAATTTAAAAATAATAACTGAGTCGATGAATATTTTTAGCTCTCCGCGAAAGCGGGGAGTTTTTTATTTATCAATAAAATAGGAGTATTTCTAAAATATTTAATAAAACCTATGTCCATTATAACTGCTATCGCGTTCATAATGGACATAGCTTTTAGGAAGGGAAGGTAATGGAAGCTAAGTAAGGTAATAAAATTACACGGCCGTGGAATTTTATTACCTTACTTTTGTCCAAAAGATATTTATTGAAGTAAAAAATAAAGTAGTAATGAAAAATTTTAAGAAAGAAAAAAATATTTTAGAAAAAATAATTTATGAAAATTTAAAAATAAAAAAAATTTTCTGAAAAAAATAAAAAAACTATTGTGCAATTTTGTTATTGTTGTATAATAAATGTAGATAAAAATATTTAGAAAATAATTTTTAGAAAAAAATAAAAACTTTTTCAAAAAAACTATTGTATAAATTTTTTATTGTTGTATAATTATTTATATAACGAAATTGTGTGAGAAGGGGTCGAGCTTCTCAGTTAAAAATAAAAAAATAATCCAGTGAGAAATCGCTGGCTAGCCTAAAATAAAAATATGGCAACAAAGAAAAAAGCTGTTAAAAAAGTAGCTAAGAAGAAAGTAGCTAAAAAAACAGTTAAAAAAGCTGTTAAAAAAGTAGCTAAAAAAACAGTTAAAAAAGCTGTTAAAAAAGTAGCTAAGAAAACAGTTAAAAAAGCAACAAAAAAAAGAAAGTAAAGACAAAACAAAAAATTAGATGACCGCACTAAACTAAAAGATAGGAGCGGTCATCTTTTTTTATTTTTCCGGAAGCTATTTTAGAACTTACGCGTTTGAACATTATTTTTTGTTTTATGCGTTTCTAAAAAATATCATTTTTTCTCGCCTTTCGCAGTAGCACGGCAGTTCAAAAAAATAATATTTTTCAGAAACTAAGATTATACAACTCAAACGCGCAAGCCCTATATTTATCAGATTAGAATTGAGAAAATAAAAAAGCCGGAAAGAAATCGATGTCTCTCCGGCTTTTCGATTGGTAGATTTAAATCTTTTTCCTCCTCCTCGTAGTTTTTCTCTTGAGAGCTGCATTCTCCGCTAAGAGCTCAGCAATCTCCTTCTGTTGAAGAGCTAAATGCTTGTTTTTGTCAGTGAGCTTTCTTCTCAGTTCAATTACTATAGCAGAAGGTTTTCTTTTACTGGACCTGAGGTGCGTTAGCTGCTCTTTTAATCTCGCATTTTCTCTTGTTACATTAAGAAAACGTTTTTCTATGGATGCTAGCGCTATTTTTGACGCATCAATAATACTTAGCATGGCATCGTCCTGCATTCTCCTAGTTGTCTCTTCGATTCTGTGCTTGTTCATTTATGATCCCTTCAAAAAAATTAAACAGAGTTTATGAGGAAGTTACTGGCTATAAATCTAAACGTTTTTGGACTTTTAGTCAAGAATTTATTTTATTTTTTATTTTGACACACGGGCTTATTTTTGGTACCATATGTAAGAGCCTGTCCGAAATCTCACCGCTAAGTTATGATAAATTACAGCTTGTCCGCTAAAGCGTCCCAATTTCGGCTACAAACCGCTCAAAGCTCGTCGGATTATCTCGATAGTCCTTTCTCGCTTCTTACGGTTTTCGCTCGAAATTGGAACGTTTTATTTGGACATGAGATTTCGGACAGGCTCTAAAGCAAAAACAAAAAATAATTCTTTTAATAAAAAGCCTCTGTTGAGTTATTTCTAGAGGATTTGTTTATATGTTCAAAAATTTTAAATACATGTATCGAAAGATAACGGGAAAGATTTTTGGAAAATTTTCTAAAGATATTGGAATTGATCTTGGTACAGCCAATACTTTGGTTTATGTAAGTGGGAAAGGGATCGTCATCAATGAACCGAGCGTGGTAGCGATAAATAAAAAAACAGGACAAATCTTAGCCATCGGCAAAAAAGCCAAGCAAATGGTAGGAAAAACTCCTAGCCATATTGTGGCGACGCGCCCGCTGGTAGATGGAGTGATTAGCGACTTTGAAGTAACGGAGCAGATGTTGCGGTATTTTATCGATAAGGTGCATGAAGATTCTTTTTCTATCTTGCCTCGCCCCAGAGTACTGATTGGAATTCCATCGGAAGTAACGGAAGTAGAAAAAAGAGCTGTAATTGATGCAGCCATTAGTGCAGGAGCAAGAGAAGCTTATATCATTGACGAGCCGATGGCTGCAGCTATCGGAGCGCATTTGCCAGTAACGACAGCAGCAGGAAATATGATCGTGGATATTGGCGGGGGAACGGCAGAGATTGCGGTAATTTCTTTAGGAGGAGTGGTAGCTTCAAGAAGTTTGCGAATTGCCGGAGATGAGATGAATGAAGATATCGTCAGGTATTGCCGCGACGAGTTTAATTTATTAGTAGGAGAAAGGACAGCGGAGGATGTTAAAATTAGCATTGGGAGTGCTTACCCACAAGAAAAAAAACTCACTATGGATATAAGAGGGCGAGATTTAGTGAGCGGGTTGCCTAAGAAGATAAAAATTAACGATGAACAAATTCGAGAAGCTCTTTCGCGTTCCATTCGAATAATTGTTAACAATGTTAAAATTATAATCGAAGACACTCCGCCAGAATTGATTGCTGATATTATGCAACGTGGAATAATTTTGGCCGGAGGAGGAAGCTTGATTCGAGGATTGGATAAATTAATTGCCAATCAAACTGGAATATCAGTGCGCACCATGGAAGACCCTCTGACAGCAGTAGTGAGGGGAACGGGAATTGTTCTGGAAGATCTTGAATCATTGAAAGAAGTTTTGGCTGCCAATCAATATGACGATAGTCCATTGCGTTAGAAATTACCGCGAATCTACAAATCTTTTACAAATCTACAAATATTGAAAAAGAATTATTATAAACAACTCATTGGGTATTTGAAATAAGTCAAAACATGGAAGTGCGTTGTATTCCCTATAAGTTAAAATAATTATGTCCAGAAAATTTACTTCTAAAAAAATATTTAAAGTTTTGGCAGTTTGCGCAATCGCAATACTGCTGATACTTTGGAATCCAAATAATTTTTTCAACGGAGTAAGGGGATTTTTTATGGGGGTTACTTTGCCAGTGCAAAAGTTTCTTTCTGCCGGAGCAACTAAAACCCATTCTTTTGGCCAGGCGATTTATTCTATCGGGAAAATAAAAAAAGAAAATAAATATTTAATGGAGGAAAATTTAAAATTAAGGGCGCAAAATGCAAAATTTACCGATATCATGAAAGAAAATGAAGATTTACGCAATCAATTAAAAATTTCATCGCGGGAAGAATTCGATTTGGAGCCAGCGCGCATTATCGGGAAGGATATTTACAACAATGACAGCTGGATATTAATTGATAAAGGCAGGAAAAATGGAATAGAAAAGGGCATGTCAGTGATTGTGGCAGATGGAATTTTAGTCGGAAAGATTGAAGAAGTTTTTGACTCAACTGCACGCGTAGTTTTCATTACAGAAAAGTTGATGAATATCAATGTTGAGACTGTCGAAACGGGCGCTGTGGGAGTAGCCAAAGGAGATTATGGACTGGGGCTGATTATGGATTTAGTCTTGCAGACAGATAGTTTAAAAATTGGAGATCGGGTAATTACCTCGGATATCAGTCAAGATGTTCCCAGGGGACTTTTGGTAGGAGAGATAAGAGAAATCAATTCAGCGCAAAATGATTTATTCCAAAAGGCGGTCATATCTTTGCCGGTAGATTTTTTTAAATTAAGATTCGTTTTTGTAATTAAAAATACTAGCCACTGATGAATAAATTTTTATTAAGAATTTTTGTGATTTTTACAGTTATTTTTATTCAAATAAATTTTTTGGATTTAATTTTTTTAAAAAATAACTTAATTAACTTATCAATTCTAACTTTGGTTAGCTGGATAGTTATCAGCGGTTTTGAAAAAATGTGGATGTGGATTTTTTTACTGGGCTTTTTTAATGACGTATTTTTTGCAGAAAGAATCGGTTTCAATATTTTGTTTTTTATTATTTTTGCGTATTTAATCAGTTTTGCTTCAAAAAGTTTTATAATTGAGAGAAAATTGTCTGGCTTTCTGCTGGTAGCCGTTTTTATCTTACTGGGAAGTTTTATGGGAAGTTTTTTGAATCTTCTGATCGGAGAGCTTAGTTTTTCCAAAGAAATTTTAATTTATGGCGCAAAAAGTTATTTTATAAGCTGGGAAAACTTTATCGGGGCAAATATTTTTGCGGGAGTTTGTTTTTATGGAATTTATACTTTCATAAATAAAATAGAAAAGCATATTGCCAGAAGCGATAGCAAGCTCAATATATCTTTTTGATTATTCTCCCACAAATTTACAAATCCATTACAAATCTACAAATGTGAAAATATGCTTGTTTTTGGATATTTGTAAATTTGTAGCAGATTTGTAGATTTGCGGTAACTTCCAGGTTTAAAGCAAAAACAATAATCTGTTGCTCAATTATGTTAATATTATTATGGGTTAATTGCTGTTTAATATGAATTTTTATAATAAGAAATACAAATTAAAAGTTTCCAAAGAGATTGATGAAATTGCGGATTCAGTTTTGTTAAGTGGCAGGGAGGTGGGCAGAATAGAAGTGCCATTCAATAAAAATCTTTTAAATGTTTTTTGGTTTGCCATACTTCTGGCCATGATATTCCTCTTTGGCCGGACAGTCTTTTTGGCCGTTGCCAAGGGAGATTATTATCGGGCGGTGGCAAAAGAAAATAGATTGCGCGTTTCTTATATAAAAGCTCCGCGCGGAAAAATATTTGATCGATCAGGCAATGCTTTGGTGTATAATATTCCAAGTTTGGATTTAATTGTGGATGCGCGCGGATTTAGCGCGGAATTTGAATTTTCTCCAGAAGCTTTGGAAAAAATCAAGAAAATATTTCCCAACAGATATGAGGAGCTTTTGTTAAATCTAAAAAGTAAAAACAAGGAAGATAATTTTGTTTTGCTTTTGAAAAATATTAATCAAAAAGAAGCTATGCTGGCGATGGAAAGCTATGAAAAACTTCCTGGCGTTCAAGTCACCAAGACGGCGATTAGAGATTATTCGGATAGTTTAATTTTTTCTAATGTTATCGGTTATGAAGGAAAGATAAAAAAAGAAGAGTTGGCAGAAAATCCTGATTATTTGATCACAGATTCAATCGGCAAGAGAGGCTTGGAAAAGTATTATGAAAAAGATTTACGGGGGACTCCTGGAAAAATTAATGTAGAGGTGGACTCCATGGGGCACGTAGCCAGAGAATTGGGGGTAATTAACCCAGAGTCCGGAAGCGATTTGGTGCTTAATATTGACAGCCAATTGCAAAAAAAAATATTTGATAGCTTAACTGGTGTTTTGGAAAAAGAAAATTTAAAAGCCGGAGCCGCGGTAGCACTGGATCCTCGAAGCGGGGCAGTTTTGGCTATGGTGAGTGTTCCCAGTTTTGATAACAATTTATTTGCCAAAGGTATTTCCAATGAAGATTATGCAAATATTTTGAATAATGAAAACAAGCCGATGTTCAACAGGGCAATTGCTGGAGAATATGCTCCTGGTTCGACGCTTAAACCAGTGATGGCTTCGGCAGCACTTACAGAAGGCGTGATAAGTCCCAGCACCCAGATAGAAAGCAAAGGAGGAATTAGTGTAGGGAATTGGTTTTTTGGAGATTGGAAAGCACATGGATTTACGGATGTAAAAAAAGCCTTGGCTGTTTCAAGCGATGTATTTTTTTATTCAGTGGGTGGAGGCTATGGATCTATTCGCGGAATGGGGGTGGATAAGATAAAAAAATATGCCAATTTGTTTGGCTATGGAGAAATGTCGGGTATTGATTTGCCAGGAGAAGCAAATGGATTTTTGCCGACGGAAAAATGGAAGGAAGAGACGTTTAATGAAAAGTGGTATATTGGCAATACTTACCATGCTTCTATCGGACAGGGGTATATAACCGCCACTCCACTTCAAATTGCCAACAGTGTATCTGTAGTGGCTAACGGAGGCACACTTTATCGTCCGAGGTTAGTTTCTCAAATCCAGAAATTGGATAAAACTATTTATAATAAATCAGAAGTGATAAGAAGTGGGTTTATTAATGCGGATATTTTAAAAACAGTTAGGGAGGGTATGCGCATGACAGTAACAGAAGGAACTGCGCAAATGCTTAAGACCTTGCCAGTAGCAGTAGCGGGAAAAACCGGAACAGCTCAGTTTGGTAATGAAAAAAAGGCGCATGGTTGGTTTGTATCTTTTGCTCCTTATGAAAATCCGGAAATCGTAATGGTAGTTTTGGTTGAAGGGCAAGAAGAGAGTGGGTTTAACGCTGTGCCTGTGACCAACGAGGTTTACAATTGGTATTTTTCGAGGTAAGCTTTATATAGAAAATTAAATTGGATAATTAGATAATACCAAATCAACTTAAATACTGCTAGTATGTCATTCCGAGTGAAGTGAGTCCGACCCTAAGGAGGATGAACGGAATCGAGGAATCTAATCTTAGATCTTTGCGCCACCGCTAAAGCTATAGCGACACGCGGTCGACTTCATTTCTCCGCCAGCTGGCGGATCAATTCCGCTCAAGATGACAAATGCTATAGCATAGATTTAGTTTTATTTGGTATAAGAAGTCTCTAAATATGGATATTAAAGAAGAATTAAAAAAGTTTCAAGATAAAGTTAATCCTGAATTAAAGGTATTTTTTGATAAAAACATAAAAGATTCCAAGGAAAATAATTTTATTACTACGGAGGCTTTGAAACAAGTAAAAAAAATAACTTTATCGGGAGGCAAAAGACTTCGACCAGCCTTGATGTATTGGAGTTATTTGGGCGTGGGCGGTCAAAATAGGAAAGAGATAATTAAAACATCAATTAGTATTGAGCTAATCCATATGTTTTTATTAATTCATGATGACATCATAGACAATGATTCCAAGCGGCATGGCGTAGAGACAATTCATTCTAGATATAATAAAATAGGAAAAATTATTGCTAAAGAGAAAAGAGATTCTGTGCATTTTGGAAATTCGATGGGCATTGTAGTGGGGGATATAGTATGTGCATTGGGAAATCAAGTGCTTTTTAAATCTAAATTTAATGCTGAATTGGTAATAAAAGCCCTGGATCAATTGCAAAGTATTATAGCGCGAGTAGCGGTAGGAGAGGCGCAGGATGTTTTTATCGAACACAAGCGAATGGCCAGTGAAAAAGAAGTTCTTGATATGTATAAAAATAAAACAGCTAAATATACAATTGAAGGACCATTGCATCTGGGCGCTATTTTGGGCGGAGCGAGCGACAAATTATTAAATAAAATTAGTGAGTTTGCTGTGCCAGTGGGAATTGCTTTTCAAATTCAGGATGATATATTGGGAATTTTTGGCAATGAGAAAAAAATAGGCAAACCGGTGGGTTCTGATATTCGAGAAGGCAAGCAGACTATTTTAGTAGTGCGGGCTTTAAAAAATGCCAGCAAAAAACAAAAAGAAGTTTTAAATAGATTATTGGGCAAGAAAGATATTAGTGAAGTTGAAATAGAAGAATTTAGAAAAATTATTCGTGAAACAGAGGCTTTGGATTATTCTAATATTTTAGCTCAAAAATTAATCAAAGAAGGCAAAGAGGCTTTGCACAACATTGGTTTTAATAAAGAAAGTGAAAAAACACTTTTGGCTTTGGCAGACTATATGACACAGCGAGAAATATAGATTTAAAAAATTATCTTTAAAATTATATGATAAAAAGAAAAAAAACTAGAAAAATAAAAGTAGGTAATGTTTTTATCGGGGGAGATGCTCCAGTGGCTATTCAATCGATGTGTAATACCGATACCCGCGATGTCGAGGCGACTGTGGCTCAAATTAAAAAACTTATTCAAGCGGGGTGTGAAATCATCCGAGTAGCGGTGCCTGATATGGAGGCGGCCAGGGCAATTGGAGAAATAAAGAAGCAAATCAATATTCCGATTGTGGCCGATATCCATTTTTCGGCTGAGTATGCGTTAGAAGCTATCAATCAAGGAATTGATAAACTGAGAATTAATCCAGCCAATATCGGAAGCAAGGAAAAAATTAAAATGTTGGTGGTGGCTTGCAAAGAAAAAAATATTCCTATTAGAATTGGAATTAACGGCGGCGCGATAGAAAAGAGTATCTTGGAAAAATATAATGGAGAGGTTACTCCCGAGGGAATGGTTGAATCAGCGATGGAAAATATTAAATTATTGGAAGAAAATGATTTTTTTGATATCGCTATTTCTCTTAAAGCTAACGATGTCGAGAGAACAGTTGAGGCCTATCGGTTACTTTCTAAAAAAGTAGACTACCCCTTGCATATCGGCATAACTGAGGCTGGAACAATTTTTAGAGGAACTGTTGTTTCTGCAGTAGGATTTGGAATAATATTATACGATGGAATTGGCGATACTATCAGAGTTTCTCTAACCGCTGATCCAGTCGAAGAAATAAAAGTGGCTTGGGAAATTCTTAAATCTTTGGGACTGAGGAAAAGAGGCATTTCGGTAACGAGCTGTCCAACTTGTGGAAGAACTCAAATTGATATAATAAAATTAGCCAATGAAGTAGAGAGACTGCTAGCGGGCAAAGAAAAAGATATTCGCGTGGCGGTGATGGGTTGCGTAGTAAATGGTCCAGGAGAAGCTAGGGAAGCCGATTTAGCAATAGTAGGGGGCGCAGGCGTGGGATTAATTGTGAAAAAAGGAGAGATTATAAAGAAGGTGGATGAAAAAGATTTACTGATTGAATTTATGAAAGAGATAGAAAAATTTTAAACCCGTCAGTCGCGACCGACAGGTTTAAAAATAGTTTATAGCTTGTAGGCTATAGCTTTTAGCTTAAAAAATAAAACCTCTGGAATTTATCAGAGGTTTTGTTTTATTATAAAGTATTTTTAAATTTAAGCTTTATTCATAGTACGGATACATCTGGTACAGACTTTTTTCTTTTGTCCGTCAATTTTCTTTTGTTGAATATTAACTTTAAATTTTCGCTTAGTCGCAATATTAGAATGACTTCTGGAATGTCCAGTAGCGGTTCCTCTAGCACAAATTTCACAAGTTCTACTCATAAGTATGTTACAGAACAAATATTAACCACCGGCAGTATTTGGATGATTTATGTCCTTAAATTAGTTTGCTTATTTACAAGATTTAGATTATCATAATAGATGTATTTTGTAAAGAGAAATTAAATAAAACTAAATTAACTAAATTTATTCTATAACATTGGTCATCTTGAGCGGAATTGATCCGCCAGCTGGCGGAGAAATGAAGTCGACCGCGTGTCGCTATAGCTTTAGCGGTGGCGCAAAGATCTAAGATTAGATTCCTCGATTTCATTCATCCTCCTTGGGGTCGGATTCACTTCACTCGGAATGACACGCTTTTTATGTCTGGAGAAGTTATATTAATTATATTCCAAGTAGCAATATTAATAATGTCAGTGGTTATCCATGAAGTGGCGCATGGAGTGATGGCGCTTAAGTTAGGCGACCCGACAGCTAAATATGCGGGCAGATTGACACTAAATCCAATTAATCATTTTGATTTATGGGGATCATTTATCGTGCCATTTTTTATGATAATAACTTTTAATTTCGGTTTCGGCTGGGCCAAGCCGGTGCCCTATAATCCTTATAATCTGAGAGATCAAAAAAAAGGACCAGCCTGGGTGGCGTTGGCAGGACCAGCTTCCAACATAATAACTGCAATAATTTTTGCTATTGGCGCCAAGTTTATCCCGCTTAGTTATTCGAGCAAGTTGGACATAGCTAGTAATATGTTTAATTTTAATGAGCTAGGCATTCTTCTTTCAGGATCGTTTGCGGCTATATTTTTTTGGTTGTTTGTGATGATTTTGACTATTAATGTTTTTCTGGCAGTTTTTAATCTGATTCCTATTCCGCCGCTAGACGGTTCTAAATTATTGTTTGCTTTTACCAATATAAGCGAACAGAAAAAAATGGCTATGGAGCAATACGGATTTATTGTTTTATTATTTTTCATATTTTTTCTTTCCGCTCCTTTGGGTTACTTTTTGAGTTTTATTTTGTCTTTATTTTTCAAATATATTGTCGGTATAACAATTTAGATTAGGAATTTGAGAATGTAGAAATGTAGGAATTTGAGAATATAGGAATGTATGAATTTAAGAATGGAAGAATTTTAAAATTGTAATGCAGTCTATGTGCAGGTTTCGCAGTAGTTTTAACTATTAGAATTTAATAAAGAATATGCAAGAAGTTAATCAAGAAAATAAAATAAAAATTTCAGTAGTGGTCCCGATTTATAATGAAGAAGGAAATGTTAAAGAACTGCATAGCCGAATTTTTGAAGAATGCCAAAAGTTAGGAAAAAGTTTTGAAATAATTTTTATTGACGATGGTTCTAAGGACAGAACAGCAGAGATGTGCGAAAAACTTAGCCCCCTAAAATTGATTAAATTTCGCAAAAATTATGGACAAACGGCTGCCTTTGATGCTGGCTTTCAAGAGGCTAAGGGCGAAGTGATAATAACGATGGATGGAGATTTGCAAAACGACCCGGCTGATATGGGCAAGTTATTGGAAAAAATAGAAGAGGGATATGATGTGGTTAGTGGTTGGCGGCACAAACGCAAAGATTCACTGAGCAAAAAAATATTTTCTCGAGGGGCCAATCTTCTTCGCAAAATTCTTATTGAAGATAATATCCATGATAGCGGTTGCAGCCTCAAAGCTTATAAGCGGGAATGCTTCAATGATCTGGAGCTTTTTGGAGAGATGCATCGTTTCATCCCGGCTCTTTTGGAAATGGATGGATTTAAAGTGGCGGAAGTAAAAGTCTCTCACCATCACCGAATTCATGGAGTGACTAAATATAATTGGAAGAGAGCTTTTAAGGGATTTGTGGATATGGTTTCAATTTGGTTTTGGCGAAGATTTGCGGCTCGGCCATTGCATCTTTTTGGCGCTAGCGGAATGATCCTATCGATATTAGGAGGAGGAATTTTGGCTTGGATGTTTGTGGAAAAAGTTTTTCTAGGGGCATCTTTGCAAGAAAGAATTTGGCCGATAATTGGAGTAATGTTTGTCTTGGTGGGAGTACAACTTTTTATCTCCGGACTTCTGGCGGATATTTTAATCAAAAATTATTTCAAGGCCAAAAACCATCGTGGATATTATATTAAAGAGATTAGCAATAACTAAGATTTGAGAAGTCAGGAATTTGAGAATTTAGGAACTACAAATGTGTGTATGACATAAATACTCCCTCTAATTTTGAGGGAGTTTTTTTTGGTTTTTTTGGGGTTTAAAATATTGACAAAATAGCGTTTTTGGTGTATGATGTAAAGTTATGGAATTTTGGAGCGTTATTTAATTTAAACTCAACAATATAGGTGATGAATATGAAAAAGTCCATGTTTTCAGCAGTATCTCGAATTTTCATTTGTTTATTTCTCGCGGTAATTTCCAGCGGTTGCGGGAAAAACGGTCCCCTGGGAGCGTTTAGCGCCTATACTGGGATCGGGTATCCCAGCGACAAAGAAATCGCTGAAAGCTTTGAAACGAGATGCCTGACGCTGGAAAGGTATGAAGATCGCGGGAAGTTTGCTCATTTCATGCAGTTTGAAGATGGATTTTATCTGCATGTAAACGATGCTCATTTGTATAAGGTGGGTAGATCATACCTGATGGAAGTCTCCCCATTTTTTGGCAAAAAAGGGATTGTGAGTTTCGATGAGCAAGTTGGGAAAACGCCCCCCAGAGCTTGTCGGAAATAAAAGAGATGCGCAATGCGTGTCTCGAAAAAGGAGCTTGTCGAAATTTCGATAGCTCCTTTTTAAATTTGATAAAAAATGGTAAGATAAAATACATAAAACACATAACATGAAGCATATGTACAATTTATATATTGTTTGTTTTATGTTGTATGCTATATGCTCCATGTTTTATGTTCTATGAATAATTTATGAAATTTGATATTATCACAATTTTTCCTAAAATCTTTGATTCATATTTTAATGAGTCTATCTTGGGGCGGGCGCAAAAGAAAAATTTAATCCAAATAAATATTCATAATTTAAGAGATTACACTACGGATAAACATCAAACCGTAGATGATACTCCTTATGGCGGAGGGGCGGGGATGGTATTAAAAATTGAACCAATTTGGAGATGCGTTCAATTTTTAAAATCTCAAATTCCAAATTACAAATTACAAAACACCCCCTCTGCCTTTCAGGCATCTCCCCCTCAGAGAGGGGGAGAAAGGAGAGTTAGAATAATTTTATTTTCGGCCAAGGGAAAAAAATATACTCAAAGCGACGCACAAAGATTGTCTAAATATGAAAATTTAATTATGATTTGCGGACGTTATGAGGGAGTAGATGAGCGAGTAGCAGAGCATATTATTGATGAAGAATTTTCTATTGGAGAATATGTTTTAACTGGTGGAGAAATTCCTGCAATGGTGCTAGTAGATTCAGTTAGTCGACTCTTGCCGGAAGTTTTGGGGAATAAAGAATCATTGGCAGAAGAAAGCTTTAACATTAGTTCAGAGTTACTGGTCAACAGTTCGCAGACAAAAGAAGATCGGAATAGCTCAGAGTTACTGGTCAACAGTTCACAGACAAAAGAAGATCGGAATAGCTCAGAGTTACTGGTCAACAGTTCACAGACAAAAGAAGATCAGAATAGTTCAGAGTTACTGGTCAACAGTTCGCAGACAAAAGAAGATCAGAATAGTTCAGAGTTCGCAGTTGACAGTTCGGGGAATAGTTCACAGCTCACAGTCAACAGTTCACAGACGGAAGGAAATAATTCAAAATTCTCCAAGGAGTATCCTCATTACACCAAGCCGGAAGAGTTTAACGGCTGGAAAGTTCCAGAAGTATTACTTAGCGGTAATCATAAAGAGATTGAGAAATGGAGAAAGGAAAACGCTAGCGCGTAAATTTCAAAGTCCAAATTACAAATGTCAAACCTGCCTGCCGGCAGGCAGGTAAAATCTAAATTTTAAAATATTTAAAATTAAAAAATAAAAGTTAAAACATTAAGATTTGAATCGAAATTCAAAATTCGTAATTCAAAATTATAAAAAATTGGGTAAAAAAGAAACAAAACAAATAGACAAAACTTTATTATCGATAATATTAATGTTATCTGTTTTTGGCTTGATGATGATTTCTAGCGCCAGTGTCTTGTATTCTCAGACTAGATTTAATGATCCAAATTATTTTTTATCGCATCAATTCATATATGGGTTCTTGCCCGGGATTTTAGTGCTGTATATTTTTAGTCGCATCGATTATCATTTCTGGAGAAAGTTTGCTGTACCTTTTTTTATTATTTCAATAGTAGCTTTGATTTTAGTTTTTATTCCGCAGATAGGAAAAAATATTTATGGAGCCAGCCGTTGGATAAATTTGGGGCCGATTTCTTTTCAACCTTCAGAAATGGCTAAGCTTTCTATAATTTTATATTTAGCTGCTTGGTTAACCAGCAAAGGAAAAGAAGGAGTGCGGGATATTTATGAAGGGATGCTTCCGTTTTTGGGAATTTTGGCGGTGATGAGTTTCCTAATTATCAAGCAACCAGATACGGGAACATTGGCGGTAGTTATTTTAATTTCAGTGGTGATGTTTTTTATTTCAGGCGCTAATCTATCGCATATTTGGGGAATTTTTTTGGGCGGAAGTGTTATATTGGCAGGACTAATTGCCGTGGCGCCCTATCGATTAAATAGAATATTGGTTTTTCTTAATCCCGAGCATGATCCTCAGGGAGTGGGTTATCAAATTACTCAAGCGTTATTGGCAGTGGGTTCAGGGGGCGTGTTGGGAGTGGGCTTGGGCCATAGCCGGCAAAAATTTAACTATCTTCCCGAGCCTGTCGGGGATTCTATTTTCGCAATTGTAGGAGAAGAATTAGGAATGATAGGGGCGGTTATTGTGGTTATTCTTTTTATTTTTTTTGCTCTGCGAGGATTAAAAATAGCCAAAAATGCTCCGGACGATTTTGGAAAAATTATGGCGGTGGGTATTGTAGGCTGGGTTATCTTCCAAGCTTTTGTAAATATTTCTGCTATTTTGGCTATTATTCCTCTTACCGGCATACCGTTGCCGTTTATCAGTTATGGAGGGACATCGTTTGTTTTTCTGATGGTGGGGATGGGAATATTGCTCAATATTTCAAAGCAGAGTAAAATATAAGAGTAAATATAATTTTCAATTACAAATTTCCAATTTCTCCGCCTGCCATAGCCTGGCACTGGCGGGCAGGCAATAAATGTCAAATTAAAAAATGTCTAAATCATTTAAAAAATTTAGACTTTGACATTGTGAGGATTAAGTGCTTTTTTATTTGGCTATAAAAATGCTAAAATGTTAATATGCTAAAATGTTAAAATGATTATTTTATGCTTATCGCTCAATTTCAAACCATCCCTGAAGTAATAGATGTCTTAAAAATTCTTTTTACGGGACTCTTGGCTTTTGGAGTGGCTTTTTTTATTACTCCTTTCTGGACCAATATTTTATATAAATATAAAATTGGCATAAAAATAAAAACTAATTCAGTTGACGGCAAGAAATTGAGTTTCGTCAATAAATTGCATGCGGGCAAGGCGGGCACTCCCACTATGGGCGGATTAATTGTCTGGGTAGCGGTGCTGATTCTTATTTATGCTTCCAATTTTATATTTCCCATTATTGCCAAGATATTGGATATAAATTTTATTGCCAGATTGGATTTTTTGAGTCGTTCACAAACCTGGCTTCCCCTCTTTGCTTTAGTGGCTGCTGGAATTTTGGGGTTACTGGATGATTATATGAGCATTAAAGGGATAGGGTCCAATAAAGGCGGAGGAATGAGATTTGCGATGCGATTCTGGTGGCTTTTTGGAATTGCAGCGGCGGGGGCATGGTGGTTTTTCTATAAATTAGGCTGGGATAAATTGCATTTGAGTGCGATTGGCGATTTTTATATTAATTGGTGGTACATTCCTCTTTTTATTTTTGTAATTTTATTCACGGCTATTTCTTCTAACGAGACTGATGGACTAGACGGTTTAAATGGCGGAGTTTTGTTTATGGCATTTTCTTCGTTCGCGATTATTTCTTTTGCGCAAAACAGAGTGGACTTGGCTGCTTTTTGCGCTGCTATCTCCGGAGCATTATTGGCTTTTTTGTGGTTTAATATTTATCCGGCGCGGTTTATCATGGGGGACACTGGGGCGATATCTTTGGGGACAACATTGGGAGTAGTGGCCATGCTTAATAATGCTATTATTCCGCTTTTTATAATTGTGTTTATTTATGTTTTGGAATCCGGAAGTGTGTGCATTCAATTAACCAGCAAAAAACTTTTTGGCCGAAAGGTTTTCTTGGCTGCTCCAATTCACCATCATTTCGAAGCCAAGGGTTGGCCGGAGCCTAAAGTAGTGATGCGAGCGTGGATTATTTCAATAGTTTTTGCTTTAATCGGGGTGATTGTGGGAATTTTGGGGATGGACTAGCCGTTCAAAGCTTTGAACGGAATTTTAAATTTTAAATTTCGAATTTCTAATGAATTTCCAAATGAATAAATGTTAAAAAAATAAAAAGTATAGCTTAAGATAAAAAATTAAAATAAAAAGCGAGTTCGTAATTTCGTATAAATTCGTACTTCGTAGAGACTTCCATGAAAATAAAAAAAATACAAAACGCAGATTTAAAAGGAAAAAATGTTTTAGTGCGGGTGAGTTTTAATGTGCCCTACGAGGGCAATGTTATTAAAGAGCCTTATAAAATAGAAACGGTTAAAAAAACAATCGATTATATCATCGCCCAAGGAGGCAAAGTAACGATGATGTCGAATTTAGGACGACCCGAGGAATATCAAAAAGAGCATCCTGGACTAGAATGGATGAGCATGTTTTCTTTTAATAATATAATTGGAGAAATTCAGAAAATTTTAGAATTAAAAATTAAAATTATTCCTAGCTGTGATTCCAACGTGATAAATAAATATAGATTGCAACATAGTGATCAGTGTGATGCATTCCTTTTGGAGAATATAAAATTTTATAAAGAAGAGGGAGAGAATGATGAAAATTTTGCTTCGCGACTAGCGGAAAATTTCGATGTGTTTGTAAATGAATCTTTTAGTGATTGTCACAGAGGATTTGTTTCGACAGTGGGAGTGGCTAAAAAGTTGCCTTCCTTTGCGGGTTTTCAATTGCAAAAAGAAGTAGAAAATTTATCCAGAGTAAAAGACCATCCTGAGCATCCGGCCGTGGCAATTATCGGAGGAGCAAAGATCGAGACAAAATTGCCACTTATAAATTCTTTTGTTAAAAATTATGATTTTGTTTTAGTGGGAGGGAAAATTGCCAATGAAGCCATTGACGCTAAAATGAATTTTGATTCTAAAGTAATTTTGCCAATGGATTTTGCTAATGAGGGAAGGTTAGATATCGGAGAAAAAACTATCGAGAAATTTTGTGAGATAATTTCCCACGCCGAAACAATTGTTTGGAACGGACCAATGGGACTTTTTGAAAAAAAACCTTATGACAATGGTACTAGAAAAATATTAGAAGCTATTTCAGAAAGTGGCGCTTTCTCCGTAATTGGTGGAGGAGAATCAGTTCAAGCAGTTAATGAAAGCAACTTAGAGCATGAACTTTCTTTCATCTCCACTGGCGGTGGAGCGATGCTTGAATTTCTCAGCGGCGAACCAATGCCAGGATTGGAAGTGTTGATTGAGAAATAATTTAATATTATTTAATTAACGCATTAACGAGTTAACGAATTATCAATATTGATTATGGCGACAAAAAAAGAAATTGTTTCTAAAATTGAGGAGATTAAAAGAGTTACAAATATAAAAGTTAATTCTTATAAGACTATAACAAGGGGCGGTGAGAGTTTAATTATTGAAATTAATGGAAAATGGATTTTTCGTTTTCCTAGAAATTCAATTTCCAAAGAAAATACAAAAGAACGATTAGATTTTTTGATTTCATTTGCCAAAATATCACCTTTGAAAATCCCAATACCGAAATATATAGAAGATGGTTTTGTGGGTTATGAAAAAATACAGGGAAGTCATCCTCGTCCAACTAATATTAAAAATCTTACAGAGCGAGATAGGCTCAAGATTGCTAAGCAAATTGGATTGTTTTTAAAAGGGCTTCATAATTTTAAAAGTAAGAAAATCAATTTTGATACGGGATATTTGGTTATGAGAAAAGATGATTATAAAACTTGTCCCAAAGAAATTTCTAAATATTTGAACACAGACGAAATTAAAAATCTTGAAGTTAAATTAAAAGCGATTGCAAACAATCCTTTGAATTTTAAAAAACCAACATCAATTATCCATGGTGATTTTTATTTCAATAACATAATATGGAATCCAGACAAAAAAGTCATTACTGGCGTAATAGATTGGGCAAACTTAGGATTGGGCACACCTGCCATGGATTTTATTATGTTGGCTGATTTTAATAAAAATAAAAACGATAAATTTTTAAAAAATATCTTAAAATATTACGGTGCCAAAGGGGATGATTTATTTTTCCAAATCAAAGAGAATGCCATCATTGATACGATGAATTGGTTCTGGTCTTATTATAAAGAAAACAACTCTAAAGGCGTTGTAAAAATGATAAAGAAACTAAAGAACATATTAGCTTAAAATAAAACAAGATAAAATTTTAAAATATGGATAAATTATAATGGAAATAAAATAATAATTCTATTACGAAAGAGTCTGGGATTTTTGGTCGTATTGCAGTGGCGAATCAATGTCAGGAACAGGAGTGCTTATAGAAGAATAAGACTAATTTCAAATGCTAAATTACCAATGCCAAATAAATAACTATTTCTTTTGAAAATAAAAGACCACCTCTGAATCATGCTTGATTCATTGGTGGCTTTATGTATAGTTTGTTATCTTCGTGCCCGCTTGCCATGCTAGCAAAGATTTGCGGACAGGAATGTGGAGATCTCCTTGTTTGCGCTGAATTACTTTTTGATCTCAAAAATGGCCAAAAATTCTTCGGACAAGTCGATTATATCCGTAATTTTTGTAGGAGTGGCTGATGGGCCCACGGAATTACGACCGAGTTGTTCGCATATTTTATCGAGGACGGATTGAGCTATCGAGGTAAGACGAGATGAGGATATCCCCATAGATAGTGCCTTATCCAATCCTTCTTCAAAGATGCGATCTTTTTTTTCTAGCTCTTTTAATTTTTCAAGCAGGGCCTTCATAAATGGATAGCAAAAACCATCGATGGCTGTATCTGGAATGCAAATTTCTTGCTGTATGCGTTTTTTAGTCATTTTCCTTTCTCCCTTTGATTAATGAAGACATTAGCGTCTTGTTTAAAAACTAGCCTTAGCCAACTTATGACAATAGTATATGTTTAATTGTTTGTCAAATTTTTTTCTATTTTTTTGTTTTTGCTATGGACAAAATTAAAATAGTGTGTTTCAATGTAATGTCAGTAAAAATACTGTATAATTGTTTATGGCAAATCGCCATAGAGTAGTTGACAACCTAAAAAAGGAGCTGGATATGAAAAAGATGTTATTGGCAGGCGGATGTATTTTCTTCTTGATGCTTTGCGTTATCTCCCAAGGATTTGCTCAGCAAGATGCGCCATCAACTAAGGAATCCCAAGTTTTCACTGAAAATGATCAGCTGAATCTTGAAAGAGCAATCGAACAGGAAAATTGGGAAACTGCTATTTTTTATTGCGAAAAGCGCCGACGGCGCTTTCGTGCAGAAGCTAATGCGCTTGAAGCCAAGATAAAAAATTTGGCAGAGTTGCTAATACAACTCAATGATCCAGATATTACTGCAAGAGTAAATACGCAGTTAAAAGAGCTCGACGTCGTATTGAAAAAAACAGCGGAGCTTACTCGCAAAGATGATAAAATGCTTCAAGATCTCAAAAGAATCGCCATGGAGAAAAAATCTCTTTCAGGAAAAAAAGCATAAGAATTTTTTTGCAGGGTGATGCGGTTATTTTTTTACTGAGCAAATTGCTCAAAATTGTAAACCATAAATGATAGGAGGAAAAAGTGGGAAAGAAAAAGATTAAATTGCGAAAACGTGATGCTGAGAGAATAGCTGAGTTTGCCGCTGCTCTTACAAAAGAGCTTGGGATTTTCGGTCGTATTGCGGTGTCAAATTGTAAGCAGCAAGTAATGGCCGAGAAAAAAGTGGGAAGTCCCTACCCGGTGACTCGCTCAATTGCTGTTAACAAGGCTAACCAATCTGCATACACTGGTATGAGAACGAGGATTACTGCAGAAGTGGTCTTGTCAGGAAAAAGAACTCTGGGTCTTTATGGGATAGATCCGGAAAAGTTCGTGCCGTTTGCCGGTGGCTGTCCGATTTACACCCAAGAGGGTATCCACATCGGGGGCGCCGGATTCTCCCAGGAAACAGCTGTGACGGATGAGCGAATTATTGCTACGGCCATCGAAGCCTGCGGATTTCTTTCGGATGCGCCGAAAAAGGAAGATATCTCCTTGGAAAAAATCCAAAAAGCTGCCAAAAAGGTGAAAAAGAGAATGAAAAAAGGGAAATAGTATTTTTTCCTTTCGGAAAATTTCAGAACACGGATGAGTCAGAAGACTTGTCCGTGTTTTAAATTTGTTAAACATTATTAACTAGTTTATTTGAGATCTCTCCACTCTAAATTTTTGAGTACAAAAATTTATACGGTCGAGATGACGTAGCGTTATATGATCTTATCTTTGGGGAGCTAGGCTTTAAAATAGTCTTTGAATATTAAATCGTAATTTTGTATAAATTTCTAATTAGTAGAGATGTAACTGCTCTCTGACCCTACAAAAAAATCAGACATGTCTTTGCGATGTTTAAATTATCTCCAAAGATGATTTAAAACTCCTGACGTGGCAATCTAGGAATATGTTTAATTAAGAGTTCTGTTTTTCTGGACTGCCACGCAATTTGAGAGTACTCAAATTACTCGCAGAGACGGGTAAAAAAAGATATGAGTGGGGGTCAGTGAGGAGTTAAGTAGAGATTTATTGACTTTCTCTCATTAATAATGTATAGTGTATTATTCTTTGAAAATAGAATAAAAATGAATTCAGTTTTGTAGATGCATCAAAATCCAACCACTCAAGAGGAGAACAGCCATGAAAAGAATTATTTTATTGGTCGCAATTACGTTGGCAGTAGCTTGTAAATCTGCCGATGCAACTGGCTACACGGTAGTCGAAATATCCAGTAATAGCAAGGATAATGTATACGCCCTAAACAACAATGGCTGGGTGACCATATCGACAGTCCTTGGCTATATGCAATCAGAAATGTCTCTCTGGGTCAATGGCTCTCGAATGAAAATTGGAGTAGCCGGGTTTGGGACAAATAGTCCAAGGCACTTGAATGATTACAATGAGGTGGCGGGAGATTATGGCACAGGTCAGCCATTCTTCTATATGCCAGGAAGAGGAATTTTTACTATTCCGAGGTCGGGCAATTTTACGGGATTAAACAATTCTGGTTTTGCTACCATGTTCTCAAGCCTAAAAGTTATGGAATCATCTGCCTATAACTTGCGGGACAACATGGAATTACCTTTCCCAGCTAATCGCAGAGGTCTGTTTTCGACCGTGCACTTGGAAGACATTTCAAATACTAATGTGTTGGCTGGTTATATGGTCACCAAAGAAAAATCAGGCGTTTCAGAGAATGCTTTTGTATTCTATAAACAAAAATTCATCTATTTAAAAGGTGGTAAGGGGGCCAAGGCTCTTTTTATTAACGATAACAACTGGGTTGTCGGGACGGCGAACGGCAAAATAATGCTCTGGAGAAGCTTTTATAAAAATCCGATAATCATCGCGAATGGCTTACCTCTCGGCATAAATAACCGTAATCAAGTTTTTGGGTATGGGTGGATTTGGGAAAACGAAACAATGGTTCCATCCATAAATATCCTGAGCGATATCCCGGGTTACTCTAATTATACCGAGTGTGGTATCGTAGACATAAATGATCGGGGCCAAATATTGGCGAAAGTGTCGGATAATGCCGGTGGAATTAAATCGATTTTGGTTAAACCAAAAGAAGGTTTATCTCTTCCGAGCAAAAGCGCTGTTTTTCAAGCGCTTGTCAGAAAGTGATAAATCACATATGGGAGACAGGAGGACTTCAACGTTGTTGAGTCCTCCTATTTTAATTAATATTTTTGTAATTTTAGTTTCAGGTAGTTTTTTAATATAGATGATAAAAGCTCAATAATTATTTGAAATTCTACCACTTCTTTAGTTATCCACCACAGTAATAAGTATAAGCCTTTTTTATTTGACACTATTTTTAAAATGTGTATAATAAGTTATGTAGATATCAAATGAAATTATTATATCGAAAAGACAATTAAATAACTTATTTTAAAACTCATTAGATGACTCTTTTTGTTAATGCACAAAGAGTTGTTATGGGAATTGTTTTTATGTCTAAAAGCAAGAAGGAACTACGAGTAAAAAAAAGGATAGGTTCATCATCGTCTCTATCTAAGAGAAAATTCTTCAAAAAGAGTTTTATGGTTTCTCTCCCAAACCTAATTGAATCCCAAACAGATTCATATAATTGGTTCTTGGAGAAAGGTTTTCAGGATTTAATTGATGAGGTTAATCCAGTTAAAGACTCTTCCGGAAATTTAGAAGTTAACATCTCGGGTTTTTATTTAGACGAACCAAAATACATTGAGTCCGTATCAAAAGAAAAAAATATTTCTTTTGAAGCTCCTTTGAAAGCGAGAGCATCGCTACTTATCAAAAAAACAGGAGAGATTAGAGATCAGGAAATTTATCTTGGGGATTTCCCAATAATGACAGACAGAGGAACATTTATTATAAACGGAGTTGAAAGAGTTGTAGTGCATCAGTTAATCCGAAGCCCCGGAGTGTTTTTTACTATGGATTACCAAAAAGGCAAAAAAACTTTTGGCGCAAAAATTATTCCTAACAGAGGAGCTTGGCTTGAAATTGACACTGATTACGACGGCGTAATTTCCGTTAAAATTGATAGAAAAAGAAAATTACCAATAACTTCTCTCCTTCGCGCTTTCGGACAAAGCGATGCAATGATGCGAAAATCTTTTGCAGATATTAATAGGGGAGACATAGATTATATTGAGACTACTTTGCATAAAGATATTTCCAAAACTGCTGGTGAAAGTTATAAAGAAATTTACAAAAGAGTCAGACCGGGAGATTTTGCTACCGAAGAAAATGCCAAGCAAATGATAGACTCAATGTTTTTTGATTTTGACAAATACGATTTTGGTAGCGTAGGAAGATACAGACTTAATCAACGTTTGGAAGTAAGCCTTTCTGACGAAAAAGAAAACCGAGTATTAATGGTGAGCGATTTGATTTTGATAATTAAGGAAATCATCCGGTTAAATAATGATCCGCTAGCGCAAGCTGATGATATCGATCATCTTGGAAATAGGCGCGTAAGAGGAGTGGGAGAATTGATTCAAAATAAATTAAGAGTAGGAATGTCTCGAATGGCTAGAAATGCTAAAGATAGAATGAGTACTTGCGACGTTGAAACGGTTGTCCCCGGCCAAATTGTTAATTCAAGACCGGTCGCGGCTGCGGTTAAAGAATTTTTCTCTAGTTCTCAATTATCTCAATTTATGGATCAAGTTAATCCATTGGCTGAGCTTGAGCACAAAAGAAGACTTAGCGCGATGGGACCAGGCGGTTTGACAAGAGAACGAGCAGGCTTTGAAGTGCGCGATGTGCATCATTCTCATTACGGAAGAATTTGTCCCGTACAAACTCCAGAAGGTCCAAATATCGGCTTGGTAGGGCAAATGGCTACCTATGCCAGAATAAATAAGTATGGATTTTTAGAAACCCCTTATTTAAAAGTGGAAAAAAATGTAAAGAATGACGTTGAGTTGCTTGAAAATAGAATTTTAGATGAAAACATTGCTGGAGTAGGTAAAAAAGGTGATAAAATTGATGCTAAAATGGCCAAAGAAATCGTTAAAACTAAAAAAGATGTTATTAACGTAGTGCCTTTTATTACGGAAAAAATTGAATTTATCGATGCTACTGTAGAAGACAGAAAAAGCATTGCTCATGCTGGAATTAAAACCGATGGATCTGGTAATATTTTAACCAAAAATGCCGAAGCTCGAGTTAAGGGTCATCCTTCTATGATTGATGTGGAAAATTTGGATTTTGTGGATGTGTCTGCCAAACAATGTATTTCCGTGGCAACTTCTATGATTCCTTTTTTAGAGCATGATGACGCCAACCGAGCACTCATGGGTTCAAATATGCAACGTCAAGCAGTGTCTTGTGTCAAACCTGAAGCTCCAATCGTGGGAACTGGGATTGAAGACAAAGCCGCCGCCGATAGCGGACAGGTAGTTTTAGCTGCAAGAGATGGAGAAGTTATCGTAGCAGATGCAAGCAGAGTTGTAGTAAAAGAAGAAAATCCTGCTGGCGCAAAAAATAAATTTTATAAACGAGAATATGTTTTGCAAAGTTTCGCCAAGTCCAATGCTTTTACCAGTATGAATCAAATTCCGCGAGTTACCGTGGGCGATAAGGTGGAAAAAGGAGATCTTTTGGCTGATGGAGCATCAACTGACAATGGAGAAATTGCTTTGGGTCAAAACGTATTAACTGCTTTTATTCCGTGGGAAGGTTATAACTTTGAAGACGCTATTATTCTTTCAGAAAGATTATTACATGATGATAGATACAGTTCTATCCATATCGAGGATTTTTCACTAGACGTGAGAGATACCAAACTTGGACCGGAAGTGGTAACAAGAGATATCCCAAATATTGGAGAAGACAGGCTAAAAAATCTTGATCAGGACGGAATTATCAGAGTTGGAGCAGAAATTGTTTCAGGTGATATTTTAATCGGAAAAATTACGCCAAAAGGTGAAGGTGATTTGACTGCCGAAGAAAGATTGCTTCGCGCAATATTTGGAGAAAAATCCAGAGATGTAAAAGATTCTTCACTTTATCTTTCTCATGGCAAACATGGTAAAGTGGTGGATGTTAGAATTTTTTCTCGCGAACAAGGCGATAAATTATCAACCGGAGTTATCAAGAAAATTCAAATTTCAGTAGCTCAACTCCGAAGAGTGGCGGTAGGAGATAAATTGGCCGGCCGCCATGGAAACAAAGGTGTTATTTCAAGAATTGCACCGGTAGAAGATATGCCTCATTTGCCAGACGGAACTCCAATGGATGTTATTTTAAATCCTTTGGGAGTTGCCAGTCGTATGAATATTGGTCAGATTTTGGAAATTCATATGGGTTGGGCCGCCTCAAAATTGGGTTACAAAGTAGCTACTCCGGCGCTTGATGGTATAAGCGAAGAAGATATCAAGGGAGAGTTGAGAAAAGCCGGATTACCAGAAAATGGAAAGATCAGATTGATTGATGGAAAAACCGGAGATTATTTTGATAATGAATCAACCGTGGGAATGATGTACATAATGAAGCTCAACCATCTTATCGACGACAAGATGCACATGCGCTCAATCGGACCTTACTCTTTGATAACCCAGCAACCTTTAGGAGGAAAAGCTCAATTTGGCGGACAACGTTTTGGAGAAATGGAAGTTTGGGCACTCGAAGGTTATGGAGCTGCTTACACTTTGCAAGAAATGTTGACTATTAAATCTGATGATGTCAGAGGCCGTTCAAGCGCTTATGAATCTATCATTAAGGGAGAAAGGATTAGTAGCCCAAGTATTCCAGCTTCCTTCCATGTGTTAGTAAATGAATTAAAAGGACTATGTATGGATGTAGAATTAACTGGAATTAAAAAAGATCAAGAGGCCGGAGAATAATAAAATAATAGATTACTATTTTAAAATAACTTCATAATATTTTAAGTTAGTTTGTTAACCCTTGTGGTTTTAACTAACCTTTCCCAAAAAAAGTATGGAAAATAATACAGGTGTAAGCGATTTCAAAAGTGTTCGCTTAAGTCTCGCCAGTCCTGATAAAATAATGGGCTGGTCAAGAGGAGAAGTAACTAAGCCAGAAACAATAAACTACAGAACTCAACGTTACGAAAAAGATGGTCTTTTTTGTGAAAAAATATTCGGTCCAGCCAAGGATTGGGAATGCTACTGTGGAAAATACAAAAGAATCAGGTATAAGGGCATTGTTTGTGATAAATGCGGAGTGGAAGTTACCAAGTCAAATGTAAGAAGAGAAAGAATGGGGCACATTAAATTGGCCGTACCAGTTTCTCATATTTGGTTTCTTCGAAGCGTGCCTTCTCGTGTTGGTTTGGCTTTGGGATTGTCTTACCAAAATTTGGAAAGAGTTGTTTATTTTTCAGCCTACATTGTTACCAGCATTGATGAAGAAAGAAGAAAAGAATTTCTTGAACAAGCCAAAAGAGAATATAAAAATAAATTCAAGAAAGCTAAAACAGAAAATAAAGATTCAGCTGATTTAGACGCGACATTGGAAGATTTGAAAGGCCAATATGATTACATCGCCAATGAAGTGAAGAATCTTAAACTGTTCCAAGTTTTATCAGAAATTGATTATTTTAACTTGGCATCTCAAGCCGGACAAGTTTTTACTGCCGGGATTGGCGCAGAGGCTATCAGAACTCTTTTGTCAAATTTAGACATAGAAAGCACCATTGTTTATCTTAAAAAAGAATTAGCTCAAGCAGGCAAAACCAGCGATCAAAAAATTCTCAGAAGAATCAAACTTCTTCAAGGCTTCAAAGAATCAAAACTTGAATTAAATTGGATGTTTCCAACTGTGATTCCTGTGATTCCGCCAGACCTTCGTCCGATGGTGGCGCTAAATGGAGGAAGATATGCCACTAGCGATTTAAATGATCTATATCGTCGAATTATCAACCGAAATAATCGTCTTAAAAAATTGATTAGTTTGGGTGCGCCGGAAGTTATTACTCGAAATGAAAAAAGAATGCTTCAAGAAGCGGTAGATTCTTTGTTTGATAACAGTATGCGCCGTTCACATGCCTCAGTAGCAGCCTCTACCGGTCAAAAAAGACCACTTCGATCTTTGGCTGATTCTCTTAAAGGAAAGCAAGGACGTTTCCGACAAAATTTATTAGGAAAGCGTGTCGATTATTCAGGACGAAGTGTGATTGTAGTTGGACCGCAACTTAAGCTTCACCAAGTTGGTTTGCCGAAGAAAATGGCTCTTGAATTATTTAAACCTTTTATTATAAATAATTTAATTACCAAAGAGTATGCTCACAATGTGAGAATGGCAGGAAGAATGGTGGATACGGAAACTGAAGTGGCTTATGAAATTTTGGATAATATTATCAAGAAGCATTATGTGCTTTTAAACCGAGCCCCCACCTTGCATCGACTTTCAATCCAAGCTTTTCAACCGGTACTTATCGAAGGAAAAGCCATACAATTGCATCCGATGGTGTGTGCCGCTTTTAATGCTGACTTCGATGGAGATCAGATGGCAGTGCATGTCCCGCTTACTGATAAGGCAAGAGAGGAAAGTGCCAACATGATGCTTTCTTCTAAAAATCTATTAAAACCAGCCAGCGGTGATCCGATTACTATTCCTACTTTGGATATCGTTTTGGGTATTTATTATTTGACTCACATCAATGAATCAGTCAAAGAAACGCTTAAATCTTTCTCTTCCGCCGACGAAGCCCTCCTTTCTTACCAATTAGGTTATTTGAAAGTTAATGCCAAGATGAAAGTTGTTTTCAATGGAGAATTGATGGAAACTTCAGTGGGTAGAATAATGTTTAATGAGCTTTTGCCGGAAGAATTAAGATTTATAAATTCTGAAATGAATAAAGCCGAGTTAAAGAAAATAGTTTCCAAGATGATAATTGCAGTGGGTCAAGAAAAGACTGCTGAATTTGTGGATAATGTCAAAAATCTAGGATTTAAAGCGGCTGGAAAATCTGGAATTAGTTGGGGAATGGACGATTTGGTGGTTCCGCCAACAAAACAAAAAATAATGAAAGAATCCGAAGATAAAATTGAAGTTGTCTTGGAACAATACAATGACGGTCTTTTGACTGCTGAAGAAAAGAAAAATAAATCTATTGAGATCTGGAATGAAGCCAAGAATAGAATTACTGATGAGGTGAGAACTTCTCTAGATAAAGAAGGTCCAGTTTATGCGATGGTTTATTCAAAAGCTAGAGGTAGCGAATCCGTGGTAGTACAGATGACTGGTATGAAAGGTTTGATGGCGGATGCTAGCGGTGAAACTATGGAGTTGCCGGTTAAGAGTTCGTTCAAAGAAGGTCTTAATGTGTTGGAATATTTTATGTCTACTCATGGAGCCAGAAAAGGTATGTCTGACACCGCTCTTCGAACTGCGAGCGCCGGTTATTTGACTCGCCGTTTGGTAGATGTGAGCCAGGATATCGTGGTGCGAGAAGAAGATTGTAAAGACACAGAAGGAACTTATCTATACAAAGAAGACTCTGACAGAATCGGACAAAATTTCTCAGATAGAGTGGGTGGCAGAGTTCTGCTGGAAGATATTATTGATCCAAAAACCAAAGAAAAAATAGCTGCCAAAGGTGATTTGGTTACGCGAGAACAAGCTAAGTCTATTGAAGTTGCCAATATTGCGAAAATCAAAATCAGAAGCGTAGTAGCTTGTAAAACCAGAGTGGGTGTATGTCAGAAATGTTATGGTTTGGATTTGGGAAGAGAAGGTCTGGTTAAAAAAGGAGAAGCGGTGGGAATTGTGGCGGCGCAAGCGATTGGAGAGCCTGGAACCCAGCTTACTATGCGTACCTTCCATGTGGGAGGTGTGGCCGGATCTGACATCACTCAAGGTCTTCCTCGTGTTGAAGAAATTTTTGAAGTCCGTCCGCCCAAAGGAGAAGCTCTTATTTCTGAAGTGGATGGGAAAGTTAAGAGCGTGGAAACTGATGCTCGAGGCAAATATATCACTATCAAGATTGAATCTACCTCAGATAAAAGTGAAATAAAAGAATATCAGATTCCTGCTAATGCAACTATCAAAGTTTCCAAAGATGAATTAATCGCGCAAGGTACAGTTTTATCAGAAGGACATATCGATCTGAAGAAACTGTATAAAGTTATGGGCTATGAAGCAGTACATCGTTATATCGTTCGAGAAATTCAAGAAATCTATGCTTCTCAAGGTGAGGGAATTAATGATAAACACATTGAGGTTATCATTAGACAGATGTTAAGCAGAATTAAGATAGAAAACTCTGGAGAAACTGAATTACTAAATGGAGATGTAGTTAGTCGTGAGAGATTTGAAATCGTAAATGAAAAAGCCAAAAAGAATGGCAAGAAAAAAGCTCAAGGTAGTCCGGTAATTTTGGGAATTACCAAAGTCGCGCTATCAACTGAATCATTCTTGAGTGCCGCTTCATTTATTGAGACTGCTAGAGTATTAATTAACGCCTCCGTAGAAAGCAAAGAGGACAGCTTAAAAGGTCTAAAAGAAAATGTGATTATTGGAAGGCTGATTCCGGCTGGAAGCGGATTTAGAGAAAATTAATAAAACGATTGACAGGTCATGGGTTAGATGTTAGTCTGAGTTTATTACAACTTAAGAAAGTCCTAAAAATGTCTCGCCTTTTTTCTAAGGGATAAGATGTTTATGTAAACTTACCAGTAAGAGGACTTTCTTTTGGTAAGTTTATTTTTTGAATAATAATTAATTAATCTGCCTCCGGCCAGTTGCCGTATGGTGGAGAAAAAAAATATGGAATATGAAATCTGCTACCTTATCGGAGAATCCAAGGAAGCTAACTTGGACAAGATAAGGCCAATAGTTGAAGGGATAATTACAAAGCACAAAGGAACTTTTTTGGAAGGAGAATTTGTAAGAAAGCGAAGATTATCTTATGAGATCAAAAGAGAGGCTCGAGGAACCTATGTGGCGCGAAGATTTACCATCCCTTCTAAAGATGAGAGGGAGGAATTATTTCCAGATTATGATATAATGGGGGAAATAAATAAAGAGTTAAGATTTAATCAGGACATTTTGAGATTTATGGTGGTAAAAACTGACGACCTTCCGCCATTGAAAGACTTAGAAGGCATTGAAGAAAAATCTAAAGAACAGTACGCGTCAAGAACCCACGGAAGAGAGGGGCAGAAAATCGAAAAATCAAGGGAAGCAATTGTTTTGGACAAGAATAGAAAATTTAAAGCTCCAAAAGTTGAAGAGGTTAAGGCAGTTGAAATTAAAGCAACTGAAACTAAAGATATTAAACCCGCCAAAAAAGACGTGAAAGAGGTCAAGGAGGTTAAGGCTGAAGAAATTATAGAGGAAAAGCCCAAGAAAAAATCCGTGAAAAAAGAAGAGGGAATTTTGGGTGATGATATCGATGAAAAATTAGATGAAATCCTAAATATTTAATTTCTTAAATAAAGAGAGGTTGTAAAATTTATTTATGCAACTTATCTTTAAAAATAAAAAGATATGAATATTAATAAAGTAATGTTAGTGGGACGCTTAACTCGCGATCCAGAGATAAGGACTACTAATTCGGGATCAACTGTAGCAAGTTTTGGATTGGCTACAAATCGATATTGGACTGATAAAAACGGACAGAAACAAGATGAGACCGAGTTTCACAACATTGTTATTTTTGGAAAATTAGCTGAATTGGCTGGACAGTATTTAGTAAAAGGTCAAGAAGCTTATTTCGAAGGAAGGCTTCAAACTAGAGCCTATACAGGAAAGGATAATATCGAAAGAAAGGTTACTGACATAGTGGTTAGCGAAATGCAATTTGGCGCCAAACCTCAGGGAGGCGGACAAGGCAGTTATGGAGCTCCTCGACCTGCTGCAAGCGGTCAAGCTAATCAAGTTTCTCAGAATAATGCTTCTGTTGCCACAGCGCCAGTTGCTCCAGCACCAGTAGCGCAAGAAGAGATTCCCACTATTAATTTAGACGATGAGCAAGAAGAGGTGAAGATTGAAGACGTGCCATTTTAATTAAATAACGACTCGTAAGTAAGATTAGCTTATTATATTAAATTAGATCTAATATAAATTTAAGCCCCAAAAAAATGTTAGAAAAAAAGACTTGTCAATTTTGCCAGGATAAAATAGATAAAATTGATTATAAAAATTCAGAATTATTAAGAAGGTTTGTTAATTCTCAGGGGAAGATTTATCCTCCTCGAAGATTTGGAACTTGCACTAAACATCAAAGAATATTAACTAGAGCGATAAAGAAATCCAGAATAATGGCGCTAACACCAATAGTTATCAAATAATTTTAAATTTCGAATTTATAATTTTGAATCAATTTTTAATTATTTAATAATTTAAAAATTTAGGATTTCATTTGAAATTTGAAATTTATAATTTGAAATTAAGTTAAATATGTTAAACATTTCAAAAATAAAATCAGGAAAAAATATCGTTGTTGAGGGAGAGCCTTACAAAGTTCTCTATGATGAACATTCCAAAATGGGAAGAGCGGGGGCGGTATTGCGAACCAAGCTGAAAAATTTGGCGACTGGAGCAGTTTTGGAAAAAACTTTTCAAGGCGCAGACAAGGTGAATGAAGCGGATGTGGAAAAGACTTATGCCCAATATCTTTACCAAGATGGGGATGGATTTGCTTTTATGGATAGTGCTAATTATGAGCAATTTTCATTGCCTAAAAAAGTTATCGGAGATTTAGCTAATTATCTCGTAGAAGGTGTAGAAGTAACGATTATTAATTTTAACGGTAGTCCGATTAACATTGAGCTTCCTGCTAAAGTTACCTTAACCGTAACAGATGCTCCTCCAGGGATCAAAGGCGACACAGCTTCCAGTGGCGATAAACTAGTCACAGTTGAAACAGGTGCTAAAATTACTACACCTTTATTTATCAATGAAGGCGACAAAATTATTGTAAATACAGATAAAGGAGAATACGTTTCCAGAGCATAAATATCCCAATTGTGTCATTCCGACTAAATAAATATTTGTACTCAAATATTTATGCATGGAGGAATCTCTGACTAAAAAATATACCCTCCAAAAAACACGACCAAAATCGTGTTTTTTGTTTTTTAATTTGTAACTCCTCACTGACCTCTCTCTTATGTCTTTTTTTACCCCGTCTCTGCGAGTAGTTTGAGTACTCTCAAATTGCGTGGCAGTCCAGTCAAGAAAAATAGAATTCTTAATTAAGTAATATTATTCCTGGATTGCCACGGGAGTACCCTCGCAAAGACATATCTATATTTGTTTGTCCTAAAGGGGTCAGTGAGGAGTTACTTTAATTTTTCTTTACAAGATGTTTTCTTTGTGCTTTAATAAGTTAAAATTCAAAGCATGATGGAAAAAGAGTAACTTGACAACATGTCCGCGCATTTTTTTGTGTGGATTAAATAAAAAAACAAGAAAAAAAGGAGAAGTTCCATGAAAACTGTAAACATACTGATAGTATTATTGCTGGTAGTTTTTGCAAATTTTTTTGAGGCCGAGGCTGGAATTATTGATCAAACGTACGATGCAGCTACTGATGAAATGTTGATTAAGTATGAGATATTAAAAGGGGATACTATCTGGACTACCTATAATGGAATGACCATTAAACTGGTCGGGATGAAGTTTATAGAAGAAAATGTTATGGCTCCCAATAATATTGCCGATCCTAAAAAAATTGGTATTAGAGATTTGTTGAAGTATACGTTCAAGAGAGATAATTTCAAGGATCCTGTCACTGGAACAGTTTTGACTAGGGAATCTTTAGTCGCAAAATACCCTCAAATAACAAAAATGAAGGTTGATCCACTATTGAATGCGGCTAAATCAGTGTCTGCCGTTCCAGTCGGTTTTTCTGGTGTAAGTAAATCGGCCCCAGCAGAAATTAAACCGCCCGTTGAAAAAGGAGAATTAGTCAACGGTGGACAGGAAGAAATTATTGAGGATTTAAAACGTTCATTGGAAGCAGCTAACGTAAAAATAACAGCTTTTGAAAAAATTTTTATTGATAATGGTAAATATATCTTATCGATAGAAGAAGAGTTGAAGATGCTAAAATCTAAAATGAGGACAAAAGAAGCAGAAACACCAGATCAAAAATCAATCCAAAACGGACTAGACGCGGCCGTTGTTAATTTCAATCAAGAAAGAAATCGATGGCTTGTCGTAGCAGGACTTATTATAATCTGTTTAATACTTTATTTGAGTTATTCAGCAATAGAAAATATCAGATCTAGATATCACCCCCGAAGAGAAAGGGGCAGAAATGGTCCAAACGAAAGTAGTGCCTGCATAAATTGAAAATAAGCCTTATCGTCTAGCTCACGAAAGGCAAAAAATATAGTTTTTCCCCGATGTTCACGCCCCAAGTTGTTAAATGCAATTCGGGGCTTTTTGTTTTTTTCTTTACAAGATGTTTTCTATATGCTTTAATAACTTAATCGTCAAAGGGACGAGAAATAGGTAGTATCTTAACAGTTTCATAAAAAAAATCTGGAAAACATCAAAAGGAGAGTGACGGAATGAAAAAATATCATCTGCGGTTTAGTATGGGAAGCATGAGTGATTGGAGAATGGGTAATTTGCTTTTGGCGTTGATGAAGAAATTTGGTATTCGCGTTCATCCATCTGTTGCATCCTGTCATTGGAGTGCTGGCAATGATTTTACTGTTTTTATTGCTGGCATTGAAGAAGATCTGATTGCAATAATGGGAGGGTTGTCTTTGGCGGCCCCAGGAATAGCTGGATCAACAATTCAAAATTTGGAAGAATTTGGAAAGCTTGTATTTGGCATTCCGTTGGATGAAGCAGCGCTGAGCGCTATCCAGGATTTGCCTCCTGGAGTACCCATATTGACATGTGGCTTCAATAAAAAAGATGTCACAATATCAATTACCAATGCAGCGCTTGCTGTGGCCAGAATTATCGGTCGTGATGATCCTGCGGTGTAACAAAAAATCGCGGATTATTATCGTGTAAAAAGGGAAGAGAAGGGAATTGTGGAAAAGATTGAGCTTGATCAAAATGGACTCATTCCCGATCCATCTCCAAAACGAGTTCTTTCCTAAACAAAAGGAGAAACCATGAACGCACCAATCGTAAAAACGACTGATTTTCCGACATTAATTCTCAGGCATCGCGGGAAAGTTCGCGATATGTATGGAATCCCTGGATATACCAATACGCTATTGATGGTAGCCACCGATCGCATCTCAGCCTATGATGTCGTCATGTATGATGCCATTCCTGGCAAAGGTAAAGTTTTGACGCGAGTGTCTCTTTTCTGGTTTGATTTGCTGGGAGATATTGTTGAAAATCATCTGATTACTGCCAATGTTGAGGAATATCCGGCGGTCTGCCAACCCTATGCTGATCAACTGCGCGGTCGATCAATGCTGATAAAGAAAGCTAAGCCACTGACGGTAGAGTGCATTGTCCGTGGTTATATTTCCGGCTCTTTTTGGAGCGCTTATAAAAAAGCGAAGTTACAATCGGATGGCAGGGGTTTGTTTAAAGAAGTTCTTGGCCTCAAACTTCCGCCTAACATGGAGGAATCAGAAAAATTTTATCAACCCTTATTTACTCCGTCAACCAAGGCTGAGCAAGGGTTGCACGATGAAAATATCTCTATCGAGCAGATGGAAAAAATTGTAGGTAAAGATCGGGCTCACCAAATCGCCGAAATATGTCTCGCGCTATATGAAAAAGCAGCAAAGTACGCGCTTGAATGCGGCATTATTATTGCCGATACCAAGTTTGAACTCGGCGAAACGGAAGACGGCACCTTGATTCTGATTGACGAGGTGCTCACTCCCGATTCGTCGCGATTTTGGCCGGTGGATAAATATGAGCCGGGCAAATCTCAGCCGAGTTTTGACAAACAATACTTGCGGGATTATCTCTCCAGTCTTGACTGGGACAAAACTCCGCCACCTCCGCCGTTGCCACAAAAAGTTATCGATGTAACAAAAGATCGCTACGACGAGGCATTAAAGCTTTTAACTAGCAAATGAAAAACAGAAGGGTCAATTATGACATGACACCACCTCCGCTATCGGATAATTCTGATAGTGGAGTTTTTATTTTTATTGATTAATTATTTGTGTTAAAATAAAAGTAGTGGAAATTAAAAACATTTATTCATAATACATAATACTTAATTCGTAATGCTAATAACATAACTTATGAAAAAAATTTATTTTAAAATTGTCTTGTTAGCTTTGTTGTTTTTTCCCGTATCGAGTCTTTGGGCTAGAGAAAATGTTACTGATTGGTATATAAAAAGACTAGACTCGCAAATAGTGGCTAATAGAGATTCTACTCTTATTATTACAGAAAAAATTGTGGCGGATTGCGGAACCGGATTTGATAAGCACGGAATATTTAGAATTGTGCCTTATAAGATAAATATAGAGGGTAAAGGCATGATAAAAACCCCAATTGACCTTATTAGCATCAAAGATGAAAAAGGTAATGATTATAAATATGTGCAATCCAAAAATAGCGCCGATGGAACGATGACTTGGAAAATTGGCGATGCGGATAAAACCGTGCAAGGAGAAAATACTTATGTTATCAAATATGAAGTAGAAAACGCTATCCGTTTTTATAATGATAATTTCGATGAATTGTATTGGAATTTGACGGGTAATTTTTGGGAGTTGGAAATTGACAGCGCGCGCGTTGAGATAATTTTTCCTGAAGAAGTAAATAAAGAAAATAGCACCGTGGATTTGTATTCGGGCTTCTTAAACGAAAAGGGTAATGAACTAGCGGATTTTAAATGGATGAACAGTAACATGCTGGAATTCAATTCAACGGAAACATTATTGGCTGGGCAAGGCATCACTACTGCTGTAACTTTTCCTAAAAATATTTTTACGCCATATAAGCCAACTTTTCTAGAAGTTTATGGTAAATATTTATTTTTTATTGTGCCTGTTTTGGTTTTTATGTTTTGTTTTAAAATTTGGAAAAAATATGGTGATGACCCATCATTTGATAGGACGGTAATTGCCGAGTACGAAGCTCCCGAAAATATGTCGCCGACGGAGATGGGACTGCTGATGACCAACGGAACTTTCAAAAATCACTTTGTTACGGCAGAAATTATAAATTTTGCCGTGCTGGGGATAATCACGATTAAGGAGATTGAAAATAAAATTTTATTTTTTACTTCCAAGGATTACGAGCTTATAAGAACTAATAAAAAAGAGGCCGAGGATAAATTAAATGAAGTTCAAAAAATAATTCTAAATAAAATATTTCAAAAAGATGGCAATACCAAAGTTAGTTCGTTAAAAAATGAATTTTATAAAGTTTTAGGAGATTTGAAAAAGAAAGGAAATGAATTATTGGACAACAAGAAACTGATTGGGAAAAGCGGAATAAAATATAGTTTAATTTTTATTCCCATAGGATTTATCCTGGTATTTTTTGGTGTATTTTTTATTCTTTCTGTTTCGGGATGGCTGGGTCTAGCATTATTAATTTCTGGAATAATTGTAGTGATTTTCGGCTTTATTATGCCCAAGCGAACCATGGAAGGAGCTGAAATGAATTGGAAAATAAAAGGCCTTAAGCTTTTCATGGAAACAGTTGATAAAGATAGGGCTAAATTTTACGAAGAAAAAAATATTTTTGAAAAATTTTTGCCTTATGCAATTCTTTTTGAAATTACTGGCATTTGGATTAAAAAAATAAAAGAAATTTATGGAGAAGAATATTTCGCTAGTCATGTTCCGGTTTGGTATGTAGGAAGTAATATGGCTTCATTTGATGCTGATAGTTTTAACTCAACGATCAATAACTTGTCCAGTAGTATTGCTGCCAGTACTTCAGCACCCTCTGGTTCGGGTGGTGGCGGAAGTTCAGGCGGAGGTGGTGGCGGAGGTGGAGGAGGAGGATGGTAAATCTTTAATTAAAAATTAAAAATGCAAAATTAAAAGTTTGAATTCAAAATTAAAAGATCATTGAAGTAATGTGTCATTTCGACTGGATATATTTTTGTACTCAAAAATATAGGAATGGAGAAATCTAAGCTGTTATGTATGATGGGATTCGGTCTGAATTATTAATGACCTGAGATCTCTCCATGCATAAATTTCCGAGTACAGAAATTTATTTAGTCGAGATGACATTCGCGGATATTTGTTTTGATGCTAAAATGTTAACATGCTAATATGTTAAAATATAAATTTATGAAAGAACTTATCAAAGATGAGGGTCTAGTGGCTTATTGCGGATTGTATTGTGGAGCGTGCAAAAGATATTTGATGGACAAATGCCCAGGGTGCGCCAAAAATGAAAAAGCCACTTGGTGCAAAGTGCGAAGTTGTTGTAAGGAAAATAATTATAGAACTTGCGCCAATTGCCAGACGCATCAAGATCCGATGGAATGCAAGAAGTTCAATAATTTTTTCTCTAAAATATTCGGATTGCTTTTTGGCTCAGATCGTAGCGCTTGTATAAGTAGAATTAAAGAGGTAGGTACAGATTCATTTGCATCTGAAATGACCGAGAAAAAATCCCATACGATTAAAAAAAGAAAATAAAAAATAAATTTCAAATTAAATACACGGCATATACATCGTCCACACTTTACGGATAAAATTTAATAAATCAACTCGAAAAGAGCGTTAAGAAACTTTGTCATGGAGCGGATGCGGAACACAAAGTTTTAGCGATGAGAGTTAGATTTATTTATTTTAGGAGTACGTGTGGCAGTTTTTGTAACTTTTTGCTGTCAAAAAGTTAGTAAGAAAATTTTTAATGCCAAGAAAATACACCGTCTAGAAACAGTGGCTTAGCTAGTTAATAAAAAAGTATATATGTATATACTTTTTTATATGTGCTCTGTTTATGAGTGTTAATTTATTTATTTTATTGAATGGTTATTGAGAATTGAATATTGATTACTTCTTTTCACTCACTTCTTTTGCAATCTCTCGAACAAATTCCTCAACTTCCAACGTCTTTTGCTCTTTAATTCCGCGTGAGCGGACAGTCACAGTTTTGTCAGCTTCTTCTTTTTCCCCGATTATTAAAACATGTGGAACTTTTAATTTCTCCTCTTCACGAATTCTTTTACCTAGGCTTTCGTCTTTAAGATTTAAACTTGCTCGAATTCCTTTTTTGATAAGTTTATTTTTTATTTCAAGGGCGTAGTCATTAAATTTCTCGCTAACTGGAACGATAGCTACTTGGACAGGTGAAAGCCATGTTGGAAAATTTCCAGCGTAGTGTTCAATTAGTATCCCCATAAAACGCTCAAAAGAACCCATTATAGTTCTGTGAATTAGCACAGGAGTCTTCTCTTTTCCATCTCTGTCTATATACTTGCAATTAAAATTTAAAGGCATTTGAAAATCCAATTGAATAGTTGCGCATTGCCAAGTTCTCCCAATAGCATCTTTTAATTGAAAATCAATTTTTGGCCCATAAAAGGCTCCGTCTTTTTCTTTGAGTCCATAATTTTCTCCGTATAATTCTTCGAGAATTTTTTTCAAAGACGTTTCAGCTTTTTCCCAGGTACTTATTTCTCCCATTGAGTCATCGGGGCGAGTGGAAAGATAGGCTTTGTATTCTAGCCCAAAAGGTTTATATATTTTATCAACCAGTTGAATTACTTTTTTAATTTCCTCTTCGATTTGATCTTCGCCGATAAAGATATGAGCATCATCTTGAGTAAATTGTTGTACGCGAAGAAGTCCTCCAAGTTGTCCCGATTTTTCTTTGCGAGTAATTAAACCTGGCTCAGCGTAACGCAATGGCAAATCGCGGTAAGATCTTAGTGAGTTGTTATAAATTAAGATTGCTCCTGGGCAATCCATGGGTCGCAGAGCAAACTGTTTATTATCCTCTCCAGCGCTGACAAAATACATATCATCTTTGTAATGATCCCAATGACCGGATTTTTTCCAAATTGAAACATCGAGCATTGAAGGACAAAGAATCGTTTCATATTCAAATTCTTTTTGAGTTTCGAGCCAGAAATTTTTCAACTCATTATAAATTATAGATCCGCGAGGATGGAAAAATGGCATACCCGGCGCAACATCATGAAAAGAAAATAAATCCAATTCTTTGCCGATTTTTCTGTGGTCTCTTAATTTCGCTTCTTCTTGCTGTTTGAGATATTCTTTGAGTTCTTTTTTATCGCTAAAAATAACTCCATAAACTCTTTGCATCTGAATATTTTTTTCATTGGCTTTCCAATAAGCGCCAGAGATTTTAGTTAGTTTAAAAGCTTGGAAATTTATTTCAGCAGCTGAATCCAAGTGTGGCCCTTTACACAGATCAGTGAAATGTCCAGATTTATAAATGGACACAGATGTTTCGCCTGCGCTTTGCAGGTCGTTAATAAGTTCAATTTTATAAGTTTGATTTAACTTCGTAAAATGTTCTAAAGCTTCTTCGATAGAAATTTCTTTTCTTTCAAAAGAATGTTTTTCTTTAATAATGGCGCGCATTTTTTCTTCGAGAATTTCTAAGTCCTCAGGAATTAGAGTGCGGGGTAATTCAAAGTCATAATAAAAGCCTTCTTCGATGGCTGGTCCGATTCCAAATTTAGCTTCGGGAAACATTTCCAAAACCGCGGCCGCCAGAATATGAGCAGTGGAGTGTTTTAATATTTCATTTTTTTCTTCTTTGTTCATATTGGTTATATTGTTAAATTGTTATATGGCTATATTGCTTTTCCTTTCTCCCCTTGAGTGCAAGAGGGAGAGGCTTGATTTTTGACTAGAAATAAAAAAACGCCAAAATAAAATTATGAATTGCTAAGGTCCTGCTTTTTAAGGCGTGGACGGTTCCACTTAGCTTCCCATATTTTATTAGGGCGACTCTTGAGATTTATCTTGCTAAATCCCCAAAACACAAGCTCCATGGTTGGTGAGGTCACTTCAACACTTGATTAAATTTTCTCTATAATGTAGTATATAATACCTAGTAAAAATAGGCAAGGATATTGCTTTTTTTAGTTGTTTTATGTAGTTTCCATTATTCTCAAACAGGGAGGGAAGAAATATGGAGGTTTTTATAAACAGTAGAAAGAAAATTATCCGAGAAAATCAGCTTGAGATATTAGAGGCTCAGTTTGTAGATTTTCTCGAATATTTAGCACAAACAAAGCACACTCCCAAAAGCTGGATAGCAGCTTTGGGCTCGGATAGTGCCATCAGCACTGTGCTAAACGGATGCCGACTCAAAGCGTTGGCGACAGAAACCGGAATCGCCTATCTCCGCAAAAAAAGTGAAGAGCTTGAAATTCTCAGCGTAGAAGAGGCTCCCAACGGAGAGCGTTGTCCACTAGGCATATATCGAGATTACTAATTCACTAGAGGAGATGAGCTATGCCGGATGGAAATAATATTGAAGTCGATAGGTTCGTCGAAAAGATTTTGGGAGAGATGGAGGATGAAGGATTTTCACCCCAGCAAAAGGAAGATATTTTAACGATTTTAAGCGAAAGAATTTTTCTTGAAACGTCTTCTCAAAGTGGCTTAGGAGAATTTGGAGAAGAATGGGTGAGAATGTTTCCAATACCTGGGTAAATAGTTCATTAAGTTGGTCTAAAGGATTTGCGGAGATAAATTTCCGCAAATCCTTTTTTATTTTATAAATTTAATCAAAATCACTTTTTGCATTTTACTACCGTACTCTAGTGTACGGTAGTAAATGACTAAATTTTTTTGAGGCGTTTTGGATATTTATTTTTTACTTCCACACTTCAAAGCGTAGCAGTAAATTACTACAAAAACATTCGGAGCTTTAAACCATTTTAGTATTATGAATTTATTTGAAATTTGAAATTAAAAATTTGAAATTATTTTTTTCACATCTTCCAATTTGTTAATCCGCACGGCTTGGTGGCGAAGCTCGGATGCATTGGGGTAGCCTTTCAGATAGGCGGCTAGCTGAGGGCGAAAAGTTATGAAACCTTTGTCTCCATAATATTTTTTTATGAGTTTGGCATGTTTTAATATTATCTTTTTCTTTTCTGCTGGGGTAGGTAGAGAAAATTTTCCAGTTTCAAAAAATTCTTTTATTTCTCGAAAAATCCAAGGATTGCCGATAGCGGCTTGGCCAATCATCAGGGTGTCGCATCCGGTTTTGTCAAAATAAAATTTAGCATCAGGGGGAGTTTTAATTCCGCCATTGTAAATGATAGGAATTTTTAAAATAGTTTTTAATTCTTTGACAATCTTCCAGTCGGGTTTCGCGTGGAACATTCCTGGCAAAGTGCGGGCATGAATCACTATTTGATTAATCCCAGCTTTTTCTAAAAGCGGTGCAAAGTCCAAAATTTCCTCAGAATTTTTTAGCCCGAGTCTGGTTTTTAGCGAAAGCGGAAGGGTGGTAACTTCCTTTATTTCTTTAATAATTTTGAGAACTTCATCAATTTTTCCCATCTGTACGGCTCCGTAGCCGGCCTTCTGAGCTTTTTTAACTGGACAGCCTAGGTTAATGTCTATGCCCAAAGGTTTAATCTTTTCTCGGACCATTTTGGCCGATATTGCCATGGATTGGGGATTATTGCCAAAAATTTGCACCCAGTAGTTTTTTTCTTTTGAATTAAATTTTTCGGCTAATTCTAAGGATTTATTCTTCGCTTCTTTATTTCGAAAAATTCCTTCAGCGCTCACCATTTCGCTCCAAGTGATATCAGCGCCGAGCTCTTGGCAAATTTGACGCATTGCTTTATCGGTAAATCCGGCCATTGGAGCGAGGGCTAATTTAATATTATTTTGCATAAAAGTATTTTTATAACTATTTAAATAAAGTATGGAAGAATAGACAAGATTGGTCAATGGCTAAGGTCTTGTTTTGTCATTCCGACTCGCCTCGCTAAAGCTACTGCGAAGCGGGCTGGATAAATATTTGTACTCAAATATTTATAAATGGAGGAATCTAAAATGTCATATAATAAGGAAATATATAATTAAAATCTTAGATCTCTCCATGCACAAATTTCCGAGTACAGAAATTTATTTAGTCGAGATGACATGGCGGTGGTTTTAGGATAAAATAATAAAAAGTGATCTCAAAAGGTGGTGTTAATTTTCAAAAATAGGTTTATTGGGTTATAATGTAAACATATGAAAATTGGAATCAATGCATCATTTACTAGAAAGTTAGGCAGTGGAATGGGAGAGGTTACGCTTAACTATCTTAGGACTCTGAGTAAAAATAACACAACAGATGAATTTATTTTATATCTTGAAGAAGATTTTGTTTTGGATTTGCCTGATAATTTTACCAAGAGAATTTTTTTGCCTTGTTACAAGCGAGATGATTTAATTCGTAAAGTTTTATGGGAAAAATGTCTGCTTCCCAAAAAAGTTAAAAAAGATAATTGCGAGGCTTTTATTTCTCTTTATCAATCGCCGACAATTTTATCAGAGAAAATTAAACATACCATGGTGGTGCACGATATTATCCCCGAATTATTTCCGGAATATATTAATAATTGGCGAAAAAAATATTATTGGTATCTGACTAAAGAAGCCATAAAAAAGACAGATAAAATTGTGGCCGTGAGTGACAACACCAAAAAAGATTTAATTAAATATTTGGCAATTGATGAGGATAAGATTAGCGTGCGATATATCGATGTTGATCCAATTTATAAAAAAGAAGTTTCAGATTTTGGTAGCCAAGCAGTTTTAAAAAAATATGAATTAGCTCCCGGCTATATTTACTCAGGCGGAGGGCTGGATAAGCGTAAAAATATTAATACATTAATTCAGGCGTATAAATTGCTTTTGGATAAAAATAAAAATATTCCCGATTTAGTAATTTCAGGAAAGTTAATGCCTCAATTGGCGCCGCTTATTATCGATGTGGAAAAAATAGTTAAAGAATTAAAAATAGAAAATAAAGTTAAAGTATTGGGTTTTGTGCCTCAAGAAAATTTGCCGGCTCTTTACGAAAACGCCAGTGTTTTTGTCTACTCATCTTTGTATGAAGGTTTTGGCATGCCACTTTTAGAGGCGATGAGCGTGGGAACTCCAGTTGCAACTTCGACCAGATCATCCTTAGGGGAAATTGTTAAAGACGGAGGAGTTTTATTTAATCCGGAAAATGTAGAAGATGTGGCGCAAAAGATTGAACAAATTTTAAACGATGAAGAGTTGAGAAATTTAAATATTGCAAAGGCGAAAAAATATGCCCAGAATTTTTCTTGGGAGAAATTTATTGATTTTTAATTGTAAAGCGACTAATATGGGCCCCCTCTCCCCCTCTCTGAGGGGGAGAATTAAAGAGGGGGTGGGCAGTATGAAATTTTTTGAGAAATGAATCTATGTGAGCATGTCATTCCCTTGAAAAAGGGAATCTAGTTAGGAGAAAACAAAGATCCCACATAAATGAATTTCTATAGCTCTCCGCCTCCGACCAGTTGGCGGATGGGCGGATCGCTAAGAAATTCTATTTTCTGGGATGACAAGCTGAGGGCGATTAAGATTAAAACTGATTTTATGTAGTTAATGTTAGTATAGGGTTTTAAACAAGTTTAAAGAATAAAAAAGAGAGCAGTCCGGAATTTTCCAGACTGCCTCGGCAGAGTTTTCGGTTTTATTTCTTATTTATTAAGTACGCAAGAAATATTATGCAACCCCCCAAAGTTGCAATTGCAAACCCCCAGAGTGTTAATAATACGCAGCTCCAAGAGGAAAAATTCCGAATAAGCTCGATTATGTTATAAACAGAAAAGGTTCCTCTGAAAATTTCTATCGCTGAAGCTACGGCAAAAGAGAAAAGTGCAATCATGACCGAAGTCAATCCGATAATCTCTGTCGCATCTATTCTTTTTTTTCTCAAATTTTCTCCAGCAAGTTTAGTTGATATGATTTTTTCCATTTCAATCTCCCCATGAATTTGAATTTTTTTCTAAACTAACTTATTTAAAATCGTAAACATATGATGGCACAAATTAAAGAAATTGTCAATAGACTAAATACTTTGAAGTATTATCTTCTGGGAGCAAATATTATTTTGGTAGTGGCTTTGATAACATTATCTAATGTCGGAGTGTTACCACTTAAAAATGTGGGAGACTTTTTATTTTTTGTAGCTCTTAGTTTTATCTTTGCCCTGTACCGACCAGGCTGGAGTTTTTTATTTTTTATCGGGACAATTGCTTTGGAGAATATAAATTTAGCACCCGAAGATTTGGGTATTGCAATCCGTCCTTATCAATTTTTAGGAATCTTGACACTGGTGGCTGTGGGTGTGCGTTATTATACCAACAGACTTAATTTTAAATTGTCACGCTTTGGGTGGACTGAATATCTGGTAGTGTTGTTTGCTTTGGGTGGATTTTTGGGAAGTTTAAATGCTTCAGGTGTCGAAGTGGCTATCAAACAATCAGTTATTATCGTTTCTTTTGCATTATTATATTTTTTGGTAAGGATTTTTATCCGTGATTTGGAGGATATTAAAAGAATCATTCCTTTTTTCTTAACCTCATCTTTTGTGATTGTAATTTATGCCATTTGGCAAAATTGGCAATTCATGCGAGGCGGAAATAATTTTGAGGTTATGCCTGGCCGAGTCAATGCCACATTTGCCGAAGCGGATTGGCTGGGGATGTTTTTGATTTTATTGCTCACGATACTGTACGTAGTGGCCTATAATTTTTATAGCAAAATGAAAATTTTAAATCTCAATTATAAAACTTATATTTTTGGCTATAGTTGTTTTGTCTGGCTTTTGATAATTTTAAGCTGGATGGCTTTGATAATAACGGTGGCTCGAAGTGCCTGGCTGGGAGCGGGAGTAGTTACGATTGGGATGCTGGGATATTTACTTTTAAAGAAAAAAATAATTTTGTCTTTGATGCTCTCCGGAGCGATTGTTTTGGCGGTGGGATTGGTTTATATTTTTAATCTGACAAATTTTCAATTAGGAAACAGAATCCAAAGTGCTGCTTCAGGCGATCAAGAAATTACCATTGCCTGTAAAGAAGATGTGCAAATTTCCAGTCCTATCGAAAACACGAATCAGTTAAAACAATATAATTGCGAGCATATTAATTTAGAGGATTTGGAAAAAGAAATGGTAGCGGGGAAAATAATCAAAAAAATATATCGCAAAGATCCTAATGTTAGCATTCGCAAGGAAATTTATAGTAAGTCGTTTGCTGAGATAAAAAATAATTTAGTTTTTGGAATTGGTTGGGGAAATATTTCTGATGTTCTGGGCAAAGACGAGCGGGGAGCAGGACTTAATTCGAGTAATATATTTTTAGAAGTCTGGTTGGGAGCAGGAATATTTGGAATAATTTCATTTTTGATTTTAATAGGATATATTTTATTGAGAGGGAAATTATTTTTTTGGAAAAAAATACTAGGCGGGAAATTTTGGCGCCAGGACAGCGGGATGGATTTTTTTCATTTGTTTTTGGTGCTGGGCGCAGTGGCGATAATCGTGCCTAATTTATTTAATGCCGGAATTATGTTAGGATTTCTGTGGGTGTGGATGGGAGTGGCTCTAGCGAGGAGCTAGAGAATTTCCAATTACAAATTTCCAATTTCCAATAAATTTCTAATGACTAAATTTTAAATTAACTAAAACCCGTTAGCTACGACTGATGGGCTAAAAAATAAGCAAATTGTGAATTTACAAATCGGTTACAGACTTATAAATTTCCTGCAGTAATATTTTCGGAATTTGTAGATTTGTAAAAGATTCGTATATTTGCAGTGATTAAAAAATGAAAATCGCAATTGATATTAGAAATATTGGCAAGCAAAGAACCGGTAGCGAAGTGGTCGTTACCGAATTGACTAAAAATATCTTGGAACTGGATAAGGAAAATGAATATTTATTACTTACCAATACGGATGATGAGTTGGTGCTGAAAAATATAAATGAAAAATTAAATTTAGGTGATAAGAAAAATGCGCAGGTTATTTCGCTCGAAGCCAAAAATAAATTTGTTTGGGCGGCGTGGACGATGCCAGTATTTTTCCGTAAAAATAAAATTGATGTTTTCCACAGCGAGTATATTTTGCCATTTTTTATACCCAAAAGAATTAAAGTAGTAACTCACATTCATGATGTTTCCTTTAAAGTTTATCGGCAGATGATTCTAAAAAAAGATTTATTTTTTTTGGATTTGTTCATTCCTCGAAGCGTCCGACGCTCGGACAAAATAATTGCCGTGAGTCAATTTACTAAGGATGAAATACTGAAATATTACAAAGTGGATGCTGATAAAATAGAAGTTGTTTTTAATTCGACAAATCTTATTGAGCGGGAAATAACTGAAGAAATGGAAAAAACTATTTGTGAAAAATATAATTTACCGGAAAAATTTATTTTGTATATTGGAACTCTGCAACCCAGAAAAAATATTCCGCTCCTTATCGAAGCTTATGCCAAGATAAAAAATAAAATTCCAGAAATAAAATTAGTCTTAGCTGGCAATAAAAACGGCCACAATTTCGATAAAAAAATTAATGAAGTTTTGTTAAAAAATGATCTGAATAAAGACATCATTTTTGCCGGATTTATCGATACAATTGATAAGGTGGTTGTTTATAAAATGGCAACAGTGTATGTTTTTCCTTCTTTTTATGAGGGTTTTGGCATACCGATACTTGAAGCGATGAGTCAAGGAGTACCAGTTTTGGCTTCAGACATTCCTCCTCATAGAGAAGTGGGTGTCAATGAAGATATTTATTTTAATCCGAATAGTATTGATAATTTGTCAGATATGTTATACAATATTTGTATTGATAAAGAAAGAAGAGAAAGATTAATTAAACTAGGATTAGTTAAAAGTAATTTTTTTTCTTGGAAGGAATCAGCTCAAAAAATGCTGAATCTTTTTAATTCATTTAATAAATAGCATAAAGGCTTAAATAACTATGAGTTTATTCGGTAAAAAAAGTATTAGTGGTTTAGAGAGTGTTGCTTCCAAAAAAGGCGGAAAGAAAAAAATAATTTTTATTGTTTTGGGAATTCTGCTTTTAATAGGCGGTGTAATTTTTTGGAAAACTGGCGGACTTTTAAATAAAATTTCTACCCAAGGCGGTATTTTTAGCAGTATAGCCAAGTCTCTGCCTGGCGTGGAAAACAATTTAAAAGGTGAGAAAGAAGGGCGGATAAATATTTTGCTTTTGGGAATGAGAGGTGAAAATGTGCCCGGAGGTGGTACTTTGGCAGATACGATTATGGTTGCAAGCATTAAGCCGGCCGATAACAAGGTTGCTTTTTTGTCTATTCCGCGCGATTTGTATGTGGATAATCCAAATTTGGGAGCCAAAAGTAAAATTAATGCTGTGTATGCGCTCGGACAACAAGATGGAAAAAATGCCGGAATTTCAAGCATGAAAGAAGTTGTTGGAAAAATTGTCGGACAAGAAATCCATTATGCGGTGGTTATTAATTTTAAAGGATTTACTGATTTGATTGATGCTGTTGGCGGGATTGAAGTAAATCTCGAGAAACCATTTGAAGAAGCCATGCAATTTAATGAGGAAAAAGTTTGCGATTCATATACTTTTACGAAGTCAACTGGAAATTTCGAATATAAATATCATACTCGCAAAGACGGTTCAAAATATATAGCCGCAACATATAAACTTTGTACAAATCCAAATGTTGAATGCGGTGGTGATTTCAAACTTCCTGCTGGAACACAAACGCTTAGCGGGGAAAAAGCGCTTTGTTATGCACGTTCTCGAGTTACGTCTAGCGATTTTCAACGAGCCAGGAGACAGCAGATGATTATTCAAAAAATAAAAGAAAAAGCTGTTTCTATCGGAACTCTGACTGATTTTGAAAAAATTAGCGCGGTATTTAACGCCTTGGGTGATAATTTGAAAACCGATCTTGCGCTTTGGGAAATGAAAAAGCTTTATGAACTGGAAAAGAATATGCAAAGTCCGGAGATTATTCAGAAGGTATTGGAAAATTCACAAGAAGGATTTCTCTATAACCCGCCAGAAACAAAGGAAGCTGGGTATATATTGCTTCCGATAGGAGATAATTATGGTACTATTAGTCAGATGTTTGATGGAATATTTCCAGTAACTGCTGCAACAAACGGAAAAGATGAATAGGATATCAATACATTAGTTTTGTAAATTGCAATTTTGACCTCATAATAACTTCCTACAAATGGACTTATCTATTATCATTACTAACTATAAAAATCCTGACTTGCTGAAACTTTGCATTAATTCTATTTTAAGTAATGTAAAAAATGTTAGCTATGAAATAATTGTGGCCGATAGCGACACTGAAGAGGAAACGGAAATGATGATGCGAGAAGAATTTCCGCAAGTTAGGTTCTTTCCGTTTTTTGAAAATGTCGGTTTTAAAAAATTGGTTAACATGGGCAGCACAAATAGTTCGGGAGAATACCTTTTGGTTTTAAATGGAGATATCTTGGCTAAAGAGAACTCAGTAGAAAAAATGCTAGAGTATGCAAAAAGTGACAAGACATTTGGGATGATCGCTCCGAGGTTGCTTAATTTTAATGGAACTCCCCAAGATTCTTGTTTTCGTTTTTACAAACTTATTACAATTGTTTATAGAAGAACTATTCTAGGAAAACTTCCATTTGCCAAAAAACATTTAGACTGGTTTTTGATGCGGGATTATGATCGAAAAGAGCCCAGGGAGGTAGATTGGGTTATGGGATCAGCTATGATGATTCCCAGAAAAGCTTTTAAAAAAGTTGGACCAATGGATGAACGGTTCTTTATGTATATGGAAGATGTGGATTGGTGCAGGCGATTTTGGGAAAATGGTTTTAAGGTGATTTATTTTCCTTTGGCTGAAATGTTGCATTATCATGGCAAGGGAAGTGGAAAAAACGGATTTTTTTATTCTATTTTTTTTAATAGATTAACTTGGGCGCATATAAGTAGCGCGGTTAAGTATTTCTGGAAATATTTAGGCAAAGAAAATCCGAGAATTAATAAAAGTAATTAAAAAAGATTGAGTATAATTTATGAATGAACTAAAAAAAGAAAATGAAAAAAGTGAAGACGTGACGAATAATTTTAAAATTGAGCAAACTAACAAAAATGAAGTCGGAAAAGCTAAAAATAAACAAAAAAATGTTTTAGATTATTACATAAAGTTAGTGGTTATTTTTTTGATTTTAGCTCTTACTTTTTGGCTGGGTTTTGAGAGAGGTCAAAAAAATAATTCCTCTGTAAATAATTCAAACACACCGTTGGAGTTGAAAAATGTTACTGACAAAAGGCAAGTAGATATGTCTTTATATTGGGATGTTTTTGATAAATTAAAAGATAAATATGTAGATGCTAAAAAATTAACCACTGAAGAATTGATTTATAATTCAATCAGGGGAATGCTGGCTACCACCAAAGATCCTTATACTGTTTTTATGGATCCAAAAGAAAATGAAGAATTCAGTTCTGACATTGAAGGAACTTTCGAAGGAATTGGTGCGGAATTAGGAATGAAGCAGGGAATTTTGACCGTTATTTCTCCCTTGAAAGATTCTCCAGCACAAAAGGCGGGACTTCGATCTGGAGATAAGATATTGAAAGTCAATGATGAATCTACTGAAAATATAAGTATTGATGTGGCGGTTTCTAAAATAAGAGGAAAGGACGGTACGGATGTAAAATTAAGTATTTATCGAGAGAGTGTTGAAGAAAAAACTCTAGATATAGTTGTTACGCGAAGTGTTATTAAGGTGGAAAGCGTGACTTTTGAAATGAAGAAAAATAATGTTGCTTATTTTAATGTGGTGCGTTTTGGAGATGATACGGCCATCAAATTTGGAAAATTAATTGGCGCAATGCCCAAGGATGCCAAAGGTGTAGTCATTGATTTGCGCAATAATCCGGGTGGTTATTTGGATGTAGCTATTGATATGGCAGGATTTGTGTTGCCCAAAGGAGACGTTGTCGTTATAGAAGAAGACAAGGATGGTAAAAAGAAGAAATTCTATTCTCGTGGGAAAGGTGAAATAAGTGGAATTAAAACAGTAATTTTAATCAATGAGGGTAGTGCTAGCGCTTCTGAGATATTGGCCGGAGCTTTGAATGATAATCGCGACAATGTTACTTTAGTCGGTAAAAAATCTTATGGCAAAGGATCAGTCCAAGAGTTGATAAATCTTAAGAAAGATACTTCGGTAAAAATAACAGTAGCCAGATGGCTGACTCCCAAAGAAGAGCAGATAAATGAAAAAGGAATAAATCCAGATGTGGAAGTAGGGCTAAGCGAGGAGGATTATAACAACAACAGAGATCCACAATTGGACAAAGCATTGGAGTTGCTGAAATAAGAATTGTGAATTAAGTATTATGAATATGGAGAATCGTAAATGATTCTCTATATTTATTATTTGATATTAATATCGATTTTTTTGGGCTTATGTAAAAGATCACTGTCATTGCGAGTAAATTTTGTACTCAAAATTTATGTGGCAATCTCAAGATATTCGAAGAAGCTCGTTGGAGATTGCCACAAAATAATGAGTACATTATTTTTCACAATGACGTAACAAAAAGAAATTTTTTCAGTGTTTGCAAAGTAATTCTATAGTGATATGATGGCATTATGAAAGCAAAAATAAATACAGCAGCACCACTGGCTAGCCGAATGCGACCGAAATCTTTTGCGGAATTTTTTGGACACGCTACTTTGGTTAGTGAAAATTCTTATCTAAAGAAAATCATCGAAAACGATGCGCTTTTTTCAATGATTTTTTGGGGTCCACCCGGAACTGGTAAAACTACTTTAGCGCAATTAATCGCCCAAGAAACTAAAGCCGATTTTATAAAAATTAGTGCCGTCGATAGTGGGGCGCAAAAATTGAGAGCAATTATCGCCCAAGCCGATGAGAACTTTAAAAATAATAAGAGAACTATTCTTTTTTTAGATGAAATTCATCGGTGGAATAAAGCTCAGCAAGACAAACTTTTACCTTATGTGGAAAAAGGTTTGATTGTTTTAATCGGAGCTACGACCGAAAATCCTAGTTTTGAAATTAATTCAGCTCTTTTATCTCGGGCGCGAGTTTTCGTATTGCCAAAATTAGAAGTGGAGAGTTTGGAAAAAATAATCAAAAATGCGCTTGCCGATAAAGTTAACGGGCTAGGGGATAAAAATATTGAAATCAGTAAAGACACGATAACTTTTTTAGCTAACATCGCCAATGGAGACGCGAGGATTGCCTTAAATGTTTTGGAAGCTTCGGCTAATTATTCTACTAAAATTTATAATGATTTAATTAAAAAAATAATTCAAAAAACTAATTTGCTTTATGATAAAAATGGTGATGAACATTATAATGTTATCTCGGCTCTTCACAAATCAATGCGAGGAGGAGATGCGGATGCTAGCGTGTATTGGTTAGCGCGGATGCTTGAAGGAGGCGAGGACCCGATTTATATCGCCAGACGTTTGGTGCGTTTTGCTTCAGAAGATATTGGGCTGGCCAATAACACCGCTTTACTTCTAGCCAACGCGACTTTTGATGCTTGCCAGAAATTGGGCGTGCCAGAGTGTAATGTGCACCTTTCCCAATGCGTAATATATCTAGCCAAATCTCCCAAAAGCATCGTAGCCTATGAAGCTTATAATAACGCTAAAAGAGACGTGGAAAAATTTGGTAATCTGCCAGTTCCGCTCCACATAAGAAATGCGCCCACAAAATTAATGAAAAATTTAAACTATGGCAAAGGCTACAAATACACTCCCAAAGAGGATAGCACAGGTCAAGAATATCTGCCAGAAGAATTGAAAGGGAGAAAATATGTTTAAAGTTTTTTCCTCACCAATGTCCGGCCGGACATTGGTGAGGGAGAAAACAATTAAATATTATGTATAAATTTGGACCGATTCAAAAGAAAATTTTGTTAGTTTTGTTGGGCGGCGTAGCGCTGGGATTGTCATCATCTCCCAGACAATACTATTATACTTTTGGAAAAATAAGCAGCGAGTGGAAAAAAATAAGAAAAGATAATCTCCACAGAGCAATTTCTATTTTGGCTAGAGAAAAATTAGTTGAAGAAAAAGTACTTCCAAATGGATTGGTAGAGCTAACGCTAACTAAAAAAGGAAGAAAGGAGGCAGGGATATTAACACTGCTAAGTGGTATAAATAGTTTTAAAAAGCCTAAGAAATGGGATAAGAAGTGGAGAATTGTAATTTTTGATATTCCAGAAGACGACCGAATATTTCGAAGAATATTGCGCCAACACCTGCGAGCTCTTAGTTTTTTTAAATTGCAACAAAGTGTTTTTGTGTCACCATATCCTTGCGAAAAAGTTATTGCAGATTTGACGTGCATTTATTCTGCCAATAAATATGTAAAAATCATTATCGCTATAAAAATTGACGATGAGAAAAAAATAAAAAAACATTTTTCAATATTCGCCTAGGTTTACTCAAAGCATCTGATATCCTTTTCCTCACCAATGTCCGGCCGGACATTGATGAGGAGAAATATTTAAAATATAGGTAGAATGTGCATATAGAGAATGGATATGAGTGGGGGTAATTTTATCGGTTGTTGGTTTGGTTTGTGGGGCTTGATAAATTAATATATAATGAGTTTAATTAATAATTTCATTAAATATATGATTATAACAATCTGTTCAAGCGTTGATTTTACTCCAAGAATTATAGAAATAAAAAAAGAACTTGAAAAAAATGGTTGGAAGGTCAATATTCCTTTTTTTACAACGAAGATATTAAATGGAGAACTTTCTTTTGAAGATTATTTAAACGCTAAGGAGAAAGGCGGAGATATTGGCATGAGAAATGCTGAGAGTGTGGATATGATAAAAACGTATTGGGATTACATAAGAAATTCTGATGCTATTTTGGTTTTAAATCTTGAAAAGAAGGGTATCAAAAATTATATCGGAGGAAGTACGCTTATGGAAATGGGATTTGCTTATGGGCATAAGAAAAAAATTTATTTATACAATCCGATCCCCGAAAGAAGCGAGAGAATCCATTATGTGGATGAATTAGAAGATTTAGACCCCATAATAATAAACGGCAATCTTAAAAATATGAAAGAGTAATGCTAGCAATATTTCACTCAAGGTTACTAGAGCAATTAATTTTTAAATATAAAAAAATGGAAGCAAAAAATATAGTTGATTTAAAAGGAAAGACGAAGAAAATTACTTGTCTTGGATGTGATCGCGAAAAAGGATTAATCGACTTGGGCGATATTGTAAAATCTAAATATTTTGATGCGCACCAAGATTATGAAATTCCTATTCCAGGTTTTGTGATCGTTTCATCAAGGAGGCATATCCAGAGTATTGATGAATTTACTGAGGATGAGCAGATAGATTTTATAAAATTCTTAAGCCGTTTGCGTTTGGCACAAAGAAAGATACTTGGCATAGAAGTAATTTATTTAATTCAAGAAGAAGATACTTCGCATCATTTTCATATTTGGATGTTTCCGCGTTTTGATTGGATGGAAGAAAAATTTGGCCGTAAAATCCAATCCGTTCGTCCTATTATGGAATATGCTAGAGAAAATTTAAAGACTGAAGATAATATTAAAGAAGTTGAGATTGCAACAGAAAAGTTAAAGAATTTTTTTGAATCAAATATATGAAGAATTTTAAAGGTGTTATTATTGAAGAAAGTTTGGAAAATAAAGATATTTTAGAAAAAGTTAAAATTGTTAAAACTGAGATTGAACAGGTTACAGGAGAACACAAAACTCCTTGGATAAAACAATGGACCTTGCACACCATTGAGATTTCAGAAATTCAGACGGATAAAATTGCAGAAGAAATTAGCAGATCACTGGATTCAGAACACGATTGGTATGCTGATTGTTAACGACCCTGCGTGTCCGAGTACAGACAACGCAGGGCGTATGGTTGTTACTTAAAGGTTGAAGAGTTTTAATTGTTTAATATCATCCCCTCGTCCTTGTTTTTCAATGTATCTTTCTATTACTTTTTTATCTCCCTTTCCACTGACAGTGGAGAAATAATATCCATCTGTCCAAAATTCTCCTCCCCAGAGTTCTTTTTTTATTTCAGGGACTTGTTTGAATATCTGTTTGGCAGTAGTTATCTTTATTAATCTGATAACTTGTCCTCCAGAGTATTTAGGAAGGAATCTTAAGAGGAAGTGAACATGGTTTTTATCAAATCCTACGTGAGAGATTTCAATGGCATATCTATCTTTGAATCCTTGGAGAGTTTCAAGGATTATCTTTTCAGTTCTTTGATTGAATAATGATTTTCGATATTTTATGGTTAGTTGGATATGGTAGTAAGCTTCAGAGACATTGTGATACCAATACCATATATCTTTTTCTATATTTGTCATATGTAGTTATTATACTACATTGGTGGTTGTTGGGAACTTTGTGGCAATTCATCCCTGTGTGTCCGAGTACAGACAACACAGGGAGTTCTTGCCACGGATTTTAAAAACTTTGATTTTCACTATGTCATCTTTCGTGATAAAGTATTTAAAGTTGAGCGATCTAAATCAGAGCAATATGACGCTGTAATGAAATATGGGGTATCATTGGGAATTCCCGATTACCAACTTGATTTTTCACCGCACATCAAAGAGTGGGAAAGATAAAATTATTAATATTTTTTTAAATGTATGAACATCAATGATGAAAACAAAAAACCCAATTGCAAGACGGGGCTAAAGAAAAATGTTATTAAAAAAGATGTTTTTGAGCGGGAGATTTTGCTTTGTAAAAATTTATCCAAAGAAAATGGTGGCAAATGCAATTGGGGCATTTGCAAAAAATGCGGAGTCTTGCCGCTTCTTCACAAGCTACACAAAGGAGTTCTGCTTGAAAAACCCAAAGAAATAAAGGAGATGAAAAATAATAATTTATCATTTTAACTTTTGTGGAAGGCAATCTTATCAAAAGAAATTGTTAGTCATTTGCGAGAGATGATGGAAGTTCTGCTGACAACCATTATGCAACCGTTATTGCCAAAAGAAATATTTTAAGGTAGAATAAAAAAGTAAAATTCTTTAGTAGGGTGGCTATCACTGCCTGAATTCGTTTTAACTAGCGAGAGAATGTGAGAAGAAAGTCTTTTGAAAGACAGAGTAGACCTCATCGGGTAAGCCCGTAATAGCTGTAATTAAGAGTTTTTAGGTGTTAGCTATTAGTTTATAGTTTTTGCTACAAACTAAAACCTATAAGCTAAAAACTGAATTAAGGTGGTACCACGATTTATTCGTCCTTAAACACAATGTGTGTTTAAGGTTTTTTATTTTTCTCTGTAAATAATTTGTTATTTATAAAATTTTAAAAATAAATCCATATATAACAAACACTACCGTACTCTAGTGTACGGTAGTAATATGCAAAATGGGTTATCGTATTTTTATGACAGAAAGTACAAAAAATTTAAAAAAAGATGAAGTTGGAAAAATGTTTTATAAGCTATGTTTAGCTATTTCCAAAATTAAAAAACCAGATGAAGTGTCTGATTTCCTAAGTGATTTGCTGACTGCTAATGAAGTAGCCATGATCTCTAAAAGGTTAAAAGTGGCAGAAATGATATTAGACAGTTCTCCTTATGACGAAATAGTAGAAAAATTAAAAGTTGGAAACGGAACAATTGCGAGAGTTCATGAATGGTTAAATATTTCTGGAGAAGGTTATCGTAAGGCGGTAGAGATTACTAAAGGTAAGGACGTTGTAAGAGAAGATGATTATTATAAGAGAAGTTTTACTAACATAAAAAAGAAATATCCTATGTATTACTGGCCGGAAATTGTGCTGGAAAATATTATAAAGAATTCAAATAAGAGACAAAAAGATGAAATTAGAAAAGTTGTCGAACAAATGGACAAAATGAAAGAAAAAACAGATCTATATAAAAAGTTAAAAAGAATAACTAAATATTTTTAAAATAGTAAAATCCTACCGTACTCTAGTGTACGGTAGTAATATGCAAGTTGGGTAATAATTAAATTTTTGTAAGTAATTTTGTAAGAATATAAAAATATGGCTAATTTTAAGAAAGTAGATTTAAGAAAAAAATATTCAGAGATGGAAAAAGAGGTTTTGAAGTTTTGGAGAGAAGATAAGACATTTGAAAAGTCTGTTGAGCAAAGAGACAAAAAAAATGCTTATGTTTTTTATGATGGCCCTCCATTTATCACGGGAGTGCCTCATTCTGGGACGTTGCTTTCCTCAATTGTAAAAGATGTAGTGCCGAGGTATTGGACCATGAAAGGTAAAAGAGTAGAGAGAAGATGGGGATGGGATTGTCATGGACTTCCAGCTGAGAATTTAGTTGAAAAAAAATTGGGTATCAAAGATAAACGCGATATTCCAAAAATTGGGCTAGAAAAATATATTCAGACTTGCCACGCTGAAATGGTGCAAGGTGGAAGCGTTTGGGAAGACACCATTGAAAGAATTGGGCGCTGGGTCGAATTTAAAAATGCCTACAAAACCATGGATAAAGAATATATGGAGAGTGTCTGGTGGGCTTTTAAAACTCTTTATGATAAGGGAAAAATCTACGAAGGAGAAAAAGTTTTAATGTATTGTACTCGTTGTGCTACGCCAATTTCTAAAGCAGAAGTGGCGATGGATAATAGTTATAAGGTAGTGACTGATCCGTCAGTATTTGTTAAGTTTCAACTTGAAGGAGAGGAAAACACATATTTGTTAGCCTGGACAACAACACCTTGGACACTTTCAGCGAATGTAGCGCTAGCAATAAACAAAAATCTGAAATATGTAGTAGTTGAAGCGCAGGCCGATTCTGAAAAGGCAAAAAAAGGAGATAAGATTGTTTTTGCTTTCTATCCAAGTGTTCTTTTTAATGTTTTTGGAAAAGATTTTAAAGAGAAGCATAATTCAAATGACGATTTACTTAACGTTGCTGATTTTTATGAAACTAAAGACGGAGAATTATTTAAATATATTGAATTTAAAGAAGGGTTAGAATTAGTTAATAAAAAATACAAACCTCTTTTTGAAAATTATGGAGAAAATGCTCACCGAGTTATTGGAGCTGATTTTGTTACAACTGAAGATGGGACGGGAATCGTGCATATCGCTCCAGCTTTTGGAGAAGACGATTATGCAATGTCTAAAAAAGAAAATCTTCCAGTGATGAATACCGTTGATGAAAATGGAAATTATATTGGCGGAAGATGGGAGGGTAAAAATGTTTGGGAAGTAAACAAAGAAATTGCCAAGATATTGAAAGAGGAGGGGACAGTAATGCATATTGATTATATCCAACATGATTATCCGCATTGTCATAGATGTGGCACGAAATTAATGTATAGAGCACATCCTAGTTGGTTTATGGATATTGATGGACAAAAGGCAGAAATGTTGGAGCAAAATAAAAATATTAATTGGTTTCCTGAACATTTTAAAAATAAGAGATTTAAAAATACAGTCGAAACTGCGCCAGATTGGAATTTGAGTCGAGATCGTTTTTGGGCAACTCCCATTCCTGTTTGGAGAGGTAAAAAAGAAGACGGAACGGTAGTAGAAAAAGTAATCGGTAGCTATACTGAATTGAAAGAACTTTCTGGACAAGAACTTCCTGATTATCATCTTCCCTATGTAGACAGGATTGAATTTAAATTAGATGGTGTAAAAATGAAAAGAATCGAAAAAGTGATGGATTGCTGGTTTGAATCCGGCTCTATGCCATTTGCCCAATTTCACTATCCTTTTGAAAATAAAGAAAAATTTGAGGAGAATTTCCCAGGGGATTTTATTTCTGAATATGTCGGACAAGTGCGAGCATGGTTTTATTATTTGCACGCCATTTCAGTGGGAATTTTTGGCAAAGAAGCTTTTAAAAATGTAATTGTTACAGGAACAATTGCTGGAGCAGATGGAAAAAAGATGAGCAAATCATTGGGAAATTATACGGATCCAAATATCTTACTTGAGCAATATAGTTCAGATGCTTTACGCTATTTATTAATGAGCTCGCCCCTATTAAATGGGGATGATTTTGCTTTGATTGATAAAGATGTTTCTGATATTCAAAGAAAACTGGGAACTCTATGGAATAGTTATGGATTTTTTGTAATGTATGCCAATATAGATAAGTTCACAGTTAATAGTGAGCAGTTCACAGTAGGAAAAAACATTTTAGATAAGTGGATTATTTCCAAATTGCACAAGTTAATAAAAACAGTTGATGAAAATATGTTAGTTTATAATGTGCCCAATGCTGTTAATCCAATCGTGGATTTTATCGATGAACTTTCCAATTGGTATATTCGTCGCAGTCGAAAGAGGTTTTGGAAAAGTGAAAATGATGGTGATAAAAATGAAGCTTATCAGACTTTATATTATGTGCTGGTGGAGCTTTCAAAGGTGATGGCGCCTTTTACGCCGTTTATTGCGGAGGAAATTTGGCGTAATCTTGTGGGCAGTTCTCAACCCCTCCCCAGCCCTCCCCTGAGTACAGGGGAGGGGGTGGCTCATTCCTCTGTACATCTGGAAGATTTTCCGATTGCAGACGAGAGTTTGATAGATGAAAAAGTTAATGCTGACATGCAATCAGTGCGAGAAATCGTAAATATCGGTTTGCAGTTGCGAGCTAAGAGTGCGATTAAGGTTAGACAACCTTTAGGCGAATTAAGAATCACGAATAATGAATTAAGTGATGAGCTTTTGGAAATAATTAAGGAAGAGGTAAATGTAAAACATATAACACACAATATGGAACATGGAACAGATGAAAATAATATAGTTTGGGATGGGGAAAATAAAGTGGGATTAAATACAGAAATCACTCCCGAATTAAAACTTGAAGGGCAGGCGCGGGAAATTGTGCGATATATTCAAGAAATGCGCAAAGAAGCGGGTTATGAGGTGGACAATCGGATAAATGTGTGGTATAAAGGAATGCCTGAAGTTTTTGATAATAAAGAGCTCAGGGGTATTATTGCTAAAGAAACTTTGGCAAACCAAGTTCTTTTACAAGCGGATTCAGTGAGCTCAGATTTAGAAAAAGAATTTTTAATTGATGGAGAGAAATTTATTATTGCCATAAAAAAGTAAAGAAAACCTAAACGAGAAAAGGAAGGGATATATGTCAAAAAAATGTGTAGCAATAAGATGTATAGTTATTGGCGTTTTTGCAGTTGTAGTTAGCCAAATATTGCATTGTCTTTACGTAAATATCGACATTTCCGGTATGCCGATGACAACTAGGGGCGTCAAAATTATTACTGGTATCTATTTTTTGCCCGTTATTTGTATAGTGGCGTCATCGGGTTTATTGGTACTGATGGATTGGCTTTGCAATAATTTTTTCAAAACTAAATTTTATAAGCAATAAGAGGAGGGTTGAAATGATTACCTTGACTAAAAGATGGTTTGTTTTTTTGCTTGTCTGCGGGTCTTTTTTCGGCTATTTCTATTTTGGCGATTTTTCTTTTCTTAACATTGAAACACTTCCTCAAGAAGTAAACGAACGAGCCAACGAGATTATTGCAAGTATGTTACTGGGCATATCTCTATTGATAATTTTCGTCATGTCGCTCTGAATTGATGGGGCGTGGCGAGAAAAATGTTCGGATTGGTTTGGACGATTTCTCGAGAAAGTAATGAGATGCAATCCGCCAGATGATGGGATTACATCTCAGTAAGTTTTTCCTGAAGCTCTTGCGTGCAGTTGCGCGCAGGAGCTTTAATTTTACAAAATTTGCTAAATCAAAGAACGTTTAGTATATTGAAATAAACTCAATGGGGTTAAAATTCAACAAAAAATAAAGTTCTTTATGTGAAATTTAAGGAATAAGTCCATATAAAACTTTATCTGAGGAGGGGATGTGATTAGCGGGATATACGTAGAAGATTTGCCGTGGATTTGTTTAGTCTTTGTCTTGTTTGTTTTCTTTTTGTTTTTTTGTTTTACAAAAAATTTGAGTCGGCTTGAGGAAAATGGAGGTAAATTCTTACAAGGAGGCGAAATGGAAATAACAAAAGAAAGAAGAAAGAAGAAGTCTTGGTGGGTAAGATTTTTTGAAATGTTTTCTGACAAGTGTCATATATGCAAAGCAAAATCAGCAACCCACATTGCTGATTGCCGCAGAACAGATACATTTGTGTCAGTTTGCGGTGATTGTGTCGGACATTTCAAGAACGCCCAAGAAATATCAAATGCTTTAAACAAAACTGAATTGATATGAATTGTGCATTGTGGGGTTCTCGCTAGCGCTTAGCGGGAACCTTTTTTATTTTGCATAATTTTTTTGCGCTGTATTTATTTAACATTTTAATCATTTGTCGGTATAATTAGAGAGTGGGCAGGCTCATGACTGTAAGCTTTAAAATAGGTTGAGTTTGTATTATTTGAAACAAATTATTTATCACCCCCTCTTTAATTCTCCCCCTGTGCCACCGCTAAAGCTAAGGCGACACGCGGTCAAGGAGGGGGAGAGGGGAACAGAGATATGGAATATAAATACACAGGCATAATTTTAAATAAAAAAGACATCGGCGAAACCGATCGGATTTATAGTTTTTATACCTTGGAACAAGGAAAAATTTCCGCCATTGCCAGAGGGGTACGAAAAGCGCAATCAAAACTTGCCGGACATTTGGAAAATTTTTATTTGATAGATTTAACCGTGATGAAAAATAAAGGACTGGGCAACATCGCCAGCTCTATTGTGGAAAATAATTTTAAGAATCTTAGGAGTAATTTAAGCTGTTTGGAAAAAGTTTTTAAAGTTACTCGAACATTGAATCGCTTAATAAATGATCAAGAAAAAGATGCAGATGTTTTCTTTTTATTTTTGGATTATTTAAATTCTTTAGATAAAATGAACGATAATACAAATGAGGTTCAGATAAATCTCATAACTCAGGGATTTATCTTCAAATTTCTAGATGCCCTGGGGTATAAAATAGAAATAAATAGATGCGTAAAATGCGGAGGTAAATTATCCAAAAATAGGAATTTTTTCGATTGTAACTGCGGCGGAGCAGTTTGCGAGGCGTGCGGAAGCAATGTGGGAAATATTTTGCCCATAAGCAATAATTCCATAAAAATCATTAGAATTTTTTTTCAAAATAAAATTGGCAATCTTTCTAAATTAAAAATAAATCACAAGGAGTCGAAGGAGCTTAGCCATATATCGCGAACATTTATAAAATGGATTTGTTAAATATGGATTTATTTGTTAAAATTCAATCATAAACGAACTCATGTAAAATGCGAGCTAAATAAAAAAACAATTCAAAAATTGTTTATTGCTAAAATATGTCAATAAAAGATACAGAAAAAAAATTATACGATAGCTCAGATTCAAATGTTGAAAGAAGAGGACATTCTGAGAGCGAGTTTGATTTAGAAAAATCAAACGAGAATAAAATTCATTTTGTTGAAAAAAAATCCAACTGGGAAGAATTCCATACCAATTGGCTGGATAATGATAAAAAAACGGCTATTTATTTGGGTGCGATTATTTTGGGAATAGTAATTATTTTTGCACTAGGATATATTGGAATAACCAAATTCAAACAAACAGCTTTTTCGGAAAATAAAGTAAGTATTATAGTAGAAGGTCCGGAAACTGCAGATAGCGCCAGGAATACAAGATATATAATTAAATACAAAAACTCAAACAGAGTTTCTTTGGAGAACGTAGAAATAAATTTGAATCATTCGGAGAATTTCTATCCTCAGGAAAATGAAAATATAAAAATAGAAAATGACAGAAATGTCAAAATAAGCCTTGGGAAAATTAAAGCTTTTACTAGTGGAGAAATTGAAATTTCGGGTAAGTTTTATGCGGCCGAAAATTACATGGTTTATCTGCAACCAACTTTAAAATATAAGCCACAAAACTTTAATAGTTTTTTCGAGGCCACCTCGCAGTTCGGCGTAAGAATCACTAGTTCCCCGGTTGAGTTAACCATAAAAACTCCCCAAGAAGCGCTGGATGAGTCCGTAGTTGAATACGAAATCAGTTATGAAAACAAGGAAGGCGTGAATTTGGCAAATCTAAATCTTAAATTGGAATATTCTGAAGGATTAATATTTCAAAATAGCATGCCGACTCCGATAAGCGGGAATAATATTTGGTATGTGGGAGATTTAGACGTGGGTGCCAGAGGCAATATAAAAATTAAAAGTAAAGTTGATGGTCAGCAATATGATGTCAAACTAATAAAAGCTATTATTTATAGCAATGAAAATGGTGGAGAGGAGATTGTTTACGGAAAATCAGAAGAAGTGATTAAGGTAGTAGTCCCACCCTTGGCCATTGATTTGAAAGTAAATGGAAAAAATGCAGTCAATATTAATTTGGGAAGAAGCTTGAATTATAAAATTACCTATGCCAATAGGGGTAATATTGGGTTTAAGGATGTCGTTATTAAATTAAAAATAGATAGTCCTGTTATTGATTATACCAAAATAGGGCTCGAAAGAGGCGCTTATAACAGTACAACAAAGGATTTTACTTGGAAAGTTTCTGATTTAAAGCACTTAAGCAGATTGGAACCGGGAGATGGTGGGCAGATTGATTTAGAAATTCCGCTCAAAGAAGATTTGGCGATTGTTAACCCAGAAGATAAAAATTATATTATCGAAGCTTTGGCAACCATTGATAGCTCGGATGTAGCCTATCATTCTTTGGGAAATAGCAAAAATATAACCAGTGCTGTTTTGTCTAAGTTAAATTCTAAAATTATTTTTGAAAACTTGATTAATTATGAAGATAATGATATTAAGAATTATGGGCCAGTTCCAGCTAAGCATGGCGAGGAAACAACGTATGCTGTTAATTGGAAGATAAAAAACGTTTCCAATGCCGTTTCAGATTTTAAAGTGTATGCGGTTATCCCTACCTGGTTAAAATGGAAAGGAGTTGTTTTTCCTCAAGGAGAAGATATCACATTTAATGAAAGAACCAATGAAATAACTTGGAATATAGGTAATCTAGAAAACGGAGTTGGTTTTCTGAGCAGTCCGAGAGAAATCAAATTTCAATTAGGTGTAATTCCCGAAGCTAACCAAAACGAAAGAGATTTGAGGATCAAGCAGGAAATAAAAATTACTGGCAAAGATACTTTTACCAATGAAGATATCGAAATAAACAAGAACTACCGATAAAATTAAAAATATACATGAATAATTTTAGGCACAAAAAAATAAACACAAAAAACGGAAGTTTAAAAACTCCGTTTTTTATGCCGGATGCTACTCGAGGTTTTGTAAAATTTCTCAATAACGAGGATATAAGAAAAACCGGCATTGTCCCAATGGTAGTCAATACTTATCATTTGTTTTTGCAACCGACGATGGAAATAATAAAAAAAGCTGGCGGGGTGCATAAATTTATGAATTACCACAAGCCACTATTATCAGACAGCGGAGGCTATCAAGTTTTTTCTCTGATTCACAAAAATCCAAAAATGGGTAAGATTACCGATGAGGAAGTTATTTTTCGTTCACCTGCCAGCGGAGAGAAGCATATTATTACGCCGGAAAAATCAATTCAGATTCAGTTTGATTTGGGTGTGGATATGATGGTTTGCTTTGATGATCCGCCACCAAATAATTATTCTAAAGAAAAAATATCTAAGGCCGTAGAACGAACAATCCGTTGGGCCAAGAGATGTTTAATTGAATACAATAAGCAGATTAAAAAAAGAAAACTGACAGATAAAAATAGGCCGCTTATTTTTGCAGTAGTGCAGGGCGGGGAACATGTGGATTTGCGCAAAAGATGCGCCGATGGACTAATTGAAGTAGGCGAGGAGGTAGGGAGAGATTGGGATGGGTATGGATTTGGAGCTCGGCACGTGGATGAGAAAGGTGTTTTTTTAGAGGAGATTTTACGCGCCACAGCGAGTTTTATTCCAGAAAAATCTTTGCGTTTTGCACTGGGCGTAGGCACGCCCGAAGATATTGTGAGATGCTATCCAATGGGTTGGGATATGTTTGATTGTGTGATTCCGACACGGGAAGGAAGACACGGCAGATTGTTTATTAGAAATAAACAATCTGAATTTCCAATTTCCAATTTCCAATTTCCAAACAAATCCAAAAAAATTTCAAAATCTAAAAATAAAAATTCATTTTACAAAATAATTACTATTCGAAACAGTAAGTTTAAAAAAGATTTTGCGCCGGTAGATAAAAATTGCGATTGCGAGTTGTGCCAAAATCATACTCGCGCGTATCTTAATCATCTTTTTCGATCAGGCGATCCCTTGGGCATGCGTTTGGCTTCAATTCATAATTTGAGATTTTACGCAAAGTTGATGAAGGAATTGCGGGAGATGTAGGGATGTCGAAAGTTATTACTGAATAAATTATAATCAGAAGTCTTTATCGCTGAAATTTTATTTTAACTAACTTTTTTTGACAGCAAAAAAAGATTACAAAAAAACTGCCACACGTACTCCTAAAATAAATAAATCTAACTCTCATTCCGCTAAAACTTCAGCCTCCGCTCCGCTACGTAACAAAGTTTCTTAACGCTCCCTTTCGAGTTGATTTATTTTATTTTAGTCATAAAGTGTGGGACTGTATTTGATATGTATTTGATTCTGAATTTATCTCTTAAAATCCCTTGTATTGACAGGGTTTTTTAAATTTGTTAGTATCTTTTTAGTTCTATTTTATACTTTTTTTGTGAGCCGTTTTAGCTCAATGGTAGAGCACTTTGGAGGTTGAGACATTTGCTCGTTGGTAGACCCAAAATCATGGCCTGGAAACTATGATCTCGATGAGAATTGTCTATCTGAAAAAGAAGGTTGCGGGTTCGAGTCCCGTGAGCGGCTCCAAATAATTTATTAACATGCTCCCTTATAGCTTAACTTAAAGCGCGTCCTTTTCACGGATGAAATGCTGGTATCGCAAAAGTCCAGCGGGGAGCTCCAAATTTTTTTGAAATATTTGATTATGGTCCCTGCTAGTTCAATAGAGCAGAACGCATCCTTTTCACGAATGAAACTGTTGGTTCAAATCCAATCGGGGACCCCAAATATTTTTATGAACTCTTCTTGCAATGCGAGCAGAGTTCTGTTTTTTTGTGGTGTATGTTATGCGACTTATGCGCTAGGCTTCAGTAATTTACATTTTGGGCTGTTTATGCTAGTATTAGGTCGGTGTGAAAGGCATATATTTAAGCAAGAAAGAGCTTATTATTAAGCCAAAAAGAGGATTCGGCTTTGACAAAAGTCGAAAAAAGGAGTATAATTAACAATCGTAGATAGAATTTTTTAGTTATTTATCAAGGCAAATTATCCAATCGCCCTGGCACTCATCAGACCCGTCGTTTGCGAACGACAGGTCGAGTGACGGGGAGGAAAGTCCGGACACTTTTTCGAAAAAGGTAGCGGGTAACGCCCGTCTGGAGTAATCCACGAGGTGCGAGCAGAGACGCTTTTTTGTGAAAACAAAAAAGCGCCCCGCGATTCCGCAAGGAATTT
>Ga0209318_1000035_pt1 | contig 169840 bp, 140 predicted proteins | sample RifGroE1_FD_183999 | JGI IMG/M metagenome (GOLD analysis project Ga0209318, IMG submission 183999) | Groundwater microbial communities from Rifle, Colorado, USA - Groundwater E1 (SPAdes) (version 2) | ecosystem: Environmental > Aquatic > Deep subsurface > Groundwater | place: Rifle, Colorado...
AGAAGATTTCTGTGTTACAATTAGTCATAGAATGCCTCCTGTTATAAAATGTGTTATTTTTTTCTCAATAAAATTTTAATACAAAACAGGAGGTTTTTCAAATATTTTCTAAATCGAAATTCGGGTTTCTAATAATTCAATATCAAAAAATAAATCTTTACCGGCCAGCGGGTGATTGGTATTTACAGTAACGCTTTTTTCCGAAACTGAAAGAATTTTAGCACATAATATTTTCCCGTCAGGTTGTTTAAATTCAAGAACCATGTTCGGGGTTGGGGGAGTGCTATCAGGAAAAATATTTTTGTCTATTGAAAATATCAGTTCTTTTTTTTCTTCTCCATAGGCATTATTACAGGCAATTTTAATTTTTTTCTTTTGATGAACTGACATACCAATAATAGCTTTTTCAAAAAAAGGAAGAAATAAACCTGCACCAATAACTAACGATATCGGTTTTTTATCAAATGTTGTGTCAAAAGTAGTCCCTGAACTGTCTTTCCCTGAAAAATTAATTATAACAGTATCGCCATTTTTAACAGTATTCATACATACCTCTTTTATTAATAAATCTAACGAGCAATAGAATAAGGGGGGGCAAAAAAAAAGCTGTCATAAATGACAGCTTTTTTTTTAATGTCTTTGAAAAGACGGTCTTTCTGGTTTATCGTTAGCCTCATTGACACGAAGCATTCTTCCTTCTAATTCTTTTTCATTCATTCCATTAATTGCATCCTGAGCTGCTTTGTCTGTAGCCATTTCAACAAATGCAAAACCTTTTGGTCTGCCAGTCATTCTGTCCATAATGATTTTAACTGAGACAACCTCACCAAACTCAGAAAATGCATCGTGTAGAGCGTCTTCTGTTGTACCATAGTTCATGTTTCCTACGTAAATTTTAGTTCCCATTTGACTTTATTCCTTTTCTTTTTATACAATATCGTTTATATACAATAAACAGGATTGTTGATTTAATCCTGTTTTTATTATATTATTTAAAAGATTTCTGTCAAGTCTTCATAGTAAAAATAAAATTTTAAAACAAAAAAGGTATAAATTTTGATTTTTTTTGATAAAAATTATTATTCTGCTGATTTTTTTTTCAAAAACAAATTTGGAAAAAAGGTTTATAAAATCTCAATTGATGCTGGCTTTACCTGTCCCAATCGAGATGGTTCAATTAGTTCTTCCGGTTGTATTTTTTGTAGTCCACGAGGATCCGGTGATTTTTGTTCATCAACTGCATTATCAATAACAAATCAAATTTCTGAAGGAATAAAAAAGATACATGCAAAAAATACGAATGGTTTACTGTTACCATATTTTCAGGCTTTTACCAATACCTATGCACCGGTTGATACATTACGTGCCATGTATGAAGAAGCAATTTCATATCCGGGGGCTGTTGGAGTTGCAATTGCAACACGACCTGATTGTTTATCAGACGATGTAATAGAATTACTCTCAGATTTATCACAACGAACGTATGTTCAAGTTGAACTTGGTTTACAAACAATACATGATGATATTGCATTTTTTATAAATCGTGGATATGACTTAAAGAGTTTTGAGTATAATTATTACCGTTTAAGAAAATTAAATGTTCACATCGTTATACATCAAATTATTGGACTGCCAGGTGAAACTATTGATGATTATAAATTTTTTATTCGATATATATCAGCAATCAAAGCTGATGGTATAAAAATTCAGATGCTTCATATCATGAAAGATACACTTTTAGAACAATATCATATTAAAAATCCGGTACATTGTATGTCAATCAATCAATATATTGATACTGTTTCTGAATTATTAACAATAATTGAACCTGGAATAGTAATTCATCGGTTAACAGGTGATGCTCCATGGAAAACATTAATTGAACCACAATGGAGCACCGATAAAAAGCGTATATTAAATGGAATTCAAGCTAAACTTAAATTGTCCCTAAATAACAAATGAACCATCTTTCATTATTTGTATCGCTTTACCATCCGAAGTAAATCCGGTTACACATGTGTCTTCAGTACCAATCATAAAGTCCGTATGTACTGATGACACATTACATCCAGCAGCCAATCTGTCATCATCAGATAGTAAATTCTGATTGTTTTTTATACAACTCGGATATCCCGCTCCTAAGGCTATGTGCGATGAAGCATTTTCATCAAATAGAATACTGTTAAAAAATAAAGATGATGTATTAATTGGTGAATTTTTATCAACTAACGCAACCTCTCCTAAAAATTTAGCCTGTTTATCAATTGACAGATATTTTTCCATCATGTCCATACCTTTTGAACAATTAAAATTGATTACTTCACCATTTCTAAATTCCAGTTTTAAATCTTTTATTGTTGTTCCAAAAACATCAACAGGTTTCACAACTGATATTCTGCCATTGGTTCTCGTAAAATCAGGTGTCGTAAAAACTTCTTCGGTTGGCATATTTGGCATAAATAATCTGCCGTCAGGAAGTTTTGCCGGACCTCCATGCCATATTGAAGTGGTATTTAATCCGATTTCAAGTTCATCTAATTTATTTTTAAAAATAAGTTTATCCAGATGCAGGTCATTCAAATAGTGGCATCGGTTAATTAATGTATTTGAATGTGCATTCCAGTATGAATCAACATCATCTTTGTCAAGTCGCATAATCTTCTTAAAAGCGTCTTCGAGTTTATGGAGTTCATTTGAAGAACCATATATTCTTTCTGCCCATTTCGGACCGGGGTAGGCGACAACTATCCATGACTGTTTATCACTCATTAGTTTATCCCTTAATTTTTTTCTGGTTATTTGTGCATTTCTCATTAAAGATTGAACATTTTCAGTATTTGCATTGTTTAAAACATCAAATTCATCAGTATTAGTTATGCTGATAAAAGCCCAGTTTTCAGCAATCATCATATTGTTGTTGGCATATTCATAATCCGGTATATAGTCTATAAATTCCTTTTGAGAATTATTAGCTCTATGTAAAGTGGTATAATCACTCGCCACTTCTATTTTTACAAACTTAGCACCGAGCGAATATGCTTTTTCAAGTATTGTTAAAGCAAAATGGTATGAGTCAACTGTTGTCATAATACGAACGCATTGACCTTTTTGCAGATTAATTCCTCTATTCAAAATAAGTTGAGCATATTTTTCATTCAATAATTTATCCATAATAACCTTCCTTAATATGAAAGTATATCATACTGAATAAAAAACCGGTAGAATTAATTGTATATTCAGTACATATGAAACATTTTTTTATGCTTTATTTTTATGTATAGAATACGATTCATTCAAATAATTGTAAAAAGGTTTGAAAATAAATGTAAATCATATATATTGTAACAATGTAATTTTATATTATAATAATGATAAATACTTAAGGAGCAATACATTGAGCAATAAAAAACCAAAAGATATGAATCTCGCTTATGGAGGTCAAGCCATAATTGAAGGTGTACTAATGAGAAGTGGTGAAGGGTATGCTTTTACTGTTAGAAAACCTGATGGTTCTTTATACAAAGAAGAGCAGGACTACATTGCTCTCGGTAAACGAATTAAAATATTAGGAAAACCTTTTATTCGAGGTATTTCAGGTTTTTATGAGAACATTATACTTGGAACCAAAGTTTTAAATAAATCAGCTGATATCGCTTTCCCGGAAGAAGTCCAGTCAAATAAAAAATCTAATCAGTTTACTATGATTTTATCATTTGTGTTTGCCTTTGGTATTGCCATGTTACTATTTGTCGGAGCACCATATTTTATCACCGAATTATTTAAATTAGATCATGTACAAAATCCATTTTTATATAATATTGTTTCCGGTGTTATCAGAATGGTTTTTTTCTTTGTGTATTTACTTCTTATCTCTTTATTAAAGGATACGAAGAGATTATTCGGGTATCATGGAGCAGAGCATAAAACTATTAATGCATTTGAAAGAGGTTTTGAATTAACCATTGAAAAAGTGAAAACAGCGTCAAGACTTCATCCTCGATGTGGAACCTCATTTATTTTTATTGTTTTTATTATAACAATTATAGTTTTTCCTTTTTTTAATGTATATTTCAATAGCCAGGAGTGGTATTTAACATTACATAAATCATTACAGAAACTAGTTATCATTTTTTCACATATTATAATTGGGATGCCTTTTGTTGCTTCAATCAGTTACGAATTATTAAAATTATCAGCTAAACATGAAAAAAATCCAATCGTTAAATTTTTTGTTTCTCCGGGATTATTTTTTCAATTATTAACAACAAGAGAACCTGAAGATGGAATGATTGAAATAGCAATCGAAAGTTTAAAGATGGTAGTCGCAAAATCAAAAGTAGAAACTAATGGAAATGAAGCATAGTGATGATTGGTGCTAAAAAAATTATGCAGTACTATAATTTGAAAAAGGGGTAAATATGAAAATTGTGTTTAAAAATAAAAAAGTTGTTGGTGCGTACCTGATAACTCTTGGGATTTTAGGTTTATTAAATATCTTTTTTAATTTATCAATTCTTTATGCAGTATCGATATTAACAATTTTTCTATCGATACATCTTTTATTAAAGGCTTTTTCAAATAAAATTAAAAATGGGAAGTTATTCATTACCGGATCGATTTTATTTTTAATAAATGTTTTTATTATTGTTTATGATCTATTGATTAAGAATACAGGGTACACACTGACCCATTTATGGCCTGTTATTCCAATGTTAATCGGATTAACATTTATTTTGTATAAAATCTTTATTAATAAAGAAAGTATAGGTATTTATATACCCGGTTTATTTATTTTCTTTATTTCAATTGTATTAATGCTTTATACTTTTAATATATTGTCTGATTTTAAAAAATTTTTATTACTATTGATACCTTGTTTTATTATTTATTTGGGAATATATCTTGTAACTGATACAAAGAGAGGATAATTATTTTATTTATATATAATAATTTTAAAGCATTATTTATTTTACTTTTCTTATTGTACAGTGTTAGTATTTATCCTGATACTCTTTATTTAACGGACGGGTCAAGCATAGTTTGTACTGTAGAATCTTTAAATCTCAATACGGTCTATGTAAAAATACAAAATAATAAATATATATTTAATAAGTCAGCAATTGATAAAATTTGTATGAGTTCTGATAGTGAAAAAATTGAAAATTCAATATCTATAATAAAAAATGACGGTGTTCACATAACAGGTAATTTAATTTCATTGAGCAAAGATAGAGTTTTAATTTCAAAAAATACCGATAAAAAACTGATAAATATCCATTCATCAGAAATCCAAAATTATAGTATGAATTTGTCAATAAATAGTTCATTATATAAAAATTTTATATATGAAAAAAATAGTTCATATATAATACTATTTGAAAAAATAAAATCTAATATTAAATTTAGCGGTGATACGAGAGCATTTAATATTTATAGTGAAGATTTTTATGATTATTTCTGGGAAAATCTTTCGCCATTTTTTACAAAATTACAAAATGAAATAATATGGGATCTTATGGATTTTTACTATGAGCGGGAAAGAATAGTATCTACTGTGAATAGTTTTAAAGCAGATAATCAAAAATCAATTTTTACCAAACGATGTGATTTTTTAGTTAGAGTCAATACAATTTTAAATAGAATATAAATGTTATCTCACTCTTTTTTTTGATTCCAATTCTGAAAGGTATTTTTCAAGTAATGTAGTCCATACTTCAATTTGTTTTTTTCCTGTTTCAACTTTATCTGTATCACCAATAACACTATTTATTCTTAAAAGAGCCTTTTGAAAATCAATAGCTCGTTTTAAATCTTCAATACTTTTAGTGCTAAGTTCATATTTTTCTCGTAAACCATTTGAAGCGTTTTGAAGTAATTTTTGTATGATCGAAAGGTGTGCTCTTCTTTCCCTGAATCCAGCTTCAGTAGGTTGGTCTATTTTTTGATATTTTTTTAAGTCAAAAATATTTTTTGTTATAATTGCAAAACGGCTATCAATATCAACAAATGACCACTTCCATTTTGTGTTTTCACCAAAGCTCTTTTTAATTAAATCATTACATAATCCAATATATCGTACAAATCTAAGTTTTTCTTCATCTGACATAAAGTCAAGTTTTTTTAGATTATCAGAATATTCAGAAAACGGTACATCTAAATAATTGGTTACAATATTGCCTAAATTGATTAGGATATCATAGATTTGCTGTCTTGCTTTATCTAAAAAAGCAGTGTTTTTAACATTTAGTAAATCGACACTTAAATCATTCATTCCACAAAAAATTGTTATCATATTTAAATTTAATTTTATGATTTTAATTTCATTTGATATTTTATCTGATTCATTTGATGATGATTTAATTTTATGTTGTTCAGTTACAATTTCTTCAAGCTTTTTCTTATAAAACTGAACACTTTCCTGATATTGATTCCTTTGATCATCGGTGATCTTGGCCATTCAGAATTCCTTTTAATTAAATTTGTATGTTTTCTAACAATTTAATATATGTATATTTAATTTTTTATATGTCATTTCAATATATCGGAAATGTTAGCTAATAATATTACAAATTTTTATAAAAAAATTATTTAAGACTCGTAATAAGTTCCTCAGCGTGTTTCAAACTATTTTCTGTTAAACTTCCCGAAAGCATTCTTGCTATTTCACTAATTTTTTGTCTTTCATCCAATTTGAGAATCTTAGAAGAAGTTCTTCCTTCATTCACTTCTTTATGGATTAAGAAATTACCATCCCCATTAGCAGCAATTTGAGGAAGATGGGTTATGCAAATAATTTGTTTTTCTTTTGATAGTTGTTTTATTTTACTACTAACAGAAAGTGCAACTTTGCCTCCAATACCCACATCAATTTCATCAAAAATCATCGTTCTGACCGAATCGTTTTTTCCTAATATAGACTTTAATGCAAGAATTATTCTACTTAATTCTCCACCTGAGGCAATTTTTGAAAGTGATTTAACCGGTTCGCCTTTATTTGGTGAAATTAAAAACTCAACTTTATCACAACCATACAAAGTGTATTTTACCGGTATGCCATTAAATAATATTGGAGATAATTCATCTTCTTCAACAGTTAAATTAACTTTAAAGTCAGGATCTGACATACCAAGATAGGTTAGTTCTTCAATAATTGATTTCTCAAGAGATTGAGAATTATTCTTTCGTAATACAGATATTTCCTGAGCGATTTTTGTATATTGAGAAACTGAGAATTGTAATTGTTCCAACAATTCTATTTTTTTTTCTTCCTGATTATCCATGTCTGACAGTTCTTTTTTAGCTGTTTCACAATGTTTTAATATAGTTTCAAAACTGCCGCCATATTTTTTTTTAAGTTTATCATATAAAGCACTTCTTTCGATAAGTTCATCTAATTGCTGTGTATTAAAATTATATTTTGATACACGATTGATAAGTTCAGAACTGATGTCTTCAACTTTATAAAAAAAATCAGTTAAATCATTCTCATTTTGAGAAAAATCTTTATCAAGTTCTGCTAATTGTCCGGTAATATTTTTAGCATTTTTTAACATATTAATAATTCCCTTTTCATCTGTGAAAAGAGTTGATAATTCATTACTAAGATTTACTATTTTTTCCATATTGGAAAAAATTTTTATTTTTTCATTAAGTTCATTATCTTCACCCTGCTGTATTTTCGCTTTTTCAATTTCATCAATTTCATATTCTAATAATTCAATTTTTTTTGCTTTATCTGATTCATTTTTACTTAATTGTTCAAGTTCTTTTTTTATTGTATTTAATGAGTGATATAATTCCTGAAGTTTTGAAATTTTATTTTCAATTTTTAAATAGCCGTCTAAATAACGAATATGGGTTTCTTTTTTGAGTAGACCGATACCATCATGTTGTCCGTGAAAATCAAATAAAATTGATGAAATATATGATAATTCCTTACTTGTTACTTGTGTTCCATTTATAAATGATCTTGATTTACCTGAAGCAAGAAGATTTCTTCTAAGCACAATTTCATCATTTTCAATTAAAATACCCAGATTATCTAAATATTTTGTAATGTATTTATTGTTATCAATTGAAATCGTTGCTGTGAGGATAGCTTCATCCATACCGCTTCGAATTTGATCAACACTTGCTCTATCGCCAAGTAATATTGCTAATGCCTGGATAATAATTGATTTTCCTGAACCGGTTTCTCCGGAAATAATATTTAATTTCTCAGATAAATTAAGTTCACAATTTTCAATGAGTGCAAAATTTCTTACGGTTAGATTAGATATCATTATATATTCCATCCTAATTTATCTTTCAAAATTTCAGAAAAACTTTTAACTGTTTTAATAATTTTAATTTTTTTATGTGAATTTTTAAAGAAAATCTTTTCTCCTGGGGTTAAAATAATTGTTTTTTGTCCATCAAGTGTTATTTGAGGTTGTGCTGAAGATTGTAGCACTTCAATTGTAATTATTTCATTTATCGGTATTATGTATGGTCTGATTGCAAGTGTATGAGCACAAATCGGCGACATGGCAATAGCCTTTACTGAAGGATGTAAAATCGGACCGCCGGCACTTAAATTATATGCAGTTGAACCTATTGATGTACTGATAATTATACCATCACCATTAAAATTATAAACCGGGTCATCATTAAGAGAAACTTTTAACCGGATCATTCTTGAAATACCGGTGTGCGAAATAACTCCGTCATTAATTACACAATACGTTTCATTACTGTCACCAATAGAAACTTCGAGAATATCACGATACTCATATTCTATTCTATCCTCAAGAAAATTGAGAATGTATTGTTCAATTTCATCTATTTCAATACGTGTATTAAACCCGAGATTACTCAGATTTACACCAAAAACCGGTATGTCCGTCCCCGCAAATATCCGGGAAGTATAAAGAAATGTTCCATCACCGCCAATTGATATTGCAGCATCGTAACAATTTATTATTTGATTATCATATAGTTTATCATACAAATTAAAATCTTTTTTACTGTATATAAAATAATCACATTTGAAATTTAGTTTTTCTGAAAGTTTTTTTATTTTTTCAATGAATAAATGAATGCTTGTTTTTTCATCAAATCCGATGAGGGCAAATTTTTTCATAAGTAGGTAGATAATAATCAAATGCCCATAGAAAGTCAAAGAATATTTTAATAAAAAATTTTAAATCATTGCCATTAATAACTTGGATATTTTTTCAACATCTTTTTTTAATAATGTAGACCCTGATGGAATTAATAGGGATGATAAAAATAATTTTTCTGTATTCGGATAATTTTCTTTTGGTAAATTTAAATAATGATGAATTGGTTTTTCATAAGGCTTAATAACCTCAACACCGTTCTTTTTAAAAAATGCAATAGCATCTTTTAAACCTGATTTTATTTGAAAAGGAAAATCAGCATAATATCTTTCACAACCATCAATACTTGGGATAAAACTGCATCGACTTTTTAATAAAGATTCTTCATAAATCGAACCGATTTTTTTTCGTAAATCCAATCTTTTTTCAAGACTGGAAAGCTGACTTACACCCATTGCAGCATTAATATCAGGCATTAAACCATGAATCTTGTATTGATACAGATTTTCAGATTCATTTTCAGTAGCAGATTCATAAATTAATTTAGAAAGAGTCTGGTAATCTTTTTTGTCACTGCAGAAAACTCCGGCACCATCACCTGTTGTAATCAATTCGGTACTTGAAAACGAGCTGATCGCATATTGTCCATACTCACCGGATTTCTTTGTACCGGCTAATGCACCGGGAACCTTTGTGATATCTTCAAGTACCACAGGAACTAATGGGGTAAACCCGCTGCAGTCAATAGTGTAGCCAAAATTATGAATAACTATTAAAACTTTCGTTTTGTCAGTTATTGCATTCTGTATTTGTTCAATGCCCGGAAAATATGATTTTTCAGCAGTGTCAATGACAACCGGCTTTAATTTTCTTCTTAAAATAATATCAAGATATATTGAAGGGGTATAGGACGGAATAAGAATTTCGTCTCCCTCATTTAAATTAAGTGCTTCAAAAACTATATCAATCGCAGTGTAATATGAATTAAGAGCAATACAATATTTAGAACCGGTTCTTTCACTCAGTTTTGTCTCAAGTGTTTTGGCAGAAACCCCATATTCAAGATTGTCATGTATCATTGATTCCAATACATATTCTAAATCTTTTCTTTTAATAGACGGATTATGAACTTCAATAAAATCTTTCACAAAAAACCTCATGATATTTATTTTTAGGTAATATTTAACGTAGATTAAATACAAAAATATTATTTGCTTATAGCAGAAATGACTTTAAGCTCTACCGGTTAACTGCAACAATTCGTATCGGCTGAATAACTTTTTGATATTTAAAATGATAAGTAAATTATTTTCGGTTTTTACAACACCTTGAATATATTCTGCCCCAATGCCCGCAATTACCTGCGGTGGCGGTTGAATCTGGTCGTAACTGATATTAACAACTCTATTCACCTGATCTATCATAACCCCGATAATCATATCTTCAGCATTTATAATAATAATCCCGCGTAATAACTCATCTTCTTCAGTATATTCCAGAGGTTGAAAGTGAAACCGTTTACCAAGATCAACAATCGGTATGATTTCTCCCCGTAATGTAATTACTCCGTCCACAAATGAAGGGCAATTAGGAATCGGAGTAACCTCTGTAAGTCGTACAATTTCGCGAACTTCCATAATATCGATTCCATACAGTTCATTGCCTATTTTAAATGTAACTAATGACATGAGTGTTTCCATATTCAAACTCCAAATAATAAACTATTTTTTAATTATAAATTAACTGATCAATAAAATCAATAGAGCTTTATATAAAAATACAGTATTTAAATATAATTATTACAATTTTTCTATTCACATCTGATATTCTTTTTGTTATTATACATTATAATTTGTAATTATGCTATAAATATACGAAATATTAAGTTATATCTTTTACATATTTTGATTCTATTTTGTATGGTATTTCTTATCTATAATTATTTCTATAATGTATCAGGAGCTTTCATGAACACTCTTATTCTTGACGGTATTTTTCAAAATAATGATGTTACATTAACCGATAACTCAAAAACAACTCTTGACTATATTATTTCAAAAATTGACAGAACCCTTTTTGAACGGGTTATTTTGTTACAAACCGGAACGATTACTACTGTACCGGATACTGTTAAAAACGTGGTAATTGAAAATAAAACAATAGGTGTTATATTAAAATCTATATTAAAAGAATCAAAAAATTCTGACAATATTGTAATACATACTTCCGGAAATCCTTTTTTTGATATTCAGTATGTTAAAACGATGATTGATAGACATGAAAAATATGTTGCAGATTATACGTATAGTATTGGGTTTCCCGATTTTTTAGTCCCTCAGATTATTACTCCCAATTGTTTAAAAAACCTGATAACTCTTTGTGGTGAAAATCAGGAAATACGTGATGATTATTTGTTTTACGCTATATCAAAAGATATTAATTCTTTTGATATAGAAACATTTATTTCTAAACATGATTTACGTTTATATAGAATATCTTTTGGCACATACGGAAAGCCGGAAAAGATTTTTCTTGATAATCTGCTTAACTCAATTTCACCTGATACCACGTATGATGATCTGGTTGATTATTTATTAAAAAATCAGCATCTATTCTATACAACAGTGTACGGAGCATTCTTCGAAATAACAACTGTGTCAAATACTGAACCTATATATTATCCGGCTAAAAATAGTCCTGATGTTTTTTGTGATCCGGTACAGTTTGATCGTGTACTTGTGACATTACAGACTATGAATCCTCATATAAAAATAATTTTCAATGGACGGGGAGATCCTTTAAGACATCCTGATTTTATTACTATGGTCACTTCTGTTATTGAAAAAAAATTAGAATTAATTATTGAAACTGACGGATATTGTGTTACAGATAACATAACTGAAGCATTAAATGATTTTAAAGAAAACATTACATTTGTTATAAAAATTGATGCCTTTTCAGATGAGACTTATAAAAAAATTCATAACGGATATGATCTGAATATCCCGAAAGCAGCGTTTACTTTATTAAAAAATAAAGGGTTTACTACATATAGGCAAATTGTACGTATGACATGTAATGAAGATGATATTGAGGCACTTTTAAAAAATAAAGATATGGAAAACTTAATATTAAGAAAATACTCTCAATATTGCGGTACTCTACCGGATAGAAAAGTAGTCGATCTTTCTCCACTAAAGCGATTCCCGTGTTATCATATAAGACGGGAAATTTCATTTACACCGGATTTAGCTATACAATTATGTATGTACTCAAATGAAAAATTGCATTGTACAGTGGATGATGCACCTGATGTATATAAAAAAGAATTTATATCACAAACAAAAGCAGAATATCGAGAATGCTGTAAAAATTGTGATGATTATTATATTTTTAATTTTTAATATAAATTTTAAGGAAAATAGATGGTAAAAATCAATTCAATCGGGCTGTTTCTGCAAGTAAGATTAAATTCAAACAGAATGCCCGGTAAGGCGTTACTTAATTTATCGGGTAAACTTCTTATTAATCACGTTATCGACAGATTATCGGTAGTGCCGGCAGATCATAGAGTTATACTAACATCAAATGAAAGTTATGATGTTTTAAAACCAATAGCTGATGAGGCTGGATGGGATATATTTGCAGGTAATTCACAAAATGTGTTAAAAAGATTTGTTGATGCTGCGGTATTTTATGAGGTTGATACTGTTATTCGTGCAACCGGAGATAATCCTTTATCATCATCTGAAATCGCAATTCAAACGATTGAACTTTTTAATAAAACCAATGCGGATTTAGCATATCTTGCTCCTGTGCCGTATGGAAGCGGAGTCGAAGTAGTAAAAACATCAGCATTAGTAAAAGCTCTTTTAAAAAGTGATATACCATACGATTTAGAACATGTTACGCCATTCATTTATCGAAATACGAATGAATTCAAAATAGTAACTGAAAAATACCATAATGATGAGGCTGGTCGAGGAGAAATTCGACTTACTGTTGACACAAGGGATGATTTTGAACGTGTTAATTTCTTTATTAAAAAAATAAATCAAAGAAAATTAAATCTTACAATGCACTCGGTGGTTAATGTATGGGATGAATTACAATTTGATAATTTTAGAACGGCATTAATTATTACTGATTCAGGAAATGAATTTGGTTTATTTCATATAAAAAGGTCATTAGCAATTGCTACGTTATTAAAAGACAAATTTAGTATTACTATAACTCAATTATCAGACAATAAAGATGGTGAAAAATATCTGAAAAAATCAGGTTTTGATTTTATATCGCTTGATGAAGTAGAAAAATCTGTTTTAAAAGACGGAATGTATGACCGGGTTATTGTGGATGTTAAAAATACTACATTAGAACAAATGGGCTTTTTTTTGAATTTAGGGCCTGTTTTCAGTATTGATGATGCCGGTGAAGGAACGGATTTAGCATTTATGAGTTTAAATTCCTATACAATTGCATCTGAAAAAAATGACCGGTATAATTTTGAGGGGTTAGAATACGTTTTTATCAATGAAACGAAATTAAAATGTAAAAAAATCGATGGTTTAAAGAAAATACTAATAAGTTTTGGTGCAGTTGACAGTTCATTGTTGACAAATAGAGTATTAAGAGGTTTACAAGGCTTGGGGTATGAATTTACTGTTATTGTCGGTCCTTATTTTAAAGAAAAAATTGATAATTTTGAAAATATTAAAATTATTTACAGCCCTGATTCTCTTGAAGAATTTATTCAGGAAACGGATCTGGTTATAACTTCTTTTGGTATGACATTTTTTGAAACAATGAAACTTGAGACACCGGCCTTACTATTAAATAATTCTTATTATTATGATAGTTTAACAAAACAATATCAGTATAGTTATTTTATTAAAAAAGATCTTGTTGATGACAAATACAATTTTGAAAAAACGCTCGTAGATGCTATAAAAGAAATGGAAAATGACACGTGTTTTCTTCCGGATTCTGTCGTACTTCAAAAAGCATATCATAGCACAATCGGGTCTAAAGTGAATGATATTATACAAATTATTGATGAATCATCACCTTCTGTTTTGTTATGTAATAATTGTTGTAATCTTACGGTAAAAACTGCAGGCAGAAATAATGAATGGAATATGTATAAATGTGAAAATTGTGGTCTGTATTTTATTGATTATCTTGTTGAGAAAAAAATAAATTATGATAATGATTATTTTTTTAAAGAATATAAAGAACAGTATGGAAAAACGTATGAAGAAGATCGGGAAAATATCAGAAAATTTGCAGAAAATCGACTAAAGATGATAAAAAAGTATATAAAATCAGGTACTTTACTTGATTTTGGATCAGGGCTTGGTTTTTTTGCAGAGTATGCACAGGAAAATGGTTTTAAATCTGTTTGTTATGATATATCTGAATATGCGGTTGACTATATAAAAAATACATTACATATCAATGCATGTGTTGCTGACAATACAAACCTCGAAAAAAATTCTGATACATTTGATGTTATTGCTTCTTTTTATGTTTTAGAACATATAGCAGATTATGAAAAATTAATATTTATGTTTAATAAACATTTAAATAAAAATGGTGTATTGGCATTATCAACTCCCAATGGAGTAGGGTATTCAATAAATAAAAAGACTAAAAACTATTTAAAACACCATCCCGATGATCATTTTTATATATTTAATCCTGATATGTTAAAAAAAGTATTAATGAGAAATGGCTTTAAAAATATTAAAATTAGAATTACAGGAATACATCCATCACGATTTATAACTTCAGACAAATTACTTGGCAATAAATTTGTAACCGGTTTTATAAATATGTATGCGAAAATATTCAAATTAGGTGATACTTTTGAAATATATGCCCAAAAGGAATAATAGAGACTCAAGGAAAAATATTCTCTTTATCTTGAATTTTTGCTTCAATCTCTTCCTTTTAGTTAATTCAAGAAAACAAATAATTACAATTTTATTTTTACTGGGGTATATACTTGTTTGGTGTGAAGAAATTGATATAACAATTTTATCTGATTATTTTAATATGAAAGTAGAATATGATGTTTCTCGATCGATTATTGAATACAGTAATGATTCTTTGCATTTAAAAATCCTGTATGGTTCGGCGTATGTTGAAATAAATAACAATTTAGTTTTTCTTGATGACATCATAAAATTATCGAATGGTAAAGTCAGAATCAACGAAACCGGATTTAATAAAATACTTAAAAAGATTTCAAATAAAAATATACAATACAGCTATTTTGATGCTCAGATTACAGCTGATGAAGTTGAACAAACAAAAGAAGAGAATAATCAACAGTTTATTTATACAAAAAAACCTGAAAAAATCTCTATTAATGCAATCGTTATTGATGCAGGGCATGGAGGTAGTGACCCCGGTACCTATAGGGGGCAGGTAGTTGAAAAGCAAATTACACTTAAAACGGCGTTGAAATTAGAAAAAGTACTTAAAGAAAAATTCCCTGAAAAAAAAATAATCATGACTCGCCGAACCGATGTTTTTGTCCCGCTTGAAAATAGATCAAAAATAGCAAATGATACAATGAAAAAATACGGTCATACAATATTTTTATCTATTCATGTTAATGCTTCAATTTCTACAAAACCGTATGGTTTTGAAACATGGTATATTGTTGATGACTATAAAAGAAATATTATTGAAAAAGGATATGCTTCAAATGATAAAGATATCGAAAATATATTAAATTCTATGGCAAATGATGAATTGTATATAGATTCAAAGAAATTAGCAACAGAAATACAAAATAACTTAAATATTCAAATAGGAAATGTTTCTAAAGATCGAGGTGTTAAAGAAAATACCTATATAGTTGTCAAAAATTCAATCATGCCTGCGGTTCTTGTTGAAATTGGTTTTTTATCTAATAATTATGAAGCAAAAAGATTGACAAATGAATCTTATTCAAATAAAATAATTGCAGGAATCTTTAAAGGGATGTGTGATTTTATAAATGAGTATGAATCAATTATTGGTTTTTAGAAAAAAAGTTTTTTTTATAATTTCTTCTATTATTTTAATTATTATATGTTTTTCTTGTTTTAATAGTACATTATATGTTAAAATGTTTTATGTTAATCCAAAAGATAATAAACTGGTTTATGAAAATAGAGAAGTTAAAAAAGAGAGTAATAAAATTAAACATCTCACAGCAATAATTGATGATTTGTTATTGGGACCGGTAAATCCTGATTTTAAAAATCAATTTAACTCTAAATCAAAGTTACTTGCTGTAGTAATAGAAAAAAACAGTGTTAATTTAGATTTTAACAGAGAAACGTTTGAGACAATTGATGATCCTGCTATTATTATTAATTCAATTATGCATACAATTAGATTTAATGATAAAAGTATAGAAAGAGCTTTTTTTTATGTAGAAGGTATATTGTTTAATTATATTGGAAATTACGGACCTCTTGACAAAGGAGTAATTTCGGATAATAATTATTTATCAAAGTAATGCTAAAGTTTATGTATGTACTTTGACGAATTTTAATTAGGAAAAAATATATTATGTTGACAATAGAATTGTTTATATAATATAATTTGTTTTATAGTCCATGTTAAATATTATTTATTTTAAGGAGAAAAGAAATATGAGAAGAAGGATTTCCCTATTTACAGGAGTACTCTTATTCATTGGCTTAAGTACTTCAGTTTACGGTAAGACATCAGTTCTTATTGATTTTGATTTATTAAAAGCTAATGGTACTGGTCTTCCTGAACAGAGTAAAGGTATAGGCGAGGTTCCATTCAGTGAACACCCTGCGGAACTTACGCAACATATGCCTACTCTTATTGATTATTCCGGTATAGCAGGTTCAAATTTCTCAGGTGATGATGTGAAAACAATGAATACATCACTTGCAGCAGGAAACTGGAATGTTAAGCTTAATTCATCAGCAAGTACTGTTGAAAACAAAGGTAATTCCTTTACAAAAGAATGGCATACTAAATTTGTTAGCGTTCTTAGATCAGAAGATCAAACAGCTGATCAACAAAAAGATCCTGAGGGATATACTATCCTTGGTGCTCGAATCAGATTTTCCGATTCAGCATTTAACAACTGGGCAATAATAAAACCACCTTTTGAAATTCCAGTGTATGAAGATATGTGGACTGATGAAAAAGGTAACCTTAAGGCAGATTATGCTTCAAAATTAGCTAAAGATGATAGAGGCGGTATTGTTTACGATCCATCAATTCTTACTAAAGAAGATAGAGGAACAAAATTCCTTAATGGTAAAGGTGTTGTTAGAAATGTTGGTATTATTAAATCATTAGATTTAAGAGTGTATGGTTGTCAGTTTAAAAACTCAATATCAGTGCTTTTGAAGAATGAAAACGATATTGTAACAGAATACCATATGCCACAGTACCTTGATTTTGACGGTTGGAGAAAAATTACTTGGACTAATCCAAACTATATAGCTAATGCAGCTAATAGAGACCTTTATATTGTTCCTTTGTATCCAAGATCTGAACCATTTGTTAAAATTTATGGTTTTAGAGTGTACAGACAAGGTGATCAATTAGGTGGCGATTTTGTTTCTTACATAAAAGATGTTGTTGTTACTTATGATGAAGCTGTTCTTGAAAGAGAAGATTTACCAATCATTCATGAAGATGCTTGGGGTATTCTTGCTACAAGAAGAGAAGAAGCTAAGAAAAGAGAATTTTCTAAGATCGGTAATGCCGAAATTCTTAGATTCTTAGAAAGACAAAAAATGGACAAATAGTTTAAACTCTTTGTTTAAAATGGGGTCGTTTGCATTTATGCAAGCGCCCCATTTTTTTATTAAAAATCGTTTATTATCCATCAATTTTGTGTTATAGTAAAACTATAATAAATAAAAAAAATTATAATATGGTGTAATATGGATTTTCTAAAAGTTATTTTCATTTCAATAGTGCAGGGAATTGCAGAATTTTTGCCAATCTCCTCCTCCGGACATATTTTTTTGTTAAAAAAAATATTTAATCTTAATGTAGATATGTCGTTTGATATTATAATTCATCTTGGAACTTTATTTTCAATTATTTGTATCTATTTTAAAGATATTAAAGATCTCATTTCAGGTGTCTTTTACACATCGTATAAATCATCTCTTTTTGAAGGTGTGACTGATCGAAATGATTATTTAAGAATTTATTCTCTCTTTATTGTTTCAATACTTCCGGCTGCCATTGTCGGTTTTTTGATTAAAGATGTATTAAATACTTATTTTGTTATCAGCAATTCTAAAATATTTATTCTTGTAGGCTTTTCATTTGTATTAACTTCTGTTTTTTTAATTCTTACAGCTACTGTTAGATATAAAAAAACTGCAATATTAAAAAAAATGACATATAAACAAGCGTTTGCTATAGGATTTTTTCAAATTTTTGCACTTTTACCCGGAGTTTCACGTGCAGGAGCTACAATTTCAGGTGCACTCTTATCAGGTGTTGATAAAAAAGAAGCTGGCAGGTTTTCATTTTTATTAAGTATTCCATTAATAATTGCTGCATTTATTCTTGAACTTGTTGATATACTTCAAGGTGAGCTCATTTTTCAAAATAATTTAATCTGGCAGTATATCGTTGGTTTTTTAGTTTCGTTTTGTATAGGTTTTTTAGCATTAAAATTATTATTAAAAATGATTCAAACAGGTAAAATCTATTTTTTCGCCATATATTTAATTATACCCATAGTGGTTTCATTTATTATTGGTTTTAGTGTATAGAAACTTTTCCGGGGGGGGGCTTTTATGAGTGGAATTAAAGGAAAAACAATTCTTGGTTCACTTTGTATGTGTTTGGGTCTTTTTTTTATAGTATTATATATTGATGGATCATATTTACATTCATATTTCTTCGGTTTTTTTTCAAAACAATATTTATTTTCAATTAATAATTATTTTGGTTCATTTTCACTACTCTTTTTATCCATTATTATTATTACCGGTGCAATTATTACATTTGAAATAGGTTTAATTGATAAAATAAGCGTTATTGTCGGATATTCTGTGCTGATAAGCCAATTACCACTCTTTTTTTCGATTACCATTAATAATACTATAGAAATGGGAAAATATGGTTTAATTATCAATAGATTATTTATGCAAAATGGTTATGTAATAAAATATGTTATTATTTTTTTATTTCTAATCACGGCTTTTTTTCTTTTATTTCTTCCGGTCAGACAAAAGATTGTCTATGGAATACTTGGTGTTTTAGGTATTGGTCTTAAAAAAATTGACATACAGAAACGAGTTATTCGAAAAAAGAATGATACCATCCCCTGGCTGTCAAAAGTTGTATATGAATCATATGATAAACGAATAGAAACTCCGCTTTTTTCTACCAATGATATACCGGTTAAAAAATTTAAACTAACGAATAAAACTGATACTGTTGAACAATTTGATGAGGTTGACACGCTAAGTGATTTACCCATACCTGATGAAAAAGAAATTATATCTACTGATGAAAATTATATTAATCTTCACTCAATTGATAATGATGAATATTATCAAAAAGTTAAAGAAAATTGGCCTTTAGAATGGAAAGAAAATCATGATAATCAGCCTAAGCCAATTGAAACATTTGATAATATCGATGAGTATACTGATTTTTCAGATCATCATTTAGTTGAAGATGATGATTCTGCTGCATTTGCGTACCCAATTGAATCTGATTTTGTAAAGTATGGAAAAACTGATATTCATGACATGGGTGAATATCAGATAGAAACTGAAGATTATGATGTTATGTCAAAAAATACTGAAGATATTGAAACTATACAAGCGGAAACTGAAATTGAAGAGTTTGATGATAATAACGAAATAGATAATTCAATCAATTTTGATGATATTAAAAAATTTGTTGATACTAATGCAAATGTTTATTTACAGGAAAAAGCATTACGATCAAATGAAGAATTAAGAGACTATCACGATGAATTAGATGAAGATGATATTTTCAATGAATATGAACAGGAAGAAACAGTAAGTGTTTTTCCCGGTATGGAAATATTAGATGATGTAATTGAACATATTGATAGCGATGAATATCGAAGGATTGAAAATGAAGATGCTTTAATTCTTGAGCAAACATTAGCTGAATTTGGAATAAAAGCCGATGTGTGTGATATTATTCATGGTCCGGTGGTTACCTTATTTAAAATTATACCGGCTCCGGGTATACGATTATCAAAAATTGAGAGTTTATCAGATAATCTTGCATTGCGGCTTGCCGCTCAATCAATACGTATTATCGCCCCGATTCCCGGTGAGAAAGTTGTTGGTATTGAAGTTCCAAATAAAAAAAGAGAACTCGTGTCTTTTAAAGAAGTTGTTAACAGTAAAAACTTTACTTCAAATAAATTCCAGATACCGGTTGGTATTGGTAAAGATATTTATGGTAATATCATTGTTATTGATTTACATCGAATGCCTCATGTTTTAATTGCCGGGGCAACAGGTGCGGGGAAATCGGTTTGTGTAAATGTCTTTTTATCTTCAATATTATTTTCAAGATCTCCTGATGAAGTTAGATTGATTTTAATTGACCCTAAAATTGTTGAGTTACAACCGTATGACGGAATTCCGCATTTATTAACTCCAGTAATAACAGACTCAAAAGATGCAATAAATGCACTCAAGTATCTGGTTTATGAAATGGAACAGCGTTATGCCTTATTAGGAAAGACAGGTGTTCGTGATATTTCTGAATATAGGGAACTTGTTAAGTCAGGAAAACTTAGTTTTACCAATATTCCATATATTGTTGCTTTTGTTGATGAATTTGCCGATCTGATGACAACTTCGGGTAAAGAGGCAGAATTGTTATTTGCCCGTTTAACTGCTAAAGCACGAGCTGTTGGTATACATTTAATTTTAGCGACTCAAAGACCTTCAGCTGATGTTATAACCGGTTTAATAAAATCAAATGTTCCGGCACGATTTGCATTTCAGGTTATTTCATATCAGGACTCGCGTATTATATTAGATCAGAAAGGTGCAGAAAAACTTCTGGGGCAAGGAGATATGCTTTATTTAAGTCCTATCCAACCGTTTCCTATTCGATTACAAGGTGCATATCTTGGTAAAGATGAAGTTGATTTAATAGCTGAACACTGGAAAAGTATTGCAGAACCTGAATATATCGATTTAGCTGAAATACTGGGTATTGAAGAAGAATCTGATTTATTTACCAGTGGAGAACGCTCACAAGACCCATTGTTTAATGAAGCAATTGAAATCGTAAAGACAAGCAAAAAAGCATCGGCATCATACTTACAACGAAGACTTAATATCGGCTATAACCGGGCTGCCCGGATGGTTGAAGAAATGGAAGAAATGGGTATTGTCGGGCCAATGCAAGGTTCTAAACCACGTGAGATTATAGGGTAGGGTGTGTTTTGGTTTTTATAATTTAAATACCACGTGGTGTTAGTATTGTTAGTGATATTATAAATTAGATATGAAAATGTACCATCTTCAAATTAAAAAATGATACATCCTAAAACTATATTATTTATTTAGTTTATACCCTTTTGTAATTATCTTTAATCCGAATAATATCATCCTCGCCAAGATATTCTCCGGTTTGAACTTCAATTATTTTTAAAAATCTTACTTTTGATGGATTATGTAATCGATGGTGAACTGTTGCCGGTATAAAAACAGTGTCAGATGGTTTTAATGTAATTATTTCGTCTCCCTTAGTTACTTCGGCAATCCCACTGGCTACTGTCCAGTTTTCAGATCTATGATGATGGTATTGTAAACTTATACTTTGTTCGGGTCGTATATAAAGTTGTTTAACCTTATAATTTGGACCTTCATCAAGAATAGTATACGAACCCCATGGTCTGTAAATTGTTTTTTGATTAATAATAACTTCATCTTCTTCTTTTTCAAGGATCTCAACGATATTTTTTACTTTTTCAGTACTGTTACTTGATGCTACTAACAATGCGTCCGGTGTGTCAATAATTGTTATATCATTTAAACCAATAGTAGCAATTTTTCTTGTTGTTCCCATTATAAAAGTATTTTTTGTGTCAATACTTAGTATATCGCTTGAATTAAATACATTATTATTATCATCTTTTGGTAATATATCATACAATGATTTAAAACTTCCGACATCACTCCAGCCAAATTCTGAAGGTATAACACAAATTTTATCTGATTTTTCCATCACTGCATAATCAATTGATATTTTTTTAAATCGTTCAAAATCTGAAATAAGAATTTCTTTTTTATTGCTTATTTTTTCTTTAATTTTTAATAGATTTTCAAATAATTCAGGGGATAAACGTTTTAATTCATTTAATAAAACTGATACTTTAAATATAAAGATGCCTGCATTCCAATAAAATCCACCATCTTTTACATATTTTTCAGCAGTTACTAAATCAGGTTTTTCAACAAATTTTTCGACTTTATAACCTGATTTTATTGTTGTATCAGATTTTTTTATGTAACCATATCCGGTTCTTGGGCTATCAGGAATAATACCAAGAGTAACTATATAATTCTCCCGAGCAATTTCTTCAGCTTGAGTTAATATTTCATTAAATTTTGAAGGGTTAGTGATGTGATGATCGGATGATAAGATTGCAATAATATCATTTTCTTCAAAAAACAAACAACCATATGCAATTGCAGGTGCTGTATTTCTAGCACAAGGTTCAATAATTATATTCTTTTCATTAAATTTTTTAAATAAAGAACTAATTTGATCATTAATAATAAATTTAGAATCATTGTTCGATATTACAAAAATATCTTCTCCATCTTGTTTTGTTACCCTTTCTACAGTATTTTGTAACATTGTTTTGTCATTAACAAGATTAATAAATTGCTTTGGTGTATTTTTTCTACTCATTGGCCAAAGTCTGCTACCGCTTCCCCCGGCTAGTATTACATATTTCATTATTAACCTACCACATATTGTTTGATTGACTTGGATTATTTTTTTTATTTACCATTAAGTCTAAATCTGCTTTAACCATCATTTTCACTAAATCAACAAACTTAGTTGATGGTTCCCAACCTAATATTTTTTTCGCTTTTGAATAATCCCCTAATAGTAAATCAACTTCTGTTGGTCTAAAATATTGTGGGTCTATTTCAATAATAGTTTTACCAGTTTTTTTATCAAAACCTTTTTCATTAACACCGTGACCTTTCCATTCAATTTCAATATCAAGTTCTTTAAAAGTTAATTCAATAAATTCTCGTACCGTATGAGTTTCGCCTGTTGATAAAACAAAATCATCAGCTTCTTTATGTTGAAGCATCATCCACATACCTTCAACAAAATCCTTTGCATACCCCCAATCCCGTTTAGAATCTATGTTTCCTAAATACAATTTATCTTGTAGTCCTACTTTTATCGCAGCAGCAGCCATTGTAATTTTTCTTGTAACAAATGTTTCACCTCTTCTTGGAGACTCATGATTAAATAAAATACCATTACAAGCAAATATATCATACGCTTCACGATAATTTTTTGTTATCCAGTAGCCATATATTTTTGCAACAGCGTATGGCGACCTTGGGTAAAATGGTGTTAACTCAGTTTGAGGAGTTTCAACAACTTTTCCATATAATTCACTTGTTGATGCTTGATAAAATTTAGTTGTTTTTTCCAGTCCTAATAAACGAATTGCTTCTAAAAATCGAAGTGTACCAAGACCATCAGCATTACCGGTATATTCAGGTGTATCGAAAGAAACTTTAACATGACTCATTGCGGCAAGGTTGTATATTTCATCGGGTTTTATTTGTTGCATAAGACGAATAATGTTTGTTGAATCTGTTAAATCTCCATAATGCAAAAATAATTTAACATTTTTATTGTGAGGGTCTGAGTATAAATGATCAATTCTATGAGTATTTATTAAACTCGACCGTCTTATCATACCATGAACTTCATATCCTTTTTCAAGTAATAATTCAGCAAGGTAAGATCCATCTTGACCGGTAATACCTGTTATAAGTGCTCTTTTCATTTAAAATCCTTGTCTTTATTAAGTATAAATTATAATTATCCAAATACCGTTATACTTTAATTTTATTTTTTTTTCAAACAAAATATTCAAATATGATTATATAAAAAAAATCATTGATTTATTGAAAAAAAAAAATATATGTGGTATGATATCTAAAAATTTAATATTGCAGGAGAGTTACATTGAGAAAGCTTTCTAATATTTTAGTAACTGGTGGAGCCGGGTTTATAGGATCTAATTTCATAAGATATGTTATGAAAAATACGGATTTTACCGGTACAGTTATAAATGTTGATAATCTAACCTATGCGGGTAATATGCATAGTTTAAAGGATATAAAATCTGAATTTGGTGATAAACGATATTTTTTCGAGAAAGCAGATATATGTGACAAAAGCAAAATTGAAGATATTTTTAAAAAATATAACATCGATACAGTAGTTCATTTTGCAGCAGAGTCTCACGTGGATCGTTCAATTACAGGTCCTGAAGCTTTTATTAAAACTAATGTTTTTGGTACATTTACGTTACTTGAAGTATCAAGAAAATTCTGGGGAGAACGGCACGATGTTTTATTTCATCATGTTTCGACTGATGAAGTGTACGGTTCATTAGGTGATACAGGTTTTTTCTATGAAGACACACCGTATGATCCTCGAAGTCCTTATTCAGCATCAAAAGCGTCAAGCGATCATCTTGTTTTTTCATATTTTCATACATATCACTTACCGGTTACACTTTCAAATTGTTCAAATAATTATGGACCTTATCATTTTCCTGAAAAACTTATTCCGCTTATGATACTTAATATTCTAGATGAAAAACCACTTCCGGTTTATGGTGATGGAAAGAACATTAGGGATTGGTTGTTTGTTGAAGATCATAATAGTGCAGTCTGGGCAGTAATTAATAATGGAACCACCGGTGAAAAATACAATATTGGTGGAGAAAATGAGTGGGAGAATATAACTCTTGTACATTATTTATGTGAAAGAATGGCTCATTTTACAGGAAAAGATAATGATTATTATAAAAAATTAATTACGTATGTAAAAGACAGACCGGGGCATGATAGAAGATATGCTATTAATTGTGATAAACTCAAAAACCAACTTGGGTGGAAACAGTCAGTAGATTTTGCAAAAGGATTAGATAAAACAATTCAATGGTATTTATCTAATTCAGATTGGATTAATACTGTTAAAAGTGGTGAATATTTAAAATGGGTAGAAAATAACTATACAGCAAGAGGTTAATATGATTTGGGTCATTGGTTGCAACGGAATGTTAGGTAAAGAAATAACCTGTTTATTAAATGATCAAAATATAAAATATGTCAGTTCTGATATTGAGGTTGATATTACTAATGTTTCAAAATTAAGAGATTTTACCACAAATAAAAATATATCGTGGATAATTAATTGCTCTGCATATACTGCGGTTGATAAAGCTGAAGATGAAGTCGATCTTTGTTATAAGATTAATCATATTGGAGTAAAGAATATTGCTATAATCAGTAAAGAGATTTCAGCAAAACTAATTCATATATCAACTGATTATGTTTTTAGCGGTATAGAAGATAAACCTTTAAATGAAAATGATATAACAGAACCTGTTAGTGTTTATGGTAAAAGTAAATTAGCCGGTGAGAATGAAATAAAGTCAATTTGTACTGAATATTTTATAATAAGAACAGCATGGTTATATGGGAAATACGGAAAAAATTTTGTTTACACTATGATTAAATTATTCAATGAAAGAAGTCAACTTAAGGTTGTAAATGATCAATATGGTTCTCCTACAAATGCAGAAGGGCTAGCTCATTTAATTTTTAAAATTTGTAGTGAAAATTCTCAAAAATATGGTATATATCATTATACTGATGAAGGACGAATTAATTGGTATGAATTTTCAAAAAAAATATATCAATTTGCTAAGGAATATTCTATTATTTCTAATGAAGTGGAAATAATAGAAGTAGGCTCCAGTGAATACCTTACTAAGGCTAAAAGGCCGTTTTTTTCATATATGGATAAAAGTAAAGTAAAATCAATATATAGTGAAGCAGTATTGAATTGGGAAGTTCAATTAAAGATTTTTTTTGATAAATATGAACAGTTTAATTAAGGAGTTTTCATGAAAGGTATTATTTTAGCCGGTGGTTCAGGAACAAGATTATATCCAATAACAAAGGTTATGTGTAAGCAGTTGCTTCCGATTTACGATAAACCCTTAATTTATTATCCTCTTTCTGTTTTAATGTTAGCAGGTATAAAAGATATTTTAATTATTTCAACTCCGAAGGATACTCCTATATTTAAAGAAGTTTTTGGTGATGGCTCTCAATTTGGGATTAATTTATCATATGAGATTCAATATGAACCAAACGGACTTGCTCAGGCATTTATTATCGGCGAGAAATTTATTGATAATGATAGTGTTTGTTTAATTCTTGGTGATAATATTTTTTATGGTCATGGTTTTACCGATTTATTGAATAGTGCAAGAAAAAAAACAAATGGTGCATCAGTTTTTGGATATTGGGTTAAAGATCCAGAAAGATATGGTGTTGTAGATTTTGATAAAACATGTAATAAAGCATTATCATTAGAAGAAAAACCAAAAAATCCCAAATCAAATTACGCTGTGGTCGGTTTGTATTTTTATGATAATGATGTTATAAAAATTGCAAAAGAATTAAAGCCTTCAAGCAGGGGTGAATATGAAATTACTGATTTAAATAAAGAGTATTTAAAAAAAGGAAAGCTTAATGTAGAAATAATGGGACGAGGCTTTACCTGGCTTGATACAGGAACTTTTGAATCAATGATTGAAGCAGGTGAGTATGTTAAAACAATTGAAGATAGACAAGGATTGAAAATAGCTTGTATAGAAGAAATTGCTCTTAATCAAGGTTTTATAAATGAAGATCAGTTTTTAAAGCTGGCTAATGCATTAATTAAATCTCCTTATGGTGAGTATTTAAACAAAATATATTTAGAAAGAAAAGATTTGTCTTGTTTGGCTAAATAAAAAAATGAAAGGATTATAAAATGTCTTTAGATATAAAACGATTTAATATAGAAGGTCCTATTCTAATAATGCCAAAGGTATTCACTGATGAACGGGGTTTTTTTCTTGAAACATATAAAAAATCTGATTTTAGTGAAATCGGGATTTCGAAAGATTTTGTTCAGGATAATCATTCAATGTCTAAGAAAGGAACTATTAGAGGGGTTCATTATCAGCTCCCCCCATTTGAGCAAGCTAAATTAGTGCGAGTGGTAAAAGGTCGTGTATGGGATGTAGCTGTTGATTTACGAAAAAATTCACCAACATTTAAAAAATGGGTTGGCGTTGAGCTTTCAGATAAAGATAATTTTATGTTTTATATACCTAATGGTTTTGGACATGGGTTTATAGCCTTGGAAGATGATACTCATTTTCTTTATAAATGTACTAATATATATAATAAGCAATCAGAAGCAGGTATCAGATGGAATGATCCTGATATTCAAATTGAGTGGCCATTAATGGAAAACATTCTTGTATCAGAAAAAGATCGTATTTTACCAAATTATATTTCTGCTCGATTTTTTGATTAAATTATAGGATGTCTTAATGATTTATTATATTACACCAATAATCTTTATCTTTTTTGTTATAATTTTTATATTAAGAAAAAAAATAGTTAAAAATATAAAAGATTTTTTTTACTTTTTACTGTCAATTTATGAAACAAGATATACAATTTATCAATTAACAACTAAAGATTTAACAAAACGATACTTAGGTTCTTTTTTAGGTGTTGTATGGGCATTTATTCAGCCTTTAGTTTATATATTAGTTATGTGGTTTGTATTCAGTTTTGGATTTAGAAGTGGACAAACTGTAAATGAATATCCGTTTATATTATGGTTAATTTCAGCAATGATACCTTGGTTTTTTATATCTGAAATATTAGTACAAGGATCACGATCAATTCTCGATTACTCCTATTTAATAAAAAAAATTGTTTTTAGATCAAGTATAATTCCAGTTGTTAAAATATTAACAGGTTTAATTATACATTTATTTTTTTTAGTCATAATTATTTTATTTTTTTTTATTCACGGGTATTTTCCAATTTTAAAATGGATTCAGGTTTTATATTATTTACTATGTAGTTTAGTTTTTTTATTAGGTTTTTCTTGGTTAACCTCATCAGTTACTGTTTTTATAAAAGATGTTCCTCAGTTTGTTAACGTTATAAATCAAATATTATTTTGGTTTACTCCAATATTTTGGCCAATTGAGAAAGTTCAATCGACAACTACATTAGGGATTATTATTAGATTAAATCCTTTTTTATATATAATACAAGGTTATCGGGAGTCTTTTTTAGGAACCTATTGGTTTTGGCAACATCCTCTACAAACATTATATTTCTGGATTATAACTATTTTTTTATTTATATCTGGAGCTCTTATTTTTCGTAAACTTAAGCCCCATTTCCCTGATGTTTTGTAGATAAAGGATACATAATGAATGATATAGCAATAAAAGTTGATAATTTAACAAAAATATATAAATTATATAAAGATCCTGTTGATAGATTAAAGGAAGCATTAAGTCCTTATAAAAAAAAATATCATACTGATTTTTTTGCATTAAAAAACGTTTCATTTGAGATTAGCAAAGGTGAAACAGTTGGAATAATTGGTAAAAATGGTGCTGGAAAATCTACTCTTTTAAAAATTCTAACCGGAGTTCTGATTCCAAGTTCGGGAAATGCTATAATTAATGGTAGAGTTTCTGCTTTATTAGAATTAGGAACTGGATTTAATCCGGATCTTACTGGTATTGAAAATATTTATTTTGTCGGGACAATAAGAGGTTTCCGTAAAAAAGAACTTGATGAAAAACTTGATGAAATATTATCATTTGCAGATTTGGGGCAATTTATTTATCAACCAGTTAAAACATATTCAAGTGGTATGTTTGTTAGACTGGCATTTTCATTGTTGACCAGCATAAGTCCTGAAATATTAATAGTAGATGAGGCTTTAAGCGTCGGCGATATGTTTTTTCAAGCAAAATGTAAATTGAGAATGAAAGGGATGATTGATAATGATGGTACAACTTTATTATTTGTAAGCCATAGTATGGATTCAGTAAAATCATTATGTAAAAAATCAATTTTATTAGATAACGGTTCAGTTACTATGATTGGAGATTCTTCTGAAGTTGCCGAAAAATATTTTGAGATGAAAGTTTCATCTGAACAAAAGATATTAAAACAAAATGATAAAAAATCAGCTACAATAAATTATGACAAAGAAGATATAAAAAAATATGTAACTCCTTCAAAATCATTTATTCAAAAATCAAACTTTCAAAGAATACAAAATGGAAAAGCAGAGTTTTTAAATGTTGTTTTATTGGATGAAAAATATAATGAACTTAATCTTGTTAATTTTAATCAAACAATAATACTACGAACTGTATTAAAAACGTATGAGGATATTGAACAATTAAGTTTTGGTTATCATATTCAGGATAAAAACGGTATTAGTATAATTTATGGTAGTGCTGGTGTTGAGGAAAAAAGAATAAATAATGCACATTCTGGTGATATTTATGTTATTGATTGGAAATTTAAGTTGAAATTATTACAAGGTTTTTATGCAATAACAGCAGTAGCATCTATTCCTTTAAATGCAGAGATTGGTCAAGTTGATTTTTGTGATAATATACCAATAGCTTATCAATTCGAAATGCAACGCAGATACCCGATTTCTGTTTATGGAAAAGTTTATCTTGATAATGAATTAAGTATTAAAAAAATTTAATGTAAACTGATGATACGTAAGGTGAATATATTGAATAAAAAAATTTTTGTAACACAACCTTCATTACCATCTTTAGATGAATTTATTCCTTATTTAGAAAAAATATGGAATAATAAAGTTTTAACAAATAATGGTGAGTTTCATAAAAAATTAGAAAAGGAATTAGCAGAATATTTAGGTGTTGAATTTTTATCTTTATTCTGTAATGGTACTATAGCATTATTAACTGCTTTACAAACATTAGAAATAACTGGTGACGTAATAACAACACCATATAGTTTTGTTGCAACGGCTCATTCAATAAAATGGAATAATCTTAATCCTGTATTTGTTGATATTGATCCTGAATCTTTTTGTTTGGATCCAACGAAAATTGAACAAGCTATTACAGAAAAGACAACAGCTATAATGCCAGTCCATGTTTACGGGTGGCCATGTAATTGTGATGATATACAAAAAATTGCTGATAAATATCACTTGAAAGTAATATATGACGCGGCACATGCATTTAATGTAAAATATAAAAATGAAACTATTTTAAAACATGGTGACTTATCAGTTTTGAGTTTTCATGCCACTAAAGTTTACAATACTATTGAAGGTGGAGCTATTATCTCTCACAATATTGAAACGAAAAATAGAATTGACAAATTAAAAAATTTTGGTTTTGCTGGTGAGACTAGCGTAATTGAGTCTGGTATTAATGGTAAAATGAATGAAATTCAAGCTGCATTTGGACTTATGTATTTAAAAAAAGTGGATAGTTATATAGAAAAAAGAAAACATATTTTTCTAAAATATACTGAATTGCTTTTTAACGTTACGGGAGTACAATTAAAAAGAGAACAGCCTGATGTTGTTTATAACTATGCTTATTTTCCAGTACAGATTGATAAAGATTTATGTGGTAAATCAAGAGATGAAGTATACGAATATTTAAAAACAAAAAATATTTTTTGTAGACGATATTTTTATCCTCTTATTACCGATTTCGTTATGTACAAAGAAACATTTTCATTAGCCACAGCTAAACAGGTAGCAGATCAAATTATTTGTTTACCAATTTATCCTGATTTGAATTTATCTGATGTAGAGATCATTTGTGATACAATTATTAATTTTATTAATGTTAATTTATAATACAAATAATAGATAGAAGGCTTTTATGAATACAGGGGTATTAATTTTTTCTGGTTATAATCAAAGGGCAGTTATTTCATTCTGTAGGTTTGCTGAAAAAAATAATATTTTATATTTTATTATTGCTCAAAGTCTTTCTGATACCATTTTCCTTACTGAATATAAACGAAAAGTATTATGTATAAGAAAAAATAATAATTTTGATAATGATGATTTTATATATTATAAATCAAAGACTGGTTTAACTAATCTAATTATATTACCTTCTACTGAATTTCTTAATAGATTTATATTAAAAGAAAGAAAAAGTTTAGAAACTTTAGGTTTTATAATTCCTTTATGCAACGAAGAGGTTTATATTAAAATTTCTGATAAAAAAGAATTCAGTACCATTTGTAAAAATGCCGATATAATGATTCCTAATGAATACGTATCTGATAATTTACAATATCCTTTTGTAGCAAAACCTTTAAAATATATATCGAATAATAATTTAATTCAAAAACCAGTAATCATACATAATAAAAAAGAATATCAACATTTTAACAAAACTTATAATTTTGATGATTTTTATTTACAAGAATATATTTATGGACAAAGCATTTATTTACTTTTATATATAAATAGTAACAGTAATTATTCTATTTATTCTCAAAAAAATTTAATTCAGCAAAGTTGCGGTTTATCAATAATAGCTGCTGAAAGTTCTGATCATTATAAAAGTAATGAATTTATAAAATATTATAAATTATTAAAAGAACTTGGATTTTTTGGTTTAATAATGATAGAAGTGAGAGGTGATAATTTTAATTTCAAAATGATAGAAGCTAATCCACGATTATGGGGACCCTCGCAGTTAATTTTAGATGCAGATATGGATCTATTTTATAAATTTTGTTATGATTATAATTTAATTAATAATATCCCAAAACTAAATTATAAAGAAGGTATAAAGTATTTCTGGTCTGGCGGAATTTATCTTGATAATAGAGATAATAAAGAAATCGCTTTTCATGATTATACAAAAAATGATTTCTTTGATAATTATTCATGTTTAACAAAAAATGATATTTATTTAGCTGATGATACAATGCAATTATTTTTAAAAGAAAGAGGTAAATAAGTTATGAATAATATTGATTTATTAAAAAATCTATATTTAAAATCAAGTAAACACTCTAATTATCAATTGATACCGGAATGTTTAAATAATAAATTAATGTTTGAAAATTTAAATATAAAATCAAGATTTGAGAGAGAGAGGATGGAATATATAATTTCAAATCTTGATATAAATAAAAAAAAGATATTAGATATTGGTGGAAATTCAGGTTATTTTACATTTGAATTAATAAATAGAGGTGCTAAAATAGTTGATCTTTATGAAGGCAATAAAGAACATTCTGATTTTGTTTCTTTAGCAGCCGAAGTATTATCTTTTAATTCAAGTATTACTGTTTTTAATAAATATGTTGATTTTAAAAGTAATTTTAAACAGATCTCATATGATATAACTTTATTACTTAATGTACTACACCATATCGGTGATGATTATGGTAATAAAGAAATATCGCTAACAAATGCAAAAAAAAGTATAGTGGATAGTTTAAATTTTATGGCAGATAAAACAAAATATCTTGTTTTTCAATTGGGTTTTAATTGGAAAGGTAATACTAATTTACCATTATTTATTAATGGCACAAAAAAAGAAGTGATAAATTTTGTATCTGAGTCAATTAGTGAAAAATGGGAAATAAAAAATATTGGAATAGCAGAAAAAGAAACAGATAGATTTTTTTATAGACAATTAAATGATAATAACATAATAAGAAATAACGAATTAGGTGAGTTTTTAAATAGGCCGATATTTATTTTAAAATCAAAAATACAAAATTAAAAAAGATACTATTTAATTTTTATAGATTTATTGAAGACCTTAATCTATAAAACATCCTTTATTTAGGGAGATAATAATATTTTCAATGTTAAATAAAACGCAAGATGATATAATAAAAAATTGGGGATTAGATAAATCATTTACTCTGGTTTCAATATGCTGTATTACATATAATCATGAAAAATTTATTGAAGAGTGTTTGGATGGTTTTCTTATACAGGAAACAAATTTCCCTTTTGAAATACTCATACATGATGATGCATCTACTGATAAAACTCAAAACATTATACGTAAATATGTTGAGCAGTACCCTGATATAATAAAACCTGTTTATCAAAAAGAAAATCAATTTTCTCAAGGTATTAAACCATTACAGACGTATCTTTTGCCAAATGCAAAAAGTAAATATATAGCTCTTTGTGAAGGGGATGATTATTGGACTGATCCTTTAAAGTTGCAGAAGCAAGTTAACTTTATGGAAAATAATGATGATTATACGGTTTGTTTTCATTTTGTAAAAGTAATATATGAAAATAAAGAGATGGGTGATTCTTTATATCCCACTTTAAGTGATTTTACCTCTTTTTCTGTTGAAAATTTATTAAAAACAAATTTTATTCAAACAAATTCAGTTCTATATAGAAATCAATTTAACTATACGATTCCTAAGGATATTTTACCGGGTGATTGGTATTTACATTTATATCATGCTCAATTTGGTAAAATTGGTTTTATTGATGAAATAATGTCTGTCTATAGAAGACATTCAGGTGGTTTATGGTGGGATTCATATAATAATATTGATTCGCTATTTATGAAACATGGAATTAAACACTTAATGTTTTTCTTTGAGATTTTTAAGTTGTTTCAAAATAATGCTTTATATAAAGATATTATTTTAAATAAAATAATTGAAATAATAGAAAGATATAAATTTGCTTTAGCTATAAATTCACAAACAAATACTTCTTTATTACAAAAATTAGTAAATATTATAAATAATGATGATTTGAAAGAACTATTAATAAAAATTATAAAATTTCCAATTCTAATTCAGAGTTCACTATTTATTGATTCAGGAAGTGGGTTTAATGAAAATAATAAAATTTCAATTGAACCAATCTTTAAAGGAAATAAAATATCTTTTACTTTTGATATTTCTAATAAATCCTTAATTAAATTCTTACGATTTGACCCTATAGAAGGTGCTTTTATCACTTTAAAGATTGAACAATTTTATTTTATGATAAAATCAAAAATAAAGAAAATTAGTGATTTAAATATTAAAACGAATGGTAGTATAATTGATTCTAATCATTATAAGTTTGAAACTTTAGATCCACAAATAATTATTGATAACATTCCTAATGGTGTAAATAAACTCATTATTGAGGGCGTATTTGAACTTTCACCATTGCGAAGTACAATTAAGAATATTTTATATGATAAATTATCTTTAGGTATTCAGTTAAGCAAAAATCATAAAGAAATTACAATTTATAAATCAAAAATACATGAAAAAAATAATTTAATACATGAAAAAATAAAAAATAATAATAAATATAGTAATCGTTTACGAAACTTCTCGTTATTGTATATTAATGATGGAGAAGGTTTTTCACCGGAGAAGTTCCTGCGTTTTGACAATGATATTGAATCGGGGGGCTTTGAATGTAATTTCGCATTGACTGACTATAAGAATATAGTCCGCATGCGATTTGATCCTTTTGAGGGATATTGGGGACGCGTAAAAATAACTGATATTTCATATACCGATTATCAAGGTGGTGTTCATCAGTTTGATTTAAATACTATATCATGTAATGGCGTTCTTGATAATGATGGCTATTTCTCATTTACTACATTTGACCCTAATATTTTTATCGATTTAAGCGGTGATATTACTTCATTATCTGTTAAAGGTGATAGAGAAATATTGGATTATAAAATCATCGAAAATGGTATAAAAGAAAAAGATAAAATATTAACTGATAACAGAAAATCATTACAATATTTTAATAAGCAAGTTACGAAATATAATAATCGTTTACGAAACTTCTCGTTATTGTATATTAATGATGGAGAAGGTTTTTCACCGGAGAAGTTCCTGCGTTTTGACAATGATATTGAATCGGGGGGCTTTGAATGTAATTTCACATTAACTGAGTATAAGAATATAGTCCGCATGCGATTTGATCCTTTTGAGGGATATTGGGGACGCGTAAAAATAACTGATATTTCATATACCGATTATCAAGGTGGTGTTCATCAGTTTGATTTAAATACTATATCATGTAATGGCGTTCTTGATAATGATGGCTATTTCTCATTTACTACATTTGACCCTAATATTTTTATCGATTTAAGCGGTGATATTACTTCATTATCTGTTAAAGGTGATAGAGAAATATTGGATTATAAAATCATCGAAAATGGTATAAAAGAAAAAGATAAAATATTAACTGATAACAGAAAATCATTACAATATTTTAATAAGCAAGTTACGAAATATAATAATCGTTTACGAAACTTCTCGTTATTGTATATTAATGATGGAGAAGGTTTTTCACCGGAGAAGTTCCTGCGTTTTGACAATGATATTGAATCGGGGGGCTTTGAATGTAATTTCACATTAACTGAGTATAAAAATATAGTCCGCATGCGATTTGATCCTTTTGAGGGATATTGGGGACGCGTAAAAATAACTGATATTTCATATACCGATTATCAAGGTGGTGTTCATCAGTTCGATTTAAATACTATATCATGTAATGGCGTTCTTGATAATGATGGCTATTTCTCATTTACTACATTTGACCCTAATATTTTTATCGATTTAAGCGGTGATATTACTTCCTTATCCGTTAAAGGTGATAGAGAAATATTGGATTATAAAATCATCGAAAATGGTATAAAAGAAAAAGATAAAACATTAACTGATAACAGAAAATCACTACAATATTTTAATAAACAAGTTACGAAATACAGTAATCGTTTACGAAACTTCTCGTTATTGTATATAAATGATGGAGAAGGTTTTTCACCGGAGAAGTTCCTGCGTTTTGACAATGATATTGAATCGGGGGGCTTTGAATGTAATTTCACATTAACTGAGTATAAAAATATAGTCCGCATGCGATTTGATCCTTTTGAGGGATATTGGGGACGCGTAAAAATAACTGATATTTCATATACCGATTATCAAGGTGGTGTTCATCAGTTCGATTTAAATACTATATCATGTAATGGCGTTCTTGATAATGATGGCTATTTCTCATTTACTACATTTGACCCTAATATTTTTATCGATTTAAGCGGTGATATTACTTCCTTATCCGTTAAAGGTGATAGAGAAATATTGGATTATAAAATCATAGAAAAAACAAATAATGAAAAAATAAAAAAACTATACTTGACAATATCATCCTTAAACAATACAAATAAAAAGCATACAACTAAAATTACTGAACAGATAAAGATATTAGATGATAAATCTAAACATATTAATGAATTAATAGAAATTATAACTATGTTAAAAAATAGTCATAGCTATAAACTTGGTTTATTATTAACTTTTCCCTTTAGGAAAATTAAAAACGCTTTAAGAAGAATCAAAAGGATGTTGAAATGAGAAAAATAATCAAAAAAATTGTAACAAAATTTTTCAATAAATTTTTATTACAAAAATTTAATAAAATAGCTTCAAATTATGAAAAAATGGGCAAAATATTTAAAAATATTACATTCTTTGTACCATTAGATAAAAAAATGGTTTTTTTTGAAAGTCATATGGGTAAGCAGTATTCTTGTATGCCTCGGGCAATTTCAGAATATTTAATAGAGAATTCTGATTATAAAATTATCTGGTGTTTTAATAGACCTGAAAATTATCAATCAATTAAAGGTGTTAAAATAATTAAACGATTAAGTCCTCAATATTATTATTATTTAGCAAGATCAAAATATTTTGTGTTAAATCAACCTTTACCACGTTTTATAAAAAAAAAATATAATCAAATTTTCTTGCAAACATGGCATGGAACACCTTTAAAAAAAATTGGGGGAGATGTTCATTATGAGGATATCGAAAAGGTAAAAGCGGTTACTCATAACTGGAATTATTTGATTTCTCAAAATAGTTACTCAACTGAAATATTAAAAAGAGCATTTTTTTTTAAAAAAGAAGTTATTGAAGAAGGTTATCCAAAAAATGATCGTTTTTTAAAATGGGATAAAACAAAAATACATGAGATAAAAAAGAGTTTAAAAATTCCATTTGATAAAAAAATTATTTTATATGCTCCTACTTGGCGTGATGACTCAAGAAATGATTTTAAATTACAACTTGATCTTAAAGATATCAAAACTAAAATAGGAAATGATTGGGTTATAATCTTACGCTTGCATAGCGTTTTGTCATCAAAATTAACCTCTAAAGATATTGACAATCAAAACGTATTTGATTATTCTTCTTATGACTTTGGTGAAGAATTAATGGCAATATCTGATGTTATGATAACAGACTATTCATCGATTATGTTTGATTATTCTGTTCTAACAAAACCAATAATTTTTTATGCTTATGATCTTACTGATTATGGAGATAAACTTAGAGGTATGTATTTAGATTACCACGAAACAGTTCCCGGCCCGGTAGTTCAGAATCAATCAGATTTAATTAGTGAAATTAAAAATTTATCTTCTTATTGGAATCGTTATAAAGATAAATATACTAATTTTAGAGCTAAATTTGTATATAAAGATGATGGAGAGTCAACCGACCGGGTAGTAAATCGGGTTTTTAAAAAAAGGAATGGTAAATGGAAATAATCATTAATAATAATAATGTTGAATTTTGTAGCAACTCTGATGAAAAATTATCAGTTTTTTCTTTTTATGATGATAAAAAATATACATCTACTAATAAAAAACTAATTTTAGATAAGAAGAAATTGATGCCTGGCGAATATATTATATCAACAAATGATAAAATCTCTGATAAGTCATTACGGGTTTCTTATAAAATTTCTGATATCAATTCTTATGTGTATGAAATTATAGATAATAGTGACTATGAAAAAAAAATACAGGAAAAGATGAAAAATGTAAAGGTATCTGTAACAATACCCACTTACAATGCAGGAAGTTTTTTTGATAAAGTATTAAATGCCATATTTAATCAATGTATATCTACTGAATTAGTGATAGTTGATTCAGGCTCTAAGGATGAAACATTATCAGTAATAAAAAAATATCAAGACTCTGGGTGTAACATTAAATTAATAGCTATTAATAAATCTGAATTTCAACATGGTAAAACAAGAAATTTTGCTATTTCACAAGCAACTGGTGAATATGTAGCTGTTTTAACCCAGGATGCGTTACCCTATAATCGATATTGGTTATATGAACTTATAGATCCAATGCTAAAAGATCCGTTGATAGCTGGTACTTACGGAAAACATATCCCGTATATTAAAACAAATATAATTGAAAGATGTAGAATAATTACTAAGTTTGACGTACTTGATAAAAAGCCACCTGTTTATTCATTTAAGAAATATGAGGATTTTGAAAAATTACCAGAAGGTCAACAATTGTTTTATATAGATTACTTTTCAAATTCATCTGCTTTAAGAAAATCAGTATGGGAAAAAGTACCTTATCCTGAAGCTCCATGGAGTGAGGATAAAGCGTGGGTAAAGTTATTATACAAAAACAATTACAAAAAAGGTTATTGTTCAAATTCAATTATTTTTCATTCTCATAGCTATGGTTTTAGTGAATTATATAAAAGATGGTATGCATCAGTTAAGAATACTTCTTATGCTGGTATTACAACATATTATTGGTATAGAAATGATCCAAAATGGGTCAAAAAACATCTTGATCGCGCTAAATTGTTGTTACAAATGACAAAGTACTCTAAAATAAGAAAGGGATTACTTTTGTTGGTTGAATATATCAGAGATGTAATTATTTATAAAGCAGCTATTAAAGCGTTAAAAGATTATGATTTTGAAACACAAAATAATCAATAAGGGGGAGGGATGAAAAGAGTTATTACTTATGGTACATATGATATTCTACATTATGGACATATAAATTTGCTACGAAGGGCAAAAGAATTAGGAGATTATCTTTTAGTTGCATTATCAAGTGATGAATTTAATAAAGGAAAACATAAAACATCTTTATTAAATTATGAAAATAGAAAAGCAGTTGTTGAATCTATCAGATATGTTGATATGGTTATCCCTGAAGAAAATTGGGAACAAAAAATTGAAGATATAAAAAAATACAATATTGATATTTTTGTAATGGGCGATGATTGGGAAGGTAAATTTGATTTTCTTAAAGAATATTGTGAAGTAATTTATCTTCCGCGAACACCTGATATTTCTACAACTCAAATAAAAAATGATATTAATGAAAAAAAATAAGGATATAGTTTGAAGAGAATATTATTATTTGTACATTACAATCCGGTTGATGAACTAGCCGATCATGTTTTATATACTCTTGAAAAATTAAAACCATATTTTATAAAGGTAGTTTTTATTTCAAATAGTTTGTTAAATAAAAAACAAAAAGAAAAGCTTAATGTCCACACTGACATAATTATAGAAAGAGAAAATAAAGGTTATGATTTTGGAGCATGGAAAGATGGTATTTCTAACATAGGTTGGGGAAATTTATTTGATTACGATTCGATGATACTAATGAATGATACATGTTTTGGCCCCCTTTATGATATGAAGGATTCATTTGATAAAATGGAGAAAACGGGTATAGATTTCTGGGGGATAAATAACCGTGAACCAACTTCTACCGGAATGCCGGGTAGTAATGGGCCAATAAAAGAGCACATTAGAAGCTTCTTTTTTGCATTTTCAAATAAAGTAATCATTTCAAAAGTATTTGAACAATTCTGGAATGATGTAATTTATGCAGAAGATCTTAATTTTGTTATACAAAATTACGAAACTAAATTAACAGATATTCTTGTTAAGAGTGGTTTTAATTATAATGTTTTATTTGATTACGTTGTGGATGTAATTAATAATATTAATAAATTTCCAGATTTATTAATAAAGAAAGGCATTCCTTTTGTTAAAATTAAATGTTTTACGGAATATTTTTTAGATCCAAAGTATTTATTAGAATTAATTAGAATTTATACTAAATATCCTATTGAAATTATTAACGATTTCTTCACAAAAACATTTAATCCAAATATATCATTGCGATTATTGAATAAAATTTTACCTTTAAATAATTTAGATGATTTATCCGGAGTGAAAATTGCTTTTCATATACATGTTTTTTACATTGATGTTTTAGAAGTTTTTTTATGTAAAATAATTGAACTAAATTATAATTATAAACTTTTTTTTACTGTAGTAAATGAAAATATGGCTGAACAGATTTATGAAATTATAAAAAAATATCAAATATCAAATAGATTGGGTGAAGTGTTTATACTTACTAACAAAGGTCGAGATATTTATCCATGGCTATATATATCTTCTCATTTATCTAAATATGATGTTGTAGGACATTTTCATACTAAAAAATCACCACATCACTTTACGTTCAAAGGAGAGTCGTGGTTAATTGAATTTATAGATACATTTATAACAACATCTTTTTCAATATTAAAAAATTTTAAAACGAATAAAAATATTGGCATAATTATTCCTGATGTGCCGACTTATTTCAAATTTATATCTACCTATGATGTTATGAATCAAACCAATAAAAATATTTGTAATGAGTTATGGAATAAAATGAAAACTCACTCAAAAATGAAGTCAATTGATTTTAATACAATAAATACTCCAATTATGTCGTATGGCAACATGTTTTGGTATAGACCAGATGCCTTAAAACCGTTGTTTGATCTGAATCTGAATGAAAATGATTTTCAGCCAGAACCGTTACCGGCGGATGGAACATTGGCACATGGTATAGAAAGATTACCGGTTTATATTGCATGGAGCCAAGGGTATGACTATCGTATAGCATTAAATTCAAATCGATTAACTAGTGGATTTGATTATAGAAATAATGGTTTATCTCCGGAGGTTATTTATAAAAACAATGAGCTTGAAAAACAAATAATTAGTTATAATCACATTTTAAGTAAATACGAAGGAAGTTTTATATTTAAAATATACAGTGTAAAAAATAAAAGTTTTATTTTCGGTAAAAAAGTATACTCAAATTTTAAATCTGTAATTAAATCATTTTTTGACAGAAATAATTACAAAGTTCTATATAATTATAATTTATCTGAAAAAAGAACAGATATTATATTTAATAATCAGATTGCGGACATTTTGTTTAGTAAAAATGGACTTACGTTTAATTCAATTGGCAGAGATCCAAATTTTGTTTTTAAAGATTTTAATTTACCAGAAGGTAAGAAAATTATTAAAATTATTTTATGTATAGAAAAGGAAAGCATTTTACAGGTTTTTTATAAAATTTCAAAAAGACAAAAGTTTACTGAGGTTAATAGCATAAAAAAAACTTTAAAAAAAGGAAGTAATGTGATATATTTAACTTTACCAAATTTTGAAATAAATGGGTTAAGAATTGATCCTGGTATGATAGAGGGGAAGTATGAAATTAAAAGAATATTTATCGTTAAGTAAGAATAGTTTTAATTTGGTGAAAATTATTAAATTCTTCATTATTTTAATAATATCTATGTTTATTTCTTTTTCATTTTTATTTTTATTACAAAGCAAAGGTATTTTTAATAACAATATTAAAACTTCAATTTTAACAGAAGTAGACACAAATTTTCAAATATTTTATGATACAGGAAAAGGTTTTAATGAAAAAGAATCAATTCGATATCGAATTCAAGGTTCTCAACATAAGCAAAGAATTAAACTATTTTTACCTAACAATAACATTCTACGATTACGTGTTGATTTTATGGATGAATCGGGTGTTTTTTTTATAAATAAAATTGATTTTGAAATTAATGATAGGTATTATAAAATTAACTTAAATAAGTTAAATAATTATTTAAACAACAAATCTGTTGTTATAAATAACTTTATTTCATCTTATGATGTTTTAAATACTGGTGTTTTGTTTAAATCAACAGGAAAAGATCCTTATTTAATAATAAAATTAAGTAATATTGAAAGTAAAATTCTTAGTAATAATAAATTAATAATTGGTCTATTATTGATTTTATTTGTTTTTATAATTTTTATTGTTCTTCTAAAATATAAAAACAATATTTTAGATTTTTTAAATCAAAAGTCTTTAACAGCTGATACTTTTATTGTTTTTTTATTTATTATAGTAAGTTCGTTTATATTTTTATTTTTATTTTTTGATTATATTTTTGGTGATAAATTATTTATATTTAGAGATATAGGCAGTGATACAATAAATAGTTATTATCCTTATTATTATAGAATGGTAAATCATTTTAAAGACTTTGCTTTTTATGATTTTTCTGTTGGTATTGGTGGAAGTGTATTTTTGTTTCTAGCAGAACCATTTTCAATAATCAATCTATTAATTGGTGCAGATAATATTGCTAATTCTTTAATTTATTCATATTGGTTAAAAATAATTTTATCTGGAACAATTATGTATTTTCTATTATTATCATTAAATAATAATGACAGATACACATCTTTTTTATTTTCATTATTATATTCTTTTAGTGGATTCATAATGTTATGGGGACAACACTATTTTTTTTCTTCATGGATAGTTTATTTTACTTTGATGCTTTACTCTGTTGATTTGTACTTAAAAAGAAATAAGTATATTTTATTTCTTTTAGCCAGCTTTTTTTCATTATTTTACATATATATTTATATACCTATTTTAATTTTTACTTTTCTTTTTTTTCTATATAGATCATCAGACTTAAATATTCCAATTATAAAGAGATTTAAACTTTTATTAAATTTTTTTATTTTAACTTTAATTTCCTTTCTATTAGCACTATTTATTTTATTACCATTTTATCATATTTTGAGTAGTAGCCCTAGAATTTCTTTATTTGAAATAAAAACTTATATTAAATCTTTGTTTTCATTATACAATTTTAAATATTATATAGTTGTTATTCTAAGGTTTTTTGGAAATTTTTCAACTGGAGGTATAAAAGATTTTTTTGGATTTATTAATTTATATGAATCACCACAGCTATATAGCGGACTAATATCATTGTTGTTATTTCCAGTTTATTTATTTGGTTCAAATAGTTTTATGAAAAAGAATAAGGTAAAAAAATATGTATTTATATTTCTTTTATTATCCTTATTATTACCTTCACTTACAATAATTTATAACGGTTTACAAACAACACAAACTAGATGGACATATGGTATAATTTTTTTTATTATATTATTTGCCTCTAAAGTTTTATCAAATAAAACTCTTTTAAAAGAAAATTTAATTATTATTAGAAATAATATATATATATATATATTATTTCTAATATCTGCTTATTTTTTGTTAAAAATATTTTATAATTTTGATTTTACTAAAAATATAACTATTTATCATAATGTGTTTTATATAATTTTATTGTTGATTGTATATTATTTAATTTTAAAAAATTTTCATATTCGTCTAAATAAAGTTATTCTTTTATTATTTATTATTTTTGAATTAATTTTTTTAAACAATAATTTGATTAATGAAAGAGTTGCAGTACAAAAAAACAATAATCCTTATTTTATGGATGGGACTGTTGAAGCTATAAACTATATTAAAAAAATTGATAATGATATGTTTTATAGAATTGATAAGAATTATCATACAGTTTTTTTAAATGATGCCTTATTACAAGGTTATAATGGTATCAGTATTTATCATTCTCTAAATTCGCCCGGTTATATTACTTTCTTACAAAAAATGAATATAAGAGATGATAAAAGATTAAATTATCTTCCCGTAGAACTAACAAAAAATAATTTCCAAACAATAATATCAAGATTACCACCTATACGAAATTTATTAACAGTAAAATATGTTTTATCAAAAACAAATATTAATATTGAGTATTTAGATTTTATAGAAAATGTTAAAGGTGTTTATATTTATAAAAATAGAAATTATAAAACTTTTGGTTATTTATATAATGAATTTATTTTAGAAGAAGATTTTGAAAAATTCAATGATCAATTAAAGGAAGGAATAATTGAAAATAATATTATTCTTTCTAATGTTATGAAAAACAAAATGAATATAAAATTATCTGATTATACTAAAGGAACAAAACTTAATGAAAACTTTTTACTATATTCGGAAAAAAATGATTTAACAAATTTAGAAAATATCATTGAAAATATTAATATTAATTATCGGGGTAATCAATTTAGTGAAACTGCTTTGCATTGGGCGGTATTGAATAATAATTTTTTAATGATTAAAAGTTTAATTGATAATGGTGCAAAAACATATTTAACAAATAAATATGGTATATCTCCTATGTCACTTACTAAAGATAAAAAAATAATAGATCTTCTATCTGAAAGTACAGTAAAATTAGAAAACTTCAATATAAAAACGTTTACAAATGATAAAATCATTGGAGATGTAAAAGTTAATAAAGATTCTATCCTATTTTTTTCTATTCCATACGATAAAGGTTGGAATTTAAAAATCAATGGAAAAAAAGCAAGTTACTACAATGTTAATTATGGGTTTATTGGCATTCCATTAAAAGAAGGTAGCTATTCTATTAAACTATATTACATTCCTAAATATTTTATTATAAGTTTTATAATATCAATTTTAACTTTTATATTAATAGTAATTTATATATTTATTATAAAAAACAAAATTATAAAGGATTTATTTGTCATATGAAAAATATTATTTTATCTTTACTTATAATAAACAAAATATTTTTATTTTCAAATAACTATAAATCAGTTGTAATATCTGGGGACTCCATGTCTACAGGTTTCGCATTTTTAAATACAATTAAATATTCTAAAGAATCAAAAAATTTACCCGCTGGTATTTTAGCATGGCCTAATATGATTCGTGATGCTATAATTAGAAATGATATTAATTTCAAGCATGCTACAGAATTGGCTATTTCGACAAAGTATAATACAACAAAAATTCAAAAATCATGGAAGAATTCACAATTTCCTTACGCTTTACCATTTAATAATAAAACAGCTACAATTTATGAAATAAAAAATAATGACGAACAAGTCTCATTCAATTATTCAACGAAAAGTATGTCTGATACAATTGTTTTATATTTTTCAAAAACACCTTTTCCTGTGGGATGTAAATTTGATATTTTTGTAAATGGAAAAATATTAAAAGAAGAAATTGATACTTCATCTTTAAATAATGATTATTTTGGATTTCAAGTGAAAAAGGTTATATTAAAAGTATATAATAACAATACTTTTAATATATTATTAACTAATTTTAAATCTTCAAGTCAGAAAGATTCTGCAACTTTAGGTTTCTTTTTTTTGGGAATAGGTACTAATGATACTGATATCTATTTAACAGGCAGGACATCTTCAAATACAAGATTTTATGTTAACAATAATTATAAAGAATTGTATAATAGAGTGATAAATTTAAAACCAGATCTTTTAATTTTTGCTATTGGGTCAGCTGATATGGCTTTTAATGCTGCGCAAGTAGAAAATACTCCTAGGGGTAATGTTCCTCTAACTGAGTTTAAATCCAATATGATTAGTATAATAAAAGAAGTAAAAAAAAAAAATGATAATATTAAAATTGTAATTATAGGTCCTTCTGATTTTCAGGGACTTGATCAGCAACATATTAAGGATTATAATGTATCTTTATCTGAATTATCCAAAGAATTTCACTTAGATTTTCTTGATGTTTTAAGTATTTTAAAAGAGCATAATGAAATTGGAGAGGTTCTATTAGTTGATTATGTTCACTTTAATAATAAAGGGCATACTATTATTGCTAATAAAATTATAAATCTTCTTTATGAAGAAGTATTATATAATGATTTAATTGATTCTGAAATATATTTTTAAATTATGGGAGATTACAAAATGGCTGATAAAATAAAATTATTAGACTTTCCTGAAAAAGGAGATGAAAATGGTCTTTTAGTAGCGATACAAAATGGTGATAATATACCTTTTAATATTAAAAGATTATTCTATATTTATGGAACTAAACAAAATATTATAAGAGGGAATCATGCTAACAAAATATCACAATTCGTACTTATATCTATTAGTGGTAGCTGTAAAGTAAAAACTTTTGATGGTCTTAATGAGCAATTTTTTTCTCTCAATAAACCATCTATTGGTTTATATTTAGACAAGATGGTATGGAAAGAAATGTATGATTTTTCAAAAGATTGTGTTTTACTTGTGTTAACTGATACTGAATATGATCCAAGTGAGTATATTTATGATAAAAATAATTTATAAAAGGACAAAAATATGATTAAATTTTTAGATTTAAAGACTATTAATCAGTTAGATAGAGAAAAATATATACAAAAATTTGCAGACGTGTTAGATTCGGGTTGGTATATACTTGGAAATGAAGTAAAAAAATTTGAAACAAAATTTTCAGAGTATTGCGGATCAAAATATTGTGTTGGTGTGGCAAGTGGTTTAGATGCTTTAATACTGATATTAAGAGGTTATAAAGAATTAGGTAAATTATCTGATGGAGATGAGATTTTAGTACCAGCTAATACATATATAGCAACAATAATAGCAATTACTGAAAATAAATTAAATCCAGTTTTAATAGAACCTGATTTAAATAACTTTTTGATAGATATTAAATTAATAGAAAAGAATATTACTGATAAAACAAAAGCTATTATGCCTGTTCATTTATATGGTCAAGCTGTTGATATGCATAAAATTAAAAAAATTGCCGATAAACACAATTTATTAGTAATTGATGATTGCGCACAGGCACATGGAGCTATTGTAAATGGAAATAAAGTTGGTGGTTTATTAAGTGATGCAAGTGGTTTTAGTTTTTATCCTGGTAAAAACTTAGGGGCTATTGGTGGTGATGCTGGTGCTATCACAACGAATGATTTTAAACTTTATGAAGTGATTAGTTCATTAAGAAATTATGGGTCTAAAGTAAAATATTACAATGATTATATTGGTTTAAATTCAAGATTAGATGAAATTCATGCAGCAATATTAAATTTAAAATTACCTAATTTAGATTCTGATAATGCTAAAAGAAGAAAAATCGCTGATTATTATAGAAAAAATATAACAAATAAAAATATAATATTACCCAATACAGAGAATGAAGAGTCTCATGTTTGGCACCTTTTCGTTATAAGAACAGATAATAGAGAGAAATTACAAAATTATTTCATAGATAATAATATTGAAACCTTAATACATTACCCTGTACCTCCTCATAAGCAAATAGCGTATAAAAAATTAAATTCTTTATCATTACCTATTACAGAGAAAATACATAATGAAGTTTTAAGTCTTCCAATTAGTCCCGTAATGTCTATGGATGATGTAAAACAAGTTGTTACCGTTTTAAATAACTATGGAGGATAGAATGGGAAAAAGAAAAAAAATATCCATAATTATTCCTGTTTATTATAATGAGCTTAATATACCAATTACAGTTCCTAGATTAAAGGAACTGGATAAAATAATTCATAACTTTGATTTTGAATTTATATTTGTTGATGATGGTTCAGGTGATAAATCTTATGAATTATTAATCAATGAAAGAAATAAAGATAAGAGAATTAAAGTTATCAAATTGAGTAAAAATTTTGGTTCAATGTCAGCAGTTCAGGCTGGTTTAAAATTTGCAACAGGTAATTGTGTTGGTATTATATCAGCTGATTTACAAGATCCTCCTGAGTTATTTAAAGATATGATTGCTATGTGGGAAAAGGGAAATAAAGTTGTTATGGCGACAAGAACTGATAGAAAAGAAAGTTTAGGTCAAAAATTATTTTCTAATACCTATTATTTTTTTATGAATAAATTTGCTATTAAAGGTTATCCTAAAGGTGGTTTTGATTTTGTTTTGATTGACAGTCAAGTTGTAAAAGAATTAAATCACATATCCGAAAAAAATACAAATATCATGAGTTTAATCTTTTGGCTTGGACATGACAGAGCAACTATTCCATATGTTAGACAAAAAAGAGAAATAGGGAAGTCAAAGTGGACTTTATCAAAAAAGATAAAACTTTTTGTTGATTCATTTGTTGCTTTTTCATATGTTCCTATTAGATTTATGTCTTTTATTGGGTTTCTTACGGCTTTTGCTAGTTTTATTTATGGCATATTAATTATTTTGGGTACTCTAATGGGATATATGAGTGTAAAGGGATGGGCTACATTAATTACTTTTTTTACATTTTTTATGGGATTAATTATGTTAATGCTAGGAATAATTGGAGAGTATCTTTGGAGGATTTTAGATGAAACAAGAAAAAGACCATCTTATGTGATCGATGAGGCTGAAATTGATGAAGATTAATATATCTATACAACAATTTATGAAGTTTGTTTTAGCAGGTATTCTTAATACATCTTTTACGTATGGTATTTATTATCTGCTGATTTTTATAATTGATTATAGATTGTCATATATTATTTCATTTCTATCAGGAATTATTTTATCTTTTATTTTGCATGCAAAAATGGTTTTTAAAGTAAAAATCGATTTATATAAAATTATAATGTACCCATTAGTTTATTTAACACAGTTTTCAATAAGTTTTATTTTTATTACTTTGTTTGTTGAAAATGGAATAGTAAATAAAAAGATAGCACCACTTTTGGTTTTACTAATTACCATACCTATAACTTTTGTTATATCGAAATTAATCTTAACAAATAGGAATAAAAATGCTTAAAGAAAGAGAACAGTGGATTGATACAGCAAAAGGTATTGGTATATTACTTGTAGTAGTTGGTCATGTATTTATTGAAGGAAATATGTTTAGTGTAAGAAGATGGATTTATTCCTTTCATATGCCATTGTTTTTTTTTATATCTGGTTATTTATATCGTATTAGTAAAAATGTTGATTTTAAAATATATATTAAAAATAAATTTTCATTACTTATTTATCCCTATTTTATATTTGGATTTTTGTCATATATTATTTATTTAATAGGATACATTATCATAGTGAAATATAAAGGCATCACTAATATTCCTAATTTTCAAAGTGGTATTATCATTCCATTTGTTGGATTATTTTTTTCTAAAATTAATAATGGTTATTTAAATGTTAATATGCCTTTATGGTTTTTACCATGTTTGTTTGTTGTTCAATCTTTTTTTTATATTTTAAGAAAAGTGATTAAATCAGAATATTTATTGTTTTTTGTTATTTTATCACTTTCCGTATTAAGTTATTATTTTTTTAATGAAAAAATATTTTTACCGTGGAGTATTGATACTGCAATGGTTGCTTTATTATTTTATTACAGCGGTTACTTAATGTTTCAATACAAAAAATATATTATAGATACTAAATTTTCGAAATTTATTTTAATTATTTCATTAATTCTCTCAATGATTTTCTCTTTGTTAAATATTACTGTAATAATGGGAGAAAATATTTATGGTAATTTTTTTATTTTTTTATTATCCGCCATATCCGGTATAATTTTTATTATATTATTTTCTAAACTTAATAAAAGTAAAGTTATGATAGAAGTTGGTAGAAATTCTTTACTTATTTTAGTCACTCATGGTGTTTTTATTTATGTATTAAAAGCTTTATTTATTTTCTTTTTTAATATTAATTTAGAGTTTATTAATAGTAACTTTTTTATTGGTATTATCATTTTGATGATAACCTTGATTCTACTATACCCTACAGTAAAAATAATAAATAAGTACTTATTTATTTTAATAAATATTAAACAGAAATAATATAAATAATTTTAAGTTTATGGAAGGAGTCATTTAATATGAGAAATATTGGAATTATAGGTACTGGTTTTTATGTACCTGCAAAAACGTTAACAAATAAAGATATTAGTAAATTTTTAGATACAGACGATGAATGGATTTATAATAAGGTAGGCATAAAAGAAAGAAGGATAGCATCCGACCATGAGGCTACATCTGACTTGGCTATATATGCTGCTCAAAATGCTTTATTTAATGCCGGTTTAAATCCACTTGATGTAGATTTAATAGTTTTAGCTACTTCAAGCCCTGACATGATTCAGCCATCAACAGCTGCAATAGTTCAAGGTAAAATTGGAGCTAGAAATGCAGCTGCATTTGATATATCAGCAGTATGTGCAGGTTCTGTTTATGCAATTACCGTAGCTGAAAATATGATGCGCGCAAATCCTAAATATAAAAATGTATTAGTCATTGGTTCTGAAACTTATTCAAGAATATTAGACTGGACCGATAGAAACACAGCTGTTTTTTTTGGTGATGGGGCAGGTGCTTTAGTATTAAGTGATGTAAGTGAACAGTATGGAATTAAAAATACATTTATAATGAATGATGGTAGAGGTGCTAGTGTTATTCAATTTCAAGGGGGGGGGTCACGTTATCCTGCTACAAAAGATACATTAGAAAGAAAATTACACAGGTTTGAAATGCAAGGAAAACTTGTTTGGGATTTTGCTACAAAAATATTTCCTGAAGCCATTCGGAAAGTTACTGAAGAAATTAATAAAAAAATTGAAGATATTGATTTAATAATTTCTCATCAGGCAAATATAAATATTATTAAGAAAGGTCTTAACGAATTGAATTTAGATATGTCAAAAACATTTACGAATATTGAAAAATATGCTAACACCTCCGGTGCATCTATATTTATTGCCCTAGCTGAGGCAAATGAAAAAGGATTGCTAAAAAAAGGAAGTAATGTTTGTTTAGTTGCTTTTGGTGGTGGTTTATCATATGGTGCAATTTATTTAATTTGGTAATAATTTGGAGTAATAATGAAAATATCCATTATAGGTACTGGAAAAATGGCATTAGGAATTGTACAAGTATTCTTAAATGAAAGAAATAATATAACAGTAGTTGGTAGAAGTAAGGAATCTTGTTCTAAATTTAAATCTACATTATTTGATACATTAAAATTTAAGGCAAAATTATCAGATGAAAAAATAATACAAATAATGTCAAATTGTATTGTTTCACATGATTTGAATATCATTAATGGCAGTGATATTGTTATCGAGGCTATTATTGAAGATTTTTCTGAGAAAATTAAAATATTAAAAAATATTGAAATGTTAGTAGATATTAAATCAATTATAGCAACAAATACATCATCGATTTCAATAAATAAATTATCAGAAAAAATTGAATATAAAAAAAGATTTTTAGGTATACATTTCTTCAATCCAGTTCCATTAATGGGGTTGATTGAAATTGTTAAAAGTGATTTTACGGATGACACTACTTTAGAAACAGTTAAAAATCTTATTACTGATATTAATAAGATAGGTATTATTACTAAAGATACTCCTGGTTTTATTGTAAATAGAATATTAATTCCTATGATTAATGATGCTATTATATTATTAGAAACGAAAGTAGCAGATGCTGAAAATATTGATTTAGCGATGAAATTAGGTGCTAATTTCCCCATTGGTCCATTAGCTTTATCTGATTTTATCGGGAATGATATAGTACTGAATATATTAGATAATATGTTTGAACAATCTAATAATGATAGATTTAAATCAAGCAATCTTTTAAAAAATATGGTTAATTCAGGATTATTAGGTAAAAAAGTAAAAAAAGGTTTTTATAACTATTAGGTGGGGAAATATGAATTATTACAAAGGTAAAAATGTTAATATTGGAAATGATGTAAAAATTGGTTTTGGTGTTATTATAGAAGATGACGTAACAATTGAAAATAATGTAATAATTGATTCTTATACGAAAATTTGTAATAATGTTTATATAAAAAAAAATACTTATATAGGATCAAATTGTATTATTGGTGAAATAGGCATTAATTATCATACTAACCACCAGAGGAAAAAGACTATTATCGGGGAAAAAAGCTTAATTAGATCTTATACGGTTATATATTCTGAAAATATACTAGGTGACTTTTTTGAGACAGGTCATCGAGTGACTATTAGGGAACGTAGTAATATCGCTTGTAATGTCAGAATTGGTACCTTATGTGATATACAAGGGGATTGTGAAATAGGTGAATATACCAGATTGCATAGTAATGTACATATTGGTAAACTTTCTAACATAGGAAAATATGTATGGATATTTCCCTATGTAATTTTAACAAATGATCCAACACCTCCATCTGACAATTTAAAAGGTGTAACAGTTGAGGATTATTCAGTAATTGCTACAGGATCGACTATCTTGCCTGGCATTACAATTGCAACTAACGCTTTTGTTGGCGCAAATACATTAGTTAGTAAAAATGTTTTAAAGGGAACTGTTGTTGTTGGTAATCCTCAAGTAAATATCGGATCAATAGAAAAATTGAATAAAAATGGTATAAATACTTATCCATGGATGTATTCTTTTGATAAAGGAATGCCATGGCAAGGAATTGAATTTGATATGTGGATGAAAAATAATAAAAATAATTAAATGTTATTTTTATAAATCATAATAATAATTTTACTTGAGTCTTATCACATTTTATTGTATTGTAAATTAAATACATTGTGGAGATTTTATGAAAAATAATATATTTATTATGTTTGTTTTTTTTCTAATTATAAGTTGTCAACCTATTACGGTTGTAGAAATACAAGAAAAATCAAAATCGGCATATTTAGAAACAATAACATTAAATTCAAAAATGGTTTCTAATTTTAGTACAGATGTTTTTAACTACACATTATATCGACATGAATCAGAAGGAACATCGATTACAATTCAAGCAACTTCATCAGATTCAAAATCAACAATTTCCGGGCTTGTAAATAATGTTGAATTACAATTAAACTCTCTTAATAAATTCACAATCGGGGTTTTCTCAGAAGACACGACAATGGCTAATTTTTATACAATAAATATTTATTTATATGATGATAATTGCGTATTATTAAAAGATATTATTATTGATGGGAAATCTATTGATAATTTTAATTCTGAATTATATACTTATAATGTAAAATCATATTCTAATAGTGTAAATTTATCTTTTTTACCGATGAATTCAAATGCTACTATTAATCCTGAGTCAATATCGTTTTCTTTTTCAGATAATAGTACTGATACGCTTAATCAAAGTGTTATTTTGAGTGCAAGTACCTATACTAAAAAATATACTGTTGTTGTGCAAAAATTATCTTCATCATCAGGTTCAGGTATGTATAATGGTATTGATTTATCGTATGAATTACAAAAAGATGGTTTTTCAACCGTAATAGCAGGTGACAGTATTTCAGTTGGTTACAGTTTTGCCGGAGTTAATATAAATAATTCCTCAGATTCGTATCCTGGTTTAATGAGTTGGTCACATATGATTCGTGATGCAATACACAGAAATGACCCTGATTTTATTCATGCAGACCAATTACAAATTGGTGCAAAATACTCAACAACGAGCTTCACTAAATCATGGGCAAATAACGCTGCTATTTCAAATTCATATTGGATGCCATTTAATAACAGAAATCTTACAATTTCAAATATTACAAAATCTGATGAAGAAATTGTTATACGAATACCCAATAATAATCTTTATCAAAATAAAGCATATCTTTGGTTTTCTACAACCCCCTATAATGTTGGTTGTTCTATGGATATTCATTTAAATGGGACAATATTAATGTCAGATTTTAATCTATATACAATTGATGCAAATTATTATAACGGCTTTGAAACAAAAATTGTCGAAATTAAAAATCTAATCCCCGGTACAAATAAAATCTCATTAACAAATTTTAAGAATACTGCCGGGGGTTCAGCAATGGGATTTTTTCTAAATGGTGTTAGCAGTAAATATTCTCCCGTTTATTTAAATGGAAGAAGTAGTGCAACAAGTGATTATTATGTTGATTTTGATGTGCCTAATGGTGCATTTCAAAAAAGAATTGCAGATAAAAAACCTGATTTGTTTATTTATTTAATTGGTGCTAATGACAGTGTTAATACAAGTGGTATTGGAAATAATGGATTAAATGAACTCGGTGCAGTAAAGGGAATCGTTCCGTTAGCCCAATATGAACTAAACATAAGAAATCTGGTTACTAAAGTTCGTGAAGTTAATCCTTATTCTCAAATTTTACTTATCAGTCCTCCTGTTTGGAGTAATGCAGACGGGGATATTGCAGATTTTGAATTGAATAAAATAATAATAAAAGAATATGTAGAACAAATGAAAAGAGTTGCTATTGAGACAAATTGTATGTTTATTGATATGATAGAGTTATTCAATAATATTCCGTTTACGCAACAAGCAACAGGGCCTCAAGGTCGTGATTGGAGAGAAGATTATGTACATCTTTCTAAATATGGCAACACACTTCTTGCAAGAACTATAGCGGATATGCTTATGCCACAAGGACTTTATAATAAAGAAATGGTTGATTCAGAACGATTATACAATGAAAAGAATAATTTCTTTATACCGAATAATGGTTGGATCATTGTTAAATATAACAATACAAACGGTTTCTTTGATACATTAACTAAATTAGGTACAAGTAACGATGTCTTTGATTATTCAAAAAATTATATTAAATCAATAAATAGAGTTTCAAAATCTTCTATTATGAATATAAATGTTTTTAAAACAGAAAATATTGGATTACCACATTTAAAAGTTGAACAATTTGGATCTAATAATGTTGAGTTTTATACAAGACCAGAATCGTACTGGGACACATTCCAGAAATTTTGGATATTAAAAAACAATGTCAGTACTAATTATTTATTAACAGATACTGATTTTGATACTCAAAATATGCAATTTTTAATTAGTTGGTAATATGAAATTTAAATATTTTTTTATTTTATTATGTGAATGTATTATTAACTTTTCAATTACGGCAATTAATAAAGAAGTACAAAATAGTTATAATCAAGGAACAATCATTACTAATGATAATTCAGAATTATTTAATTTTCGAGGTAGAACGGATTATTGTGTTCTTGATGATTATAAATCATTCGATAGCGGGTCTTTTGCTGTTAGGTTTTTACCTGATGCTCAATCCATTAATTCAAGCACAGTAATGGTATTATTTGAAACAGTTACTACAAATGATATCACATTAAAAGACATTAATGGTACTTGGGGACTTGCTTTTATTTATTTCAACGGTGCATTTAGATGGGGGTTCCATTCAAATGATCAATCAAATCATTTTATTGAAATCAAGAATTTGCCCGTTAATTATCAGGAATTCACGAACATTTTTATTACGTGGAATGATGGAGTTTTAAATGTTTATCTTAAAGATTATCCGGTACAAACTTTTAATTATAATAAAGATTTAAAAATCAATTCTACTAGTAAAATTATGATCGGTTCAGGAACACTTAATAATAGTACCTATAAAGGGTACATGAAAGACATAATATATGAAAATCGTATTTATGACCAAAAAGATATTGCTCATTATATAAATGCTTCATATAGTTTAAAAAATAACAAAAGTGTTAATATAAGTTCAATGATAAAAAATAATTTTGGTTATCAAAAAGACTTGAAAATAGTTAATAATAAAATATTTTTTAATGGACAGACATCATATTTTTTTATGAGAAATATTTATGAAAATAACAATCTTTCTGCTATTGATTTGGATTTTGAAATTACACAAAATAAACAAATGCATATTATTCAAACAACAAATGATTTTCCCGAAAAAAACTCAGGATGGGGTTATTCATTAAATTATGACCCTAAACTCGGCATCGTTTTTTACCTCAATACAGCACACGGATTGGTAACTATTAGTACTGGGAAAAAATTAAAGTTATTTGAAAATTATAATATAAAAATTCATGTTGATTTATATGATATACAAATTTATTTAAATAATAAACGAATTATCAAATCAAATTATTACAAGACATTTCATGATAGGGCAAATTTCATAATGATAGGGTCAGGATTTGCAAAAAATTATTATGCCTCAATAGTAATTAATAACTTAACAATATACAGTGAACCAAAATATCTTACTATAGAAGATTCAAAAAAAACTACTACAATTATTAATAAAAGTAAAATTGCTTTTCCTAAACCCGATCCTAAATTATTTTTATATACATCAATAGCATCATATACCTTATCTGGTTTGACTTTAACTCTTTTACCCGTTTTTTTTACATTACATACTGTTAATTCCTACTATTATAATGAGTTATATTCTTTATATAGTAAGTCAACAAATCAAAATCAAATTGATATATATTATAAACAAATGAAATTATATTCAGATTATTCAAACATGTTACTAATTTCTGGTTCTATTATGATTCCTTTAAGTCTTATATCATTTACTTCAGGTTTATTATTACAACTGACATATCAACACATTAATATAAAAAACGTACCAAATCTTAATGTAAGCTACAATTATTCAGATAAAAAAATTGAATTTTCTTTAAAAGTGGAGTTATAAATGCGAAATTCAATATTATTTATTTTTATAACACTTCTTCTATTTTCATGTGATGTTTATATATCTATTCCTGAAAAAAAAATTATAAATAAAATTGAAGTAACACCACCTGTTTTTTTTAGTTATGTAAATTCCACTATTGGCACAAAAACAGTAGAAATATCAACTAAAACAGATTCTGCACTTATTTTTTATACTATTGATGGAACGGAGCCGAATATTCATAATTATTATTCGGCAGGTATTTCTAAAGTAACTTATGTTATTCTTTCTGATACAACGATTAACGCTATTGCATATAAAAACGGTTATTACAGTTCTGTTATTTCATCAAAATATTCTACAAAATAATAGGAGCTTTTTTTGGATAAAGAAAATTTAGATAAAATTACAAAATTACAATATGAAAATTATGTTTTATTAAAACAAATTAAAGATATGCAAAATTCTAGGACGTTGAAAGTTGCACTTGTAATAAAGGAAATATTAAGAAAAACCAAGTTATTATTATTTATAAAAGGTGTTTTATATATAAAAAATTTTGGCTTGAAATCTTTTTTTATTAAAATATTCTCTTTAAACACAAGAAAAAAAAAAATATATAAAAATTCATTTTTCTATAAGGAAATATCTATACCTTCTTTTGATTACATTGATGTATCAATAATAATCCCTGTTTACAATAAATACAATTATACTTTAAATTGTATCAGATCAATTATTACTAATTCAAATAATGTTTCTTATGAAATTATAATTGCCGATGATTGTTCTAATGATCAAACAATTAACATACATAAAAAAATAAAAAATATCAAAATAGTAAAAACAAATGGAAATTTTGGTTTCCTAAAAAACTGCAATAATGCAAGTAAGTTCGCTCAAGGCAAATATATTTTGTTTCTCAATAATGATACTATTGTTCAAAAAAACTGGTTAAGCCCACTTATTGATTTAATGTTAGATAATAAAATTGGTTTAGTTGGATCCAAATTAATTTATCCAAATGGTATACTTCAGGAAGCAGGTGGTATTATTTGGAATGACGCTACAGGTTGTAATTATGGTCATAATGATGATTCTGATAAATCAGAATATAATTACGTTAAAGAAGCAGACTATATTTCTGGCGCGTCGATTATGATTAGAAAACCATTGTGGGATGAAATTGGCGGATTTGATGAACGATATACTCCAGCATATTATGAAGATACAGATATTGCTTATGAGGTACGAAAACGTGGATTTAAAGTTATGTATCAACCAAAATCAGTTGTTATACATTTTGAAGGGGTATCAAATGGCAAAAATTTGAATTCAGGCATTAAACAATATCAAGTACAGAATAAAGAAAAATTTTTCTTAAAATGGAAAAATGTTCTTGCGCAGGAATCATTCCCACCTGATATTGATTTATTTCATGCTAGAAATCGATCAAAAAATAAAAAAACAATCGTAGTTGTAGATCATGATATACCCGAATTTGACACCAATGCCGGTGCACGGTGTACATATCAATATTTAAAAATTATGGTAAAAATGGGTTTAAATGTTATTTTTATCCCGGATTCTTTTAATTATAAAGAATATTATACATATGAACTTCAGAAATTAGGTATTGAAGTTATATACGGATTAGATAATAAATATAATTTTGAAACATGGGTAAAAAAAAATGCTTTAAACATAGATTTTATTTACTTACAAAGACCTGATATTTCAGGAAAATATATTTATATGTTTAAAAATTTAACAAATGCAAAAATTATTTTTTTTCCACATGATTTACATCATATTAGAGAATTGAGACAATACGAAATAGAACATAATAATAAATTATTAAAATCGGCTGCTGATTGGAAAAAGATTGAATTTAATATAATAAACATATCTGATGTAATTCATGTGGTTGGTGATTTTGAACAAGCATATTTACAAAAAAATTTTCCAGATAAAAAAATTAGAAATATACCTCTTTATTTATTTGAAAAAAGTATAAATGATTCATACAATTATAGTCAACGAGATGATATTTTATTTGTTGGTGGCTTTAGACATTTACCCAATATAGATGCAATTGAATGGTTTGTTAATAAAATATTTCCGAAAATTATTCAAAAAATACCTAATATAAAATTTTATATAGTTGGTTCTAATCCAACCAAAGCTATCAAACAATATGCTAATAAATCCATAATCGTTACGGGTTTTATTTCAGATGAAGAATTAAATTCTTATTATAATAAATGTAAAATTGTTGTAGCACCATTACGCTATGGAGCTGGTGTAAAAGGAAAAATTGTTGAAGCAATATCAAAAGGTGTTCCAGTTGTTACTACTACAATTGGAGCAGAAGGATTACCTGAAAATCTAAATATGTTAACAATTGATGATACAAAAAATGGATTTGCTGATAAAGTCATTCAATTATACAACAATGAAAACAAATTAACCGATATCTCTTTAAAATCAGCAGATTATATAAATAAATATTTTTCTGAAAATCGTGCAATTGAAATACTGACTGAAGATCTTTTACTTTAAGAATATATAATTTTCCCATTATTTGAATTATTCTCTAACAACATATATTCTAAATGCAAAGCACTTGAGAAAAAAATATAATTCTGGTATTATTCATTGAAGACAGGAGTTGATAATCATGAAAAGATTTAATTACACAGGTACTTGCATACCGGAAAAACACTATATGGTCGATACAAGTAAAAAAATAGATGAAATAATAAAATTAATAGAATATGGAGATTATTTTACAATAAACCGTCCAAGACAATATGGAAAGACTACATGTATAAAATTACTGAGCGAAAAATTAAGATGCCAATATAATATTATAAAAGTATCATTTCAAGGAAAAGAAGCAGAGTGTTTTAGTAGTGTTGAAAAAATATCAACAATGTTTTTAGAAAGCATTAATATTTATTTTAAAAATACTAATCAGATAAAAGACATAATTGAATATAGCGAAATAAACAGCTTTATAAAATTGAGTGAAAAAATATCTGAATTGATAAATAGAATAGATAAAAAAGTTGTATTATTTATAGATGAAGTAGATGAATCAACTAACTATGAGATATTTTCAAAATTCTTGGGTATGTTAAGAGATAAGTATTTAAAAAGAAGCGAGGGAGAAGACACTACTTTTCATAGCGTAGTGTTAGCAGGAGTACATGACATAAAGAATATTAAAATGAAAATACGTGGCGATGGTGAGATTAGCTATAACAGTCCCTGGAATATAGCAGTAAATTTTAATGTCGATATGACTTTTTCAGCAAAAGAGATATCGACAATGTTAATAGACTATGAAAAAGATACTAATACAGGAATGGATATAAAGCTGTTATCAGAAAAATTGTATGAATATACAAGTGGTTATCCTTTTTTAGTAAGTCGATTATGTAATATAATAGATGAAGAATTAGGTAAATGTTTTACAGAGCAAGGCTTAGAAGATGCTATGAAAATACTGTTGAATGAGAATAATACACTTTTTGATGATTTAATAAAAAATATTGAAAGATATGCAGATTTATACAAATTAATAGAACGTATAGTATTAGATGGTGAAGAGATAAATTTTAATATACAAGCACATCAAATTGGTGTTATGTATGGTATATTTAAGGAATTGAATAGAAAATTAGTAATTCATAATACAATATATGAGATTTTATTATATAACTATATGATAGCAAAAAGAGAGATAGCGAAAGGTTCAGCACTGAGTTATAAATATAAAGAAAAATTTGTAGATGATAATGGAAAACTGGATATGGAACTGATACTTACTAAGTTTCAGGATTTGATGAAAGCAGAATACAGAGAAATAGATGAAAAGTTTGTAGAAAGAGAAGGAAGACTTTTGTTTTTAGCATTTCTTAAACCGGTTATAAACGGGGTAGGTTTCTATTTTGTAGAATCTGAAACAAGACATTCAAATAGAATGGATATAGTGATCACATATAACAGAGAAAAATTTGTAATAGAATTAAAAATATGGCGTGGTGGAAAATATGAACAGGAAGGAAGAGAACAGCTTTGTGAATATTTAGAAGCTCAAAATTTAGATAAAGGATACATGCTCTTTTTTAATTTTAATAAGGGAAAAGAGTACATAAAAGAGATATTAAAAGTTAATGGGAAAGAGATATTTGAAGTATTTGTTTAATGGGTACCAGCGGCTTATGTTACAAGTTTTGAGAAGATTGCGGATAATAAAAGAGCTGTAAAAACAGCAATGAATATGCTTGCTGATGGGGGTTCTATTGATAAAGTTGCTCAATACACTGAACTGTCCATAGAAGAAATCAAATCCTTAAAAGTTCCGCAAAAAGTGTAATAAGTAAGCATGCTACTTAATTCGTCTAAAAAATCTTCATTTTTTGTTTTCATTTTTTTTCTCCAATTCATTCAAATGACGCTCATATAATCAATCGGCTTTTGATATCATTATTTCGTAAAAATTCTTTTTACCTTATATTTTCACTTCCCACCATAATACTCCATAAACGGCCCGGTCAAATAAAATGACCCGGTAATAAGTATATTCTCTTCCCTGTTAAGCATATAATCAAATGCTTCCTTTTGATCCTGTATCAATGTTACATTTTTATATGTACGTTTCAAATAGTTATAACTTCTTTCCGGGTTTGACGGTTTGAATGATGATAACGAAGTTATCGTCATTGTCTTTGATATTTTTTTAATCGAAGATACTATTTTCTTATAATTTTTATCCTCAGCTAAACCGATAAGAACATGCCATTTCTGATTGGGAAAATGCTTTTTCAAGGTAAAAATAAGTTCTGCAATCGATTCAACAGTATGTGAAACATCACAAATTATTTTTTTAGAACTGTCAACAATCTCAATTCTGCCAGGTAATGAAATATCGCTCATTTTTTCAAGTTTATCATCAATTGAATTATCTATTAAACGAACACTTTCCAATGCTGTTAAAAAATTATCAATCTGATGTCGTCCAAAAAGTGGCAGGCATACATCTTTTTTTATTTTTTTATCGTTATTATATTCAAAATGAATACATTTATCAGTATATTTTTTAATTGTATACGAATAATGATCAGGGACATAAAAAAATGATGAACCTGATAATTGTGCTTTCTTTTTAAATACATTTTTACAGTTATACCGCTGTTTTGACAGAACAACAGGAACTGACTCTTTTATAATCCCTGCCTTTTCAGAGGCAATTTTCGTTATTGTGTCACCTAAAATCTCCGTATGTTCAAGCCCGATTGAAGTAATAACACTAACAACCGGTGTAATGACATTCGTGCAATCTAAACGCCCGCCAAGTCCTGTCTCCATAATAAAATAATCGCACTTTTTTATGTTCCCGTAAAAAAGTGCGATTATAAAAAACAATTCAAACGTAGTCGGTGTTAGTTGGTAATAATCAAGTTTCTCTTTAATCATATTGGTCAGTTCAATTAACTCACTATCCAAAATCGATTGGCCATTAAACAAAATCCTCTCATTAGTTCGTATTAAATGAGGTGACATAAAAGACAGTGTTGTATACCCGGCAAGACGCAATAATTGTGTTATGAATAAAGTGGTACTGCCTTTTCCTTTAGTTCCTGCAATATGAATATATCGATTATCTGATTGCGGGTTACCTAATTTTTCAAGAATATTCTGTATGTTATCCAAAGAATAATTCTTATTAAAAACACTACTTTTTAACCCTGATTCCAAATTGGTAAACGAATAAATATAGTCCAGCACCTCATCAATGGTAGTAAACACAACTATTCCCAACCAAAAGTTGCAGGTGGTTTGTTCGTTATATCGTAATAAATACAATCAACAAAAGGCAGTGCAGAAATCTGCTTAACCATTTCTTGAACAACATCAATATCAATATGTGAAAATCGTGCAGTCATTACATCCTCAGAAGTAACAGGCCGTAATACAATTGAACATCTGTTTTCGTTCACTGCAAACGGTAATGAAATTGTTAAATGCTGAAAAATCCGGCTATACCAGAGTTTTTCTTTTAAAAGTGTTGTGACAATCCAATCAACCTCTCGAATCATATCAAGCCTTTCTTTACGACAAAAAGACCGTATAGGTTTACATTGTGGAACTCCGCGTAATAAAACAATCGTTCGATTAACCCGTTTACTCGTATTAGTAATATGAGAAGATAATTGTTCAAGAGCATCCCATCCCGGAAAATGAGTGAAAAAATCACCGATATCCAATAGTGCGGGGTAGGTGTACGTTCTAAAATCACCTTGAACACCAACCGATTTAACGGGTAAAACACTTAAAGAATATTCTTTTTTAATAGAAATACCTGAAACCTCATGAACTGACGCATCAAATTCAACTTTATTATATGACTTTTCATCAAGATTGGTACATAATAAATTAACTGATATTCCCGGTCCGGGAAATGGATGCCGCATAACAAGTTCATCGGGTAAACCTAATGTTTTACCGATGACCCGCACCTCATCTTTATATAATTCTTTTAATGGTTCAATTATCAAACCTTTTGCAATCAAAGCCTGTATGCCTTCAACACGATTATGATGCGTTTTAATAACATTTGAATGTTTTGTCCCGCCTGATTCAATAATATCAGGATATAATGTCCCTTGAGCTAATAACCATTCATCTTCATTCAATGAAAGTCTTTTAACAACGGTATCACGGATTGTAATAAATGTTTCACCGATTATTGCACGTTTTTTCTGCGGGTCTGTTTCATCACCTACTGCATTCAAAAAAACATCTTCCGCGTCTTCAACCATAAAATTGGTATAACCTGCATTGTTATATAATGCAATTATTTGTTCAGTTTCATTTTTTCGCATAAACCCGTTATTTATATACAAACCCAATACCCGGTCAGTTCCGAGTGCTTTATTTAACAAGGCAAATGCAACTGAAGAGTCAACTCCGCCTGATAAAAAAAGTAAAACTTTTTTATTTTTTGAATCTGCTGTAATTTCAGATAGAATGATATCAAGTACCCTGGTACTATTCCAATTAACAGGCATAGAGCATATTTGAGCAAAATTAGTAAATAATTGCGAACCGATCAATGTATCATTTACTTCTGCGTGAAATTGTAATGAGAATCTTTTTTTTTCTTTATTTTCTAACGCAGCACAACGGCAATGTTCTGTACTGCCGATAATTGAATATCCATTCCCCGGTTTACTAACTTCATCAGAATGACTCATCCAAACCTGAGCAGGGAAATCTATACCTTTAAATAATGCTGAATCTTCTATTTTATTCAATTTGGCTAAACCATATTCACCAACGACACATGATTGGGCTTTTCCACCGGATAAATGGGAAAGTAACTGATGACCATAGCATAAACCAAGAATTGGAACTGTACAATCTAATAACGCGTTATTGAAGTCCGGTGTTTCCTTTGCATAGACACTTGACGGACCGCCGGAAAAGATAATCCCCCGGACATTGCTGTCAATTGCATCAAGCGATACATCGGGCAGGGCGATTTCTGTATAATACCCCAGTTTTCTAAATCGTTTTGCTATTAAATGAGCATATTGCCCGCCGAAATCAAGAACTAATAATTTTTCCACGACTGACTACTCCTCTATGGTAAGTGCTTTTTCAAAAGGATACTTTTTTAATAATGCTTTTGCTTTATCCCAGAATAAATCAAGTTCTTCCAAGGAAAAATCATTAAAGGACTTCCCCGATTGAAGTACCTGCTTTTCAACAAGCCTAAATCGCTCGTAAAATCTTTTATTACATTTTGTTAATGCAACATCACTATTAACATCAAAAAAACGGCCTAAATTAACCGTTGAAAATAATAAATCACCAAGTTCATGTTCAATGTTTTCAATATTATCTGATTGTATAGCTTCTTTAATCTCTTCAAGTTCTTCATGTACTTTATCAAGAACCGGCAGATAATCTTTCCAGTCAAAACCGACCTTTGATGCTTCTTTCTGAAGTTTGTAACTTCGTAATAACGGATGAAAAGTATTGGGTATTTTATCAAGAATCGATAAGGCTACTGTTTTTTTGCGTTCTTCATTTTTAACATTTTCCCAGATAATATTGACCTCATCAGCAGTTTCTGCTTTTATTTCACCAAAAACATGAGGATGCCTTCTGATAAGTTTTTCTGAGATGTCATTTATTACATCATCTATCGTGAAATTTTTATTTTCTTCAGCTATTTTTGAGTGTAAAAGGATATGTAAAAGAATATCACCAAGTTCTTCTTTTAAATGATTGTAATCTTTGCTGATTATGGTATCAGCAACTTCGTTGCTTTCTTCAAATAAAAACGGCAACAATGAGTCATGGGTTTGTTTGCGATCCCATGGACACCCCTCGGGAGATCGCAGTTTAATAACGATATTTTTTAAGTCTTCAAATGTTTTCATTATGTGTTACCGTAGTATGGATTTATTGTTACCATAGCATAATTTTTTATTATAATAAAGGGGCTCTTGCAAAATCATGAGTACATTTTTTTTGCTTTCGCCATACGCAATAAAATTGCGTTAATAGAAGCCTCATGCAAAAATTCTAAATTAATAAAGTATTTTTGCATGAGGCTCTAAAGATAAAAAAAGCGATTCCTTAAAAAGGAATCGCTTACTGGGCAGTGCCAGGATCGAACTGACGACATTCTGCTTGTAAGGCAGACGCTCTCCCAACTGAGCTAACCGCCCTAAAATATAACACATCAACGGTATTTTATTAAAAATAAAATTGGGCAGTGCCAGGATCGAACTGACGACATTCTGCTTGTAAGGCAGACGCTCTCCCAACTGAGCTAACCGCCCGTTGACTTGAATAGAAATATCATATTACGGAGCGACTGTCAACTTATTTTTTTAAAATTTTAATTTCAATGTATGGTTCAAGCCCTTTCGAAATATCATAGGTAAGGGCAGATGTTGATCTTTTTATTCTATCACCGTTAATCCCTTTATTTATCATATAATTTCTTATAATAGTTGATCGTGAAGCAGCTGTTTGTATAATAAGCTCATCTGATTTAATATTATCCTCTGCATACCCGGTAATTAATAAAATAATAGATTGTTGCGTTGTTGAATAATCTATTATATCATTAAGCATTGATACACCTTTACCTGTAATTGTATTAGCCTTCGTGAAGAAAATATTAGGTATTCTGATTATATCACCAACCTGATAATTTAATAAAGATTTATAGAATGCTGATTTTACAATAACCGGTACTTTTTTTGTAGTATTTTCAGTAGTTGTATCAGGTTTTGTTTCTTCAATTATTTCAATTTTTACACTATCATCTGTCATATCCTGCTGAGGCTTTTCTTTAATTTTCCATATATTTCCGGCCTGCACCCCGATTGCCCAAGAGAAATAAACAGAATCAAATTGTCCTGCAATAGAATTATGAGATAAATATTCTAAGCCGGATTCGATATAAAGATTGATATTATTGATATAGGGCATTACAATAAATCGCAAATAACCTGAATACCCCATTTGGAAAGACATATTGTTGTTATAAAGATAAAAAGAAAGTTTATTCAAAAAATTAATCTTAAAATACTGTAAGGGATTTGTTGTTAACTGTTGAGGTGTTAAAAATAAATCAACATTCAATCCAAAACCCAAACGATCTTCAGATAATACTCCTCTTGTATCAAATTCAAATGCTCTTCGATTCCATACAAAATGATTACCGAATTTCAAATAGACTGAGACAATTGGTCTGTAGATAATATATGATGATATAAAAACTGCATTTTCAGCACCTTGAGGAAATGATGCAATTGAGCTTGATAGTGACCGGTAATAATCATCTGCAGTAATTGAATATCCAATATTATTGAAAAAAAGTGAAAAGTCGGTGGTTGCTGTCAGACCGGTTATACCAAATGAATTACTAAAATCATAGGTATACGGTAAAACATTAAAACCTCCAAAAAAAATAATTTCCCTATCTAAAGAATTAATAGTTGATAGTATTGAAATATATGATATAACGATAATTAAGTGTTTTCTCATTTTTTCAGATTATAATTTTTAATAAATTATATCAACTAATTAATGGAGTTTCTTATACAATATGAAAAATAAATTATTATATGCCGGCATATTTTTTATCATCTCTTTATTTCTTGTGAGTGTTTTTTATTATCAATATAAAAAAAATAAACAGACTCAGAAAGAATATCATATTATTGATGATAAAGGTAACTTACGATATGATTTAAAATATGGAAATAACAATCAACTTGTTACTAATACATATTATGAAAATAACACTATCAAATCTCAATCTATTAATGATACCCAAGGGAAAATTATTGAAGAACGATTTTATTCTATTAAAGGGAATCTTATTACTAATTCAAAATACACCTACCGTGATGACGGAAAATTACAAAATAAGGAAATATACGATAACAACAATATATTAAAATATAGTACACGATATTTCTATACCGATGAGGGATCTGTATCTAAAACAATTTATGAAAATAAAGAAGAAAATATCATCACAGAAAATAATATAGATAACAAATCTGTTACTCAAATTATTTATAAAGACAACGTTATAGTTCATACGTATAAAGATGATTTAAATAATATTAAATTTTATAGATATTCAGATAATGGCGTTTTATCATATTCCTATGAATTTGTAAAAGACTCAAATACAACAAAAGAAACTATTTATAACGAAAATGGTGGTGTTCAAACTGAAAAGATTTTTTCAAATGCAGGGTTACTGCTTGAAGAAAAACAATATTCAAAAGGGGTCATACTTTACACAAACAAATATACCTATAATCAAAATGGACAGCAAAAAGAAAAATTTGAATATAATGACAAAAATTCAATCCAGAAAAGGTTTATTTACGGGTATGACAAACAAGGAAATAGAATACGAATTGACATTTATGACGCTGAAGGAAATAAAATCGATTATTATTAAGGATGTATAATGCATAATGGAAAAAACAATAAAATCAGATCAAAAATATTACTCATAATATTAATAATAAGTATTATACCGTTAACAGCTATAACCTATTTTTTTTCTGATAATTTCTTAAACTTTCTGAAAGAACAAAGTGAAGAACATTATTTAACACTTATGGAACAGGTTTCAATAAATATCAATTATGAATTAGACAGGTATAAAAAGAACCTTGATGAATTATTACTTGATCAATCATTTCGAAATGTTTTTTATAATGTCCAGTTTTTTTCTGCTATCGAAGAAATTAAATATGATAATGATCTTGGTGATGAAGTCAGAAAAAAATTAATAAGCAATATCGATGGTGATATTAATATAATTCAATTTGACAGGAAATCGATTTTAGAAAATGCAACTATTAAATCAACCGGTTATTCATTAGGTCAATATCGGGTTGATGTAAATCGACTTATCATTGATCCTCTGTATATTTCATTGTATGAGAACCCTGAAAAAAATATTATTATGGGTTGTTTTAATAAAGATGTTCTGATTGGTTATGAATCAGATAAAAAATCAGTAATTCTCTATCCGATCAGAGATGATAATCGAAATATTAAAAAAATTATTGTTATAATTTTACAAGGTGATTATTTTATTAATCTGTATTCACATTTAACCCGATTAAATTTTGGTACCCTTTTTATAACAGATTTTATTGGTAATGTAATCAGTATCAATCATCCGTCAATTTATGATTATTATGAGTATGATAAAAATAAAAAGTCTTACGTTGAAATTGATCTGAAAAAACAAATATCTGATAACAACATGACTCTCGATGATTATAATAATTTAATATTAGATCCAATATTATTAAAGTATCCTGAAATATTAGAATTTCTTGTTGATTCAGGTCTTGAAACTCCATTTTTAAAAGGAAGTAAAACAGGTAAAAAGAATATTATCATAAAACATGGTAATATCAAATATTATACTGTCGGCAGAGTTGATCAGCGTTCTGAAATGAAATATTTATTTATGATACCTTTATATCATGTATTAAAACCAGCAACAGATTTTATTCAACTTATTTTTATTCTATCAGGCTCATTATTATTAGCCCTTATCATTTTAATTGCTGTTATCAATCTTTTATTTCTATCCCCCTTAGAGAAAGCATATACAGGATTAGAGGAAAAAAATCTTCACTTTATGAACCTTGCGCATGAAATAAAAACGCCCTTAACGTTAATTAAAAACTATCTTGACCGGTATATCCAAAAAACAGGAATAACTGATGATTTACAGGTTATAAAACAGAATATTTACAAATTAGAAAGAGATATGGTAAATATTCTTGATTCGCGAAAATTGGAACTGGGAAAAAATATATATACAATGAATAAAAACTATTCATTTTCAGATATTCTGAAAATGAAAGAAAAATTATATTATGAATCTGCTTTAAAAAAGAATATTGAAATGACTTTTAGCATCAAAGATAACCTTATCATTCAAGCTGATCCGCTTGCAATTGACCGTATTATCAACAATCTTATCGACAATGCGATAAAATACACACCTAATGACGGAAAAATCAAAGTTATTCTTGATGAACAAAAAGATAAAATTGAATTTATAGTTTCAGACACAGGGGTTGGTATTAGCAAATATAATCAGAAAAAATTATTTCAGCCTTATAGTCAGATTTTTAATCAACTAGGAAGTTCAAAAGGGGTTGGTTTGGGGTTATTCATCACTCATTCAATTGTTAAAGAATTAAAAGGGTCTTTATCTGTTAATAGTACTCCTGATAAAGGAACCACGTTTACCGTACGATTTAAACAGGCAAAAAATCCGTCTTTGATTGATGAAACAATAACTGAAGATATAACAAAGACATCAATTACAACTGAATCTGTTTTTTCAATTAAACATAAAGAATCAAATATTATTTCAGGTCGAAAAAACATTCTGCTTGTTGAAGATAATCCTGATTTACTTTTTTACATAAAAACTGAATTAGAAAATGTTTATAATATTTATATTTCAGAAAATGGAAACACTGCATTATCTGCATTAAAGGAAATAAAAAAACCTGATTTAATAATTTCAGATGTTATGATGCCCGAAATGGATGGTTTTCAATTTTTAGCTTATTTAAGTAAAACACCGGAATATAAAGATATTCCTCTCATTTTTTTAAGTGCAGCATCCGATCACGATGCTAAAATAAAAGCATACCATCAGGGAGCTGTTGATTTTATCAGTAAACCATTCTCAATTGATCTTTTAATAGCACGAATTGACTCTTTAATCAATTTTCAGGTACTAAAAAAAGAATTGTATGAAAAAGATAAATACGCAACTCTCGGTATGTTATTAGGTGGTATCTCACATGAAATTTTCAATCCTTTACTTGGAATATACGCCCCCCTTGAAAACCTTGAGTTATTGATTGAAAAGTTCGATACTATAAACAAAGAGAAAGGTAATAGATTTATCAAGAATATAAATGATAGCGTAATTAGAATAGAAAACATTGTAAAAAGTCTTAAAATATTGTATTATAACAGGGATCTGGATACAGAACAACTCAATGTAGATGATATTATCAAATCAATTATTGATATTTTTATTAAAAAAGTTAGCGATAGAATTAAAATTGATGTATTTATTGATGAAAATTTTAAATTAACCGGAAATCATGGTTCAATGACTCAGATTCTAGTCAATTTGATTTCAAATAGCATCGATGCTATATCAGGTAATGGAAACATTACTATTAAGGCAATAACAACAAAAAAAGAAAGTTATCTTACAGTTTCTGATACCGGCAACGGGATTGACGAAGAAGATTTAGATACTATTTTTAATGCTTTTTTTACTACGAAAGAGGTTGGAAAGGGTACCGGCCTTGGACTTTATATAGTTAAAGATCTTGTGTTACGAATGGGATGGAAAATTGAAGTTACTTCAAAGAAAAATATTGGCACAACTTTTAAAATAACTTTTTAATTAATAGGATAATGTATGAATGATTTAGTAAAGATTCTATATGTTGATGATGAAGAAGTAATTCTTAGTAATGTAAAAGAATTCTTTGATGGTATTTATGATATAATAACAATGCAGTCATCAGTGGATGCTTTAAAAATTTTAGAAACAGAAAAATTTGATATAATTATGTCAGATTTTAAAATGCCTGAAATCACCGGGTTTGATCTGTTAACGAAAGCAAAAGAATTAAAAGCATATACATACGGGATACTATTAACAGCCTACGCTGATAAATCACTATTAGAACAAATGATTAATAACAATCTAGTTAATAAAATAGTCGAAAAACCCTATAAATTAAAAGACTTGAAAATTTATCTTGATGAAGCTGTTAAATATATTAATACTAAAAAAGAAGAATCTGAAAAGATTTCATCAATAAAACATAGCTTCGAAATATTAAAAAGTGAACTTAGTGAAGAAATCATTGGTGCAGAAACGACACTAAAAGATGTATATAAAAAAATAGCAACTGTTTCAAAACATGATGTAAATGTCTTAATATCAGGTGAAACCGGAACCGGTAAAGAATTGGTCGCAAAAACAATTCATTATTTAAGTTCAAGAAGAGACGGACCGTTTATCAAAATAAATTCTACTGCAATCCCGGAAACATTATTTGAGAGTGAGTTATTCGGTTATAAAAAAGGTGCTTTCAGTAATGCAACCCAGGATAAAGCGGGTAAAGTTGAATTGGCACATAAAGGAACTTTATTTCTCGATGAAATTGGTGATATGGATTTATCTGTGCAAGCCAAATTATTACGGGTACTGCAGGAAAAAGAAGTTGAACGTCTTGGAAGTAATAAAGTTGTTAAAGTTGATTTCCGACTGATTGTTGCAGCAAATAAAAACCTGCATGAAAGAATTGAAAATAAACTTTTTCGTGAAGATTTATTTTATCGAATGAACGAGTTTCCTATTTCTCTTCCACCCTTACGCGAAAGAGTTGATGATATTGAAGCTCTTATAAAATATTTCTTAATAAAATCATGCGTTGAACTTAATATAAAACCAATGGAAATAGCAAAAGAAACATTTGATAAGTTACGTGCATATAATTGGCCGGGTAATGTTCGAGAGTTAAAAAATGCAGTAAAAAGGGTTGCAATCGCCTTTTCAGAAGAAAGAATAATTAATCCTGATTGTTTTGATTTTTTATTTATTAGAAATTCATTTAATGTTACAAGTATAGATGGAGCTGTTAAAATATTAAAAGATGCTGTTTTAAACAGAGAATTAGAGCTTACTGATGTGGAAGATAAAATAGTTGAAATGATTTTAAAAGACTGCAATAATTCGGTATCAGACGCTGTTGACAAAACAGGTATTTCAAAAAATAGATTTTATAAAGTTAAATAAAATGAAATAAGCTCTTGTAAATATTTTACAAGAGCTTATAATGTATTATTTTAAAAATCAAACGATGGTTTACCGGTATAATACCCCTGAATTAAATCAATATTTAATTCACTGCACATTTTATATTCATTATCATTTTCAATTAACACAGCAATAGTTTTAAGATTTTTTGAACTGGCAAAAGTGATTATACTTTCTAAGTTTTTTCTATATTCTGTATTATTCTTTGCCATACATACAATGTTTTTATTGATTCGAATGTAATCTGGTTTAATATTCAATTTTATCTTTTCATCAAAAATATCAATCATACTATTTGAAATAGAAACATTCAAACCTTTATTTCTATTACCAATTAAAAAATAAAACAAAGAAGAAACCATGCTTTTTTGATTATTATTTAAATCATAACAAAAATTATTATTATGTATTCCATATTTTTTTAAAATATTTTCAGTAAGATCTTTTGTAAAACAATCCCATTCCAAAGTCCGTGCATCATAATTATAAAATAATTTTAAATCAGTGGAAATTAATTTATCCTTTATTGTATCAATTGCCTTTTCTCTTAATTTAATATCAAGCGCATACAAATAATTCATTTTGTATGCTTCATCAAAAATTTCATTGGGAGTGAGGTTTTTATATGTATCACTACCACGAATCAATGCTTCATATCCAACAACAGTTCCTGATTTCATATCTCTAATTGGCTGGTATGCATAATCTAAATGCTCAAGGATAGTATTAATCTCTGCTTTATACATTTCTTACCCCCTAAGTTTCTTGCAAAAATACTCTTTTTATCTCGATTTTTTGCAAAAAGTTACCCCATTTACTAATAAAAGCAGGGGAGTTATAAAAACTCCCCTGTATAGAATTAAAAACTAAAGAAGAAAAGGACTTGGTTGCGTAATTTTACCCGGAGCCGGTGTTGCCAAACCTTTTAGCACATAGACACCTAAACCGGCATTTCCGCCATTACTTACAGTAAATGTAACATTGCCACCTGAGGCTGTTACTTCATTACCTGTAACACAATCAACATATGTTCCCGGTAATACTCCGGTAAATGTATGTGTTGCAGCACCTATACCAACTAAAGCATAACTATCAATTGGTTCCTGTGTAATTTTATTAGTTCCCACATATCTTCTTTTAAAACCAGCCCAACCACCTGAATGTCCATCCGCTGAGTACTGACCCATTTGTAATGCAGGTACTGCTTGTCTTATTTTATTTAATCCCATTAAATGTTTTGACAAATCATTATTTAATGTTGCAGCAACAGCACCACTTGCAGTAAACTCACCAAAATCAGTAGCGGTTACAGAACCTTCCAAGTGAGGACCGTAATATGATCTACCAGTTTTTTCAAGTGACATATTAACACCATTTGAACCACCACCCGGCCAGTCGTTTGGTTTTCCTGCTCCAAATCTGATTTCTGATCCGTAATATACAATTGGAATTCCTCTAAAAGTAAACAACATTGACCATGCAGCAGCAAAATCACCTGCCCATCGTGTTTCACCTTTATTCGGACCATAATCATGAGAATCTGTATACCATGGAAGAAAAGTAGCATCATTATACCAATAATCATTACCTAAAGCAGCGTTATATGCCGACCCTTCATTATTACAAAATGCGTTATGTGATATCATGTTTATAACACTTACATGATACGGACTTGAAGCATTTGGGGCTTTATGTGAATAATCCGGTGTTCTGTAATTATTACCATTTAATAAATGATTGGTATTATCAGATTTATCATTTACCGATTGATCAAATGTATAATTTTGTTCTCTTAATGCAGATGCTTTATCAGTGATATTAGATACAAAGTTTGCAACTTCACCAAAGATAAAGAAATCAGAACCACCTCGTGACGCTTTTGACTGCTCAGCTCGTGCTAATAATTGTGGCCAATACATAGTATTTAATGTTTCTTTATGCATATGCATAACTGTATCAACTCTGAACATATCAACACCCATATCAATATATCTATAATAAGCATTTAATAAATATTCCTGTACATCAGGATTTTCAGTATTTAAATCAGGGCAATCTTCATGTAGAGAATCGAAATGTGCATCAGGAAAATTATCAAATGAACCTGATCCGGTAGGGAAGCCGGTGTTATGTCCTCTATGTCTTCTTGGACTTGTTTTATATTGTTCGTATGTTAAACTACCAGGTGTACCAACGCCATCAACTGTTTTACAGTATGATTCTGTTGAAGGCCATTGAAACTTTAAGAATCCGGATGCATTTTTATCGGTCATTAAATTAGGAAATGTTGTTATATTTGCTTGAGTAAATGGTCTTACATTTTGAGCAAATTCTAAATATGGAGGTAAAGCTTCTCCGTCAACCATACCGGGTGAAGTTAAGCCATCATATTCCCAACCGTTTGGAAAACTTTGTGAAACACCCTGATTATATTTAGCTTCATCCCATGTAAAACTTTCCCAGCCTTCAGGTACCGGATATAAAGCCGGATCTCGTGCATATTGTATTTCTGAAAAGTTTTTTATACCAAATCTACCTGAATGATTGATTACGATATCAAGACAAATTTTCATATCTCTTGAGTGAGCTTCATCAACAACTCTCTGGAAATCGTATCCCGGAGATTCCAATCGCGGATCTTCTCTTGTAAAATCCCAACCATGGTATCCATGATACGCAAGAGGGCTTCTATTTTGAACAACTGGAGTAATCCATATTGTTGAAAAACCTAATGCTTTTATATAATCCATTTTTTCAACAAGACCTTTGAAATCACCTCTCCATGAAACATCTTCAGGACCTGTAAATCCATCATCTAATATACTATCATTAGCTCGTGCTTCCGTCCATGAACAAAATTCATCACCAACAGTATTAGCAGAATCACCATCAAACCATCTGCTTGTTAATAAGAAATATATAGATTCCTGTCGAGGATCAAATCGGGTTGTTGTAATTTTACCTATTCTATAATAAAAACTTGCTTTTGCAGTATTTCCTGAGCCGTCAACGATTAAAAATCGTACTGTTTTGTTTTCATTAATACTTATTGTAGAACCTGTTAATCCGCTTCCTGAAGCATCACCTGTTTTATATACAGAAGATGTTGTTGCCGGTTCTGTTCCGTCAGTCGTATAGTATGCAGTAGTTGAAGCAACTTTATTATCTTTTATTGTAAAAGAAACTGTTATCGGGTTTTCATATCCGCCGGCTGCCTGACTTGCCGTGATTGTCGGTATAACTAAATCAGCATCAGGGTTTATTGTATACGTTACACTTTTAACATCACCTGTTGTTGGAACAGCCAACGCATTATAACCAATTGCTTTAACAGTTGTTGTTCCTGTTGTAATAGAAATTGGAGAGCTATATGTCTGTGAAGACAGGGTAGGTGTTGAACCGTCAATTGTGTAATAAATAATATCCCCTGTAACATTTGATGAAGTTAACACAACATTTTGTGTTGTAATATATGTTCCGGCAGCAGGTGATACAGAAATTACCGGCGTTTTCGGACCATCAGTATTATAATCAGTCCATGTACCATTCATATACCACCACTCACCGGCAGTTCTTGTTAAATCAGGTGATTGACCCGGATCAGTAAATAATAAGTTACATGTAGTGGCATTTATTGTATAGGTATACCAGCTGTTTCCTTCTTCAGTCATTAAAGGTCTATCTGTCCATACGCCACCCGTATAATTTTTTGTTGCGTCCCATGCCCAAATCTTAGTGTAATTTTTAGCATGAACAATAATTTTATCTGTAACAGGAGCTTTTGCTTTTATAACATTTATTGTATAATTTTTAACCGTCGTACCGTCTTTAGCTGTAACAATAATGTTTACTTCATTGTTTCCTTCAACTAAACTACCGATTGAAGCTGGTGAATCTTTACCATTGATTTTTAATGTTGCACCACTAACCTCAGCAGATGCAGTAAAAATCACAGAGTCTATATTATATTCCACTGACAAAGAATAATTTGTATTCATTTTATCAAAAGCCGGAGTTATTGTAGAAATATCAGAACTAAGTGATTTTAAGAAAGCAATTGTATCAGTTACAGGAGTTATTGCTCTAATGATAGTAATAAAATAACTGTTTGTCGTTGTACCATCTTTAGCAGTAACAATTATTTCAACCTGATTATTACCTTCCTGTAAATTACTTATTATTGCCGGAGAAGTTTTAGTGTTTATTTTCACAGTCGAACCTGAAATTTCCACTCCTGCTGTTAACACAACAGATGTAACACTATTATCAACAGATAGTATATAATTCTTTACCGTTGAGTCAAATAGTGGTGATAGAGCTGATGTATCTGATGTCAATGTTTTTAATAACGCAATATTATCATCAGTAACAGGTGCTTTTTCTCTAACAACAGTTACTATGTATGTTTTAGTAGTTATACCATCTTTAGCAGTTACAATAATTTTTACTTCATTATTTCCTTCAACTAAACTACTTATTGCAGCAGGTGAATCTTTACCGTTGATTTTTAATGTAGCACCGGTAATATCAACTGCAGCAGTTAATATTACCGAAGTAATTGTATTATCAACAGTCAACATATAATTAGTAACAGTCTTATCAAATAAAGGTGACAATGAAGATTTATCTGATGTTAGAGATTTTAAATCAGTATTGTTATCAGTAGTTACCGGAATTTTTGATCTATTGATATTTACTATATATGTTTTGGTAGTTATACCGTCTTTAGCGGTTACAATAATCTTTACTTCATTATTTCCTTCAACTAAACCGGCTATTGTAGCAGGTGAATCTTTACCATTAATCTTTACAGTCGCACCAGAATCGTCTGTTACTGCTGTTAATACAAGAGAAGTTACTGTATTTTCAACAGACATAACATAACTCATAATATCTTTATTAAAAATTGGTGAAAATGATGATTTATCAGATGTCAGTGCTTTTAAATCTGCATTCTTTTCATTAACTACCGGTTTTTCAGCTTTAATGATAGTTATATTGTATGTTTTAGCAGTTACACCGTCTTTAGCAGTTACAATAATTTTTACATCATTTGGTCCTTCTACTAAACCGGCTATTGTAGCAGGTGAATCTTTACTATTAATCTTTACAGTCGCACCAGAATCGTCTGTTACTGCTGTTAATACAAGAGAAGTTACTGTATTTTCAACAGACATAACATAACTCGTAACATCTTTATCAAAAATTGGTGAAAATGATGATTTATCAGATGTCAGCACTTTTAAATCAGCATTGTCATTTCTTACAATAATTTCATTTTCTTTAATAATTGTAATAGTATACTCAATTGATGTTTTTTTATCTTCTGCGAGAACTACAATTTTTATGATATTTTCACCAACAACTAATGGAATTATATTCGTTTCAACGCCATTAAATGTTATTGTAGAACCTGAATGAGATCTTTCAGCATTGATAGTAATCGATTCGGTTGTATAATCAACAATTGCTGAATATTTGAATAATGAAACTGAAAATGGAATATCTAATTCGAGTGATGATATGGTAAGTGCAGATAATAATGCATTATTACTTAATACATTTTCACCACGTTTTACTTCCAAAACATAATTTAAAACTGAAATACCATCTTCAGCCGTTAGTTCTATTTTTATTGTATTTAATCCATCGTTTAAAAATACAATATTATTCCCCGAGTAATTATTACCATTAACTTTAATAGATGATAATAAATCAGAGGCTTCCAATAGTAATTCTAATTGAGCAATAGAGTATTCTAATGAAACAGAATACTTAAATACATTAGAAGTAAAAGCAGGTGTTAATGTTAAATCTTTTTCATTGACTTTAACACCTAATGTTTTTAATTGACATACGTTTGAAGGGTTTGTCGATTGTCTTGTTATTTCAATTATATAGTCAATAGTTCTTCCTGATTTTTCAACGCTAATAGTAACCTTATTTTTACCTTCATTCAAACCAATTGTCTGTGATTTTGAGGTATTTAATGTTCCATTAACTGAATAACCTACATCAGATAAAATAGAATCAAATGATGTGGTTATTGTGTTTACTTCATTTAAAACATTTAAACTATAATTTTTGGTATCCTGATGAAAAGCTGGTGATAAAACACCACTTGAAACCGTTAATGATGTTAAATAAACAGATCTTTCTATAATATAGATTTTTTCTGATATCATTGATGGTAAATAACCACTTTTGAAAGATTTGGCTCTTACCAGAACAACATCTTCTTTTTCAACTATTTTAAATGGTTTTGTATATAAAAAGCTATTTACTGTCGGTTCACTGCCATCTAAAGAGTAATAAACCTCTGCATCGTTTGGAAGATATTCAAAAGAAATCAACTCATCTTCTTTAATTCTTTTTGATTCCGGTAAAATAACCGGAGCTACTAATTGTTTTTTTTCTACTTGAGGAATTATTTTTTCTACTTCAGCTGTACATGAAATAAAAAAAGTAATACTCAAAAGCTTTAGAAAGCTTAAAAACAAACCTTTATGTTTTATCATAATGTCTCCTTTAAAAATAATATAATAAATATAAGCATTAAATATGCCATATTTATTATGTGATTTAATAACACGTATACTGTCATTACACATTGATTTTTTAATTACTGACACCTTGATTTATACATATAATTTGATTTTAAGATTTTTATATCTGATAATAAGAAACTTCACGCGCGTGATGTTAAATAAGAAAGGAGGAGACCGGGTAAAGTCTCCTCCTTATTTGGGTAATAATTAAAAAATTGGATGGGAAAAATATCAATACGTTTTATTAAAGCAAAAGATGTGCCAAATCACCAATGTTTTTAAATAAAATAACTAAAAATAACGTAATTATTTTCCATAAAACAAATTAAATAATTATCTAACAATTATATAATTAAAAAAAAATAATATTTTCTTTTTTTTCAATTATATTTATGAAAAAAACAATGCATGTAATCTGTTTTTAAGAAAAGTTTTTCTTAAAAACAGATTACATGCATTGTTTTTTCATAAGAGGTTAGGGTGTTTCTATAATTTATTGACTATTGAATTGAATTATGGTTATATAGTCTATATATTAGAGGAGATCGGATTATGGCAATAAATAAAGCTATCAACGAAATAATAACATTACAATTCAATAGAAAAAATATATTTTACACTATACCGTCTCTTTGCACTTTTTTTTGGTTTGTATTTACATTAGCTTCAATTCCGTTATTAAATTTTAAATACATTGGAAATGGTTTTGTTATTCTTTCATTACTAATCAAATTACTAACTTCTTTCTTTATATATTATTTTTTCAATCAATTTTTTATACTAAGAAATCAATCCCGTGCATTATATAAAAAATTTCAATCATTTACCGGATATGGTATTGTAATTACGTATGTATTTTACTCCTTACCACGAATAGTAGCAGAATATTATAACAGAGAATCAAACATCAATTATATAGTAATAGATTTTATAATAATTGCGTTACTAACATTAATCCCGACAATTTTATACATATTTTTAATTTCTGATAATACACGATTATTTTTAAAAACCTATGATAAACAGTCATTGGATTTTGAAAAAAAAATAAAAAAAGATAAGGAACTACGTAAAAAAGAACAAAAAAGAATTCGTTCTGAAAGAAATATAATTCAAAATATATGGTATGACTGGATTGATGTTATTCTTCAGGCAATTTTAATTGTAATGCTTATTAATCAATTTCTTTTTCAAATGTATGCAATACCTTCAGAATCAATGGTTCCAACTTTTTTAAAGAAAGATATGGTTATTGTTAATAAATTAATCTATGGCCCGCAAATTCCTCTTACTGAATGGAAACTTTTTTCACCTTTTAAACCGAAAGCCGGTAATATTGTTGTGTATTTAAATCCTGATACATACAATAAAGACTCTGATGTGCGTTATAAAAATATTTTCGCCCGTGTTTTTCAACCTTTTTTATACAGGTTAACCTTTACTAAGGTAGATATTGACTTAAAACCTGATGGTAGCCCTAAAGAAAGATTTATAGTTAAAAGAATGATTGCCGGGCCTGATGAAAAAATCTGTTTATTAAACAATAAAGTCTATAAAAAGAAAGCAGATTCAAAATGGACACTGATGAGTGAAGTAAAAAATGAAAAAGAGTGGGGACGTGCAGATTTATACCTTAATGAAACACCGGGTATGGATAATCAACGAATTACAAAAGAATTTAGAAACATCCTTAATGCTGCTGAAAAAAACATTTCATCATTTTCAGATGAAACAATTACCGCAGAAATAAATATTCAATTAACAGAAGTAAAAAGAAATCTTAAGAATAAAAATATAACTACATTGATAACTCAGACTAATCAATTTATACGTGAAAATAATACAATTTTTGAAGAATCAAAAAAAAGATTATTTGATTCTTTTTATGTTTTATCTGATATAAATTATAGTAACCATCCAAATATTGATATAACCAGCGTTAAAAAAGTTTATGAATATTCTTTAAATGATTATAAATTTGTTGTGCTTTACAGAACTCTTATAGAACTTAACAAAACATTGTTTTTAAGCGAAAATATACAAAATACGCTCGATTCCACGAATAGTAAAATTATACGTACTATTGATGACAGTCCGTACACAACATTTATGAAAACAGGAAATGCCGTTTATAAATTATTATTTCTAAAACTAACAAATCAAATTTTAGTATCAGAAAAATATGAAACATTAGTACAAAACAATACGGTATTAAATGATTTTCTTAATCTTTCAATTTATTTTGATGGAATAGAGTATTCATCCGAATCAGGAAATGGCGAAAATCAAAATTATTATTCATTTTTTGAATTAAGTAATTTATCTGATTATCCGGCACATACAAATAAATATATTAATAAAAAGGAATATCTTTTACTCGGCGATAATAGATATAATTCATTAGATTCACGATTTGGTTCAACTCAAAACAAAATAAAGATTGACCATGACGATGATGGTTTTCTATCAAAAGAAGTTTCAGTATCATGGAATCCCCATACGATACATGATAAATTTGTATTAGGCAAAGCACTTGCAATATATTTTCCATTTAATAGAATGAGGTTTTTTAATGAGTAATTCAAGTTTTTATTATTATAAGAAAAAAGTTAATAAAGGTAAAATCGTTAAAGATATTATCATCATTTATATAATAACTGTTATGACGGTAATTATGTTTAATTCTTTTCTTTTTCAGGCTTTTAAAGTTCCTTCACATTCAATGTCACCAACACTGGATAATAATACACGAATTATTGTTGATAAATTTTCTATAGGTCCGAAAATACCATGTACCAATAAACGATTTTTTGATTCCACCGCAAAAAATCTTAATAGAGGAGATGTCGTAGTTTTCATGTCAAATGAATATTATAAAAAAAATGTTTTTATGCGATCAATATCTACATTAATTAATACTCTAACATTTACAACAATTGATATTGTTACTATGAAAAATAAGTATGATTCAAATATATATGTAAAAAGAATTATCGGGTTACCTGGAGATACCATTCAATTTAAAATAATGGATAATAATGTTATTATCGTACAAATAAACGGGCTTCAGGAAAAAGAAGTCATTTTATCTCAATATCAGATTATAGAAGAAAATAGAAGTAATTCAAAATTGCTATCTGCTATGTTATTACATAATGAAATAACAATACCTGAAAATCAATATTACTTACTTGGTGATAATAGAGCGGGGTCATCTGACTCAAGAGTTTTCGGATCAATTAACAAAAATCAAATTATTGGTAAAGCAATTTTCAAGTACTGGCCAACAGATAAATTTGGAGTTATGCAATAGACATTATTTCACACCTTTATCTTCATGTTCCATTTTGTGATACAAAATGTAATTATTGCGGTTTTTATTCAGTAACACATCATATAAAAAAAACAAAAGAATTATATCTTTCAAGTCTTGAAAAAGAATTAGATTATTATTTGAGTATATATCAAATAGTACCTGAAACTATCTATATAGGGGGAGGTAATCCCGCATCTGATCCTCAAATGTTGAATAAAATAATACAGTTATTGCAAAAAAAACTCACTTTAACATGTATGAAAGAATATACAATTGAATGCAATCCTTTAAATATCAATAAAGAACTTATCGTTGTTTTTAAAGATTTTTCCATTACCAGAGTTTCAATGGGCATACAATCATTTACACAAGAAGCATTAGAATATTCAAATAGAAAGAACCAGTCAATAAATGTTATTCATAATGCATTATCGTTATTGGAAGAAATCGACATCAACATCTCAATTGATTTGATTTCAGCGCTTCCCAAAACAGATATACTATATGATAAAAAAGAATTAATTAATCTATTAAATACATACAAAAAAATAAACCATGTTTCACTGTATGATTTATCTATAGATGAAGGTTCATATTTTTATGAAAATAAACCCCTGATTGATAGCCCTGATTTCCTTAATAAGTATGAAATAGAAATTCAAAATATACTGCTAAAGAATGGCTTTAATCAATATGAAATATCGAATTATTCACGAGGAATAACTCATGAGTCACTTCATAATAAAGCGTATTGGAAATATAAAAATTATATCGGTCTCGGCCCTGGTGCTCACGGAAAAATAGATTCCATGCGTCACGAAAATCTAAAATCCATTGATAATTACAATTCAGAAAACATTAATTCATATAAAATATCTTCAATTATTATGCCGGTTGAAATGCTTGAAGAAGTATTACTTATGGGATTACGTATTAATGAAGGAATTGAATTAAATTTGATAAAAAAATTAATTAATGATGATAAAAAATATGAAAATTTTATTACCGTTATAAGTTATTATTCCAAAAATCATTATCTATTATTAAAAGGTGAATCTCTGTATTCAACTAAAAAGGGTTGGAATATTCTCAATACAATATTAGTTGATTTGTTTATAACATTCAGCAATTGATTTAAATATCGGTAATAAAATCATAGAGTAAATCCTTATTAAATAAGTAGACATAATATATATTATCGGATGTTAATTAAATATTGTTAATACCATTATAATATGATATTAAACAGTATGGAATTATTTGAAAAACTTATCAACTACAACACACTTCTTAATAACGATGCAAATAAAGAGCTTTTAGAAAAATATACCGAAATTATACAAGCAGAATACATCCATTTTATTCCCGCCGTTCGATTTGACTCGGCTTTATTTCTCCGGTTATTTGCTATGCTTACCAAACCAAGAAATATTTTAGAAATCGGTTTTGGCTCAGGGGTTTCTTCTTATTTTATTGCTGAACAACTTTATGAGGTTGATAATTTTGTATCTCTTGAAAGAGATACTGCTCGATATGAAAGAGGTAAAAAAATAATATCACAATTTAATATGAATACTGTCAATTTAATTCATTGTGACGCATTGGAATATTTATCAAATGATGACACAATGTATGATTTTATTTTTATTGATGCAGGTAAAAATGATTACACAAAATACCTGCATCTTATTAAAGATAAACTTGTTACTTCAGGTATCTTAATTTGTGACAATACATTTTTCAACGCAAATGTAGTCAAAGAAGAAAGTGATATTCAAAAAAATCATATCAAGCCAACTCATTCAATGAAAGAATTTAATACCTATTTAGCAAACCTGAAATGCTTTAACACATCATTTTTTGTTGTAGGAGATGGTATGTCTTTATCAATTAAAATTTAGATATATCACAAACACTCTTCAATAAAATATTAATTTTATCCAACTCAACACGATATGTATCTAATTCAGATGCAGCAACTTGTGCTTCATGTACCATCAGCGCAATTGTTTTAATATCACTCCCTTTTTCAATTGATGTTTTAATTGTATTTATACTATTAAAAACCGAATGAATACCATTTGTTATCGCCATAATATCCTTTTCATAATATCCGCACGTAAGATCATTAGTCACTTTTTTTGAATTAAGCTGCTTATTTTTCTCCCTCAATAGTTTTATTATCACCCTGTTAAAATCTTCATACATTTTTACTTTCAACAAAGTTTTTACCTGAAAAAAGAATTCGACAATATTAAACGGTTTGGTTATAAAATGCATAACTCCCGATTCATAACTATCTTTAATATTTTCATCTGAAGGGTAGGCTGTTAAAACCATTTTAGGAATATCTTTTGTTTTTTCATTAGCATTTAATTTTTCAATAACTTGAAAACCATCATACACCGGCATCATAATATCAATTATAATAAGATCACAATTTTCAAAAGAGAACTCCCCTAACCTATTTAGAAAATCTTCTGATTTATTAAAAATCTCAAATTTAAAACCCGGTTCTTCAGACAAAATCATTTGTATCATTTCCGTAATATCACGATTATCATCAATCATTACAATTTTTGCATTTTTTTTAAATTGCATACCCCACCTCACTTCATCTATTATAATTTATTTTATTTTAAAAAAAAATATTTTTTTATCTCTTTCTTTTGATTATTTTATTTAATATAATGATTATGAGGTTATTATGAAATTAGATAAAATATTAAAAATTACAGAGTTGATTTTTCTTAGTTTATTCACATCCTTTCTTATTTTTATGCTGGTTCAAGATTACTTTAGAGTCGTACTCCTATTTAGAAAATATTATATCGAATTTCTTTTTCTTCTAATTACCGGATATTTCTTAACAAGCTTTAGCTATGATTTACTGGGTATTAAAATAACATTTAATGCTTTTATTATTTATGTAAGTAATAACATCATGAAAAATTATACGATGAAAGGTATTGAGTTAATCTATCTGTTTATTTTAATTTATTTTATTACGCAGAATATTTTAATTTACTTTGTTTTTAATAAGTTCTCAAAAAATAAAACTTTTGATTTTTTTACAAAAATCTTTAGTAATGTATTTATGTGGTGTATACTTATAACCGCATATAATTTTTTACTTCAACTATTTAATATAAAAATAACCAGTTTACGTATTATTGATATTTTTTTTGCATTTCTTATTATTGTATTTCATAATGGAATAAAAACTATTTTTGTTCTTTTTGATTTATTACAAAACCGGAAATACTATTTGTTTTTTTACCACTCTTTACCATATATAATTGTTGATTCACTATTTATTTATTTCTCTATTATTTTAGGAAGTGTTTATCAAACAATTGGAATATTAAATACAGCTTTTTTCATAATATTCCTTGCAATTGCTATGTCGTTAACAAAATTTGTCACACGAATCGAAGTTGATAACACTATCTTTTTTTCAATTCATAGCTTTTTAACCATTGACGATACAGACAATGGTATACTTTTTGACCGATTCCCGCTTAATAATAAATCAAATATCCTTGAAAATGTCACCTATAAAAATGAAACTCATTTTACTTTTGTTGTAATTGATTGTAAAAATGACACTATTTTAAATCAGATTAAAAAGAAAAAAATTAGTAAATATCGCTTTTTTCTCATTAAAAACAAATATTTATATACTATACGCCCTTCATCAACATGTGATATTAATGAAATACGATCAATTCTATTTGAAATATTCCAAACTGATATTGCTGTTTCTTATTGTAAAATAGCAATAAATAACCTGTATTCAGTAAATCTCAACTATATTTTTAGAATATTACTAAACAAATTAAAAGTTATGAAAGATTCATCCGAAATTCAAATTGATGAAAAACAGATTTTAAGTTAAATTAAGGATTTAATTATGAATGATAATGTAAAGGAACTATTAATATTAAATAGAATGTTGATTTTTAATAAACTTGTAACTGATAATTTGGTTAAGTCGGAAGTATATGTTACTAAAATTGAAACTGAAATGAAATTTATCGGTTTTCGAATAGAATCATTATTTAATGCATTATTATTAAATCATCATGATTTAAAAAAATACCATAAAGTATATTGCAATGTTTTTAAAAAGTATTGTATTTTTGCTGATGCTATACTAAGTAATGATGTTTTTATGAATAACAATAAATTTGATTATAAAGTGATTATGAGTTTATCAAGAGATATAAAAGATTATTATGAAAAAATAAAAAACAGTTCTACTATTGATAAAAAAACCGATTCCAGTAATCATTATATAAATGAAAACGAATATACTCTGCTATTAAGTCAATTAGAAGAATAAAATTTTGTTGACATTCGCCTTTCATTATTGTATATAATCAGAGTCTTTCAGGGTCTTTAGCTCAGTTGGTTAGAGCAGCGGACTCATAACCCGCTGGTCCTCGGTTCAAGTCCGAGAGGACCCATATAAAAAGCCGCATATTGCGGCTTTTTTTTTATAAAAAGCATTCTATAAAAGGTGACCCAATGAATAAATTATCCGATTATATTACTTTTAATAGTGATGGTTTAGTTCCTGTAATAGCTCAGGAATATAAGTCAAATATTGTTTTAATGCTTGCATATGCATCTAAAGAAGCTTTAGACTATACTGTTGAAACCGGGAAAGCCACCTATTTTTCAAGATCACGAAACAAAATCTGGTGTAAAGGTGAAGAATCAGGAAATTACCAGCAGATTGTTGATATTCGTATTGATTGTGATAATGATACCGTTTTATATATTGTAAAACTAATGGGTTTAAAAGCAGCTTGTCATACAGGTCATAAATCATGTTTTTACACTTCTTACAAGGAAAATAGTTTAATTGAAAATGATAAAAAGTTGTATTTTTCACCAGAAGATGTATACAAAAAATAAATATTTTTTTAATAATTTTACCAAAGACTATTTGAAACTTTAAACTTTTTTATGAGGTAATGATATGTTAAAAACTATACTAATGTTAGGTTCCGGAGAATTAGGTAAAGAATTTGTTATTGCTGCAAAAAGACTTGGTCAATTTGTTATCGCATGTGACTCGTATCATAATGCACCGGCAATGCAGGTTGCTGATAAATTTGAAGTGTTTGATATGTTAAATGGTGATGCATTAGATGCCATAATTGAAAAATGGAATCCTGACATTATAATTCCTGAAATTGAAGCTATACGAACTGAAAGATTATATCAATATGAAGAAAATGGTATACAAATTGTTCCATCAGCAAAAGCAGTTAACTATACAATGAATAGAAAAGCAATTAGAGATCTGGCTGCATTTGATTTAGGCTTAAAAACAGCTAAGTTTCTCTATGCGAAATCACTGGAAGAACTGCATAAATGTGTACAATCTATAGGTTTCCCCTGTGTGGTTAAACCATTAATGTCATCTTCGGGTAAAGGACAAACAGTCGTAAAATCAGAAAAAGATATTGAATATGCCTGGTCTCAGGGAACTACAAAAAGTCGTGGTGATTTAAATGAATTAATTGTTGAAGAATTTATTTCATTTGATTCTGAAATAACTTTATTAACTGTAACACAAAGTAATAGTAAAACTTTATTTGCTCCTCCGATTGGCCATATTCAAAAAAATGGTGACTACCAGGAAAGTTTTCAACCGGTTTTTATCAAACCTGAACATTTGCAGGAAGCACAAATGATGGCAGAAAAAGTTACCGGATTATTAACGGGTTGCGGATTATGGGGTGTAGAATTTTTTCTATCCAATGATAATGGTGTTTATTTTTCCGAATTATCACCCAGACCGCATGATACAGGTATGGTTACATTAGCCGGTACTCAAAACCTCAATCAATTTGAACTCCATTTACGTGCTGTTTTAAATCTGCCGATTCATAAAATAACCTTACAAAGATCCGGAGCATCTGCTGTAGTTCTTTCTCAAATAGAAGAGGATTCTACTCCAAACTATACAGGGATTTCAAATGCTCTATCACTTGAAAATACCGATATTAGAATATTTGGTAAACCATCTACAAGAATAAATAGAAGAATGGCTGTTGTAACAACCTATGGAAATATAAATGATAACATTGATGTATTACGTGATAGAGCAAAAAAAGCAGCATCTTACGTTCAGGTGGTTTAATTGATTGCTGCATCAAAAATTGATAGCTTAAAAAATCATTTAATTAAAATTCTTAATAAAGAACAATTTAATGCTGTTGTTGAAACTGATGGCCCGCTTTTAATTTTAGCTGGTGCAGGATCAGGGAAAACTAGAGTTATAACTCATAAAATTCAATATTTAATTGATAAAGGTGTTGCACCTTCAGGAATTCTAGCTGTAACGTTCACTAATAAAGCAGCGAAAGAAATGAAAGAGAGAGTTCAGAAATTAGTCGGAAAACAAAAAAAAGGAATGGTAATTACGACATTTCACTCACTCGGATTACAAATACTCAATAAAGACATTGCTTCATTAGGATATAGAGATAAATTTTCTATTTACGATGACTCTGACTGTATGAAACTTCTTAAAGATATTATACATGATTTAAAACTCCCTGATGATGTGTATGATCCTTATGAATTAATTTTCAAAATGGGTCTAATCAAAATGAATTTAAAAAATACATTTTTTGATGATGATCCGAATATTCCAAAAATATATGAAAATTATCAGAAAAATTTAAAAATTTATAATGCACTTGATTTTAATGATTTAATAAAATTACCAATCGAATTATTTGAAATGCGGCCTGATATTTTAGAGAAATATCAAAGCAAATGGAAGTATATTCTAGTTGATGAATATCAGGATACATCATTAATGCAATATAAAATAATGAAAATGCTTGCTATACATCATAGGAATATTAGCGTTGTCGGTGATGATGATCAGTCAATTTATTCATGGCGTGGTGCTAATTCAACCAATATTACTTTATTTGAAAAAGATTTTTTTAAAATAAAAGAAATAAAACTTGAACAAAATTACCGGTCAACAGGGAACATCCTCAATGCTGCAAATGCCATAATTAATAATAATCAATCACGAAGATCAAAGAATTTATGGACTGATGGAGAGTCGGGTGACAAGCTCTATTTATATGAAGCATTAGATGAAGAAGCCGAAGCTGATTTCGTATTAACCTATATTACACGACTTAAAAATATGGGTTATAAAAATAATGATTTTGGTGTTTTATTCAGGATGAATTCCCAATCAAGACCGATAGAGGAAAAACTACGGGATTGTAATATTCCATATAAAGTTATTGGTGCAACAAAATTCTTTGAAAGGCCTGAAATTAAAGACATATTGAGTTATATGCGTTTTCTGGCTAATTTTGAAGATGAAGTATCATTAAATCGTATAATTAATACTCCAAAAAGAGGAATTGGTAATTCAACAATTATGTCTATAATGGAACATGCAAAAGAAACCAACTCATCATCATACAATACAATCAAAGATTTTGTCAGATTAGGTATTTTAGGTAATAAAGTAACACCATATCTGGAAGACTTCTATAATCTTATAGAAAAATACAGAGAAATGATTTTCAAACCTAAAAATATATCAAATACAATAATGAAACTGGTTGAAGAAATTGATTATCGAGGGAAATTATTAGCAGAAACTAAAAATCCTAAGTCTGTTCAATTTAAAATGAAAAACATCAATCAATTATATCAGTCAATTTCAAATTATGAAAAAAACCCGGATAATATGAATCCCAATATATATGAATATTTACAAAGGGTCAGCCTTTCAACACGAGATGATGACAATGATGATAAAGAAGAAGTTTGTTTGTTAAGTATACACTCAGCAAAAGGACTGGAGTATAAAGTTGTTTTCTTGGTTGGTGTAGAGGAAGGGCTTATCCCTCATGATAAAACATTGGAAGAAACAGGAACTGATGAGGAAGAACGTCGATTATTTTATGTAGCAGTTACCCGGGCAAGAGAAAAATTGTATATGTCATACCCAAAAGAAAGAATGAAATATAATGAGGTCATTCATAAAAATATATCATGCTTTATTAGTGAAATACCGGAAGAACTTCTTGAAAAAATTAATATTGAAGAAAATCTTGCCCAGGAAAATGATTTATCACTGCTTCTTGAAAAGTGGGGTAAAAAATAATTCTTCCTGTTGACAATATAGACATTAAGATATAGTATTACAAATAATATGAGGGTTATATAGTTATGAATTTTAAAAATAAAAACATCATATCTATCAGAGATATATCAAAAGAACAAATTGAATATATCATGAAGATATCCGCTCAAGTTAAAGCAGGAACCTATCCTGATTTGTTAAAAAACAAAGTACTTGCAACATTGTTTTTTGAACCTTCTACAAGAACAAGACTATCGTTTGAAGCTGCGATTTCTTTATCGGGCGGAAACTACATTGGTTTTGCTGATGCTATAAATTCGTCGGTTAAAAAAGGTGAAACGTTAAAAGATACGATTAAAACAATTACCGGTTATTGTCATGCAATTGTCATACGACATCCTTACGAAGGAGCAGCTCGTGTTGCCGCTGAAGTATCAAAAGTCCCTGTTATAAACGCAGGTGACGGTTCAAATCAGCACCCCACTCAAACACTTCTTGATTTATTTACTATAAATGAAAAATTCGGAAAAATCGACGGTCTTAATATTGGTTTATTTGGTGATTTAAAATATGGCAGAACCGTTCATTCACTCTCAATGGCCTTAGCGTATTACAATGTTAACTTATACTTAATATCACCTGAGTTATTACAAATGCCATCATACTACAAACAACATTTAAAACAATCAGGAGTACCTTTTTTTGAACATGAGACTCTCAATGAAATCGGGAAAAAACTTGATATACTCTATGTCACCCGACTACAAAGAGAACGGTTTGGTGATCCTTTAGAATATGAGAAAATGTCAGGTTCTTATCGTGTTACTGAGGACACTTTACTCAGTCTTGCTAATCATACAAAAATTATGCATCCGCTCCCACGAGTAGATGAAATAACCCCGGCTGTAGACACGTATGAGAATGCGATATATTTTGAACAGGCACATAATGGTATTTTTGTAAGACAGGCATTGCTTGGTTTAGTGACAGGAGCGATAAAATGAGTACAGAAAGAGCATATAAAGTATTTAAAATTGAAAATGGAACTGTTATTGATCATATAAAATCTCCACTTGCATTAAAAATCATAGAGATATTACATCTACAAAATAATGGCATTATTTCAATTGGTATGAATTTTGATTCTGATAAAACAGCTAAAAAAGACATTATAAAAGTTGAAAATGTTTATTTATCAAAAACTGAAACTGATTTAATAGCACTTTTTTCACCAACTGCTACAATTAATATAATAAAAAATGGTGAAGTCATTGAAAAAAGACTTCTCGAAATGCCTGATTTTGTTTTTAGTATATTAAAATGTCCTAACCCGACATGTATTACCAATCATTTTCACGATTGTGATACAAAGTTTGAGATTTTTAAAGTTAATGAAAAAACTACAAATGCACGATGTGTTTTTTGTGAAAGAGAAACACCGGTTGTACCGGAAATGATAAAATAATTGTTTTTAAAATGCCTTAAGTTACCTTAATCTTCGGAGAAACTATGACTCATACAATCAAATTTGCAGGTGTTAATTTTAATAGAAATGGAGTTCTCGCTTCAGGTATATTAGGTGTTACCGGCTCATCAATGATCAAAACAGCCCAGGGTGGAGCCGGTGGTATAACCTGTAAATCAATATCCAAAAATTTCCGTAAAGGACACCCTACTCCCGTGTTACAAGTTTTTAAACATGGTGTTATAAATGCGGTTGGCCTGTCATCAACCGGAGTTGACAATTCTAACAATGAACTTCGAAATGTAAAAAACAACTCAGACGCTGTTGTTATTGCCTCTGTTTTTGGCGGCACTGAGATTGAATTTAAAGAAACAATAGAGGAACTTGATTCTTCTGTTTATGATATTATTGAATTAAATATTTCCTGCCCCAATGTGGCTGATGAATTTGGCCATGCATTTGCTAATTCTCCTCATTCAGCATCAAATGTAATGCGTATAGCAAGAAGTGCTACAAATAAACCAATAATTGTTAAATTATCACCTAATTATCCCAATATCGGGTTAATAGCAAAAGCCTGTGAAGATGCCGGTGCTGATGGAATAACGGCAATTAACACCGTCGGACCGGGTATGCTTATAGATATTAATACTTTTCAACCAAAACTTACCAATAAAGTTGGTGGCGTAAGCGGACCTGCAATTTTACCCATAGCAATTCGAGCCGTGTATGATATTTACAAAGCTGTTACCATACCAATAATCGGTATGGGCGGTATTACTGAAGTTGAAGATGCTATACAAATGATTGCAGTCGGTGCGCAATTGTATGGCGTTGGAACAGGTATATTGTATCATGGTATAGACATATTTAATACCATCAATACCGGTATTGATGAGTATTTGCGAGAGAAAAATTTACAGTATGATGATTTAGTTGGTATTGTACATAAACAATAATGAGGAGTACATTTTGAATAATTTAATTGAAAAAAGTTATAAAACATTCCGGGTTGACGGATGTACCGATCAGAAAACCTTTTACTTTAAAATCGGAAAAGTCGATATAAAACCGGGTCAGTTTTATATGCTTAATTATAATAATTCTCAAAAACCATTTTCAGTTTCACATTATGATGGAGAAAATATTGGTTTTACAATATTAAAACGTGGGAATACAACCTTACATATGATTGAAAATGCTAAAATTGGTGATTATTTTGGGCTAACCGGTCCTCTTGGAAATTCCTTTCACACAGAGCAATATACTAATTTTCTATTAATCGGTGGCGGAGTTGGTGCTGCACCTATTTATTTTTTATCTGAATATTTATCAAAAATTAATAAAAAGAATTCAGTTCTGTTTGGTTCAAGAACAAGTTCTTTATGTGATTTTACTCATAATTTAAAATCAAATAAATCGGCGACTGTGTCATATTATACTGATGATAATTCCGGTGAAAATCAGGGCTTTGTAACTAATGGTATTGAAGAAATACTACAAAAAGAAAAAATTGATACCGTTTGTTTATGCGGTCCTGAAAAAATGATGATTGTTGCATCAGAAAAAATAAAAAAATTCACTTCTGTTCCGATACAAATTTCCATGGAAAGATATATGAAATGTGGTATAGGTATATGCGGTTCATGTGTTTTAGACGATATTGGTTTACGGGTATGTGCCGATGGACCGGTATTTGATTATGAACTTCTTATTACATCTAAAGAGTTTGGTAAATACCATAGAAACAGTGGAGGTCTTATTGAAAAATTCTAAAAAGATACTATATAATTGCAATATTTTTAATAATACAACTTTTCAAAAAGGTTACATACTCATTTTAAATGACATAATCGAAGATGTTATATGGACTGATCAGTATGATCTATCACACTATTCAGACTATGAAAAAATAAATTGTGATGAAGGTTTTGTTTCATACGGTTTTATTGACCCGCATGTTCACTTCAGAACGCCGGGTAATGAAGATAAAGAGGATTGGGATTCAGGCTCCAGAGCAGCTGTTAAAGGCGGTTTTACGTATGTTATTGATATGCCTAATAATAAACCGTCAGCAGTTGATTATAATACGATAAGAGAAAAAAATGAAATTGCAAAAAAACTTTCACTGGTTAATTACGGTTTTCATATTGGCTTAACCGATCAAAATGTCTTCACTATAAAAGATATCATTTCTCAATTAAGAAACGATAAAATCAATATTCATGGAATTAAAGTTTTTATGGGTTCATCAACCGGAAATTTGCTTGTTACGACTAAAGAGATAATTAGACAAGCCTTAAATACCGGTGAAATTGTGTTATTTCATGCAGAAAATGAAGAAGATATTATTGCAAGTGATAATTTTGAAAATATAGAAAAACATGAGCAAAATCGACCGGCTATTGCAGAAAAAAATGCAATTTCTAAAATAATGGAATCAATATCCTCAAAACAATTATCAAAAGTATATATTTGTCATTTATCATCAAATATTGGTTTACAAACTGCACTACAGTTGAGAAAATCAGGTATTACAACTTATTTAGAAATAACCCCTCATCATCTTTATTTTTCTATCAATGATACAGATGGTAGTGCCTTTTTTAAAATCAATCCTCCAATCAGGAATTTTAATGATGTTTCTGCGTTAAGAGATGCTTTTAATTCCGGTGTTCTTGATTTAATTGGCACAGATCATGCTCCGCATTTATTAGTTGAAAAACAGCAAAAAAATGCACCATCCGGTTTTCCCGGCTTGGAAACAGCTTTTTATGCACTTTATGAACTCAGTAAAAGAGATGTTTTATCATTTGATATGATATTTAAAATGCTAACAAATGCATACTCAATATTTAATATTAAGAATCGTGGAGAAATTAAAAAAGGTAACTTTGCTGATTTAACAATAATAAAGAAAAATGATTATATTTTTAAATCTGAGAATTCATATACAAAAGCTAAGTTTTCTCCATTTGAAAATATAAAATCAGATTTAATAATCGATACTGTTATTATTAGTGGAAAAGAAATGTTAATAAATAATAAATTTTAGGAGTCTGCAATGAATTTTAATGAACTTACAAAACAAAGATTCAATGATACAAATTCAGTTCTTTGTATTGGATTGGATCCAATATATGAGGATATTCCGGTAAAAAAAGATACAATTGAAAAAACAATAACTAATTTTCTTTTTGAAATAATTGACAACTTTGGTCAATATGCATTGGCAGTAAAACCTAATATTGCTTTCTTTGAGCAATATGGAATTGAAGGTTTAATCGCATTAAAATCTGTTATAAAAAGAGCGAAAGAGCAAAAAATACCTGTTATTCTTGATGCAAAAAGAGGTGACATCGGTAATACATCAAAGGCTTATGCAAAGTCAGCATTTGATGTATTTGATGCTGACAGTATAACACTTGCTCCATATATGGGAACCGATTCATTATCGCCATTTTTTGAGTATAAAGATAAGGGTTTTTTTATTCTAGCACGAACTTCTAATCCCGGTAGTAAGGATTTTCAACTTTTAAAAACTGAAAACGGTGAGTATCTTTATCAATCAGTAATTAAAAAGATTGTTCAATGGAATAATGAATTTAAAGTTTCAGTAGGTGCTGTAGCCGGAGCGACACAATTAAATGAATTAGAAATGATTTCAAAATATTTTTCAGAGAATAATTGTCCCCCACTACTAATTCCCGGTGTTGGTAAACAAGGAGGAAATTTTGAAGAGGTTATTAAAACTTTACGAAGTGTAGATTATGATCTTAGTAGAGTTTTTATTAATTCGTCCTCTAAAATATTATATGCTTATAAAGAAAGTGAATTGGATTACCTTGACGCATCAAAACAGGAAATATATAAAATGTTGTTAAAATAATCACAAAAAACTTGATTTTTATAGCAATTTATATTTTAATATTTTTATCTTAAAAGTGGAGTTTGAAATGAAATATGATTATGATAAGTTATTAAAGTTTGATTTAAATATTAAAAATCATGGTAAATCAAAATATGAATCTCCTCTTAATAGAGTCATAATGAGTACAGAAGATCATAAAATGTCCTTCGTTACTGATGAAGAGAGAATCCTTGTCATTAATAGCCAGAATGAGTATGAAGAATGGAAAAAAAAGGGCATTCAAATTCCATCTTTTGAAAAAGCCGGACCTCGTGAAAAAATCTTTTTTGAACCCGGTGAAACTATTTCAGCCGTAGTAACATGCGGAGGTTTATGTCCAGGTTTAAATTCCGTTATTCGTGCTTTAGTTTATATGAACTATTATAGATACAATAACAAAATTACCTATGGAATTCGATATGGGTATGAAGGGTTTATAGATGAATATGATCATGAAATTTTAAATTTAACACCAGGTACTGTTGAAAATATTCATAAAATCGGGGGAACTGTTTTAGGTTCATCACGAGGGCCTCAATCTGAAATGTCAATTGTTGATAAACTGGTCAAATTGAAAGTCAATGTATTGTATGTTATTGGAGGGGACGGAACACTTCGAGGTGCTTCAAAATTAACAAAAGAAATTGAAAATAGAAACCTTAAAATTTCTGTTATCGGTATTCCTAAAACTATTGATAATGATATTGCATATATTGATAAATCATTTGGCAGTGAAACAGCATTTAGTAAAGCATGTGATGCAATTGATGCTGCACATATAGAATCTAAAGGTGCACCGAATGGCATTGGTATCGTAAAAGTTATGGGTCGTCATTCAGGTTTTATTGCTGCAAATGCAACCTTAGCAACAAATGATGTTAATTTTCTTTTAGTCCCTGAAATGAAATTTCATTTTGATGGACCAAAAGGTTTTTTAGCTGCATTAAAAAAGAGATTAGACCGATCCAGCCACGCTGTTATTTTAGTTGCCGAGGGTGCAGGACAGGAATATTTTGATGGTGCTGAGAAAAAACTTGATCCTTCAGGAAATGAAAAACTTAATGATATTGGTTTGCTATTAAAAGATAAAATTAAGAATTTCCTTGCAAAAGAAAAGATTCCAACATCAATTAAATATATTGATCCGAGTTACATTATCAGAAGTACGCCACCTACCCCTAATGATTCTATTTTTTGTCTTCAGTTAGCTCAAAAAGCAGTACACGCAGGAATGTGCGGAAAAACAAATGTAGTTATTGGTTTTTTCAACGGAGAATTCATCCATTTGCCAATTGATGTTGCTGTTTCTGAAAGAAAAGTTCTACAAGCAGATAGTGAACTATGGTTGTCAGTTTTAGAGTCAACAGGTCAGCCTATAACATTTATTAATAACGAAATTGGTACTATATAACTAAAAAGAGTGTAGTTTTTAACTACACTCTTTTTTTATTTGTTCTTTTCAGATGAATCAAATATCATAATCATTATAAATAATGCAATTGCACCAATAACAGTATAAACATCTGCTAAATTAAAAATGGGCCATGGATTAAATAACCTATGCGGTATGAATTTAAAAATCCACATTACAAAATCAACAACATATCCCCGCATAATTCTATCAATAACATTACCCAAGGCACCACTGATAATCATTGCTAATGGAAAAAATTGATACCATTCTTTAGAATATAAATAGTATAAAAAAATAATTAAAACACCAAACCCTTGTAAACAAATTAAGAATATTCGCTTGGTATCGGGTGTTAAAAAGTTATCTAAAAAACTTAAAATTGAAAAACCAATATCTTCATTAGTTTCATACACAAAATGCCAGACATCTTTGATTACAACAATATCTTTATCAAATCTGAATTTTCTGATTTCTTTCCATAATTTATGTAAATTTTTTGGATTTTTTTCGATTAAATTATAAGTACCATTGTCTTGTTTTTGATATGAATTTGAAATTATTTGATTTGTATCAAATTTGATAATATAATTTTCAAACATATTCTGTTCAAAAGTTTCTGGTATTACCCGTAATTTATTCTCAACAATTTTTTTTACTAATAAATCACTTCCGGTAAAAAGTAGTATAAATAATGCCAAAATACTTAATTTAAAAATAATCTTTTTTTCATTAATAATTCTCTTAAAATTCATTACTTCACCTCAATATTTTTTTTTATCATAATTAACTTTTCACAATAATCATCTAAAGGATTAATTGAATCTATTTTTTCTTGAATAAAATCATAATCCCCACTTATTATATTTACCCCCCAACCTATTCCATTTTTTATTTCTCCGGTCATGCTTAAGTCATCTGTTAAAACAATTCCAGTAAAGCCGATTCCATCTAGTAATTTCAAATAATTCTTAGATAAACTGGCCGGAGTATCAGGATCAATATTCTTATTAATTATATGGCCGAGCATTACCATTTCTGCACCTGAATTAATACCACTAACAAATGGTTTAAAATCATTTGTTAATAATGTCTCTAAATCATGATTTATAACAGGAAAATTAATATGAGAATCAATGGCCGTACTTCCAAGGCCGGGAAAATGTTTTAAAACAGTAATTATACCTGCATCTTTTTGGGCTTTGACAGTAGCCTCTATCATTCGTGAGACAATAGCACTATCAGTTCCAAAAGATCGTTCATAAATATAAGAAGACCTGGATGGTGCAATATCACATACAGGACCAAGAATAACATTAATTCCCAGATCTAATAGAAATTTTGATCTTTCATAGGCAATTTTGTATGCATAATCATAATCATTTTTTGAACCTATATATCGAGCAGAATATTTGGCATTTTTATCCCATGATATTCTATTGACACTTCCACCTTCCTGATCTATAGCAATTAATAAATCTTTCTTTAATCCATTTTTTAAATCGGATATAAGTTTTCTTAATTGAGTCTCGTTTATAATATTATAACTAAATAATACAATACCTGATACCTGATTCGATAATAAAAAATCTAAGGTTTTATTTGACAACACAGAATCAGGAATACTTACCATGGATAATAAACCTTTCTTTTCATCAATACTTAATTTTATATTAACCTCATCTTCTACACCATTAGTTTCATTTGTCACTAAAATAGAAGCATATTTTACATTCATAGCAGTTTTACATCCAAAGAAAAGAAAGAAAAATAATATATATAAAGTTACAAGTGTATTAGTAAAAATGTTTTGCATAATAAATATATATAACAAACAATTAGATTATTGTCTAATAGTATATCAATTTATTATTTGATATTTACATTTTACAATATAAGTTTTATATTGATATTCTGTTAAATAAATAATAAGGAAAAAAATGAATAGAATAATAGTTGGAATTGATGAAGCCGGTAGAGGTCCATTAGCAGGAAGGGTATATGCTGCTGCAGTGATTTTAAAAGATATAAAAATTGAAGGTTTAAATGATTCAAAAAAGCTTTCTGAAATAAAACGTGAAAAATTATATGATAACATCATAAAAAACTGTATTGCATATTCTATTGCATTTGCAACTCAAGAAGAAATCGATGAAATTAATATTCTACAGGCATCAATGCTTGCAATGCGTCGTACATTAGATACAATGCAAGAAGAATATAATTACATATTAGTTGATGGTAATAAATTCCCATTTACAAACAAAGCTGGAGAAGCCATAGTTAAAGGGGACACTAAAATTGAGGAAATAATGGCTGCTTCCATTTTGGCTAAAGTTTCAAGAGATAGATATATGGTAGATATGCACTTACTATATCCTGAATATGAATTTAATATTCATAAAGGATATCCTACAAAAACACATCGTCAATGTATTGAAACTTATGGAGTATGCGAAATTCATCGAAAAACTTTTAAAGGTGTTAAAGAACATTTAGTTTAAAATTCTTTCTTCATCTGAAAATTGAACGGCCCCAACATCAATGATATCATTATTACTTCTCGATTTACCAAAAAAATCTGTTTCCGGTATTTTTATTTCACTTTCAAAAGATGTAATTCCTATATCCCCTATTTGATCTTTATTAATCGGAATAAAATAGTATTTACTTTGCAAATCAAATAATTCATTCAGATTAAAAAAAACATTCGATTCACTGAAATCATTGACAAGTGATTTGTGAATTGAATTATTTATATTTTCAATTGTCATTACTGTAGTTGAAACAATATTTGAAATCCAGACAGGTTTGAACTTTAGATAATCAGCATCTTTTAAAAAGATAAAAGATTTTAAAGATTTTAAGTTATTGTCAATTAAGTATAATGAATTAACAGTAGTTAATAAAGAGTTAGCAATCCAAAAACTATATGTTTTACCTGTTATATCATAGCTAAAAAAAGAATTATTTATTCCGGTAAAACTTGAATCTGAAATAAGCACACCAATACCTGTATCTGATTTACTATTTTTTAAAATAGATGATTTCATTGTAATATTTGAATCAGTTGCTCGAATTTGATATGAAAAATCACTTACATTATTCGATTCAATTAACGAATTATTAATAGTAAAAGTTGATAACGATGAATTAATACCTATCACATCATTACCACCTTCTATAAAAGTTTGACAATATAAAAAATTACCGTTACTATTATGTATATCATACATTATAGAACCAACCGTACCTATTGTTGTGCTCGTAATAGTATTTTTAAGTATCTCAAATGTGGAATCAATAAAAGAAAACGGTATTATTGTACCATTGTCAGTATTAATAATGATTTGAGATTTTTGAATTGATACAAAAGATTTTTTTGCATTGAGAATACGATTATCAGTATTACCAACAAATTTAAAACTAAAATCATCAATAATTAATTTTGAGTCATTTTCAATTGTTAAAAAATTAATAGTATCAGCAATAATACTACCGCTGATTTTCTTTAAGATAATTTCACTATTATTTAATGAGACCATAGTGAAATTATATGAACTATTTACATTTATTATAGTATTACTCATACCAAATTGAGAATTACTTCCGTTTATTAAACAAAAGTTTTCTTGAGAATCAACATTAATATCCGAATTATAAAAGTTGAATTTTGAATTTTGAGTAGATGCAAACAATCGTCCGGATTTAACCATAATATTCAAATTTCTAAAATCTACACTATATAAACCTTTGCTCGAAAACCAGGAATTCTGTTTCTTTTGAATTGATTTATTTTCAAATATCATAATTGCATAATTACTTTCATTATATGGCTGAATAATTATATCAGATACTATATTAATCATATTCGTTATATAATTGTCTTTTGATACTAAATTTATTATTTTCAATCCTCTTAATTTTGCTAAATGTAGTGCTTTTGATATATTTTTAACCGGGAATTTTTCTGTGCCATTTCCATCATTAGATTCAAAAGTATAATCAACAAATATAGCCCGTTTATCAAAATTATAAGTAAAACCTTTTTCAAAAAGAGTTTCAATTCCATTTTTTCCTATAGATTTAAAATAAATAGTAATGCTTGATAGTAAAGAACTTACCGGATTTAAAATAAGATTATTATCATACTTATACCACATATCAGTTGTATTAAGACGATAATATAATTCTTCATTAATCAGATTATTTTCAACAATAACCTTTATTTTTTCATTATAAACCATGTTCGGATTAAAATCTTTAATAGTAATTTCATTCAAAGCTGATTCTTTTTTATCAACTACAACATCAATATAAATATCATTAATAATTCTATCCCCTGTCACATCTGCAATTCGAAGGCGATATAATACTTCTTTTTTATCTATCTCAGAGAAAAGAAGGGAACTTTCTAATTGAGTAGAATTAGAATTAACTATAATATCTTCATTTTTATTATTTGAAACAGCGTACTTAAATTTTTTATTTACAGGCATATAAAAATCTAAAATATTTTCACTATAAAATGTAATCAAATTTGATTTATATTTTACAGGTTTTGGAATAACATCGAGTTTTCTACCAAACAAAACTCCAGCTATGAGGCGACCATCAGAATATTTAAATGTGAATTCATATTCATCATCATTATTTGGTACAAAAATATAATTTCCATTTGCAGGAAGTTTATTTGATTTTCCAAATGTATTTAATGAACTATATTCAAAAATAAAAGTGTCATCATTTTGATTCCCATTAAATTGTAGGGATAACTTATCACTTGAACTTAATATATATTTATTTTCAATTTCAAGACCGTTTATTAATACAGTTGTATTATTTTTTGTTTGAATTTTTAATTTTTTATTGAATATTTGTTCAAGCTTTGTACCATCTTCATCAATTTTAAAATAAAACGGACCTACGATATCAGAATCAATTCCATTATCAGATCGAATAAATGTTGAAATACTGAAAACAGAATTTTGTAATGTATTATCGATTTTTATCGGATTAAAATAAGTAAGCCATGATGCATTATTTCTATCATTTGGATGTGATCTCATTATATCCGATGTTTTCCACTCTTTAAGCCAGTACATTATTTTGCCATTTTTATTTGGATTTACTATACTTAATTCCATATCTTGTGTATATTTTTGTCCCCATAACATAGTGCCAATTTCAGGTGGCATTGGTTTTTCTAAATTGATATCAAAATAATCATAATAAATATAATTATGTTTCATACTCTTAGTTAACCCGGAAAGAATAAATCTTGAATTTGTATTTTCAGCACCGTTTAAAACAATTGTGTTTTCATTATATAAAGAGTCCCCTAATCTAATGTCATTATTTGAAGAATATAGTATTTTTACATTAGTACCGGTTTCGAGTTTAAATGTATTGTTATCATGAGTTACAGTAAAAGAAAAAGAGTCTGAATCTTTATGAGCATTCACTTGAGAAAGATCTTCTTTAGTATTATCAAGACTATATTTAACCGAATAATCCTCAACGGTTCCATTTGCCTTAATTACAATAAAATTTATAATGAAATCTTTAATAAACCCGACTTCACCAGTTAAATAAAGTTTTTCTTCATATAAAACAGGTTCATTACCTTCAATACCATTATCAAGAAAATAATAGATTACCCCCTCTTCTGAAAAAGCAGATATTTCCAGTTCTTCACTTTTAAAAAGTCCTGGTTGAGGAGATAAAACTAAAGAAGAATATGTATAATCTTTAATAAAATGATAATCCGGCACTTCGAAAGAATACAGATTTATTGAAATAAATAAAAACAAAAATAATTTTTTTATATTCATTACACTACTATACCATTATTTTGAAAACTTAGAAATAATAATTTAATCCCGATTTAAATTATTAAAATACTCTAGCGCAAGGTTTAATTTTTCTGATAATATAACAAAACAAACTTGAGGCACACCATTTTCTATATAATATTTTGAAATTTCAGAAAGAACAACGTCTCTAAATTCTACAGGTGTCTTAATGAGTGAAATATCAATTTTTTCAATAAAATCACGTGTTTTTCTAAGATATAATGCCTCTTCTTCATACAGAGAAATATTTTCTTTAAAAACAATCGGTTTATGATATTCTAATTCTTTATTATTCAAATAATCATGATTTCTATTTTTAATATAAACATTTAACTGATCCATCGAAAAAAGAACCAACTCTTTATAATTTTGTACCGTCATAATATCCTCCATATTGCTAGAGTAATTATAGCTATTTAATATAAATATTCAATAGAGAATCGTACAAAAATATTTAATTTAATTTTGCAATTATTTTATTATCTTCATCACATTCTTTTATTGTTACATTATAAATGTGACCACGAATTAAAGAATCTGATTCTACAAGAATATCAAGATAATTCTCAGACTTACCTTTTTGATATTTATCAATATGTGTTGCATCAATCAAAATATTTAGTTCTTTGTTTATAAATTCATGAATATATTCTCTGTGATAGATTTTATTTATTTCACCAATTTCATAGACTCTTTGATCTCTTATTCTTTCAGGCACTTTAGGTGTCATATCATAAGCTGTTGTCCCTTTTCGAGGTGAATAACTAAAAATATGAACAAATGAAAATCGTATTGAATGTAATAATTGTTTTGTTTTTTCAAAATCTTCTTCTGATTCTCCGGGAAAACCAAGTATTAAATCTGTTGAAATAAAACTACTCGGTTTTGACTTTCTGATTTTATCAATTATTTCAGAAAAATAATCTGCGGTATACTTTCTATTCATTAACGAAAGAATAGAATCAGATCCATGTTGCAAAGCTATATGAAAATGAGGACAAATTCGATTATTTTTAATTACCTCATAAAAACCAGTATCAATATTTTGAGGTTCAAGAGAACTTAATCGAATTCTGAAATGAGATGTTTTTTCTAAAATTATGGTCAATAAGCCGGATAAATTTATTCCGTTAAAATTATAATCGCTAATGTTAATTCCTGTAATGACAATCTCTTGATAACCATTTTTTTCAATGTTCATTACATCAGAAAGGATATCATTTACATCGCGACTTCTACTTCTCCCCCTTGCAAAAGGAATTTTGCAATAGGTACAAAAATTATTGCAACCATCCTGTATTTTAATAAATGCCCTGGAATGATTATTCATTTTAAATGTATTAAAATTAAATGTTCCATCATCATCGGATTGAAATAAAAATGGTTTTTGCTTAAATAATCCTTCATTATAATCATGTATTACTTGTATTATTTTATCTTTATTTTTATTTTCTATTAATACGTCAATTTCATGAAGATTATGCAAAATATCTTTTTCAGTATCAACCATACATCCGCAAACAATTAAACAGCAATCAGGATTATTCCTTTTAACTTTCCTGATTGTATTGCGGGATTTAGCATCTGCTTTTGCTGTTACTGTACAGGTATTAATTATTACAATATCAGCAACATCACAATTATTTATTTGTACATAACCATTATTAGTCAGTAAAAAACCTATTGATTCTGATTCATAAATATTTAATTTACAACCAAAATTGAGAATATAAAATGTATTCAAATTAATATTTACCCTTTTTTAATTCTTGAAATGGCCGTTTTAGCTGCATTATTAATTGGATCAATAATCAAAACTTTTTCATAATACGAAATAGCTTTATCATTTTTTTCAAGTTTTTCATTAATCTCTGCAAGTAATAATAAAGTTTGAACATTATTAGACTTACCTGAATTTGCTGTACTTAATGCCAAATCTGCTTTAAATAAATAACCTGTATGAAAATAAGATGTACCTAAATACGTATATATTAAATGAGTATTCGGATCATTCCAGTCATTTCTAATTTTCAAATATTTTTCAAATTGTTTAATTGCATCCTGATACTTTCCTTGAAAAAAATACGCTTCACCAAGATTTCTTAATATATTGATATGTGTGGGGTTTATAGCAAAACCTTCTAATGAAATTTTTTCCATTTCTTTATAATTTTTTATTGCTTTATAATTCCAGCCTAGAATGATAAAAATATTAATTCTTGTTGGAAATTGTTTTTTTTCTTCGTCTAAAGCTTTAATCGATGCAGTATAATTACCTTCTGCATATAGATCCCATCCATCTTTTTGTTTTCTTGGTTGATTATTTGTAGTACTTGTAGTAGTTGTTGTCGTTGTAACATTATTATCTGTAGAATTATCCTGCTCTGAAAATAATGATATAGAACAAAAAAATAAAGTTATTATAAAGAAATACTTCATAAATACACCTCTTAAATATAATTTATATAGATATTCAAAAACATTTTTATCATATGTTTTTTACTTTTTCATAGTTACTCGACCATTTAAAATACATCCATTTTCCAAAGTTATTTCAGGAGCAGAAACGTCCCCGGTAATAATTGAAGGAGAATGAAAATAAACATCGTCTTCAACAAGAATATTTCCGATTATTTTTCCAAAACATTGAAGTTTCTTTGCCCGTACATCAGCAGTTATGGTTGAATTTGGGCCTACGACTAATAATCCTGATGTTTGTAAAGTACCTTTAACAATACCTTTAACAATTAAAGATTGTTCTGTTTTTAAATCACCTTCAAAATAAAAATCTTCCTCTAATGTTGTCGTGAAATATTCTTCATCTATTTTATTAAATTCATCAATCGGCATTTTTTTCCCTTAGCAAATTATTATTAAATATGTTTTGAAATTATATTTTTTAATTAAAAAAGTCAATACAACTTATAATAAATGATATGCATTGTAACTCATCTTCTACGATACTTTGTAAAAACCGCATCTATCCCATTAAAAAGAAATATATAATAATACCTATTGAAACACTTACAATTGAATATGGTATGAAAAGTAATATAATTGAATAAATCTTCATATACTGTTTTTTTCTTTCAATTTTTTCAATTATTTCTTTTTTTATTTTTATATTTTTAAGTTCTGAATAAGTGTCCTTATCAGTTCCTGTTATAAAAATTCTTTCTGTTTTAGCTTCAACCATACTTTTTAAAATCTTAAATGTATATGCCAATTCATACCATTTGATTGATTTATCAATCAGTCCGGCAGCATGATATGACAATGCTATATTAAAATAATATTTCCCGGTGGATACATTATGACACTTTTTAAAATTTTTCTTTAATAACCGTAATGATTTAAAATAACGACCTGAATATCTGTATATTGTCGCAATAAATTGAATAGAATTTACAAAAATAAATGAATTCGATTTATATTTTATAAGAATTTTAAAAATTCTTAGCGAATTATTATATTCACCAATTTTGAATAAAGTACGGGCATATATATATAAATTATAATTATCCAATAAATATTTATAATTTTCTGCAAAATATTCTATGATTGTATCATATTGTCTGGAGTAAAAAAGAGATTGAACATACAACTCTTTTTCAAAATGAGTATTTACTATTTTGTTTTCAAAATACTCATTAGTTAAATCATATCTTTTTTCTTTAAAATATATTAAAATTTGATTTATAAAGAAATTTGAATAATCAAATTCAATATCTATATTTGATACTCTATGAATCTCACAGATAACTCTATTCTTTTTTATTCCATGAAGATATTTAATCAGAGATATTGCATTTTTTATTCTATAACTACGAATATACAACAACGCACAATAATATGCCATGCGGTGATTATTGATAAAAGAATATCTTAAATAAATTTCAGCTTTACAATATTTACCTTTTTGGAAATTACTAAGCCCAATCAAATATATAATATTATTCTTTTGTTTTTTCGTTAGTATAAAAGAAAAAAACAGAATAATATGCAATAATCCAGATTTAATTTGATTACCTATAAGAAAATTTTTATATAATTCTTTTACATAAGATTGAAACACCTATTTTAAATATCTAAACCAGGTATAAAACGAATCAATAACATCTGAACTGTAAATATTACCTGATCTTGAAAAACGACTCATAATTTCAGCAATTTCTTTAGTATGATCAAATGCTTCTTTAGAAATCATTAAATCAAAATCATCTGCCAGACCTATTATTAAAGCCATCTCATCAATTTCTTTTCCTTTCAAGCCTTTTGGAAAACCTGTTCCAGGTAATCGCTCCTGATGTTGAATAACAATTTCCAGACTTTTTTTTCTTATAGCATCGCCCATTGACTCTAATACATCCCTGGATTTCTGGGGGTAAAACCTGTAATGAGATTTCTCATCATCTGTGTATTCATGCCTTTTCTTTTCAAGCATTTCTTTGGGAAGACTCAACATACCGATATCATGTAGAGCACTTGCTGTAAACAACTCTTCAAGTGCTAAAGCATTATGTATTTTTCGCTTCGTTTGTAAGCCGATTTCAATAACGATTGAAATGAGTGAAACATTAACAGAATGAATAAATAATTTTTTCGAAGATTGATAAATTTCCAGTAATTTTTGAGCTAAATGAGCATTTCCTTTAATTACACCATCAATTATCTTCTCACATTCTTTTCGTACAGTAAAATCCAAATGATGTTTTTCGCCACTAAATAAAGGAGTTGTTTTTAATATTTTCAGAAAGTTCTCAGCAATTGCATTTCTTATCTGACTATTTGTATTATGCTCAACGGCAGGAACAACTTCAATAGGCCCAAATACCTTCTTATCAAGTCTCATAATATCAGATTCAGTTAAAACTTTTTCAATATTTAATAACATCTGACCATTATACATAAAAGGTTTAAATAATCGAAATTTTTTGCCTTCCCTTATTAATCCTTCCAGCTCTCTTAGAGTGTATTTTTCTAATGATGCCATATTTAAGATACTCCTGTTCAATTAGTTCATTTATATTTTGTTCCGGTACAGAATTAATTAACCTTATTTATCTTAATCTGATAAGATAAATAGAAAATTAAGCCTCATGCAAAACTTCAAGATAAAAAAGTATTTTTTGCATGAGGCCCGGTTAATTAAAACTGCATTATAATTATGAACAATATTTTGCTACTTTATCACCGATCTGTGTCGTAGTCATACCCATTTTACCTGCATTCATTGATGTCATTTCCAAAACAACCTTCCTGATTGCATTCTCAATATCCTGAGCAACTTTATCCTCACCAAGAAAATCCATCATCATACTGCCGGCTAATATTGCGGCAATCGGATTAATGACATTCTGTCCCTTATATTTTGGAGCTGACCCGCCAATCGGTTCAAACATACTTACACCATCAGGATTAATGTTTCCACCTGCAGAAACTCCCATTCCACCACCGATCATTGCACCTAAATCAGTAATGATATCACCAAAAAGATTTTCGGTTACAACAACATCAAACCATTCAGGGTTCTTTAAAAACCACATAGTTGCAGCATCAACGTGAGCATAATCTCTTTTAATACCTTTATATTCTTTTTCACCCATTTCGTTATATGCTCGAACCCATAAATCACCACAATACGTTAATACGTTATTTTTATGAACCAAATGCATTGGTTTTTCACTATATTTTTTTTGTTTAGCATTTCTTTTTTGTTTCAACTCGAATGCATATTTCAAACATCTGTCAACGGTATTTCTATCATAAACCATAACCTGAGACGCTACTTCATAAGGGGTTCCCACTCTTGATGCGCCACCCATACCGGTATAAATACCACCGACATTTTCTCGAATTACAACAAAATCAATCTCATCCGGGCCTTTATCTTTTATTGGTGTTTCAACTCCGGGAAAAAGTTTGACAGGTCGTAAATTAATATATTGATCCAATTCGAATCGCGCTTTTAATAAAATTCCTTTTTCAAGTATACCCGGTTTTACATCTGGATGTCCGATTGCACCAAGATAAATCGCATCAAATTTTCTTAAATCATTTAAAACTGATTCAGGAAGTATTTCACCAGTCTTTAAATATCGCTCACCGCCTACGTCAAAATTGGTATATTCCAACTTAATATTATTCATTTCACATGCAGCAGATAGAACTTTTTTTCCTTCATCAATTACTTCCGGACCTGTTCCATCTCCACCTATTATAGCTATTTTATACATAAATCCCCCCTGTCATTTTTTTCACGATTTTATATTAGTAAAAAATCAATAAAAAATCAATCAAATTTAAAAGGTATTTTACAAAACTAAAAGTGACATTTTTGAAATTTTCCTGTATACTGTTAAATAATTATTTGTTAAATGGAGGGGTTTATGAATAAATTCAGATCAAGTACAACAACAGAAGGCAGAACAAGAGCAGGTGCACGATCATTATGGAGAGCAAATGGTATGACCGATGGTGATTTTGGTAAACCAATTATTGCGATTGTAAACTCCTTTACCCAGTTTGTTCCGGGTCATGTCCACTTACGCGAAGTAGGAAAAATGGTAAAAGAACTAATCGATAAAGCCGGCGGTTTCGGTGTCGAATTTAATACAATCGCTATAGATGACGGTATTGCTATGGGGCATTCAGGGATGCTGTACTCATTACCATCAAGAGATTTAATTGCAGACAGTGTTGAATATATGGTTAACGCTCATTGTGCTGATGCTATGATTTGTATCCCAAATTGTGATAAAATAGTTCCCGGTATGTTAATGGCAGCTATGAGACTTAACATTCCTGCTATTTTTGTATCAGGCGGACCAATGGAAGCCGGAGTTGTCGGTGATGAGAAATATGACCTTATCGATGTTATGAAATTAGGCGGAGATGATGTGACCTCAGATACTGACTTACTTGAAATTGAAAAAGCAGCCTGCCCGACATGCGGAAGTTGTAGCGGTATGTTTACAGCGAATTCAATGAATTGTTTAACGGAAGCTCTGGGAATGGGTTTACCGGGTAACGGAACTGTTGTAGCAACTCATTCTATAAGAAAAAAAATATTTGAAAAAGCATGCACCCGAATTGTTGAAATGGCACATGAACATTACCTTAAAAATAATAATGCAATACTTCCCCGCTCGATTGTTACAAAAAAAACGTGTGAAAATGCAATAGCACTTGACATAGCAATGGGTGGCTCTACAAACACTGTATTGCATTTATTAGCAATCGCAAATGAAGCCTTAGTTGATTTTTCCATGTCAGATATTGACAGATTATCCAGACAAGTCCCTTCAATTTGTAAAGTTGCTCCAAATACAAAAAAATACCACATTCAGGATGTAAATCGTGCAGGCGGTATAATGGGTATTTTATCAGAATTAAACAAAGCCGGGCTTATTCATAAAGATTGCCTCACTGTTGAGGGAAAAACAATTGATCAGGTAATCAATGAAAATGACATTACCAATAAAGATACAGTTTGTGCCGATGCAACCGAAAGGTCGTATGCCGCTCCAGGCGGATATAGAAATTCAGTAGCTTATTCACAGAGTAATACATACAAAGAACTTGATACTGATAGAAAAAACGGATGTATTCGATCAGTTGAATATGCTTATTTTAAAGATGGCGGTTTAGCTGTTTTATTTGGTAATATAGCACAAAACGGATGTATTGTAAAAACTGCAGGTGTTGATGAATCCATATTAAAATTCACCGGAAAAGCAAGGGTTTTTGATTCCCAGGATGATGCATCAGAAGCTATTTTAGCAAATACAATCGTTAAAGGTGATATTATCATTATCAGATACGAAGGTCCGAAAGGTGGCCCCGGTATGCAGGAAATGTTATATCCTACAACGTATTTAAAATCAAAAGGACTGGATAAAGATTGTGCGTTATTAACCGATGGGCGATTTTCAGGCGGAACTTCCGGTTTAAGTATTGGCCACGCTTCACCAGAAGCTGCTCAAGGCGGTATTATCGGATTAGTAGAGGATGGCGATATTATAGAAATAAATATTCCTGAAAGATCAATTCAACTTATTGTAAACGAAAATGAATTAGATATAAGAAGAAAATTCATCCTTTCAACCGGCGGTTTTATTCCAAAAAGAAATCGAGTGGTTTCTAACGCTTTAAAATTATATGGTTACTTTGCAACAAGTGCTGATAAGGGTGCTGTAAGGGATTGGGATAAATTAAATAACTGCAAATAACACGTATTGTCCCCCTATACAATAATGCTGTATAGGGGACAATTATCAATTACGGAATTAAGATACTATTAAGGATAAAAATGAAAACTAACGAATTTACAAAATTCAGAATTGCTGATATTCTGATTGAAAAACTTACTAAAAGAGGAATTACTGTTCCTACAAAAATACAGGAAGAAGTTATTCCTAAAATCCGTGATGGAAAAGATGTAATTGGTCAATCAATGACAGGAACAGGAAAAACAATATCATACCTGATACCCGTAATACATGATCATATCAATAAACCAGATACTGATAAAACATTAATTATTGTTCCAACAAAAGAACTTGCAATTCAGATTCACAATGAAGCTATGTACTATACAGAAGGAACAGAAGTTCATCCGATTTTACTTATACCGGGAAAAGATCTTGACAAACAAGTTAATGATCTTAAAAAAAACCAGAGTTTTATTATTGCAGTACCTGGACGACTCATAAAGTTACTTGAAAATGGTGGTTATAAATTATCAAATGTTAATAAAATTATACTCGATGAAGCAGATTTTTTAATAGATTTAGGATTTATGAAAGAACTTGAAAAAATTTTTGCAATTGTAAAAGATTTAAAACAATTAATGATATTTTCCGCAACACTATCTGCGAAAACGAAACAAGTAATTGATCTTGCTCATAATCAGAAAACTGCATCAAGAATTGATCCTAAAAACACTCTTCCTGAGGCTATAGATAATTTTTATATTCCAATCACTGATGATACTTATAGAGAAAAAACTCTCCTTAAACTAATAAATACGATTAATCCATATTTATCAATTATTTTCACACGAACAAAAGATGAAAGTGAAAAAGTTTTTAAACTTCTTAAAGACAATAAATTAAATATTGGCTTATTAAACGGAAACCTTCAGGCCGGACAGCGAAAAAAAATAATACACGATTTTCGTGAAGCGAAATTTCAATATCTTGTTGCTACGGATTTAGCCGGAAGAGGTCTTGACTTTGATGGAATCACCCATATTATAAATTTCACACAACCACACAATGAACTTGATTATATTCACAGAGCCGGAAGAACCGGCAGAATGAATAACTCAGGAATAGTCATTTCAATTTGCAATGAATTAGATGAAGGTTATTTAAAAAAATATGCTTCTAATATAAGCATAGAACTAAAACCTATTAAATTAACAAAAAATGGACTTGAAGATTACAAAGGCTATAAAGGTGTAAAACCACGATTTAATCTTAAAGAAATTACTCAAAAAGAGAAAATCGAAGATAGTAAAAAAAAGCAAGTGGAAAAGGATCAAAAACATGAAAAGGAACGACATAAAAGAAGAAGATAAATGGGATGTTAATAATATATATAAAAATGATGCTGTATGGAATATTACATTTAAAGAATTGCAAGAAGATGTGGAGAAAATAATACAATTTAAAGGAACGCTTAAAGATTCGGCATTATCAATACAGAAAATGTATGAATATAAGGTTAATTTACACTCAAAAATTGAAAAACTACTCATCTATTCTCACATGAAAAAAGATGAAGATACCAAAAATGATATATATAGATCTTTATATGATAAAACAGAAAATTTATTAACTCGATACAACGAACTTACTTCATGGATTATTCCCGAATTAATGGCAATTAGTAATGAAAAAATCAATCACTTCATTAATTCTGATGAACTGATTGATTATAAATTTGATATTATTAGAATTCTCCGCGAAAAATCAAATACACTAACTGAAAATGAAGAGAAAATACTCTCATTAAGCAATTTACCATTAAGTGCAATAAGCGATGCCTTTAGTGCATTAAACAATGCAGATATTGTATTCCCCAGAATAAAAAACAAGCACGGGGAAGATAAAGACTTAACTCACAGTCAGTACTTATCATATTTGCATTCAAATGATAGAATTTTACGAGAAAACGCATGGAAAACATACCATAAAAAATTTAGCGAATACTCAACAACATTTTCCGTATTATTACAGGGTGAAGTAAGAAATCATGCGTTTAATTCTAAAGTAAGAAGCTTTTCCAGTTCATTAGAAGCGTCATTATTTAAAGACAATATTGATGTTACTGTTTATACCAACCTTATTAAAACTGTTCGTGAAAACATTTCAAGTCTTCACAAATACATGAAATATAGAAAACAAAAGTTAAAAGTAGAGACCCTTCACGTGTATGATTTATATGTTTCATTTATTGAATATGAAAACATACAAATTAATTACAATGACGCTAAAGAAAAAATTCTTGAATCTGTGAAATTACTCGGAAACGAATATCATCAGGTTTTATCAAATGGCTTAAATAGTGAGCGATGGGTAGATATTTATGAAAATGAAAACAAAAGAAGCGGAGCTTACTCTACAGGCGGTTACCTAACTAAACCATTCATCCTTCTTAATTACAACAACACACTGGATGCTGCAAGAACACTAGCTCACGAAGCGGGTCATTCTATGCATAGTTATATGACCAACAAATATCAACACCCCATTTATAGCGGATATCCGATTTTTCTGGCAGAAGTAGCATCAACATTCAATGAGGAATTATTTAATGATTACCTATTAAACACAACTGATAATAAAAAATTTAAAGCATACATACTAAATTCAATGATTGAAGATATTCGGGGAACTTTATTTCGACAAACTATTTTTGCAGAATTCGAGCTTTTTATTCATCGACTGATTGAGGAAGGAACCCCGCTTTCTGCAGAACTTTTGAATACGAAATATATTGAATTAAATAAATTTTATTATGGCGAAACCCTTGAAATCGATGAAGAATTAGGAATTGAATGGGCGCGAATTCCACATTTTTATTATAACTTTTATGTATATAAATACGCAACAGGCATTGCAGCGGCAATTTCATTATTTAAAAAAGTCAAAAATGGAACAGAAATAGAAATTAATCAATATCTTAATTTTTTAAAAGCAGGAAATTCAAAATACCCGCTTGATATTTTAAAAGACGCAGGCATCGATATGAGTACTCCTGAACCGATAATCAATGCAATCAGGCATTTTGATTTTTTGCTGGAAGAATTAAAAAAAATCGAGGGCGATATATGATAAATTCTGCTACCGCTTTATATTGCATTATCGGAAATCCTGTTTCACATTCAAAATCACCACATATTCATAATGCTGCATTTAAATATCACAATATAAATGCAGTGTATCTGGCATTTGATATTGATAAAGATAATTTCAATGAAGCAATTACTGGATTAAAAAGATTAAAAGAGTTGAAGGGATTAAATATTACCGTTCCTCACAAAGTAAATATTCTACCATTTATAGATAAACTCGATAGCACTGCGACAACGACAGGAAGTGTAAATACCATAAAAAATGATAACGGAACCTGGATCGGATATAACACTGATTGGTATGGAGTTTTAAAAACATTGGAAAATAACAAAATAAATCAGGATGTTTCAGTATTAATAATTGGTTCAGGCGGGGCAACACCTGCAGTAATTTATGCATTACAACAATATGGAATAAAAAAAATTTCAATTACTAATAGAACCGAAGAAAATGCTGATATATTAGCCGGAAAATTTGGTATTTCAAAAATTAATTATACTAAATACAAAAACACCATATCTGAACACAACCTTATTATTAACACAACCACCCTAACCTTTAATGATTTCATTGATACTTACGACTCTAAAACCATTTACTATGATCTTAAGTATTACAAAAATTTTGATAAACCCAATATAAAATACATTAATGGCAAAGAGATGTTACTCTATCAGGCAGCTATGGCATATACTATATGGACAAATAAAGAATCACCTATTGAAATTATGAAATTATCTTTAAATGAAGAGAATAAATAATCAAATAATAATTGACTAGTTTTTGATATTATAATATAAAGAATTGAAAATATTTAGGATTCTACCAATTAAAGAGTCTTCCGCAAGGCTCTTTTTTTAATTTAGAATACTAATTCAGGATTAAACAATGAAAGAAAAAATTAAATCAAACGAGTTCTTAGTCATTGAAAATGCAATAAAATCAATATTAATCGAGAATAACTTTGTTCTAATTGACATGGATATTACGCTCGGGAAAGACGCTTTAATTGTATTGTATGTCTTTAATGAAAAAAAAGACATTGACAGCATGGCAAAACTAAATGACAAAATATATGAAACTCTTGAAAAAATCAACTTCTTAAAAGATGGATTCTCATTAGAAATATCAAGTCCGGGAATTAATAGGAAAATAAAATTTATTTCTGAATTTGAAATTTTCAAAGAATTAGAATTAAAAATCATGTTAAATAATGACGACATGATTGTAGGAAAATCTGAAGGAATCAAAGATAGTAAACTTGTCATCACAAATGATAATGAGACATTATTACTGGATATAGATAATATAAAAAAAGCAGCACTTAACGGCTAAAGGGGACTTTATGGTATTAAATTTAACAGAAGCAATCAGATTAATAAATCATGAAAAAGGCATTAACGAAGAACTAATTGTAAGCACAATTGAATCAGCACTTACTAATGCATATAAAAAATATTTTGGTACTACTGAGAATTTATCAATAACGATAAATGATGATTTTATTTTTACAGTCAATTCTATTCAGGAAATTGTTGAAGAGGTTGAAGATGATTTATGGGAAGTTTCTTTAAGCGATGCTTTAAAAATTCATCCGGCAGCAAAAATTGGAGACAAAGTAGAAATACCATGTAATCCTGAGGAATTTGGAAGAATAGCAATTCACTCAGCTAAACAAATAATTTTACAAAAATTAAAAGAAATCGAAAAAAACACTCAATATTCAGATTATAAATCAAAAGAAGGTGAAATAATCATCGGTATGGTTCAAAGGATAAAAGACGATGTAATCTATGTTGATATGGGAAATTTTGAAGGAATATTACCTAAGGCGAATCAATCACCTCAAGAACAATACTCACAAGGTGAACGCATAAAAGTAATGATTTCAGATGTAAAAAATAATAAAAAAGGTGGCATTTCTGTTTATTTAACCAGAAGAAATGCTGAATTTGTAAAAAAACTCCTGGAAGTTGAAATTCCTGAAATTTATGACGGTACCGTTAAAATCATGGGTATTGCACGGGAAGCCGGTTATCGGTCAAAAATAGCTGTTCATACCGATAAAGACGAAATTGACCCCGTTGGTGCATGCGTTGGAATGAAGGGTGCAAGAATACAAAATATAATTAAAGAACTTGAAGGTGAGAAAATTGATGTTATCAGATGGTCAGCTGATATTAAAATATATATTAAAAATGCATTAACACCTGCACAAGTTAACAGTGTTGTGTTAGTTGACGAAATAAATCATAAAGCTGTCGCAGTTATGGAAGAAAACCAACTGTCATTTGCTATTGGTAGTCGTGGTGCAAATATTAATCTGGCAAAAAGTATAACAGGCTGGAATATTGAAGTTATTACTCCAGCACAGGCAATAGATGCCGGTATTGTAGAAGATCATATTCAAAGAGCTAATGATTTATTTAATGAAAATACTGCAAAACAATTTCAAATTGAAGAGCTTGAAGTATCTCATGAAATAATCAGAGCTTTAATTGATAATAATATATTTACATTCGATCAGCTAATCGAAATTGAAAATATTTCAATGCTAAATAATTTTACTACTGAAATGGTTAATGAATTATCAACATACATTGATAAATACATAGAGGTAGTTGATGACAGTGATGATAAAGACGCTGAAATAGAAGAATATGAATGTCCTGAATGTGGAGCAATGATTCCCGAAGACGCGGATCATTGCCCAAGTTGCGGGATTGAAATATCTTTCGAAGAAGATGATGAAGAAATTGAAGAATAATTATTTCTACACACAGCTTTGATATTTTCACTAATGAAGAAAATATTAAAGCTGTTATTAAATGTTTTATAGTAACTCCACCTATTTAAGGTTCTTTTTACTATAAGTTTAAGATAATGTAATTATATTTAATATTAAACCTTGAGTTTTATTGTATTTTTTTGTATAATGAGCTAATTTTTGAATGGAGTAACTATGCCAGATTTGGACACTAATGGAATTGAAAAGAACAACGATGATAATCACAAAATAACAGTTATTAAAAAGACTACTGCGCCCGGGATAAAACACAAAAAAAAGATTGTTGTAAAAAAAGCATCAGGAAGTGATGAAAAAACCGGAGAAATAGAAACTAATAATGATAAACCATTAACTGAGGTTTCTGCTAACAATTTGAGCACTCCTCCTTCAAATATTGATAAAAATATTAAAACGACTCAAATTAATTCTTCAGATATAAAAGACCCATCTACAGAAAAAAGAACCTATAATAATACTGAAGGTAACACCGGCGGTTATAATAATAATCAACCGAGAACATATAACAACACGGGAAGTAACACCGGCGGTTATAATAATAATCAGCCGAGAACGTATAACAACACGGGAAGTAACACCGGCGGTTATAATAATAATCAGCCGAGAACGTATAACAACACGGGAAGTAACACCGGCGGTTATAATAATAATCAACCGAGAACATATAACAACACGGGAAGTAACACCGGTGGTTATAATAATCAACCAAGAACGTATAACAACACGGGAAGTAACACTGGTGGCTATAATAATCAACCGAGAACATATAACAACACGGGAAGTAACACCGGTGGTTATAATAATAATCAACCGAGAACATATAACAACACGGGAAGTAACACCGGCGGTTATAATAATAATCAACCGAGAACGTATAACAACACGGGAACTAACACCGGCGGTTATAATAATAATCAGCCGAGAACGTATAACAATACAGGAAGTAACACTGGCGGTTATAATAGAGATGCTAATAGCACAAACACAAATGGAACATTTCCTCCTCGAAGACCATATCAAGGCGGAGCACCCGGTCAACAACAAAACAGACCTTACGGTACAGGTGCCGGTGGTTATCAGGGGAATAGAAATGATCCTGCAGGAAATAGAGGTCCGATTAACAGAGGTGGTCCTAAGCCTGAAACGACAACAACATCACCTACAAATGATAAAGACAGATCAAGAAAAAAGATTAATCAGAAAAAAGATATTGGCAAAAATAAAAGTTATATAGAAAACAGGCCTAATGATTTTGAAAAAAATTTCGTTTATAGAAAAAAAGAAAAGATTTTAGTTAACAGTATTCCTGAAACTATTGATATCATTGATGTTATTACAATAAGTGATCTTGCAAAGAAAATGAATCTTAAAGCAAGTATTATTATATCTAAATTGATGGAATTGGGTTCAATGTTTACGATTAACGATAAAATTGATGCTGAAACAGCTACAATCGTTGCTTCAGAATTTAATTGTAAAATAAATATTGTATCATTGTTTGATGAAACTGTTATTGAAGAGGAAACTGTTGAAGATTCTGATCTTATAAAAAGACCTCCAATTGTTACCGTAATGGGTCATGTAGATCATGGTAAAACAAAATTACTTGATGCAATTCGACATGCAGATATAGCATCATCTGAGTCAGGTGGTATTACGCAGCATATCGGGGCATATAATGTTACTATGGACACAGGTGAAATCATAACATTTATAGACACTCCTGGACATGAAGCATTTACTATGATGAGAGCGCGTGGAGCACAAGTTACCGATATTGTAATTCTTGTTGTAGCTGCTGATGATGGCGTCATGCCTCAAACAATCGAAGCTATTAATCATGCAAAACTTGCAAATGTTCCTGTAATTGTAGCAATAAATAAAATTGATAAAGTCGGCGCAAATATTGACAAAATAAAACAACAATTGTCAGAGTATGCACTACTCCCTGAAGAATGGGGTGGACATACAATGTATTGTGAAATTAGTGCACTAAAAAAAATTGGTATTAAAGAACTGCTTGAAACAGTTCTTCTTCAGGCTGAAGTACTCGACTTAAAGGCATCTATAAAAGTAAGACCAATAGGATTTGTTATAGAATCAAGAATTGATCAAGGTCGTGGTGTTGTTGCATCAATCCTTGTATCTAAAGGTATTTTAAAAGTTGGTGATTATTTTGTGGCAGGGATTTACAACGGTAAAGTAAGAGCCATGTATAATGATCGCGGTAAAAAAATAAAACTTGCAGGACCTTCAATTCCTGTAGAGATTACAGGTTTAGAATTTGTTCCAAACGCCGGAGATCCATTTAATGTGACTCCAAACGAAAAAGAATCAAAACTTATTTCTGCGAAAAGAAAAGAATTAAATAAAATGGAAGATGCCAAGTCTGTCAAAAAACTTACACTTCAGGATTTTATGTCGCAAAAGAAACCTGGAGAAATGCAGGAAATTAAGGTTATTATTAAAGCAGATGTCCAAGGTTCTGCAGAAGCGATTAAAGACAGTCTTGATAAATTAAGTAATAGTGAAATCAGACTGGTTGCTGTTCATACAGGTGTTGGTGCAATCAACGAAACAGATGTTATGCTTGCTATGGCAAGTAAAGCAATTATAATCGGATTCCATGTTCGTCCGAATGTAAAAGCTCAATCGTTAGCTGAAAAAGAAAGAGTTGAAATTAAACGTTACAATATCATATATGATGTTATTGAAGATATTAAAGCATCCATGGAAGGCATGATAAAACCTGACTTAATGGAAGAACTTATTGGTAATATTGATGTTAAACAAATATTCAAAATATCAAAAGTCGGTACAATTGCCGGTTGTATTGTAACAAGCGGAAAAGTCAAACGAAAATCTATGATCAGATTAATTCGTGAAGATGTTGTTATTTTCTCAGGAAAGTTATCTTCATTGATGAGATATAAAGATGAAGCTTCTGAAGTTTTTGAAGGTATGGAATGTGGTATTTCTCTTGAAAACTACAAAGACATAAAAACCGGCGATTCAATGGAAGTATATGAAATTAAAGAAATATCAAGAAATCTTCTTGATATAGAAAAAAAAGAACTACAAGAAATTGAAGATAAAAAAATAGCTGATTTAAAAGAAAAGAAGAAAAAAGAAGATGAAGAAGCACAAAAAATTATTGATGCTGAAGCTAAAAAACTAGAAGAATAATATTCTTAGATTTACACTATGTACCATAAAGTCAAATACCCGATAATTAATAATAACTATAATCGGGTATTTGATTTCTACATTTTTTATGTACAGTATATTTAATCAAATTGTTTTTATAGCGATAATAAATAAGGGAATAGATGAGCATACGAGAAGAACGAATAAAAAAAAGCATTGAAAAAGAAGTTATGAACTTAATCGTTAATGGTTCAATTAAAGATCCAAGGGTACCTAATTTATTAACGATTACTAAAGTTACCTTAAGTAAGGATAAGCATTATTCACATATTTACATAACTTTAACCGGTACTGAACAGGCAAAAGAATTAGCTGTAAAAGGCCTAAATAATGCAAAGGGTTTTATTCAGTTAAATCTTGCTGATAAGCTTCAATTAAGATATACTCCCAAAATTGAATTCAGACTTGATAAATTTGAGGATAAAGCTGAACTTGTTGATGAGTTATTGAAACAAATTTCTGATGAGTTACACAATGGGGCAATAAAATCAGATGAATGACATCATTGAACACGAAATGGATGGTATGATTTTATTAAATAAATCTAAAGGATATACTTCTTTTCAAGAATTAGGAAGATTAAAAAAAATAATTAAGTTAAAAAAAACCGGTCATGCGGGTACACTCGATAAAGAAGCAGAAGGCCTCCTTCTTGTATGTTTAGGAAAATCAACAAAACTTTTAAAATTTCTTGTGGGAATGGATAAGGTTTATACAGCAGAATTTACTTTTGGAGAACAGCGAAGTACCGATGATATAGCCGGTGAAGTAATAAAATCATACAACGCTACTATACATTTAGATACTATAGATTTGTCATTAAATAAATACCGGGGCATTATCGAACAAACGCCACCAAACTATTCAGCAGTTCATGTTGACGGCAAAAGGGCTTATAAAATAGCATTAGCAGGGAACACCCCGATAATAAAAGCAAGAACAGTTACAATCTATTCATTAGAACTATTACAAACTTATTTAAATTCGATTACAGTTAAAATTCGATGTAGTTCAGGAACTTATATACGTTCGATTGCAAGGGATATTGGGATAGATACAGGTTATTATGCCTATATGAGTGCATTGAAACGAAATCAAATTGGAGATTTTACTATAGAACAATCATATTCTATTGATCAAATAGAAAAAAATGAATTCAAAATTGTAACACCTAATGATATTTTAAGTGATATTGATGAATTAATTTTAAATCCGCAAGCTATACATAAGATCAAAGATGGTAAGAAATTATTTTTTGATGATTTTGTTACAGTCCCGGAAAATGATGGTTATTATAAAATTAATAATAACAATAAACTTATGGCAGTTGTTCAGAAAATAAATTCTGATATTATATATGATTTAGTATATTAATATGATATACATAATAATTCCGGTTCGAGGGTATTATGAAAATATTTAGTGGTATTTTTGAAAAATCTAATCAGACTAAAGATGGAATCATTAGTATTGGTGTGTTTGATTCTTTTCACCGTGGTCATCAGGCATTATTACATGACTTAGTTACACTATCAAAAAAAGAAGGACTTGAAACTTTTGTTTTAACATTTAGGATTCCACCAAGAAAAGATAATCAACTAAATGTATTAGAATTAAATGATAAACTTTCTTTTATAGAAAGCACCGGTGTTGAGAATGTTATTCTCTGTGATTTTGATGAGTATTTCAGCAATTTAAACGGCTTTGAATTTGTAAGATTATTAGAAAAAAACTTTAATATAACCAATTATTATATTGGTGAAGACTTTAGATTCGGGTTTAATAAAACCGGATCTAAAGAATTGATTGAAAAATCTGGATATAAAGTGTTTTTAGAAGAAACTTTCAAAATAGATAATAAAAAAGTATCGACATCTCAAATAAAAAAGTATATAAAAGATGGGACTTTAGAAGGAATTGAGCAATGTCTTGGAAGACATTATTATATCAAGGGTATTGTAAAAATGGGTAAACAGTTAGGAAGAACAATAGGTTATCCTACAATGAATATAATTAACTCCGAAGTATTATATCCCATAAATGGTGCATATATTTCAATTACTGAAATAAATGGTGTCAGTTATAAATCTATGACTTTTGTTGATAGTTCTATAATTGAAACACATTTAATTGGTTATGAAAAATTTGAATATAATTTTTCAATCAAAGTAAATTTTATAAAAAAGTTGAGAAATAACATTTCTTTTGAAACGCTTGATTTGTTAAAAGTTCAACTAGAATCTGATTTAATGGCTACAAAACAATTTTTTAATATATAGTAATTTATTATGAGGAGATATAAGTGTTAACTAAGGAAAACAAAAAAGATGTTATCAAACAACATGGTCACAATGTTGCTGACACAGGGTCTGTAGAGGTTCAAATTGCTCTTTTAAGTGAAAGAATTAAATATCTTACTGAGCATTTTAAAGAACACTCAAAAGATTTCCATTCAAGAAGAGGATTATTAAAAATTGTTGGTAATAGAAGAAGACTTCTTGATTACATCAAAAGAAAAGATATCGAAAGATACAGAGAGATTATCAAAACTTTAGGTATCAGAAAGTAACTCTTACCCCTCTTTAACATTAAAAAGGATGTCGAAGCTTTAGCTTAGCATCCTTTTTTTATCAAAATTTGAGGCGGAATATTGTATATGAGTACTAATATGAAACTTTTTGAAAACACTGAAATTCATATTCTTGAAAATGGAATAACATTAATAATGGAACATCTGCCTCATTATTATACTTCAGCAATTTCTTTTTTTTTAAAGTCCGGTTCAAGAGATGAAACAGATTATGAATCAGGTTATTCGCATTTTGTTGAGCATATGCTTTTTAAAGGAACTTTAACCGAAGGCAAACTTTCGTTATCTGAAAAATTTGATCATATTGGCGGCCATGTAAATGCATACACTTCTCAGGAAGAAATCGTCATTTACAACCTTGTGCCATCAATACATCTTGAAGAATCATTATTGTTAATGACTGATATGTTTAATAATTCAATTATGGATCAGCAGGAAATTAATTTAGAAAAAGATGTTATAATTAATGAATTAAACATGACAAATGATGAACCGCAGGAAAAAATTTTGGAAGATTTTTTTCAAAATATTTTTCCCGATTCAGGACTTGGTCGTCCAATAATCGGTTCTGAAAAAACTATTAAAACAATCGATTCTCAAAAATTAATTCGTTTTTATAATAATACGTTCTCAGGTAGTAATTTAATTATATCAATTGCAGGAAATTGTAATACTGATAGAATCAAAAATATAGTATCAGCGATTCAATTTAGAAAAGCAAAATTAATTCACGAAGACATAGCATTGCAAACAAAAAAACAATGGGGTTTTACAAAAATGTCTTCTGAATTAATACATGTTTTATCAGGTCGGGTTCTTTATAAAAAAGATCCTCAATTTTATTTTAGAATTTCGCTCTTAAATATGATTCTTGGCGGATCCATGTCATCCCGGTTATTTCAGAAAATCAGGGACAACCTCGGTTTATGTTATACTATTAATTCTGATATTGATCATTTTAGAAATGAAACAATTTTCTCTGTGTATTACTCCGTTATGCCCTCAAAACTTGAAAAAACAGCAAAAACAATTCAGGACGCGATTAATGAAATAATTGTTAAAGGTATTACTGAAGAAGAATTATACAAAGTAAAAAAGCAAAAAATCGGACAAATGATATTATCAAGTGATCAATTAACAAAAAGAATGAATTCAAATCTCTACTACAATCTTTATTATAAAAATGCAATAAATAAAAATGATGCGATTAAAATAATAGATGAAACAAATGTTTCTGATATAAATGAAATTATTTCCTTATTATTTTCAACAGATTCATATACTCAATTATTGTATAAAAAAAAGCCTAAGGATGCTCTATGGAAACTTTAAACTCTGATGTTAAAATTAAATTATTAGATATAAATGCTCATATTCCGGTAAAAGCAAGCATAGAAGCTGCTGGATATGATATATATTCAGGTGAAAACACAATTCTTGAACCCGGTGAATATAAGGCTATTTCAACCGGGTTTTCATTAGAAATGCACAGTGGTATGGAAGCTCAAGTAAGACCTCGAAGCGGACTTGCATTAAAACATGGAGTAACAGTATTAAACTCTCCGGGAACAATAGATTCTGACTATCGTGGTGAAGTGAAAATAATTCTTATCAATCACTCAAAAAATCCATTTGAAATCAAAATTGGTGAAAGAATTGCTCAATTGGTTTTTTCAAAAATTATGAACATTTGTTTAATTCAAACAAATTCTTTGGCACAAACAAAGAGAGGAGATGGCGGTTTTGGTTCGACAGGTATCCATACTATTAAATAACTTATTGAATAATGCTCGTATTATTATCATCTGTTCGCTACTTATACCAATTTTTCAAATAAATGGATTAACCCTATTTGAAAAAATAAATATTCAAAAGCAATTAAGTACGATGAATACAGAATTATACAATAATAATTTCAATGCTGCAAAGCTCATATTATTAGAGATAAAAAAAAATTACATAGGTTCTGAATTTAATATTATAGCAAATTACTATTTATCGCTTATTGAATATACAAACGAAAATTATTTTCCTTCGACACATTTTATAGAATTAGCCCTGGCAAATATTGAAGATAAACGATTAACAAATAATTTCAAAAATAATATCATTACATTAGCAGGTATTTTATATTATCAAATCGGATTAACTGATAACGCACTTTTATATTTAGAAAAAACAAGAATAATAAAGAATTCAATCAACATAAATAGAGCAAATTTATATCTAAGCTATATATATTTTCAAAAAAACAATTTAGATAAAGCTAAATTCTATTATTATGAAATAACAACCAATTTATTAAATAAAAAAGAAACTGATTTATATCTTTATTTAAATAATTATATCGGATGGAAAAAAATTGATACTAAAACTATCGGTTATAAAGATCCGAATATCAGTTGTTTATATACAGAAAATGATCTTGTTTATATTGGATTATGGCACGGTGGTCTTATTGTTTATAACTATATACTTGACACTCACCGTTTTATTGCATCACCCGCTTTAGTTTCAGATGAAATTCGAGCGATTTACGGAACAGAAACTCATATATGGGTTGGAACAAGCAATGGAATATCGCTGATAAATAAAAGAGATGATACTATATCACAATTAGACTATTTTAATAATTATAAAATTACTGATATAAAACCATCAGGCTCCGATGTAATTATTTCTACCTTAGGCCACGGTCTAATACGATATAATCTAAAAAATAATTCATATAATCAAATTGTACATAATAAAAATATCTCTACAACTTTTGTTGATGACACTATTGTACTTATTGCAACATATGACGGTGCTCTTTACTCGTATAAAAATAACTATCTAAAAGAAATACATTATAATAAATATTCAAAAAAACCAATAACCTCAATAGCAAAAAATAAAACTCACTTTTGTTTTGCAACATATGGAAATGGAATAATAACAAGTAATTTTGATTTCAATACATTTACTGTCTATAATTCACAAAGTTTGAATACAATAAAAAATGACTATTTTCTTACAATTTCAGAAAAAGACAACTCTTTTTATTGCGGTTCTCTTGGTAATGGAATATATTGTTTAAATAATGAAATAATTTCAATGTTTAAAGTTTCCGATTATTATATTGGAAATGACATTCAACAAATACAATTTCAAAATAATTATATGTTTATAGCAACTCTTGGTGAGGGAGTACTTATCAGGATGATACAATAATATGAAACAATTTAAAATGACTATAGCAACAAAATATATATTAGCAGAATTTCTTCCTACATTTTTTATCTGCTTTATTTTCTTTTTTATGATGTTTATTATTAATCATATTTTAGTTATTATTAAACCACTCATTGAAAAAAACTTACCCTTTGATATAGTTATGATGATGATAATAACTATTCTTCCATTATACACAATGTTCAGTCTTCCTTTTAGTCTTCTTCTTTCTTCGCTTATGACTTTAGGCCGTTTATCAAGTGATAATGAAATTGTTGCATTTAAATCATTGGGTTTTAATGTTTCCAGTATTTTTGCTCCATTATTTGTAACTGGTTTTATTGTAATGATAATCGCATTTGGTATTAATGACCGGTTAAGACCAATTGGAATGAAAGCCCAGATGGAGACAAGAAGAAAAATTTCAACAATCAAACCAACACTCTATTTCAAATCCAAAACAGTAAAAAAATATTCAGGCAAAGTTATTTTTACAGATGTGGTAAAAGATAGAAATATCTCAGGATTAATTATTATCGATAAAGATACTGATGGTCAAAAACGAATAATAATGGCAAAAGAAGCTTTATTTCAAACACCGGAAGAAATGAAAGATGCTGTTGAAATTAAAATGCAGAATGCAATGGTCCAATTTGATAAAAAAGAAAGACCTCAAGAATTTAATTACGGTTTTTCCGATACAATATCCTATTATATTCGATTCAGGGATTTTGATGACTCTTCCAATCAAACCTCAATTTCAGAAATGAAAACTGCATTTGAATTATATGGTGAAGTTCAGGAAAATAAATTAATCTATATTGATGAAATAAATAATAGAGATTCCGAATACAATCGAAATATAGAACTGATTAGAGACACAATAAACAATATGAATACAAATATAAATACAAACATATCAATATATAATATTAATAATAACTATAAGAATATCGATAGTTATGTCACATCAATGCAAAATATGAAAAAAAATAAAATTAAAAATTCATATTTTAACAGAAGTTTAATTGATTTTTATGATAAATTTTCTCTACCAATCGCATGTTTAATTTTTGTAATTTTTGGAACCCCAATGGGGATTTATTCCAAACGTTCAGGATACGCATTTGGCTTCATTATTGGTTTATTTCTTTGCGGGATATATTGGTTTTTCTATTATGGAATGGTTGTTATGGGACGAAAGATGGTAACCCCCCCATTTATTTCTATTTTTCTACCAAATTTAGTTTTTCTAATTATCGGATTAATTCTTTTAATTAAAAGGTTACGTGAATGAAAGAAAAAATAATCAATATTTTAAATACTGTATTAAATTCTCTTCATACTTTATTTAATTCAATAAAAACAAAATTTCATTTTTCAGATTTTATTATTTCAGTGAAGAACATTGTGCATAAATTCAAAATAAAATGTATATTTTGGTTTGAAACAATAAAAGAAATAAATATCAAAAAAGTTCATACAAGACTTCCCTACACTCTTTATCAAATGTTATTTTTGAACTTTTTAAACTGGTATTTACTTGCTCAAGGATTTGGTATTTTATTAATAGTAATTGCCGATCTTTTTGGAAAACTTGATTCATATATGACTAATAATATGTCAATTCCTAATATTCTATTGATGACAGTGCTTCTTTTTCCAAAAGCAATTTGGTTTACAATGCCATTTGTTATAATGTTCGGGATAATTATGGCAATTAGTTCTCTGTATCAATCGAATGAATTAATTGCTGTTTTTACATCAGGTATTTCATATACCAAATTTACAATGCCAATCATTCTTTTTAGTGTTTTTTTATCAATCTCTATGATTTTTATTGATAGTTATGGTGTTGTTCATGCTATGCGGTATAGAGATAAATTATTTCAAAAATTAACAAGTCAAAAAACTGACGATTATACAAATATTACGGTAAAAAGTGAAAAAGAAGGATATTTTTGGCATGTTAATGATTTTGATCCTATACGAAATCGTTTAGATAAAATTATCTGTTTTAAAATTGATGTAAACTATAGAATGGTTGAACGAATTAATGCAGAATATGGAGTATATACGAAAAATGGTTGGATTTTTTATACGGGTATGATTAGAGAATGGAATATTGACGGCACATTAAAAGAAGATGTAAAATTTAATAGAAAAATATTTAATTTACCTGAAAATCCATCTGTTTTTAAAAGTAGCGGATATGAAATTGAAACTATGAATATAAATGAAGCCGGTGAAAGGATAAAACTCTTAAAAAGATTAAACATTGAACATAAAAAAGAAATGACTGATTATTATAAAAAGTTTTCTTTTCCTTTTATTTTAATTATTTTTTCAATATTTGCAATCGGTGTATCGACAATATCTAAAATTTATATTCTGATTATTGCACTATTTTTATCAATTGCTCAGGCGATCGTGTATTACATTGCACAATTTCTTCTTCTTGATAATTTAGCGTACACCGGTATTGTTTCTCCTTTTTTTGGAGCATGGTTTACATTCTTTTTATTTCTGCCGGTTGCTGTTATTTTAATTGCAAAAGCAAAAACATAACTCTTTTGTAAAGAGTTATTGAAAAAAAAATGATAATAGTTTATTTATATAAAACATAATGAGGTGAAATATGAGTGATTTTTTTTATGCCGGTATAGATATTGGCGGAACTACAGCAAAAGTAGGTTTAGTTGACAATTACGGATCTATTATTGAAAAAACTCAAGTTAAAACACTAAAAACCGGTAATTGGAAAAAAATAATTGATGATTATGTAAAACCAATTGAAGGTTGGATAAAATCGGGAAAAAATGTAGTCGGTATCGGATTAGGCGGTCCCGGAGCTTTTGATAAAAATAAAAAAATGTTAGTTACTTGTGTTAATATTCCTGAATTGAAAGATGCACCAATTATTTCATATCTTGAGGAAAAATTCAATCTTCCTGTCATGGGAGATAATGATGCTACATGCGCTGCAGCTGGTGAACATATATTTGGTGCCGGTAAAAAATATGAAAATTTTTTATTTGTCACTGTAGGGACAGGAGTTGGCGGTGGCTTGATTCTTAATAACTCTGTATTTAGAGGCCGTGATGGTTTTGCAGGTGAATTTGGCCATATGACCATTGTTCCTGACGGCTTATTATGTTCATGCGGAAATAGAGGTTGCATAGAATCATACGCTTCCGCAACAGCAATCATCAATAATATAAAAACCGGTATTCAAAGAGGTACAATCACTACATATGGTGATGTTGATTTAGCCGATATCGATGCCCGCCTTATATTTACGAAAGCACAAGCAGGAGATAAGGACTCAATTAATGCAGTTGATAATGCTGCAAAACATTTAGGTATGATTATCGGAAGTGTTATTAACTTATTAAATCTGGATGCAGTCATTATTGGTGGCGGAGTTGCACAAGCTGGAAACTATTTTATTGATAGAATAAAATACTATTGCGAACAAACAGCATGGCCTTCATTTATGAAAGGACTTCCAATAATTTCTGCTCAATTATTAAATGACGCAGGCATTTTTGGTGCAGCATCATTAATTATTGAAGCACAATCTGAAAAACATTAAAATAATAATCCGGAGTTTCTTTTGTTTATAATTGAAAAAAAAGATAGTTCAAGCCATGGTAGAGCAGGAAAACTTTCCCTTTATCACGGAGAAGTTCTTACACCTGTATTTATGCCTGTTGGAACAAATGGTCCTGTAAAATCATTTCTTCCCTATGAAATTAAAGAAATGGGTATAAAAATAATGTTATCTAATTCATACCACCTTTATTTACGTCCTGGTATGGATGTTATGGAAAAACTTGGCGGATTACATAATTTTACGGGTTTTGATGGTAATATACTTACAGATTCTGGTGGTTTTCAAATATTTTCATTAAGCAGTTTAACAAAAATAAAAAAAGATGGTATAGAATTCAGGTCACATATCGACGGTTCTAAACATTTTTTATCTCCTGAGAATGTTGTTTCAGTCCAAAAAAGTATTGGTTCAGATATTATGATGGTTCTTGATCAATGTACTTCTCCTGATATTTCATATAATGATGCAGTAAAAGCTCTTGAAACAACAACGCGCTGGGCTGCAAAATCAAGAGAATTTTATAAACAAACTATTGATACAGAAAAACAAAAACAATTTGGTATTATTCAGGGAAATATTTTTAAAGATTTACGTAAAAAAAGTACAGAAGAAATAGTTTCTATCGGATTTGATGGTTATGCTATTGGCGGTCTGTCAGTTGGAGAAACAAAAGATGTTTTTAAAGACATCCTCTCCTATACAGCCCCACTTTTACCTGAAGATAAACCGCGATATTTAATGGGAGTTGGAACACCCGAAGATCTTTTTACTGGGGTTGAGAGTGGTATTGATATGTTTGATTGTGTTTTCCCGACAAGAATAGCACGAAATGGAACAGTTTTTACCAATCACGGTAGAATTAATTTAAAAAATGAAAAATTTAAATATGACAATTTACCATTAGATCCGGAATGTGATTGTTATATGTGTAAAAATTTTTCAAGATCATATATCAGGCATCTTTTTAAAGCTAAAGAAATATCCGGTGCTCGAATTACAAGTTATCATAATGTGTACTACATGAAAAAAATTATGGATAGAATTCGACTATCTATATTTAATAACGATTTTCAATATTTAAAAAAGGATTTCTTAAAAACATACAAAGATGAAAATTAAAAAACGCTTCCTGGTTCTATTCATTTTTCTTTCTTATCTTTCATATTCAAATGATAATACAACTGATACAATTACAACAGTTGCCGACATTTCAGATGTTAAAGAAACATTAAACTATGGTATTGAAGCAGAGGTTTTGAATTTCATTAAATCACTCAATGAACCTTTATCAGATGAATATATGGCATTAATAGTAAGCAGATATAATAATTCTGTTTTAACTGAAACAAAAATAGGAATGATTAATTATTTTGTCCGATGTAATTCATTAAGTGATGCTATCATAGCCTCATTGTTTAATGATGCACAATCCGAAGACGTTGACCGGCAAATCAAAGCAAACATTTTTTATGCTCTTGCTAAACACGGTACTGAAGAACACTACAATTATTTATTTAAACAATTAGATAGTGATGACAAAGTATTATTATCCTCAGCATCAAACGCAATCAATAGAATAAAAAATAAATCGGTAGCACCTCTTATTTTAAAAAAACTCCAGGATGCTACAAATGATCCGGAAATTGTAATGCAGGCTGATGTTCGAAACAACCTCATTTTATCACTCGGTGCATTAGAATACAAAGAAGCAGCCCCGTATCTTAGAGAAATATTAAAAAATGATCCTAATGATACTTTTCTGGTTATGTACACAATGTTTTCATTAGCGCAACTAGCTGATATTGAAAGCATTCCATTAATTAGAACACGCCTTGCAAGTACAGAAAAAAAAATAAAAGATTATGCAGCATATTCATTGAGTTCTTTTAAAGACATCTCAATGATTGATATTTACAAAGATATGTTACTTCATAATGATGCAGCTGTACGGGTATATGGTTGCCGGGGTGTTGTTACCAATCAATTTACTTCGTTAATTGATATACTACTCTACCGATTCAATAAAGATCCTGATAATAATGTAAAAAATGAAGCTTTAAAGTCATTGGTATTGTTAAAAAACGATGGAATTACTGCAATAAAAGATACAATGAAAAATAAAAAATATAATTATTCCCATTATTATGTTGTCAGTGAAACATTAATAAAAGACCCCTCGCAGGAAAATATTGATTTTACATTAGAATTATACAAAAGTGCTGATAAAACAGGTAAAGAAATAATTGCAAAAAATATTGTTAAATCACAATCGAATTTGATTGATCCTTTAATTAATGAATTACTATCATCTCCTGATTATTTAATTCGATTAGGTGCAATAAATGCAATTCTTTCAATAACGGATACAACGTTGGAAAGTCGATTAAAAGAAATATCGGAAAATGATACTGTGGCAACAGTAAAAAAAACAGCATCCAAAGTTCTTCTTATTTTAGGAAGTAAAAAATGAAATTTTTGTACTTACTCTTTTTTTTTTCTATCCTGTTATCATGTAACGATCATATTATAGAAAAAAACAGGTATAGAGAAAGAAATCCAATTGAAAAAATTGAGATAAATATGAAATCAGGAACACTTGTTATTAATGGCTGGCATGAAAATTATATTGATATTTATGTAGAAAAAACGTTAATGAGCGGTTTAAAGAGTGATATTTCATTTCTATCAACCGATATTCTTTCTGACCAGAATAACAAAAAATTAGTATTAACGGCTAAACAACCTGATAGAATTAATGGGGAAATAAATCTTTTGTTAAATATTCCCTATTCAATACAAAGTGCATTTATTTCAACAAATAGTACCAAAACAACCATTTCTCAATATATTGGAGATATTATTTATACCAGTGATACAGGTGATCTGTATATGGATGTATATGGTTCAATTTCAAAATTTAAAACTCATGAAGGTAATATAAATATTAATATTATTCCCAATGGTACAATAAATTTACTCATTAATAATAATTATGGTGATACTAATGTAAATTTCCCTAAGTCTTTGAATCAAACATTTATTGACATTAAGTCAATAAATGGGAATATTACATTTAACACAAAAAGTATGGAGACAATTTCATTAAGTGCCATTTCTACAAATATCATAACATTTGATCAAAAAAAATTACCTCACGCATTAAACGCAAGAAATAATGACTATTTTACTCTTCAATATGAAAGTAATAATCCATTGGGAGATATATTTATTAAAAATGATAATGGATTCATTTTTTTTAATTTATTTTGACATTATTTAAATCAATTATTATATTGAATGCACATATAGAAAGAGGAGATGGTAATGGATTACAATAAAATGACTTTGATGGCACAAAATTCAATAAATGAAGCAGCAGAAATTGCGATTGAACATAATCATACCGAAATTCAACCTGAACATATAGTGCTTGCTTTAATAAATCAAAAAGATGGAACGACAACACCACTTTTTGATGCAATTGGTGTTGGTGCAGAAACAATTAAAAATAAAACATCTGCGTTAGTTAAACAAAAATCGGCAATTGTTGGCAACTTGCAATCGAATCCTGTTTTTTCGCCACAAACGGTAAAATTATTTAAAAATGCAGAAAAAATAATGATTGATTTACAGGATCAATTTTTATCAACTGAACATATTATTATTGCATCTCTAACGCTTGAAAACGAACTATCAAAAACACTTATAAAATCAGGTGTCACAAAAGATAATATACTTCTTGCTCTTAAACAAATTAGAGGTAATCAAAATGTTACCGATCAGGAACCCGAAGCAAAATTTCAAGTTTTAAAGAAATACACAAGGGATCTTAATGCATTAGCAAGACAAAATAAACTGGATCCTGTTATTGGTCGTGATGAAGAAATACGACGGGTTATTCAGGTTTTATCAAGAAGGACAAAAAATAATCCAGTATTAATCGGCGAACCCGGTGTAGGTAAAACAGCAATAGCAGAAGGACTTGCCAAACGAATCGTTGAAGGTGATGTTCCGCAAAGTCTAAAAGAAAAAAAAATTTTAGCACTCGATTTAGCAATGTTAGTAGCCGGAGCAAAATTCAGGGGTGAATTTGAAGAACGATTTAAAGCAGTCATAAATGAAGTTGAAAAATCAAATGGTGTATTTGTTTTATTTATCGATGAACTGCATACATTAGTTGGTGCCGGTGCTGCTGAAGGATCAATGGATGCATCAAATATATTAAAACCATCATTAGCACGCGGTGAAATTCATTGCATTGGCGCAACTACTTTAGATGAATATAGAAAGTATATTGAAAAAGACGCTGCTTTAGAAAGAAGATTTCAACCGGTCATGGTTAATGAACCAAATGTGGAAGATACCATTGCAATATTAAGAGGATTAAAAGAACGATACGAGATTCATCATAAAGTACGAATTACTGATAATGCAATAGTTAGTGCTGCTGTTTTATCAAATCGATATATTACAAGCAGATTTCTTCCCGATAAAGCAATTGATCTGATAGATGAAGCAGCAAGCCGACTTAAAATGCAAATAGAAAGTCAACCGGAAGAACTTGATATTATTGATAGAAAAATATTACAACTTGAAATAGAAAATCAAGCCTTAATACGGGAAAAAACACCCGAGTCTCAAGTAAGACTCGAAAAAATACTTTTTGAATTAAAAGAGTTAAAAGACAAAGCAGATGCTCTGCGACTTCAATGGAATAATGAAAAAAAGGTAATCGAAGAAATTAATACCCATAAGAAACAACTTGATGATTTAAATTCAATGGAAAATGAATTTATTCGAATGGGCAATCTAACAGAAGCGAGTAAAATTAAATATGGCACAAGAATTGAAGTTGAAACTAAAATTAAAGATTTAATGTCTAAATTAAATGATATTCATTCAAGTAATTCATTAATCCGTGAAGAAGTTACTGAAGATGACATTGCTTCAATAATTTCAAATTGGACAGGTATCCCCATTAAAAAGATGTTACAAAGTGAAAGAGATAAGTTATTGGATCTTGAAGACTATTTACATAAAACCGTTATTGGTCAGGATGAAGCAATTATTGCAGTTAGTAACGCCATTAGACGTAATAAAGCAGGGATTTCTGATATGAACAGACCTATAGGTTCATTTATTTTTGCAGGTCCAACGGGTGTCGGTAAGACTGAATTAGCAAAATCATTAGCAAAACTTCTTTTTGATGATGTAAAATCATTGACTCGAATTGATATGTCAGAATATATGGAAAAACATTCAGTATCAAGACTTATTGGAGCACCTCCGGGATATGTCGGATATGAAGAAGGCGGACAACTTACTGAGGCTGTCAGAAGAAGACCCTATAGCGTCATATTATTCGATGAAGTTGAAAAAGCACATGCTGATGTTTTTAATGTTTTACTTCAATTATTAGATGATGGTCGATTAACCGATAGTCAGGGAAGAATAGTTGATTTTAAAAATACAATTATTATTATGACCAGTAATATTGGAAGTCATTACATTCAATCTAATAATGAATTAACAGAGGAAGTTCGCGATACAATTTTTAAATCAATCAGCTCATTTTTTAAACCGGAATTTTTAAATCGAATTGATGAAATAATTTTATTCCACAAACTTAATAAAGATAATATTCGTAAAATTATTGAAATTCAATTACAATATCTTGCAGACAGATTAAAAAATAAAGATATAACAATTACATTTACTGAAAATACTATACACGAGATATCAATAGCAGGATATGATCCTCAATTTGGTGCTCGACCGATTAAAAGAGCAATTCAAAATTTAATTGAGAACCGGATAGCAAAAGAAATGATATCAGGTAATTTTATAGATGGTGAAAAAGTATCTATTGATTTTCAAAATGATAATTTTGTTTTTACTAAAGGATAGATAGGCTCTTGAATGAGAGTTATTCTTATCATTTCTTTACTTCACATAAAAAAAATGGTATTATTTTATTAATATGAGTGAAATGTATAGAGCAAAAAACAGGGGAACAGTATGTTTACATCAACAGACATTAAAAGTAAGATTAATCAGCTACGACATCATTATAATAGCTTTATAAATAATAAATATGTTAAAGGCATTATGATGAAATTAGATATCCCCCATACAATTCATCGGGATATGGATTATATTTTATTATCCGAGATTGTTTATATTGACTCAAAAGGTTCATTGACTGATATTTATACAGGTGTAAAAGCAGTTATTTTTCTCATTAAAGATATTGAATTAAAAGTTATCCCCAATATTCAGGGATATGCTGATGCTGGCAAAAACTCTTATAATGCAAATGAGTCCATATTATTTCAAATGGCTATAAAAAACTTCGCAATGAATGTTGAAACATTTACTAATATCCTGGAAGAACTTTATACAATGCTTATTGATTATGATAATGAACATTTTCCAAAGTCAGAAGTATACAAATCAGTTAGAGATTTTGCCGATATTCAAGTCTATTTTGACTCTAAAAAAAGAGAATCTTCCAGGAAATAATGAGTCTGCAATGATGCTTTAAATACATTCTAAATACTTCTGCACAACACGAACTCCTTGAACGGCTTCTTTTACATCGTGTACTCTAATAATTGTAGCTCCATTTAAAATTGCTATCGTATGTAACGCAACGGTACCGGGAAGCCTGTCTGCAGGTTCACTCTGATACACTTTACCGATCATCGATTTTCTTGAAATACCTGCTAATACAGCATACCCTGAATCTGACAATTGCTTTATTTTTTTTAATAGAATGTAATTATCATCGAGTGATTTACCAAACCCAAACCCGGGATCTAAAATAATATTTTTTATTCCATGATTTTTGAGTAAATCAGCTTGTTTTAATAAAAAATTGTGAACTTCAATAAATACATCATCATACTGTGGAGATAACTGCATATTTTCAGGCGTTCCTTTCATATGCATAACAATACAAGTCGGTTTAAACTGAGAAACGACATGTATCATATCCGGATCAAAAGAAAAACCAGAGATATCATTAATGATATCAACACCAATTTTTAAACATTCTAAAGCGACCTTCGATTTATACGTATCAATTGAAACAGAAATAGAGAATTCTTTTTTTATCATTTCAACAACGGGGACTACTCTTTCTAATTCCATTTCTAAAGAAATTCTATCACTTCCCGGTCTTGTAGACTCCCCTCCGACATCAATAATATCAGCCCCTTCATTTATCATTGATTCAACCCTGAATCTTGCTTTGTCTAATGAGTTAAAACATCCTCCATCACTAAAAGAATCAGGAGTAACATTTAAAATCCCCATAATTTTAATATGATTACTCAATAATATCTCCTGTTGAAGGACTAATAGTAATTTTAGCTCTCAAATTATGTAACTTTTCATTCAAAAAAGGATAACTATTGGTAATTTTTTCAGCAATATCCAGAAAATTATTTGTTTCTTTGAAATTATTTCTTTCATAATTTATTTGGGCATAATATAAATATAACGCCTGTTTTGCTGCATCGATATTTGAAATATAACTCGTATTAGAAACCCATCTGTTACCTGCATAACTTTTTTTATTATTTTCATCAGTCACATAGAATTTAAAATCAGCATTGGTATAACCGTTATAATTACTAAAAATATATCCTAAATCCCCTGCTTGAAGTTTCAAAGATGTTTCAGAATTAGAATTAGGAAGAAAATTTGTTTTGGAATCGTTGGTATTAATAACAACAAAACCTCGAGAAAGACTATCCCTATTAATCCATATTTTTTCTATACCTTCACATTCTGCTAAAACATACTCTTTTTCATCATTAAATGTAATATCAATTACTGAGACTTTAGTACCAAAATTTAATTTGAAATATTTCGATTTATCTAAACGATTAATTTCTTTTCCTATATCAGATTTTAAAATATAACCATGTTCAGTATAGTTTTTTATATAAAAAACTTCTTTATCAACAATTTTACTTTTTACTATTGTTGGCTTTTGTTCCTCACTAATCTTTTTATTACTGCAACTGAAAGATAAAAACAGTAAAACTAAAAACATAGTAATAGTAGCATTTTTCATTAATTACTCCATATTTTTGTATGATATTACAATATAAACAAATATATAATACAAGAGGCATACAAGCCTTATAATTTCATTTTATATTCCTATAAAAAAAAACACTTTTTTTCAATAATTATTAATTTATTTTTACTTATTGTTTATTTAGTATATAATAAAATAAATAATTTTAGAAGGAGCTTATTATGAATCTTGAAGATGCTATCAAATTGTATGAAAAAAACATTACAAAACTTGCAGAAAAAAATGGTGTTGAATATGAAGTAATGCTTGAAAACTGGATTCAGAAATTTAATGAATTTGATAAAATTACTGATAAAAAAGGTTTTTCAGATGAACTGGAATCATATAATTTGGAAGAAAAATTATCTCTTGTTGCATTAACAATTAATGGTTCGATATTAATTGTTTCCGAATCAAATGATAATGATGAAAGAAAAGTGAGATATCAATCAATAAAGATTAGAACTGATGACTCAAAAAATGTACCTGAAGTTTTTACCGGTAAAATAAAAGATGCAATAAAAATTTCAAAAACTGTTGTATTTGAAAATATTATCGAAACATCACCTATCATTAAAATTAAATCATCAGATGATTTTAATTGGGATGAATTTGAAAATGTAGCTGATGAAATGACCAGGGAATTTACTAAACAATTTGAAATGATAGATAATCAAACGATAACAAGACGACTTAATAATTTGGAGTTATAATGAATAAAGAACAACTCATTTCCGGAATGGCTGAAAAAACAGGTAAAACTAAAACTGAAACAAAAAAAATTATAGAGTCAATATTTGATGAATTAACGTCGGTTTTATCAGAAGAAAAGTCTTTTACCATTACATCATTTGGCAATTTCTCCGTAGTAAAAAGAGAACGACGAAAAGGTTTTAATCCCTCAATTGAAAAATTCATGATGTTACCGCCAAAATTAAAACCACGCTTTAAAACAAGCGAAATTCTTAAGGAGAAAATAAATAAAAATGGTAGAAAATGATGATAAAATGCATATTGATGATTTTGCCGAAAAAATAGCACATGAAAATGGTATAACTAAAATACAGGCAAAAGAATTTATTACGACTCTATTTGATTTTATTGGCGAAAAATTAGCTGATAATGAACCGGTTAAGATTTATAATTTCGGATCATTATCAAAAAAATGGATGAAAAAAAGAAAAGGAATTAATCCAAAAACTCAGGAAAAGATTAATATACCTGCACATTATAAAATTTTATTTAAACCCTACTCAAAATTATCTGATATCGTTAATAGAAAATATAGAAATTTAAAACCAAATGTTTTAGATGCCTTATTAACACTTACCGGTATGACAAAGGTAAATCCCGATTTTATTAATGCGATAAATAATGATACAGAAAAAAAAAGTATGTGGGAAAAAGCTAAAAAAAGAGCATTAATAATCCTTGCAATTATATTATTGGTTTTGCTCGCAACTCTTGCTACTTTAATTACAATTCCTGTTGTTATGATTAATGAAAACAATAAAATTGTTCAATATGTCAATTCCATTAATAAAATATTCGGTCTTGATAAAATAACTGACCGGTTTAAAGGTGAAATTAACGAGCAGGAAGCAAATGAATTTTTTATATCTGCTAAAACAAAATTAACTGATAATAGAAAAATCATAGGGGAATATATAGTCAAAGACGGTGACAATATATTTAATATTGCTAAAGAACATTGGAAAAACGAATATTTATGGCCTGATTTGTACATTACCAACAAAGAAAAAATCGAGGATCCGGATTTAATCAAAAAAAATGATGTTCTTGTAATTTATGAAAAACTTGGTGATCCTAAAGATTTTTCAAAAAAACAAAAAGACGATATTGTATATGCTTATTTAGGTATCTATAGAATATACAAAGCGTTGGGTGAAGCAGAACTTCAAAAAGGCAATAAAATCAAGGGTGAACAACGAATCAACGATTCTAAATGGACACTCTATACTGCAGTCCGATACGATCATAACTTGCTCAATAAATACGAAGATGCCATTTATCCTGAAGACAGGGAATTTGTTCAACAACAAATTGACAAATTCGGTTTTATTCCTGCAAAAAAAGATAAATAACTCAAACACAATAATTATACTTTTTAACAAAATCAGATGTGAAATAAATTTCACATCTGATTTCACTCTATTGCCCACCCCACGTTTAACTTTAAATTTTTTTCCATAAATTAAATTTTTATTACTTTGTATTCTTTTTGTAATTAAATAGTATATAATAATTATTGATTAGAAGAGTTAAAACCTCACTTTAAATTTTATTTTGGAGTAACAAATATGGGATATAAACTTAAAAATGATGACATTCACAAAATCATTAATGCGGAACATCATGATCCTTTTACTGTATTAGGCTATCATTGTGATGAAAAGAATAATAAAGCGGTAGTCCGGGCATTTCTTCCTGAAGCGATTAAAGTTGAACTGATTACTGATTCCGGTATAACACTTTTAATGAATAAAGTTCATAATGACGGTCTTTATGAAGGTGAAATTACTCCACTCAAAGATATCAAATACAAATTTAAATTGTATAATTCAGAAAATCATTCATGGATATTACATGATACCTATATGTTTCTACCTGTTTTAAGTGATTTTGATTTACACTTATTTAGCGAAGGTAATCACTTTGATTCATACAATAAACTTGGTGCTCATTGTATAACACTACAAGGAGTTAAAGGTGTATCATTTGCTGTTTGGGCTCCTAATGCAAAAAGAGTAAGTGTCATTGGAAATTTTAATCATTGGGATGGCCGGCATAACCAAATGAGAGTTCGTGGAACATCAGGAATCTGGGAACTCTTTATACCCGATTTGAGTGAAGGTGAAATATATAAATATGAAGTTAAAAATCAGAACAATAGTCTTACTGAAAAATTTGACCCATACGGATTCAGATCAGAATTAAGGCCAAAAACTGCAAGTGTTGTACATGATTATTCAACATACAAATGGAAAGATAAAGATTACATGAAAGAAAGAGATTCCGGTCACAACCTGAACAAACCTGTTTCTATTTATGAAATACACCCTGCAAGCTGGAAAAGAAAAAATGGAAACGATTATTTAACCTATAAAGATCTTGTTGATGAACTAATTCCTTATGTCGTTTATATGGGATATACGCATATTGAATTAATGGGAATTGCCGAACATCCTTTTGACGGGTCGTGGGGTTATCAGGTAACCGGCTATTATGCACCAACATCAAGACATGGTACACCCAATGAATTTGCATACTTTGTCGATCAATGTCATAAAAATAATATTGGTGTAATAATGGATTGGGTTCCCGCTCATTTTCCTACTGATGAATTCGGGTTAGCACGATTTGATGGTACTGCACTGTATGAACATGAAGATCCGCGAAAAGGTTTTCATAAAGACTGGACAACTTTTATTTTTAATTACGGGCGAAATGAAGTAAGAAACTTTCTGATATCGAATGCTTTATACTGGGTTGATGTCTACCACATTGACGGGTTACGGGTTGATGCAGTAGCGTCAATGTTATATCTTGATTATGCAAGAGAAGCCGGAGAATGGGTTCCTAATGAATATGGCGGAAATGAAAACCTTGATGCTGTTTTTTTTATCAAAACGCTTAATGAAAAAGTGTATTCAAAACATCCCGGGGTGTATATGATTGCGGAAGAGTCAACAGCATGGTCGGGTGTTTCCAGACCAACATACTGTGGTGGCTTAGGATTTGGATTAAAATGGAATATGGGATGGATGAATGACTTTTTAAAATACATTGAAAAAAATCCTATATACAGAAAATATCATCATAACGATTTAACTTTTTCAATGATTTATGCTTTTAATGAAAATTTTACCCTTGTTATTTCTCATGATGAAGTTGTTCACGGTAAAGGTTCTTTAATCAATAAAATGCCCGGTGATGACTGGCAGAAATTTGCAAATCTCAGATGCGCAATGACTTATATGTATGCTCATCCGGGAAAAAAACTATTATTCATGGGAAGTGAATTCGGACAATGGCAGGAATGGAATTATCAGCAAAGTTTAGACTGGCATTTACTTGACTGGAATAAACACAAGGAATTATTATGGTTTTTCAAAGAGCTTAATAAGGTATATAAAGAAAACCCTGCTTTGTATCAAAAAGATTTCTCTCAGGACGGTTTTCAATGGGTCAATTGCAATGATTGGGAATCAAGCGTATTATCATTTTTACGAAAAAGTGATGATGAAACTGAAACTTTACTCATTGTTGCCAACTTCACCCCTACTTTGCGACATGAATATCGGGTAGGAGTTCCTAAACATTCACATTGGGATGAAATCTTTAATTCTGATGCTACAGAATTTGGTGGTTCAGGTAATGGTAATTGCGGTGGATTCTGGTCTGATGAAAGAGCATGGGATAATCAGCCGTATTCAATTAATTTAACTTTACCACCCCTTGGAGTTATAATACTTAAATCAAAAAGTAAATAATCTTTAATTTATTTTGATTATATGATATAACTAACGTTGGTTTTAAAATGAAGTCACTTGCAAAAATTCTATGTAAAATAAGAATAATTGCAAGTGACTTCTTTGAAGCTAATTATTTTATAATTTTGGAGATCGTATGAAACAATATAGTGTTATGTTATTTTTACTGATAGCGTCATTTTCTATTTCGTCAAATGTATTAAAAGTTGAAAAAATTGGTATTGTGAATTTACAGAAAGTAATTGAAGTTTGTTTTCAAGGTAAATCCTCAGCGGTAAAACAAGTAATAGAAGAAAAAGCCAAATTTCAACAACAATTGGACAGCATTAGAACTCAAGTGTCAGAATTGCAAAATTCATTAAATGCAGAGTCAAATACTACTTTAAAAAGTGAACTTGAAAGTAAAATTGAAAAATTACGACAGGAATATACCGATTTGTATAAAAAAAGAGCTCCTGAAATTGACCGTATGGAAAAAAGCATTCAAGCTCCATTATTTGAAGAAATTTATGAAGTTGTAAAAAAGATTGCTGAAAGAGAAGGTTTTTCTATAATAATAAGAAATAATTCAGACACATTATTTTACTATAGTATTCAATCAGATATCACTGACAAAATAATTGAGCATTTTAATAATAACTGAGCCCCTTTTAAAAATATTTTTTTTATATCGAATTTTTGCATGAAATTATGATGATAATAGAAAAAAAATATCTGTTACTATTCTAATATGTGGCAGAAATACAGTCGCTTTGGGGACGATAGTATTTATAAGAAAGTAATTTATCAAAAATTAAGATTTTTGATTCGTCTCCTAATATTATAAATATTAGTTAGAATTCTCATTGACCTGTATTTATACTTTCAAAATTAAAGGTAGGTTATTTATTGAATAAAACAATTATAATATTATTTTTATTAATAACATCTTTATTATATTCAAGTGATAACATGATCAATTTACTGGATGGAGTTTGGTTTGAACGAGTTGTTTACGGGGATATTATAGTAAAACATTCTTGGGGTATTTCAAGGAGTGTAGCTAATGCTTCAGTTGAATTTGATTTGAAAAAAACATTTTTTAACACTTCTCTTGGGGGCTGGTCAATTAGTAATGTTAGATCTCATGGTGATTTAATATATATTTTATTCAAATTTAATGATGGACATGAATATGAAATTGCAATAAAAATTATTGATAAAAATACTATAGTTTTTGAAAAAATGAGTTGGTTTGATTCAATTGGAATCATTGATTTTTATGGATATGAACATCCATATTATAGGATAGGCGGACCAAACACTCCTATTATAAAAATGGTAAGTGTTGATAATTTACGATTAAGAGAAACTCCAGATGTTAGTTCAAAAGTAATATTATTAATGAAGAAGAATACTAAAATTGAAATTATAGATTTAGGTAAAATGACATTTGTCAATAAAGTATCAGGTACTTGGATTAAAGTCCGCACGGAATTAGGTGAAGAAGGTTGGTGTTTTGATGCATACCTTGAAGAATTAAAATAATAGTATAGTGCTGGTTTACGTTAGTTTTTAATCTTTCTAACAAAAAGATACAAGATTAGTCAATGTTTTATAAGTGTAGTTCTAAAATATTGACTATTAAGTAATTTTTAGATATACTCTTCAAAATAGTAAGAGGAATTGATTATGATACGACGGGAAATGTATTTAAATAAATTGATAGCATACAAAAACAAGAACTTAATTAAGGTGATCACCGGCATTAGAAGATGCGGAAAATCAACTCTTATGGAAATATTTCAGGGGTATTTACTGGAAAATGGAATAGCTGAAAATCAGATTTTGTCTATTAATTTTGAAAATATTGATTTTGAAGAACTAACAGACCCGAAAATATTGCATGAATATGTCAAGAATAAATTGTTAGCGGATAAAGTGAACTATCTTTTTTTTGATGAAATACAGAATGTTAAAGATTTTCAAAAAGTTATCGACAGTTTGTATATAAAAAAAAATACGGATATCTATATAACCGGTTCAAATGCATATATGTTGTCAGGAGAGTTAGCCACTTTGCTTTCAGGCCGCTATGTTGAAATTCAAATGCTTCCTTTATCTTTTAAAGAATATGTTTCTACATTTAATGATAAAACTGATCTTTCCCGAAAATACAGCGATTATCTTCAATATAGTTCTTTTCCCTATGCTATTGAATTAACACACAATAAGGAACTTATCAAAGATTATTTGAAGGGAATCTACAGCACAATAGTATTAAAGGATGTCGTTGCCAGAAATAACATTGCTGATGTTTCTATGTTAGAAAGTGTTATTCGTTTTGCATTTGATGCTATCGGTAATATATGCTCTATAAAGAAAATCAGCGATACAATGACATCCGCCGGACGCAAAATTTCAACTCATACGGTTGAAAATTACCTGAGTGCTCTTATAAACAGTTTTATTCTTTATAAGGCCGGAAGATATGATATAAAAGGAAAACAACATCTTAAAACTGGCGAGAAATATTATGTTGTAGATATTGGGCTTCGTTATTTATTATTGGGCAATAAAAAAGCTGATTTCGGCTTTATGCTTGAAAATATTATTTATTTGGAATTATTAAGAAGAGGATATGAGGTATATGTCGGTAAGGTAGATACTTTGGAAGTTGATTTTATCGCTTTAAAAAACGGGTTTACTGAGTATTATCAGGTTGCTCTTACCGTTACCGATCAGACAACGTTAGAAAGAGAATTATCTCCGTTTAATAAACTAACTGACCATAATCCTAAATATTTATTGACGCTCGACCAACAACCGGTAACCATTCATAATGGCATACAACAAATTAATGCTATTGACTGGCTTCTTGAGTAGAGGTTATTAAAAAAAATATTAGTATATTTCTATAAATATCAAAATATTTTGTTATAACGTTCAAATTATATTTCAAAAAATACTGAGGCAACGAAATGAACTTCCGTTTTTGGTTATCCATAATCGGGTTTCAGGATAAAGACTTTCATACTGTAAAAAGTATATTTTAATTTTAAAAATAAAGGCTAATTTAATATGTAAAAAAAATGATTCTTATTTTTTGATTTTATATCTATTATATTATTTTTCTACAGGTCATAGAGGTAATTGTCTGTAAAGGTAAAATATTTAAACATTCAGTGTTATTTACAAAGAAAGAATTGATCATTTTATTTGTAACATTCATATAAAATATTACAGAAGGAGAAATATGTTTATTATTTATTATTTTAGAAATAATTCTTTTGATTTAACTGCATTCATTGCTTTCATTATATTTATTTTATTAATTATATTTAAAAGAAAATCAATATTTAGTGACAGTATATATTTAAGAAATTTTTTTGGCTTGATCATATATTTAATTTTATTTATAATAATAAGAGGGTGTTCTATATTACCCAATTAATCTAGCCAGAGTATACTTTTATTATTATTAATATTATTTCAATAAAAAAAATATAATTTATAATTATTATGTATAACGTAGATAGAAAAAAAGTTAATGTCATGTCTTATATTATCACTACTCTAAAAATATCGGAACCGTAATTAAAAAATCATTTAATTTGTTTAACATTTCAATGCTATCATAAACTGGTATCAACTTCTGTATTATTTAGAATTAACTTCATCATGTTCTTTAAAAACTAATAATTTATTAACTAAAACCGTAACTGATTTTATTATTTATCTGATAACTGAAAAATGTAGATTATTTGTATCAATGATATAAGGCCGTATAGAATACCTCGTCTCGAATAAGAAATAAAATAAGACATCATCAATCAGATGCATAAGTCAAACCATCCCAGAGAAAAGTTATTTATTCTAAAATTATTTTTTTATTGTAAAAAAATTTAATTGTTGTATATTCTGATAAATTGACGGAAATTAATAATGGGGAAATTTTTAAAATATGCTTCAATTACACAATGATTATCATAATCAAATTTTATCAATTAAAAATAGAAATCTATTTTTAATTGATAAAATACTTTTAATTCTAGTAATTTTTATTTTCTCATTTATTGTTATATATTATTTAATAAATAATTATAGAGAAATAATAGAAAGTGTAAATAATTTTATTCTTAATTGTAATTATTTTTACTACAAAAGAACTTTTTAAAAGTAAAGAAGTTCATATTAATTATATTAAAAAAATTATAACATTCTCTGCAACTGCATTTAAGAATTCAAGAATAACCTTAGATTTCGAATTGCTTGATCATATAGCAATAGTTTTTTACAAAGATTTTATTGGGGACTGCGGAGACGTTAAGAGTTATAAAATACTTTTTATAGACAAACAAAATCATTCATATGAGTGTTGTGAATTAAATGATAGATTAATAATCATTAGGTTGGCAAAATTCTTATCAAAAAAAATGAATCTTACAGTTAAAGATTATTCTTATTTAGAGAATTATCATAAGTTTAGAAAGATATTTAAAAGCTTTTATAATACTTTAGATAGAATAATAAAAAAATATTTAATATTTTAGGCTAATTAATAAAAACGAGGATATATAATGTTTAATTTTATAAAAAAATATTTTATTATAATTGCAGTGGAAAATAAGAATTATTCTCCTATTTACCAAAAAATAAATAATTTTGAAAGTGTATTATATGTTTGGAGTGATTCAAATGGTGCAAATTTCTATTTAAATAAATTACGAGAAATCGATTCTACTGAATATTATATTATAAAAAAAGTAAATGATAAGTATTTAAAGAATATTGAAAAGATTTTTATCAATAAAAACCATAGATTATTATTAAGATTTATATAAAAATAGTAGAATTTTATAGTGTATATAAACATAACAAATGGAAAAGCAAAATTTGGATATTGGACTAATTAGCCCCCTCCTCAACTTATAATTGCCTCATGTTTCTCATACTCATATTCATTCAACTTCGTATACAGAGTTTTTCTATTCATATTGAGTAATTCGGCTGCCATTGTTTTATTCCCTTTCGACAACTTCAGAGTAAATAAAATTGCCTGCTTTTCTATTTCATCCATTTTTACCGGCATTTTAATTTTCATATAATCAACACCATCTTCTTCACCACGCAAATGCGGAGGTAAATCATCAATATCAATAACAGCATCTTTCGTTAATACAACGGCTGACTCTATTGCATTTCTTAATTCCCGGACATTTCCCGGCCAGCTATAATTATACAAAGCATTCTTAGCCTTATTGGTAATTTCAAAAATACTTTTATTATTTTCACGACACAATTCTAATAAAAAATGGGATATTAATAATGGAATATCATCTTTTCGCTCTCGTAAAGGCGGTACAACTACCTGAACAACATTTAACCGGTAATACAAATCTTCTCTAAATCGCCCCTCATCAACTTCTTTTTTTAAATCACGATTTGTAGCTGCAATAATTCTAACATCGACACTTAATGTTGATTCTCCACCTACTCTTTCAAAAGTTTTTTCCTGCAAAATTCGCAATAATTTTATTTGTATAGTATGTGAAATCTCGCCTATTTCATCAAGAAAAATAGTACCGCCATCGGCTAATTCAAACCTTCCCTTTTTGCTTTTTACAGCGCCAGTGAAAGCCCCTTTTTCATGACCGAATAATTCACTTTCTAATAGAGACTCTGAAAGCGCTGAACAATGCAGCTTAATAAATGGTTTATCATTTCGAGTTGATAAATCTTTAATCAAATTTGCGACTAACTCCTTACCGACACCATTCTCACCCAGAACTAAAACTGATGCTTTCGTTGGTGCAACCTGTTCAACAATATTTAAAACCGATGCCATTCTTTCAGACTTTCCGATTAAATTCCCAAAATAAATAGAAAGTTTTGATTGAAGTTTTCTATTTTCAATTTCTAAAAGTCTTTTTGAAAGTGCTCTTTCAACAATTATTGAAAGTTTTTCAATATTTAATGGTTTTGTTAGAAAATCATACGCACCATCTCTCATCGCTTTCACTGCAGTTTCTACCGTACCATGTCCTGTTAAAACAATAACCGGTATACCGGGGAAATCTTTCATTATATAAGCAAGAAGATTTTCACCATCCATATTTGGCATCTTTAAATCAGTTATAACTAAATCAATTTCATTGTTTTTTAAAATTGAAATAGCCTCACTACCATCAGGAGCCAGAAAAACGGTATGATTATCTTTTTTTAATACAAGCCTTAAACCTTCACGGATATTTTTTTCATCATCTACGATAAGAATATTTGCATTCATTCTACAATCTCCTCATATTCATTAACCATCATATTCTATCAAACCTTTTTCATTAAATGGAACGGGTAATCGTATTGAAAATACAGTTTCCCCTTTACCGGAACTGAATGTAACTTCACCTTTATGCTCTCTGATTATTTTATAAACAATTGTTAATCCCAAACCGGTTCCGTAAGACTTGGTTGTAAAATAGGGATCAAAAATTTTTAATTGAATATCATCCGGTATTCCATCACCATTATCTTTTATATTGATATACACATAACTGCCTCTTGATTCTGCACCAATAGAAATGATACCTTTTTTATTTTCTACCGCTGCAATACTATTTTGGATTAAGTTTAAAACAGCTTGTTTAAAAATATTTTCATCAAGCCAGACAGCCGGCAATTTCTCATAGTCTTTATGAAATTTGATTCCTTTCGCCTGCATTTCAGGTTGTGCAAGATCAATAATTTTATCAAGATACTCATTAAGATTTGTTAATGTCATATTTACTGTCATCGGTCTCACTGAGTAAAGAAAATTCACAACTATTTCATTGAGTCGTTCAATTTCTTCATTTACAATATTCAGAGAATACATTAAATCTTCAGAAATCACACATTTACATTTACTGATTTCCTGTTCTAATAATTGTACATGAATACTCATAGCTCCTAAAGGGTTTTTTATTTCATGTGCAATACCTGCTGTTAATGTTGTTAATGCTTGAATACTTTCTATTTGTTTAAGTTTATTTTCACTTTCTTTTTTTTCGGTAATATCTTCTGCTATAATAATAGTACCAATTATTTTTCCATCTTTAACAAGCGGATACACTGAAAACTGCAAATATGAATATTTTTCATTCTCCAGTTTAATTTCTTCTGTAATGATTTTATCATTTTTGCTAATTAGTCTTTTTAATAAATCATAGATTTTAGTATTGGATATCGCATTTTTGAGGCTTGTGCCTTCACTGATTTGTTGAATTTGAAATAACCTGCATCCGGTTTTATTATAAAACAAAACACTCTCTTCACTATCAATAACTAAAACCCCTTCAGCCATAGAATTAAATACGGTTCGAATATTTGAATATTTATCTGATAAATCTATAAATATTTTTTTTAAATCAACAAAACTTATTTTATCAAGTTTAGTAATTAAATTATCAAAAAAATTATATTTTATCATTTAAAACCATCTCCTTTATCGGATATAAAAAACCTTCAAGCTGGTTCTTCGGACTTAAATTATATATAGTTATTCTTTGTAACATCGTATTTAATAAATCTGTTATATAAGTTAAATGATTATAGTCAATAATGGATAAAATTGGAAATTCAAGATTTTCACCTTCACCTGATGAATACTCTCTGCATAGAAATTCTTTATCAATACAATTTTTTAAGCCCTGAATTAATGCAATTAATTGGTTTTTATCCTTTTCTGATTCCAGAAAAAGATACAATTCGGAAAAACTATGATTTTTATTAAACGTAAGGTTAATAAGTTTGGTTAATTTAACTTTACTATTATCAGCAGAACAAGGGTCTGTATTGTGAAAATATGACAATAAATTTTTAAAATCGGTATTATCATCTTCATATTTTTTGGAAATAATATACTGAATCGATTCTTTTGAAAGATCAGAAAAATAATATGACCTGCAGCGTGATTTGATAGTTTGAATTATTCTGTTTTTATTTTCAGCCAATAAGATAAAATATAAATTTGACGATGGCTCTTCGAGGCGTTTTAATAAAATATTTTCTGATGAACTTTCAAGATAATCAACTTTATCAATAATGACAACCCGGGCTTTAACATCCAATGATAAATATGTCCAGTTCAACATATTTCGTATTTGATTTACCGGAATATTAGGTGTTCTATATAAATCATAGAAAGATTTCATCGTTTCCTCAATAATCTCTAATTCCACTGAGTTATATTCTTTATTATCAATAATTTCTGAAACTTTATCAGCATATTTAAATGCTGATTTTTTATCATTCTCACTCATTGCACCATCAATTAAAAAATTCTCAAGTGGCATATATGATAATTTTAAGTTCTTATAAATTTGATTTCTAAGCATTGCTGATTTTTTTTGTTTGTAATTTTTAATTAATTCAACTGTTTCATAATAATAATTTCTTCTCGACAACAAAATCATCCCGTTAAAATCAAGAGAATTTACACGTAGACAGTTTGAACATTTGCAGTTTTTACTTTTATCCCCATCACAATTTAAAACCCGTACTAACTCAAATGCAGCAGTAAGTTTACCTGTATATTTATTCCCATGAAATATCATTGAATTGGTAATCATATCATTATTGACTTCACATCGAAGCATATCGGCAATACTTTCCTGACCGATTAAATTACTAAACATTATGTACTCCAAACATTTTAATTCTGTTAGCTTTATATCATATTCTTACTTTTTAAAAAATACCATCTTGCAAAAAATAGTAAATAATATTACTATTTTCTATGAAAAAAAAATATACAATAATTGATTTACTTAATAAACAACCAATGATTATAAAAAAAAGTATTGATTATATCAATTTATTTGAAACAATAAAAAACGAAAAAATTATACATAAAAATATATCATATCGAATATATCAAAATCTGAATAAGTGTCACATTGATTCAGATTCATTATCATTCTATTTAAAAACAAATAACTTGCCTCTTCACCCTTTTTTTCCACGATTTTTACTGCTTAAGAAAAAATATATTGATCTTCAAAATAAAAGAAAAAATGAAAAAAAAGAAAAAATCGATGTTCAAATGAAAATGATTAATCCGCTTGTTAAAAAATATTTAAAACATTACCTTGAATATGAAAAGAAAATCTCATCCAATCAGCCGGCATTATTTTTTAAAATAATAATTCCTAAAAACATGAAAAAAGCACGAATAGTATCAAACTTTTCATTAACGCAATGGTATTTTCTCATTGATTCGTATTTAATTCAATTAAATGAAACATATAAAAGAACGGATTTAAATTCACTCATATTATTAAATTATAAGATGGTTCTTCACTTTAATCCAAACGAAACGCTGACAAATGAAATAATTTCATCAGCCTACAGGAAACTATCATTAATCTATCATCCCGATAAGGGCGGATCTCAGGAGTCATTCGTTCTTATTTCAGAAGCACGAAAAAAATTGATTACATAGAGAATCTGTAAGGATTGGTTAACTTAAAGAACGTGCTATATATTCTAAAACCAGATAAGCATTTTCATTCTTAGATTTGTAAAAGAAACTTTCCCGTTTCCCTGTATTTGAAAGAACGATCAACTCTGATTTATCACCGCCAAAAGCAGTTTTTTCACCAGTAATTTGATTTGCTATAACAAAATCTAGTGATTTCTTATTTAATTTTTCAGAAGCATACAGTTCAAGATTATTACTTTCGGCAGCAAATCCTATGAAAACCTGATTTGTTTTTTTATGAAGTGATCCGAGAATATCAAGCGTTTTAATTAATGAAAGATTAAGCGTATTCTCATTTTTCTTAATTTTTAAAGTATTACATTCTGTTGTATAATCAGCAACAGCTGCACACATACATAATATATCGGTACTATTTATTTTCTCTTCGACAGATTTTTTCATATCATGTGCACTTCTAACAGAAATAATATTTTCATTTCCATATTTCTTTATATAACTATCCATAATAATATCAGATACATTACCAGCAATTATCGTCACTGAAGCCCCTAACGATATAAATGTCTCTGCAAATGCAAATGCAGTTTTACCCGATGATCTATTTGAAATATAACGAACAGGATCAATATCTTCAATTGTTCCTCCCGCAGTTATCAACACTTTCTTACCTGAAAAATAATGATTTCTGGCTGCACAATTTTGTATGATAAAACCATATATAGACTCTATCTCAGGAAATCGTCCGACGCCGGTTGTTCCGCATGCCATGAGTCCTGTGTCAGGTTCCATAACAAGAAAACCAAAGTTTTTTATTGTATTTATATTTCTTTGAGTTACAGGATTTACATACATCTGCGTATTCATAGCCGGTACTATTATTTTCGGGCATGTTGCTGACAAAAGAACTGTTGATATCATATCATCAGCAATCCCTGATGCCGCTTTTGCAATACAATTCGCCGTGGCCGGTGCGACGATGATAATATCTGACAATTCAGATATACCAATATGCGGTATAAAATCTGAATTGTCAAACATAGTAGTAATTACAGGATTATTAGTTATGGATTTAAATGTTAAAGGAGTTACAAATTCAGTGGCACTTTTTGACATAATAACCCGTACAATGGCTCCCTTTTTTTTCAAAAAAGAACACAAATATACTGCTTTATATGCTGCAATACCACCGGTAACACAAACTGTTATATTTTTATCTTTAATTATACTATCCAAAACAAACATCCTTGTTAAAACCTATAAAATTAACTGCAAGAACATCCGCCTTTATCATGTCCGCCACAACATTCATGCTCATCATCTTCATCATGATCGTGATCGTGTGCTAAGAAGTCTTCAATTTCTTCTTCTGAAGCATCTCTAACATTAAGAACATCAATATTAAATTTAAGCGGCATTCCCGCTAAAGGATGATTTCCATCAAGTGTAATACTTTCTTTTGTCATTGCCGTTACCGTAACAACAAATTCACCATTTTCACTATTTAACTCAAGTTCCTGACCTATATGAATTTTATCAACCTGATCACCAAAATCTGATTTATTAAGAACGAACACCAATGATTCATCCCGAACTCCATACCCTAACTCAGGTGAAACAACAGTCTGGAAAGAATCACCTTTCTTTTTACCTTCCATTTCATTTTGTAAACCTTCAACCAGAAAACCATACCCTTGAATAAAATCTAAAGGTTCTTCTTCTCTCGAACTATCTATTATAACATCCTTGTCATCAAGTAAATCATAGTGGATAGTAACAAACTTGTCTTTTTGAATAACCATTATTACCTCATTTAAATAAAATTATACATTTCGAGAAAATACTAAAAAAAATAAAAAAAGGCAAGCATCTTATTTTCTTATAATATTAACCATAACAACTTTCATTGCTGCCATTTTACTTTGTGCATCAAGAATTCGTTTATTTGTTAATTTATTTGCAACCGCTTCATGAAAATGAAATGTTGTATAGAGATTACCGGGCTTAACATCAAGGGTTAATTTACACTTTAATTCAATTTCACCATTATCTGATATGAGTTTTACAAAATCATTATCTTTAATATGAAGTTTAATTGCATCTTTTGGATTTATATATACAAATGGTTCACTTTGTAATTTTTCAATACCTTTCGTTTTTCTCGTCATTGTACCTGTATGGTAATGTTCATATAAACGACCGATTATAAGTAAAAAAGGAAACGATGGTGTAGCTTTATATGGATATTCCGGTAAAGGGAAATAAATTAATTTTGCCCGTCCTCTTGAAAACTCGCCCTGATGAAGCCTTTTAACAGAATCACCTAAAATATCACCCGGCCAGAAAAATTCTTTATCATCAAATTTATTCGGATCAATATGTGAATATATCGGTGCTGCTTTTCTTATTTCTTCAAATACATCTATCCATGAATTGTATTTCCAATTAGCACCACAAAGTTCAGCTAATCGATAAATAATCTGATAATCATCAAGCATATCTTTAGAAGGAGGATCGATTACTTTTCGCACCCTTTGAACTCTTCTTTCTGTATTGGTAAATGTACCATCTTTTTCAGCAAAAGATGTTGCCGGTAAAATAACATCAGCATATGCTGCTGTTTCAGTTAAAAAAATATCCTGAACAACAACAAAATCTGTTTTTTCTAAAGCTTTAATAATTGAATTTGAATCAGGATCAGATAACACAGGATTTTCCCCCATAATATAGAGAAAATCAATATTTCCTTCAGCGGCTTCATGCATTATCTCATTTAATGTTAAACCTTTTTTTTCCGGTAAATCAGCACCCCATAACTCAGAAAGTTCTTTATTATCAGCTTTATTATCAACTGACCTGTAGCCCGGTAAAACACCGGTTAATGCTCCCATATCACAAGCACCCTGGACATTATTTTGCCCTCGTAAGGGATTTATTCCGGTCGGTCCCTGCCCGATTTTACCGCACAATAAAGCAAGATCGGCTAATGCAACAACATTTCCTGTTCCAAAAACATGCTGGGTAACTCCCATTGCATAATACATACTTGAAGCACCGGAAATGGCAAAAAGCCTTGTAGCTAACCTGACATCACCTTCATCAAGACCGGTTTGCTGTATCATATCGTCTAAATTCAGTTTGTTTATTTCTGCAATAAATTCATCAACACCTTCACACCGTGAATTTAGCATATCGGTATCCTGCATACCTTCATCAATGATAATTTTCATCATTGCATACAACAATGCCATATCAGTACCTGGATTTAATTGTAAATGCATAGTAGCATATTTTGATAACGGACTTTTTTTAGGATCAACAAGAATAAGCAAGGCACCTTCTTTAATTCTTCGTATCATTCGCCATGAAATAACAGGATGTGTTGAAGTCATATTACTGCCAATAACAAAAAAACAATCAATAGCATCAATATCTTCTATAGGATTCGTCATAGCAGCATGCCCCAAAGTCATGTTTAACCCGGAAACTGATGGTGAATGACAAATTCGCGCGCAATGATCAACATTATCTGTATGTAATACAGAACGCATAAATTTCTGGAATATATAATTATCTTCATTGGTACATCGAGCTGATGCTAATCCGGCAAATATACCATTATTGCGTTTTATTTCATCAATTTTATTTTTGATATATATTAGAGCATCAATCATATTAGTTTCTTCTAATTCACCCTTGGAATTCCTGATTAATGGTTTAACAAGTCTTTGAGGGGAATTAACAAAGTCAAAACCGAATGAACCTTTTATACATAATCTGCCTTTAGAAACTGGAGAATCCATATCACCACGTACTTTTATTATAGAATTTCCTTTAGCAGAGACTTCAATGCCACAACCGACTCCGCAATAAGGGCAAATTGTTTTTATCTTTCTTATGTCAGGAAATCGCCCCTTTCCAGCAGCTTCTTTCTCCCATAATGCACCTGTCGGGCAAACATTAATACAATTGCCACAAAATATACATTCGCCATTGTCTTCAAGACTTCTATCATACAACGTTGAAACTCTCATCATCTCACCTTTATCAACAAATGATAAAGCATCTTTATGAGTCCACTCATTACACGCTCGAATACATTTTCCGCATAATATACATTTAGTTCTTTCAAATTTTATCAATGAATTATCAGGTAAATCACCATGTTTGATTGGATTAAATTGAGCTTTCTGAAACATTTTACCGGTTGCTCCAAAATCGTATGAATACTTTTCAAGTAAACACTCACCCGAAGCATCACAAACCAGACAATCTGCCAAATGCTGACTTAATATCATTTCAAGAACTATTTTTCGTGCATAATTAACTTTTTCTGAATGAGTATAGATAACCATATTATTCTTAACAAGTGTAGAACATGATGGTTGTAAAATAGTTTCACCTTCAATTTCTACAACACAAATACGGCACGATCCGACAACACTTAAATCAGGAGTGTAACATAAAGCCGGTACCTGAATATTTGCAGTTTGTGCAGCCTTCATTATTGTCCAGTCATTTTCGCAGAATATTTCAATACCGTCTATTTTACAAACAACGAGTTCTTTTTCCAACTATCAACTCCTGGTTATTGCATCTTTAGGACACACTTTATAACATTGACCACATCTGATACATAATTCTCCGTCTATTGTATGATATTGACCATGAGTACCAACAATAGCATTTACCGGACAATTTAATGTACATGCTCCGCAACCTATACAACTGTCTTTTTCAATTTTATATCGTACTAATTTCGGACAAACACCGGCTCTGCATTTTTTATGAATGATATGCTCTTTTAATTCATCTTCAAAATAGTGAAGCATACCTAAAATCGGGTTACTTGCTTCTTTTCCGAGTCCGCATAAAGAAGTTTGATACATAACCATTGAAATATTTTTCAATTTTTCAATATCATCGATTTTTCCATTACCATCTATTATTCTATTTAATATATTTAATATTTTCTGAGTTCCTTCCCGACATGGTACGCAAAAACCGCATGACTCATGTTCAGAAAATTCTATATAAAACTTCGCTAGCTCAATAATACATGTATTCTCATCAAGAACTACAACACCACCGGCACCGATTGAAGCATTAAATTTCTTCAGGTTCTCAAATGATATTTGTTCATGAATCATCGAAGCGGGTAAGATTGTTCCCGATGAACCACCAATCTGAATTGCTTTAAGTTTTGAGACCTTGAGCATCCCGCCGCCAATCTCATTTATTAACTCATTAAATGTTATTCCAAAGGGCATTTCAACTAAACCTGAATTTTTGACAGCACCTGATAAAGTAAGTAACTTAGTCCCCTTTGATTCATCACTGCCAAATTTAGAATAAGCGTCAGTATTTAAAATAATATCACGAATATTTGATAATGTCTCAACATTATTAACCATCGTCGGATTACCAAACAAACCATTCTCTATGGGATATGGAGGTTTTACTCTCGGATTTCCTCTTCGTGATTCTAATGATGCTATTAATGCGGTTTCTTCCCCTGTTATATAAGCACCTGGTGCAATTTCCAATTTAATATCAAACGAAAATTGTTTACCCATAACAGAATTCCCTGCATAACCTCTTTCATACAGTTTTTGTATAGCAGACTTTATTCTCGATAATGCAAGATCATAATCATTTCTGGTATACACGATTCCAATATTACTCATTGTTGCATACCCTGCAATTAATAAACCTTCTAAAACTCTATATGGATCTCCTTCTAATAAAGACCTGTCCATATAGGTCCCCGGATCTCCCTCGTCACCATTACAAATAACATATTTAGGCTGAGATATTTGTTCGGCTTGCTTCAGCCACTTATCCCCCGTATGAAACCCGCCACCACCACGACCGCGTAGACCGGAATCTTTTATTATCCGGCAAATTTCTATCTGATTATCATTTGCTAAAACTTTTTCCAGAGCCTTAAACCCGCCTCCGGCAATATAATCATCAATGTCTTCAGGATCATAAAACGGACTGTCTTTTAAAATTAATCGATTTTGTTTAGCAATAAAGGGTATTTCATCATAAAATAGAATTCGTTTTTTATGAAGTAAATCATAAAAACAATATTTCTCTGCAATAATTCCATTCTTTAAATGACTTTCAATAATATCATCAATTTTTTCTTCTGTTAATTTTATATAAAAAACTTTATCATTACCTGCAATTAACGTGGGACCAACCTCACAAAAACCATGACACCCGCCTTTCTTCACAACATATTTATCAGACAAATCAGGATCATTATATACTCTATCCAAAAGTTTAATAAATACATCAACACTACCTGAACTGACACACCCGGAATTAGAACATACAACTAACTGTTCTTTTTTATTATCTTCCATTAATATTCTCCGTTTCTCGAATATCATCGATAATTGTTTTGATCATCATTGAATTAACTCTCGAATATGTTTTATCATCGATCATCATAACAGGAGCAAGTGCACAAACACCCAGGCACGATACTGTTTCAAGATAAAATAAACCATCTTTACTTGATTCACCGGCTTTAATATCTATATATTTTTCTATAGCATCAATTATATTTTTTGAACCTTTAACATGACACGCGGTTCCTTTGCATACTCGAATTTTATATTTTCCCGGTTTTGTTAAATAAAACATACTATAAAAAGATGCATATCCATATATTTCTGTTGATGAAATATTAATAAAAGAACTCACTTTTTTTATAATATCCTGATCTAAAGATCCGAATTCTGCTTGAATTGCTAAAAGAATTTTTGAAAGATCACTTCGTTGAGGATTTTTATAATGTGATAATATTAAATCGATTTTATTACTGCTTCGTATTTTATCCATTGATACCCGGCTATAGATTGATTAAAGAAAGTAATTTATATTAAAATAATCAATTACGTATGTCAAATAACATTCATTAAATTATTTAATTATTTAATACATGACAATTTTGCAACCAAATACTCTTTTACAATTTGTTTGTAATATTTATTTAATGAATTATAATCTATATTTTCAAATGAATGAATATTTTTTACAAAATTCAATAACTTTAAAGCTATTTCTAAATCATTATTTTTTAATAATTTATTTAATAGAGCATCTGTATGTTGATTATTTTTAAAATAACGAATTAAACGATAGGAAACAACAATTTTTAAGCGATTAATCTGATCGGAAGATTTTTTATTCTCCAGTAAAAGGATCATTTCAACTACTTTTTCCAGTAAAATAAAGGTGTCCTCAGATGATGGATTAAATGATTTATGTGACAACATTTTCTTAATTTTTATAAACAATTCAGTATAATGAAATAATGCATCTGAGAAAAAATTGTCTTTAAATCTTTTCATAACAAAAGAAATGGCTTTTTTATTTATATGAATTAAGTCTTTTTCATAATATGAATAATCAGATAACTGATCTAAAACCATTTCGTAAGAAGGGAAATAATAACTACCCGTTTCTTTACAAACAGTATCAATAGCAATATTCAACACTGATTTACTTATTGTATTTAATCGCAATCTATCAGGATAATGCCTGACAGGAGAAATAGTATAAATAATCTTAATATTCGGCATATAAACATCAAGCAACAATTGAAGTTGTATTAAATTTAATACAACTTCATCTACATATTGAAGTCGTTCTTCAAATTCCTTAGCCGGTATTCGATGGCAATTTGCAACAATATCACCTTTATACTCATATACAACAGAAGAACCGGGAGTTATTACAATTACTGTTGATTTTTTTAAAATATAATTCATAGAAACTACTGTTGAATTAATAGTTTGTAATAACTCATCCTTGTCTTTACTGTTAAAAAAACCCGAATGATTCAACGAATAATACACTCCATTATAAAAACACAAATCAGCTTCATCGTATTTTCGTAACTCCAGAATATCTTTAATTGTGTTATATATTGAAAACGTATTATACACCGTTCCATAAGGATTTGAAAAAGAATCAATGCCAATTTCTTTTAAATATGAGGAAATATTTTCCGAAAAACAGGATCCAATAAAAAACAAAAAATCATTTGGGGTTAATTGAAATCCTGGTTTATCAAGTAAAAATTTTCTTTTCTTATTCATGCCCGTAAAATACATTTTTTCATAAGAATATTCAATAGTAAAAAAGGCTTTTTTCTTGACATATATCACTTAAACTAATAGAATGACCAGATTTTCGTGATATTTAAGAGGTGAATTGTGGGATTATCCATTGGAATTATAAAAAGATCTATTATAAAATCTGTTCTTATTGCTTTATTTTCTTTAATTACTGCTATCTTACTCGGGTTTCTATTAAGCAGCATTAATAATGTAGAAAAAATTGAAACTTTATTAGAATCAAACAAGCCGTCACTACCCAGCATTCTATTAGATAGAAATGGAAAAGTCATTACAGAATTTTATTCTGATGAAAAAAGAGACATGGTTTCACTTGATACGGTACCGGACTATTTAATCCGTGCATTAATTATATGGGAAGACGAAAGCTTTTATCATCATCATGGCTTTAATCCATTTGCTATATTAAGAGCATCATTAAATAATTTTCTGGGAAGACCTGTTAGTGGTGCCAGTACATTAACCCAACAGCTTTCAAGAACTTTATTTCTCAATAATGAATTTTCGATAAAAAGAAAAATCAAAGAACTTCTTATCTCATTTCAACTTGAGAAAAAATACACAAAAAATGAAATACTTTCTTTATATCTTAATAATGTTCCATTTGGATACGGAATAAACGGAGTACAAGCTGCAAGTAAATTTTTCTTCAATAAAGATGTTAGTGAGATAAATTACTCTGAAGCAGCTTCATTAATTACTGTTATATCAAACCCGACATTTTATTCATTTATTCGATTTCCTCAAAACCACAGAACAAAACAGATTCAAGTGCTTAACAAAATGGTGAGATCAGGTGTTATTTCAAAAAATGATGCTGACAGATCATTTAATCAATTCTGGGTTAACTGGCAAACATCAAAAAATTCATCTCAAGGTGCATTTTACAGCAGAGAAGATAAAGCACCTTTCTTCTCCGGTTGGGTACTTCAAATCATTGAAAAAGAACTACCAACTGTTAATGTGTTTAAGGATGGACTAACGATAAAATCAACACTTGATTTAGATACAAATATGTATGTTGAAGAACAAATGAGAGCTGCATTAGACAGACAACAAAAAATATTTGAAGAAGAACAAAACAGAAATTTCAATATAGTACAAAATTTCTATATCGACGCTATCGGTTTAATCAGTCAGACTTTTTCATTAACCAATGTAAATATTGGTAAAGAATCAATAACTAATAGAGGTCTGACCGCATATCAGAATTCAGTAAACCCGTCATTAAATCTTCTTTCAAAAATTCTTGGATTGGATTTAGTTGAAACAGCCACAGAAAACGCCTTTTCACCGGCAAGCGGGAATCAAAAAAAACATGAAGATGTTCAAGGCGCATTTCTTTCGATTGATAATGCTACCGGTCAAATTTTAACAATGATCGGTGGAAAATATTTTGATGTTAATAATCGATTTAATTTTGCCATGCAGGGACGAAGACAACCGGGGTCATCATTTAAACCGTTTGTTTATTCGGCAGCACTCGACAGTGGTTTATTTACTGCGGCAACAATTATTGATGATGAACCGACTAACTTTACTTTTGGTTCACAAGATCCTGATGAATGGTATAGACCATACAATTATGGTGGTGTCTATTATGGAAAAGTTTCTGTACGAAGAGCATTAAGAAGAAGTTTAAATATTCCCGCTGTTAAAATATATTATGAAATTGGTAAAAACAATGAGTATAAAGTTCCAATTGATCGTGCAGCTTTATTATTAGGTCTAAACTCGCAAAAAGAAATTGATGCCCGATTTGCCAGAGAAGCCAGTACCGTTCTCGGTACTGGATCGGTTTCATTATCTGAAATGACTACAGGATATTCGGTTTTTGCAAATGGCGGACAAAAAAGAATAATGAGCTCAATAATTCAAGTTGAAGATAGAGACGGTAAAATTATATGGGCTCCCGCTCAGGAAATGGAAAAATATCATAGAGATAATAAAAAAAGACTTCAACTTATTTCACCACAAAATGCTTTTGTGATGGCTGATATATTAAAAGGAACTGTACACTCACCTGATGGTTTTTTATATGGGACAAAAAGAAGAATAATTGATGAAGGAAAACCATTTCCTGATGTTGAACTTGCTGCAAAATCAGGTACAACTCAAAACTGGAGTGATGGTTGGATTCTTGGTTTTTCACCGGATATAACAGCAGGTGCATGGATGGGGTTTAAACAATATGGTTTAAGTCTCGGCTTCAATCAGGACGGTTCAATAATCCTCGGTAATATTTGGGTTGATTATATGCGACAGGCACATTTAGGTAAAAATAAAGTGTATTTCAAAGAACCTGCAGGGGTATTAAGAATTAAAGTATGTAAAGAATCCGGTTTACTTCCATCATCTTCTTGTAATGAAGACAGTTTGTATTATGAAACATTTCTTCAGGGGCATACACCAAGAAAAACATGTGATGTTTGTGAATTAAAAAACGAACAAAAAAAGACTATTTTAAATAGCTTTAATAAAGATTTACTGCTTTTTGAAAGCTCGGAGTTTAAATCTGATTCACTTGATATTGATCAATCAATGCTTCTTGAAGATTTATTTGAAGATGATCAAACACAGAATTTTAATGATAATTCAAAAGATGTAATTGATAAAACACATACATTTAATGAAAGACCATCTGATATCTTAAATTCGGAAACAATTGAAACAATAAACGCTCCAACTGTAATGGAAGAAATAAAAGACAATGAAATTGAAGAACCAAAAGTAGAAATATCCGAAGAGTTAAAAGAAGAAAAAATTGATAATTCAGATGATATTCAATAATTAATTATTAAACCGTTTTTTTTAACAAAAAAAAAAACGGTTTATTTAAAACTTTTTATATATCTGTCGTATAAAATTATTCCTGCACTAACTGAAACATTGAGAGAGTCAAGTTTTTCATTTGACGGTATTTTTATCATCTCATCACAATTTTCCTTAACAAGACGACGAATACCCTCACCTTCATCACCCATAACTATTGCAGTTCGTTCAGCATAAGAAAAATTTTTAATTGAGACACCGGACATGTCGGCACCATAAATCCAATAGTGTATCTTTTTTAATTTTTCCATAACACGATTTAAATTTGTTGCATATACAATTTTAAGTTTAAAAACAGCACCTGCTGATCTTTTAATTACAACCTCATTGACAGTTGCTGCATTATTTTTTGGAATAACAATATATTTAACATCAAATAATAAAGCTGTACGAATCATTCCACCAAGATTACCAATATCTTTTATTCCATCGAGAATTAAAATAACAGGATTATCTAAGGACTTATTTAATTCGTCATAAAATTGATTTTCGGGTATTTCAAAATTAATATCATTATTTGTTTGAAAAACAACTCCCTGAGTATCATTATTAGTAAATCTTTTGAAAAAATCATCTTTATTTAAATATTGAATATTGATCTCTTTTGACAGTGCGATAGTTTCAAGCTCCTTTTGACGAGCATTGAGTGCACCTTCAATTAAAAACAAAACACCATCATTTGTAATTTTCAAAATTTCGGAAATCGGATTTATACCATAAATATTTTTCATTTAATCACCATTTTTAATTCGAATGTTTAGCGGATACTTTACAATAAATCATTATTCATATATATTGACCTTTTATAGCATTAATTATAAAAGTAATAAATAAATTTTAAAAGGAATAATCATGAATATTAAAAGAACAATGATATTAGTGTTTGCTTTTATGTCAATCAATATATTTTCTCAGGATATTGGAGAGAAAATAAAAAGTATTATTGAATTCTTAAATAGAAATAACCTGTCGATTTTTAAAGACGGTACAATATTATCAAATAATAGAATAAACAACCAATACATTAATGAATTAGTTCAGAGAATAGGAAAAAGTAACAATATTGAATTTATCATAAGAACAAAAAAAAGTGGATTATACAAAGCAATTTTTATGATTAATGACGCTGAAAATCGACTTGATGGTAAATTACTTGGCAATTTAATACCAATTTCAGAAAAATCAGGTAATTCATCAACATTATATCCAATTGAAAGCCTTGATACAATCACCTTAGTTTTTAGATACAAAGAAAAGGAAGACTTATTAAATAACGATTTAATTTATTTATTAAATAGCATGCTCTATAAAGATGAGACACTTACAAGTATGATAAAAGGTAAAATAGCCAACAATGAAAATCAATCAGAAGAAGATAAAAACCGTTTAGTTTCAATGTCGAGAGATCTTTTACAAAATAAAAAAGATATAATTGATGTATCTAATAAAGTGATTAATAACTACATAAAGGAAAATACTCTTTTAAAATCAAAGTCAAACAAAACACCTGATGACGAAGCTATAATTTCCGAAAATCAATTATATATTGATACTTATAATGCACTTATTGAAAATATGAAAAAAAACTAACTATTTCAAAGGATCAAAATTAGATAATGATTGACTTTTCCTTATCGAAATTATATATTTTAATCTATGAATGGAAAACAGATTGCATATAATAAAAAAGCTTCTTTTGAGTATGAAATTACAGATAAGTATGAAGCCGGTATTGTACTAAAAGGTACTGAAATAAAATCATTAAGATCAGGTACATGCAGTATCAGTGAAGCGTATATTATTGATCAGGAAGATGAAATCTTTATTAAGGGAATGACAATTCCTGAATTTAAACATGGAAATATTAATAACCATGAACCTAAAAGATTGAGAAAACTTTTATTACATAAAAAAGAAATAGTTGCGATAAAAAAGGCAGTTAATGAAAAAGGAAATACTTTAATTCCTGTTTCAGTTTATTTTAAAGGAAGTCTTATAAAATTAAGTATTGCAATTGGGAAAGGTAAAAAATTATACGATAAAAGAAATTCTATTAAAGATAGAGAAAACTCAAGACAACTTGATAGAGTAATTAAGGATTATAACAACTGACTTCACGCGCGTGAAGAAAACAATGAAATGTTAAAACATTTATTTTATAGGGGATGCACTGGGTTCGATTGCAGCACTTAGTCGGGATGTCCTGCATGCAGTGGGTGGTAGCACTTAAAAAGCCACACAACAAACAAACGCAAACAATAATTTTGCTTTAGCAGCGTAAGCTGCTACGGTCGCTGGAGGAGTTTAGTCCTGTACTACGAAAGATGACCGTCAGACGAACAGGAATAGTGATTATGATTCTCTGACATAATCGCAAAATAAAGGAGATGCTGTAATAAATCGGTACCGTATTTGCACCTGTTTATTACCTAAGATATAAGCAAAAACTAAGCATGTAGAAGGCTCCAGTCAGTCTCGTAAGACGCGGGTTCGATTCCCGCCATCTCCAATATTGATGATGCATCATAAACAAACCAATGAGTGAATCAAAACATTTTCTTTCAGTTAAAAAAAATGTTTTGACTATTCTTATTCAATTTCTTGTATAAAAGGGAAATTATGGCCAATCACAAAACGATACAATCACATAAATCTACATTTCAATACAAATGATTAAAAAAGAATTCATTAGTGAAATACCGATAACATTATTCAATTTACTTCAGAAAGATCTTTCTTCAGATGAAATACTTCATTTACTTAATCAGGGTTCTGTTTGGACTTTGAACAGACGTATAAAAGATCCTGATAGTATTATTGAATCAAATACAACAGTGTATATTTATCAACCAGAGTTTCCCATAACAGAATATTCATTACAAATCAATAATATACAATACGAAGATGATGATTTACTTATTGTTTATAAAGACGCCGGTGTAAATAGTGTACCGACTCCAATGAGTGATTTGGATAATATTCTGCATGGTATTAATAAGTATTATATTTCACAAGGTATAAATCATAAAGCGAATCCAATTCACCGGTTAGATTGCCCAACAAAGGGATTAATAATTTTTGGAAAAAACAAACAATCAGAATTAAAAATGCATCAGCTTTTTAAAGATAGAAAAATAAAAAAACTATACATTGCTGTTACAAATAATATCAGTTTAAATTCTTACTGTTCAATTATAAACGATCCGATCGAATGGAAAGGAAAAGTTCAAGATGCAATTACTCATATTTCATTAATAAAAACAATTAGTAATCTTTCGTATTTCCGGGTATATCCGTTAACAGGGCGAATACATCAAATCAGAAAACACATGGCAAAACATGTCAGTCCGATTATCGGGGATGCATTGTATGGTAAGGGATATACGCGAAATGATGAAATGGAATTAGCATGTTTTTATTATAAATTTAAACACCCCATAACTAACAAGACTTTAGAAATACAGTATTTAGAAGAAAAGTTCAGATGTGACTCAAAATAAACAAGCATTCATTTTATTGAACGCTTGTTTATTTAATAGCTAAAATAAACCGGATATTACACCATTTTCATCAACATCAATAAGTTCAGCAGAAGGTACTTTGGGAAGGCCGGGCATAGTCATTATGTCACCGGTTAAAACTACGATAAAGCCGGCACCTGCAGATAACCAAACATCTCTTACCGGAATTGTAAACCCTGAAGGTGCACCAAGTAAAGATTTATCATGAGAAATCGAATTTTGTGTTTTAGCAATACATACAGGGAAATTACCAAAACCTTCTTCGGTGTATAATTTTAATTTTTTAAGTGCATTCGGCTGCCAACTTACACCGTCAGCCCGATAAATTACACTTGCGATTGTTTCAACTTTTTCTTTGAGTCCCATTGAATCCGGATATAATTGTCTGAATTTAGCGGGAGTATCACATAATTTTACTACTTCATGTGCCAGTTCAACAACGCCCTTTCCGCCATCAGCCCATCCTTTTGTAATAACAGCCCGCACTCCACATCCGGATGCCGCTTCCTTTATGGCATTAACTTCATCTTCAGTATCTGTAACAAAATTATTTATCGCAACAACAATTGGTACTCCAAAATTTTTCAGGTTTTCAAGATGAGTTTTTAAATTTGCAGAACCTCGTCTGACTGCCTCTGTATCAGGACTCGATAACATTGTTTTATTAACCCCACCGTGCATTTTTAAAGCACGAACAGTTGCAACAACCACAACTGTTGATGGTTCAATATCGCCAATTCTACATTTTATATCCATAAACTTTTCCGCACCTAAATCAGCTCCAAAACCCGCTTCAGTAACAACATAGTCAGCAAGACTTAAGGCTGTTTTAGTTGCCATTAAACTATTGCAGCCATGAGCTATATTTGCAAATGGCCCCCCATGAACTATTGCAGGAGTTTTTTCTAAAGTTTGAACTAAATTTGGTTTAATTGCATCTTTTAATAATGCGGCAATAGCACCTTGAACTTTTAACTCTTTTACTTTAACAAATCTTCGATTAAATGTTTCTCCAATAACAATATTGCCAATTCGTTCTTTTAATTCACTAATACTTTTTGAAAGGCATAAAACTGCCATAATTTCGCTGGCAACAGAAATATTAAAACCGTCTTCACGAGGTGTACCTTCTGTTGCCCCACCTAACCCGACTACGATTTTTCTTAATGTACGATCATTCAAGTCAACACATCGTTTCCATGATATTAATCGCGGATCAATACCAAGTTCATTTCCCTGGTAAATGTGATTATCTATAATTGATGATAATAAATTATTAGCATTTGAAACGGCATGAATATCACCTGTAAAATGAAGATTAATATCCTCCATTGGAACAATTTGAGAATAACCGCCCCCTGTTGCTCCTCCTTTTACACCAAAACAAGGGCCGAGTGAAGGTTCCCGTAATGCAATGATAACTTTTTTACCAATATGATTAAGAGCATCTCCTAACCCTACTGAAACAGTAGATTTCCCCTCACCTGCCGGTGTTGGAGTTATAGCAGTTACTAAAATAAGTTTTCCTTTTTTTTTTGAAGAAAAAGCCTCGTTTATTTTAGTTAATTTAATTTTAGCTTTGTAATCACCATATAATTCAAGATCGTTTGAAGAAATACCGACTTTTTCTGCAATTTCATTAATATGAACCATTTTATTTTTTTGAGAGATTTCAATATCACTGAGCATAATTATGTCCTTATTTTAAATTTGTTACATCTTTGCAAGATAACATTTTTTTTATTATATCAAAAAAATAAAGTTAGTAAAGATTTATTATTATTCAATTTTATATTATAATTTATTCATACTTTACTTATTGTGTGAGAATTATATGAAATTATTTATTTATAGAGCTTCTTGCAAAAATACTCTTTTTATCTCGAATTTTTGCATGAGGCTACCTCTAATGCGATTATATCGCATATGGCGGAAGCATAAATCAAGTAATCTTGATTTATGCAAGAGCCTCTATATATTATTATTATCTTTTATTGTATTACATATCTTTCCTGATGAGGCGATTGTTATTTCTAAGAACATGAATCTGTCAAATTTCGGTAAATCAACATTTTTTTATTTTGATTCTAAAAATCTATCTTTTGATGAGATAATCACAAAAAATACAGATTTTAATCAATCAAAAGAAACGGTTCCAAATTTTGGATTTGTTAATTCTACTGTATGGATACGATTTACATTATCTAATCCATTTAATGAGACTATTGAATTAAATATTGAACACGGATATCCAAATGTAGATAAAATTACTCTTTATTACCCAACTTATTTATTTATTAACAATCTTAATGAAATTCAATACACAAAAAAGTCATCCGGTTTATTTACAGGATTTAAAAACCGTGAAATACGATACAGAAATATTGTATTTCAAATTAATGTTCCACCTCAGGGAGACTATGATTATTATTTAAAAATTGAAAGCGTATCTTCAATCAACATTCCGTTAAGTTTACGGTCAACTATTTCATTAATCGAAAAAATAAATTTAGAACAAATCATTCTAGGAGCTTTTTACGGTATTATGTGCGTTATGTTTTTATACAATTTTTTTCTATATCTGAGTTTAAAAGATATTGATTATTTATATTATTTATTTTGGATTATTTGTGCGACTATGGTTCAATTTTCATTAAATGGCTTTTCTACAGAGTTTTTCTGGAATGATTATACCAGGTGGTCAAAAAATAACTTACCTTTTTTTATGTCGATGGGAGGTTTTTGGGGATTAACATTTGCGCAAGTTTTTTTATCAACAAAAGACAGTTCAAAAATAATCCATATATATTTACATATAATAAAAGCAATTTGTATTATTGGTATTTTAATTTCTTTATTTTTTCAATATCCTATTGCAATAAAATACAATACAATTCTTTGGCTAATAATTCCTTTTTCTATGCTACTCATATCTTCTTTCTTCGTGTATAAAGGTTATAAACCTGCTCGATTCTTTTTGATATCCTGGACAACCGGATTTATTGGAATGGGATTATTTGCAGCTAAAAGTCTTAATATGTTACCCAGTAATTTTATTACAACGTGGGGCATGCAATTTGGTGTAGGTATCGAAGGTGTCCTTCTATCTATCGGTCTTGGAGACAAAATCAATGAAATAAAAAGAGAACAAATTAGAGCACAACAATTACTTTTAAATACAAAAAACACAATGGTAGAATCATTCTCAAGATTTGTTCCAAAACAATTTCTAACTTATCTTCAAAAAGATACTATTGAGGATATTGAACTGGGTGATGCTACATCGTATAAAATGACTGTATTATTTAGCGATATAAGAAATTTTACAACATTATCAGAAACAATGACAGCAGATGAAAACTTTAAATTTCTTAACAGTTATTTAAAAAGAATGGAACCAATTATTCAAAATCATGAAGGATTTGTTGATAAATTTATTGGAGACGCAATTATGGCATTATTCCCGAATAATGCCCAAGAAGCGTTAATTTCTTCAATTGAGATTCAGGAAGAACTAAGAAATTATAATGCAGAAAGACAAAATTTCGGTTTCAGTAATCTTAGTATTGGTATCGGTTTAAATTCTGGTGAATTAATGCTTGGTACGGTTGGTTCAGATAAAAGACTTGATACAACCGTAATTGGTGATGCATTAACCCCCTAAAGTCAAGACTTTTTTTATAAAAAAATCCGGACATTATGCTATATTTTCTTCTTTAAAATCAGCTGGATTTTCATATTTCAAGCTCTGATGTATCCTTTTCTCATTATAGAA